>Ga0308160_10006674_pt1 | contig 11679 bp, 7 predicted proteins | sample PhyFR1_FD_201036 | JGI IMG/M metagenome (GOLD analysis project Ga0308160, IMG submission 201036) | Phyllosphere microbial communities from UC Gill Tract Community Farm, Albany, California, United States - DLSLF.R1 | ecosystem: Host-associated > Plants > Phyllosphere > Unclassified | place: USA... | reverse complement strand
GGACATCCAGGACACGCTCGACTTTGCCCGCAGCCAGAAATGGATCGACGCCGACCGCATCGTGGTTGCCGGCCAGTCGTACGGCGGCCTGGCCACGATGGCATTGGGCACCCAGGACCTGCAGGGCGTGCGCGGCCTGATCAATTTCGCCGGCGGCCTGCGCGACGACAGCAACGGCTGCGGCTGGCGCTCGGCCCTGGTTGCGGCCTTTGCCGAGTATGGTTCGCAGAACAAGGTGCCGAGCCTGTGGATGTACGGCGAAAACGATTCCCTGTTCGGCCCGGAGCTGGTGGCGCGCATGCACGACGCCTTCGAACAGAACGGCGGCCGCGCCCAGCTGGTCGAGTACGCCCCTTTCAAACGCGACTCGCACGGCATGCTGGCCAGCCGCGACGGCCAGAAGGTCTGGCTGCAGGACACCATGGCCTTCCTGGACAAGGTCGGCATGCCGACCAAGGTGCTGTACAAGGTGCCGGAACCGCCGGTTCCGCAGCCGACCAATTTTGCCAGCATCGACAACGTCGAGGCCGTTCCTTTCCTCAGCGAAAACGGCAAGCGTGCCTACCAGGACTATCTCACCAAGATGACGCCGCGCGCCTTTGCCATTTCGGCCAACGGCGGCTGGTGCTGGGCCGAAGAAGGCGAAGATCCGGAAGCGCGCGCGCTGGCGGCCTGCTCGGCCAAGAGCGACGTCCCCTGCCGCCTGTATTCGGTGGACGAGCACGTGGTGTGGAATCCGGACCTGGCGGAAAAGGCCGCCGTGACCGCGTCGAACACGCCGGCGCCCGCCGTCGGAGACGTTGCGGCCAGCCCGTCGCTGGGCGGATCGGTGGCGCTGACCAATTAAGAGGCGTTTTCCGGTGGCGTGGCAAAAATGGTGCATAGCAACATTTTTTTTGCCGGCACCTGCCGGCTTCAAGAGCTAGCACAAACCCGGGCCCAAATACCAAACCGACAATGTGATGTCTTTTCCATCCGATGGAGACTCACATGGGTTCAGCGCTACGTCTGCTGCGCAACTGCACGCTGGCACTTGCCGCCCTGTTGCCGGTCGTCCCGGCCTTTGCCGCAAACAATTATCCCGTTGTGCTGGTGCACGGCTTCCTCGGCTTCGGACCGGACAGCTATCCGGGCAGCGGCTTCCTCTACTGGGGCGGCTACAACAACATCGCCGCCCACATGCAGCTGTACCACGGCCCGCATGCGGTGTACGCGGCCGGCGTCGCCGCGATCGGTTCCAACTGGGACGACGCGGCCGAGCTGTACGCCCAGATCAAGGGCGGCTGCACCGACTACGGTGCCATCCACGTGGTGCGCTACGGCTATCCGGGCCAGCCGCAAAAGCCGCCGGGCAAATGCTGGGCGGCCGATCCGAAAAACAACCCGAACGACTATCCGCTCGCGCTGTATCCGCAGTGGGATGCCGATCATCCTGTCCACCTGATCGGCCACAGCCAGGGCGGCACCACGATCCGCGCCCTGATCCAGCTGCTGGAACACGGTTCGCCCTACGGCGACGAAGGCGATAGCGAACTGTACAAGGGGGGCAAGGTCGGCTGGGTGCGCAGCGTGGTCACGCTGTCGACGCCGCACAACGGCACCACCCTGCGCGACGCCGTGCTCGACATCCTGCCGCAGCTGCGCAGCCCGCTGCGCGATTACCTCGACAGCAAGCTGACGTCCTGGGAACTGTCGCCGGACGGGGCGCGCGAATTCAACCGCTGGGCCCTCACCTCGCCCGCCGTCTACTATTTTTCAGTGGGCACGGTGGCGACCGAGCGCGGCGCCTGGTGCTGCAACGGCACCGACCGCACCGTGGCGCCTATCCAGAGCAGCAATTTCCAGTACCCGCGCGCCGACATGTTCCAGTACTACAAATACTTTTCCGGAGAATGGATCGTGCCCTCGCTGGCCCAGCGCGGCATCGGTTCGTACACCCAGTCGGCCACCAACCGGGTGCGCATCGACAGCGAGTGGTTCGCCAACGATGGCGTGGTCAATACCATCAGCATGCGCGCCCCGAACGGCCAGCCGGTGCGCGACTACGACGGTACGGCGGTGCGCGGCAGCTGGAACTTCCTCGGCAACCAGCGCGGCTTCGACCATTTCGACATCCTGAACTGGCCGAACACGGGGCCGTCGGCGGACCCGATCTACGAGCGTATCAGTGACATCATTTTCGGGCTGGAATAAATCAGATCGCCGAGCGTAGCGTACGGGCCAAGTCGGACAAGCGATACGGCTTGTTGACGAAGGCAAACTCGCTCAGGTCGCCGCCATGACGCTGTTTCAACGCCGGCAGCGGATAGCCCGACGCGAGCATGATCTTGGTCGCCGGATAATGCTCGCGCGTATAACTGGCCAGTTCGATGCCGTTCATCCCGTTCGGCATGACGACATCGGTGAACAGGATGTCGACGTCGCGCCGCGCCATCACGTCGATCGCCTCGCGCCCGCTGGTCGCCGTCACCACGTCGTAGCCCATGCTGGTGAACAGCGAGGCGGCGACGTCCATCAGGTCGGGCTCGTCCTCGACGATCAGCACGCTTTCGGTGTGCGCGCCTTCGTTCTCGGGTGCGTTCTCGACCACGGCCGGCAGGTAGATCGAGATTGCAGTGCCCTCGCCCTGCTTGCTGACGATGACGACGTCGCCGCCCGACTGCTTGATGAAACCGTACACCTGCGACAGCCCCAGGCCGGTGCCCTTGCCGACTTCCTTGGTGGTGAAGAAGGGTTCGAAGGCGCGCGCCACGACCTCGGGCGGCATGCCGGTGCCGGTGTCAGCCACGGTGACTTTCACGTAGTCGCCCGGCGGCAGCGCCGTGGTGTTCGGTGCGGCGCCGTCCGCGCCGAGGCTGACGTTGGCGCTGGTGATGGCCAGCCGCCCGCCCTCGGGCATGGCATCGCGCGCATTCACGACCAGGTTCAGCAGCGCCGATTCGAAGCGCGCGCTGTCGATCACGGCGCTGTGCGCCTTGCGGTCGAGCTCGACGACGAATTCGATGTTCGGATTGACGGCGCGCCGCAACACCGTCTCGAAGCCGTCGATGAGGCGGTTCAGGTTGCGGGTTTCCGCCTGCAGCGGCTGCTGGCGCGCGAAGGCCAGCAGCTGCTGGGTCAGGCGCGCGCCGCGGTCGATCGCGCGCCGCATGCTTTCCAGGGTGCGCACGTCGGCGCCGGCCTGGTTGCCGTCCTTGCGCTGCAGCGACAGCACCTCGAGGCCGCTCGATAGCACCGACAGCAGATTGTTGAAGTCGTGCGCCACGCCGCCGGTGAGCTGGCCGATCGATTCCATCTTCTGCGCCTGGAACAGCGCCACGTTGGCGGCTTCCAGCGCCTCGGCCGCCTTTTTCTTTTCGGTCAGGTCGCGCGTGATCTTGGCAAAGCCGACCAGCTTGCCTTCTTCGTCGCGGATGGCGTCGATGATCACGTGGGCCCAGAACCGCGAGCCGTCCTTGCGCACGCGCCAGCCTTCGGCTTCGAAGCGGCCGGTCCCGGCCGCCGTCGACAGCGCCCGCACCGGCACGCCGGCGGCGCGGTCTTCCTCGGTATAGAAATGCGAGAAATGGTTGCCGACGATCTCGTCCTGGGTATAGCCCTTGATCCGTTCCGCGCCCGAGTTCCAGTTGGTGACCACGCCTTCCGGCGACAGCATGTAGAGCGCGTAGTCGGTCACGCCCTGCACCAGCAGGCGGAAGCGCTGCTCGCTCTCGCGCAGCGCTTCTTCCGCCTTCTTGCGCTCGGTGACGTCGCGCGTGATCTTGGCGAAGCCCAGCAGCGTGCCTTCCTCGTTGTAGATCGGGTCGATCACGACGTGGGCCCAGAAGCGCGACCCGTCCTTGCGCACGCGCCAGCCTTCGGCTTCGTACTTGCCCTGCGCCAGCGCGGTCTCGAGTGCGCGCTTCGGCAGGCCGCCGGCCTGGTCTTCGAGGGTGTAGAAACGCGAGAAGTGCTGGCCGAGGATCTCCTGCGCCAGGTAACCCTTGAAGCGGTTGGCGCCGGCGTTCCAGCTACTGACGTGTCCGCTCGGGTCGAGCATGTAGATGGCGTAGTCGCTGATTCCCGAAATCAGGTACTGGTAACGCCGTTCTTCCGGGAAGGGTTTCTTGGGCTGGGTATGGTCGTTCATGGCGTGCTGTGCAGCTCTTCGTACGGGAACAATATATTTATTCAAATCCAGTCAATCATACACCGGCGCCATCCGTGCCGGGCGTCCCGCTGCGGCCTGGAACTGCACCGCTTCTACATGATAGTAACCATTTGTCGGGAAGCTCGTGATTTCACATCGTGCAAGCGTGCTTGGCATAAAGTCAATGCTCAGTTTTGTCGTTTTAAATGAGAACATTCCCTTTATCACAATAAAATTTATCGAAACTAAGCAGATGTAGAATTATAATGTTGCAATATTGCCGCATGCTAAATCCTTTCGGCCGTACTTTCCCGGGTCGTTGCCAAAGTGTTTCATTGTAAAATACCGATCTTGCAATCCACTGTCAGCGCGCCTGCCCAGCCCCCATGAATCCGGTTTCCGCCGCCTCCACTCTCGACCTGTCGACCTGCGACAGGGAACCGATTCACATGCCCGGCAGCATCCAGCCGCACGGCTTCCTGCTGACCCTGTCCGACAGCCTCGAAGTACTGCAGGCCAGCGCCAACCTGGGCGACTGGACCGGCTGCGGTGTGCGCGATGCCATCGGCCGTCCGCTGGCCGACGTGGTCGGCGAAGCCGCCGCGCGGGTGCTGGCACGGGAGCTGGCGGGTCCGCTCGGCCAGCGCCCGTATTACGTCGATACCGTCACCGCAGCCAACGGCCGCCACTTCGACGTGCTGGCCCACAAGTGGGACGGCGTGACCATTGTCGAATTCGAACCGGTGGACCGCGCCGGCGCCGCCGACTTCCGCCAGCTGTATTCGCTGATCGGCGATTTCCTGCGCCAGGTGAACGAATCCGCCAGCATCGAGTCGCTGGCCGAACTGGCCTGCCATCATGTGCGCGCGGTCACCGGCTACGGGCGCGTGATCGTGTACCAGTTCGACGGCGACGGCCACGGCCACGTGATGGCCGAAGCCAAACAGGACGACTATGCCTCGTACATGGGCCAGCACTTCCCGGCCTCGGACATCCCGGCCCAGGCACGCCGGATGTACACCCAGTCGCGCATCCGCCTGATCCAGGATGCCGATTACCTCCCGGCGCCCCTGGTCCCGGCGCTGAATCCGGCCACCGGCAAGCCCAACGACCTGTCCTTCGCCACGCTGCGCAGCGTGTCGCCGGTGCACCTGCAATACATGCGCAACATGCACACGATGGCGTCGATGTCGGTGTCGCTGATGGTCAAGGGCGAGCTGTGGGGATTGATCTCCTGCCACAACGAGGACGCCAAGGCGGTCGGCTTCGAAAAGCGCACCGCCTGCGAGCAGCTGAGCGAGATCCTGGCGCTGTGCATCGAGTCGCGCGAAGACGCCGCCGACCTGCAGTTCCGCCTCGAGGTGCGGCGCACCATGGTGTCGACGCTGGCCGGCCTGACCCAGGGCAGCGATTTCATCGAGAACCTGTCGAACGTGTTCCCCGAACTGCTGCGCTTCGCGCGCGCCACCGGGGTCGCGGTGGTGGTCGAGGAACGCATCCTGACCTTCGGCGACACCCCGGAGCAGGACGACATCCAGGACCTGGTCGACTGGCTCACCGTGCACGACCACGGCGACGTGCTGCACACCGATAACCTGTCGTCCATCTACCCGCTCGGCGGCCGCATCATCCGCAATGCCAGCGGCCTGCTGGCGATGCCGATCTCGCGCATCCACAAGCACTACCTGTTGTGGTTCCGTCCCGAATACGTGCGCACCATCGAATGGGCCGGCAACCCGCACGACAAGATCGTGCAGGCCGCGGCCGCCGGCGCGAGCGTGAACCTGTCGCCGCGCACCAGCTTCGCCGCCTGGCGCGAAACCATCCACGGCACCAGCCTGCCCTGGCACGCCGGCGAGATCGAACTGACATTGGAATTCCGCACCGCCCTGCTCGGCCTGGCGCTCGAGCGCGCCGAGCAGATGGCCGCCCTGGCCGAAGAGCTGACCCGCTCCAACAAGGAGCTCGAAGCCTTTTCGTACTCGGTGTCGCACGATTTGCGCGCGCCGCTGCGCCATATCGTCGGCTTTGCCGACCTCCTGATCGAATCGAGCGGCAGCGAAGATGCGCAGATGCGCCAGCGCTTCCTGAAGAACATCAAGGAAGCGGCGCGCCTGGCCGGCAAGCTGGTGGACGACCTGCTGTCGTTTTCGCAGATGGGGCGCGCGGCGCTGCGCCCGACCACGGTCGACATGAACGACCTGGTCGGCGCCTGCGTCGACAAGCTGTCCACGGAAACGCGCGGCCGCAACATCGAATGGGAAGTCGCCCCCCTGCCCAGGGTCTGGGCCGACCCGACCTTCCTGCACCTGGCCGTATTCAACCTGCTGTCGAACGCCGTCAAGTTCACCGGCCAGCGCGATCCGGCCGTGATCCGCGTGACCGCCGAGGACCATCCGCACGAGACGGTGTTCCACGTCGCCGACAACGGCGCCGGCTTCAACATGGACTACGTGCACAAGCTGTTCGGCGTGTTCCAGCGCCTGCACCGCATGGAAGACTTCCAGGGCACCGGCATCGGCCTGGCCAACGTGCGCCGCATCGTCGAGCGCCACAACGGCCGCGTGTGGGCCGACTCGACATTGGGGGAAAGCGCGACCTTCTCGTTCGCGCTCCCGAAACAGATTACGAATAACACTTAGTATTAGAAAGAACGCATGCTCAAGCCCATCCTTCTGGTCGAAGACAATCCCAACGACCTCGAGCTGACGCTGATCGCGCTGTCCAAGAGCCAGCTCGCCAACCAGGTCATCGTCGTGCGCGACGGTGCCGAAGCCCTCGACTACCTGCACCGCCGCGGCGAGCACGCCGAGCGCGCTCCCGGCAACCCGGCGGTGGTGCTGCTCGACCTCAAGCTGCCCAAGGTCGACGGCCTCGAAGTCCTGAAAAGCATCCGCGAGACCGACGGCCTGAAACCGCTGCCGGTGGTGATGCTGACCTCCTCCAAGGAAGAACAGGACCTGGTGCGCAGCTACGAACTGGGCGTGAATGCCTACGTGGTCAAGCCGGTCGATTTCACCGAATTCGTGCGCGCGATCTCGGATCTCGGCATCTTCTGGGCCGTGCTGAACGAACCGCCGCCGGGTTCGCACCGCTACGTCAAACCGAGCAAATAAACACCGCCGGGCGGCGGCCGCGGTCAGGACAGGCTGCCGGCCGGCGCCCGGTTATGCCGCCGCCGCAGCAGGTGGCGGATCCGGGCGCTGAGCGCGTCCGGGTGATAGGGTTTCTGCAGCAGGTTCACCGTCGCTTCCAGTTTGCCTTCGTGCGCCAGCACGCCTTCCGCATAGCCCGAGGTGTACAGGATTTCCGCCAGCGGCAGCCGGGTGCGCACCGCGTCGGCCAGTTGCAGGCTGCTGACCGGTCCCGGCATGATCACGTCGGTGAACACCAGGTCGACCGCCTGGCCGCTGTCGACGATCGCCACCGCCGCCGCCGCATCGGGCGCTTCCAGCACGCGGTAGCCGAGCGCCGACAGGATGGCACAGGTCGTGCTGCGCACGTCTTCCTCGTCTTCCACCACCAGGATGGTTTCCAGGCCGCCCAGCAGCGGGCCGTCGACGATCGCTTCCGGGTGCTGGGCATCGGCGTCGCTGCGCGGCAGGTAGATGCGCACGCTGGTGCCCTTCCCGAGTTCGCTCTTGAGCACGATCTCGCCGCCCGACTGCTTGACGAAGCCGTAGGCCATCGACAGCCCGAGGCCGGTGCCCTGCCCGGTCGGCTTGGTGGTGAAGAAGGGCTCGAAGGCGCGTGCCAGCACGTCGGGCGGCATGCCGGCACCGGTATCCGCCACCTCGATCAGCACATGGCGGCCGGGCAGCACATCACTGGCAAGCGGCGTGTCCGACCCGACGTTGGTGGCGCGGATGGTCAGCGTACCGCTGCCGGCCATGGCGTCGCGCGCATTGATCGCCAGGTTCAACAGCACGTTGTGCAGCTGGTGCGGGTCGACCAGCGTGCTGCCCAGGCTGTGGTCGATCTCGGTAACGACGCGCGCGCGCGGACCGAGCACGCGGCGCATCATCTCGTCCATCTCGCGCAGCAGGTGGCCGGGATTGACCACCACTTCCTGCAGCGGCTGGCGGCGCGCAAACGCCAGCAGGTGCGAGGACAGCTTGGCGCCGCGCTCGACGCCGGCCAGCGCCATGTCGACGCGGGCGCGGCCGGCATCGTTCAGGTCACCGATGAGTTTCAGGAGTTGCAGGTTGCCGCCGACGATCTGCAGCACGTTGTTGAAATCGTGGGCCACGCCGCCGGTGAGCTGGCCGATGGCTTCCATCTTCTGGGCCTGCTGCAGCGCCGACTGGCTGGCTTCCAGCTGTTCCCGGCTCTGGCGCAGCGACACGAAGGCGGCGTCGCGCTGGCGCCGCGCGATGCAGGCATCGCTGTGGTAGCGCACGCGCGCCACCAGTTCGCGCGGGTCGGGCCATTTGACGAGGTAATCGTTGGCGCCGGCGGCAAAGGCCTTGGCCTTGATGTCCGGGTCTTCTTCCGAGGACAGCATGATCACCGGGATGCTTTCGGTGTCCTTGTCCGCCCGCAGGCGGCGCGTGACTTCGAAACCGTCGATCTCCGGCATGCGCAGGTCGACCAGCACCACGGTCGCATCGATTTCCCTGGCCAGGTCGACCGCCATCGCCGGCTGGCTGGCGTAGCGCAGGGTGTGCGAAACACAGCCCTTCAAGCCGTGCGAAATGATGTCTTCCGCAAAAGACTCATCGTCGATCAGCAGGATCGAGCAAGGACCGGTTTCGTGTTGATTCATTGCGCCTGCGACAAAGTCGCCATGGAAATGTCCAGAAATTGCAAAATAGTAAGCGTCGATTTTAACATCAAGCTTAAAGGCAATGAGGGCATATTCCTCGTACCGTAATCAAAAAACAAGCGAAAGATGACCTGAAATGCAATGTAAATATGGCATTTAGTGGTCATGGCGACATCAAAATGCCGATATTGATTGTTTGCCATATGCACTAACGGCTCTTCTTTTTGTTCGACGTGAAGGTCCGCGTATAAAACGCCGACGGCTTCTTCGCCACCCAGTCGATGAACGCGGCAATGTCCGCATTGTCCTTCAGCGCATCCCAGGTGTGATAGGCACGCAGCAGTTCTCGTTCCGAAAACGTCGCGTGGATCTTGCGGTGGCAGATCTTATGGATCGGGAATTGCTCCCTGCCCTTGAGCGATTTCGGAATCAGGTGGTGGCGGTCGATGTTCTGGCTGCCCAGCGGGCGCCCGCACAGGGGGCACACGGCTTCGACCATGGGAGCATCATGCAGTTCGGGAATGTACAGGTGGCGCGCCATCCTCCGTATATCGAGGCGCGCGCCACCATTTAAAGACCGGGCCGGTCAGGCCTTATTGGCCGTGCTTATTGCCCGCGTACCAGCTTCGCGATCGCATCGCCGACTTCGACCGTGGTCGCCTTGCCTTTCAAATCGCCGGTATGCGGACCGTTGCGCAGCACCTCTTCGATGGCGGCCAGGATGGCATCGTGGGCTTCCTTGTAACGTGGGTCTACCCCCGGCGCATCGGCCAGGAAGGACAGCATCATCGCCCCCGACCAGATCATCGCGATCGGATTGGCGATGCCCTTGCCGGCGATGTCCGGCGCCGAGCCGTGCACCGGTTCGAACAGCGACGGGAAGGTGCGGTCCGGGTTCAGGTTGCCCGACGGCGCCAGGCCGATGGTGCCGGTGCAGGCCGGGCCGAGGTCGGACAGGATGTCGCCGAACAGGTTCGAGGCCACCACCACGTCGAAGCGGTCCGGCTGCAGCACGAAGCGCGCGGTCAGGATGTCGATGTGCTGCTTGTCGACCGTGACTTCCGGATATTCAAGCCCGACGGCATCGGCGCGGCCGTCCCACCACGGCATGCTGATGGCGATGCCGTTGGACTTGGTGGCCACGGTCAGGTGCTTGCGCGCGCGCGACCGGGCCAGGTCGAACGCGTAGCGCAGCACGCGGTCGGCGCCGTGGCGCGAGAACACCGATTCCTGGATCACGATTTCGCGCTCGGTACCCGGGAACATCACGCCGCCCAGGTTGGTGTACTCGCCCTCGGTGTTTTCGCGCACCACGAAGAAGTCGATGTCGCCCGGCTTGCGGCCGGCCAGCGGGCACGGCACGCCTTCGAACAGGCGCACCGGACGCAGGTTGATGTACTGGTCGAACTCGCGCCGGAACTTCAGCAGCGAACCCCACAGCGAGATGTGGTCGGGCACCGTCTCGGGCCAGCCGACCGCGCCGAAATAGATCGCGTCCATGCCGGCCAGCTGGTCCTTCCAGTCGGGCGGCATCATCTCGCCGGTCTTGACGTAGTAATCGCAGCTGGCCCACTCGAAGTGGGTGAACTCGAGCGCGAGGCCGAAGCGCGCGGCGGCGGCTTCCAGTACCTTGAGGCCTTCGGGCAGGACTTCCTTGCCGATGCCGTCGCCGGGAATGGCGGCGATCTTGAACGGTTGCGTCATCATGGACCTTTCATGTAGATGGTGAACGGATGGTATCAAGGCGCCGGCGCCGCAACCACCAGGCGCGAGAAACTGGCCACGCTGGCGACGAAGGCAAAGGCGGCGGCCAGGCCGAGCGCATACCAGCTGCCGCGCACCGTGGAAATCGTCAGGCAGAACGCGACCAGCGCGGCGCCGGTCGATTGCCCGATCAGGCGCGAGGTGGCGACCATGCCGCTGGCGCTGCCGGCACGCTGCGGCGGCGCGCTGCCCATGATCGCCTTCAGGTTGGGCGCCTGGAAGAAGCCGAAGCCGACGCCGCACACGCCCATGCGCCAGCCGATGTCGAGCGCGCTCGGATCCTGCGGCATGCCGAGCAGCGCGACCAGGCCGACGCCGAGGATGAACAGGCCGATGCCGCCCAGCAGGCCCGGCGAATAACGGTCGCTCAGGCGTCCCGCCACCGGGGCCATCACGCCGACCATCACCGGCCACGGCGTCATCAGGAAACCGGTTTCGATCGGCGAGCGGCCCAGCGCGCTCTCGAAATAGAAGGGCAGCGAGACGAAGGCCAGCGCCTGCGCCGCGAAGGTGCAGATCGAGGTCATGACGGATAAACTAAATAACGGACGCCGGAACAGGTCGACCGGCAGCAACGGCGCCGGATGCCCCTTCTGGCGCCGCACCAGCAGCACGAAGAACACCAGTGCGATGAGCGCTTCCGGCAGCAGCGTGCGCAAACCGACGCGGTGCGCCGCATCGCCCAGCGCCAGCACCGCCATGCTGAAGGCGACCACGTTGAAGATGCCGGCCACGCCGTCGACGCGGTGGCCCGAACGGTGCGACTCCGGCAGCGCCTTGCGCGCGATGAAGAAGGCGACGATGCCGGGAATGACGTTGATCCCGAACAGCCACTCCCACGACGACGCGGCCAGGATCAGCGAGGCCAGGCTCGGCCCGAGCGCGAAGCCGATCGCCACCACCAGCGCATTGATGCCGAAGCCGCGTCCCTGCAGCTTGGCCGGGTAGACGACGCGCAGCAGCGCCGTGTTCACGCCCATCAGCGCAGCCGCGCCCAGGCCCTGGAACAGGCGCGCGACGA
>Ga0308160_10006673_pt1 | contig 11679 bp, 18 predicted proteins | sample PhyFR1_FD_201036 | JGI IMG/M metagenome (GOLD analysis project Ga0308160, IMG submission 201036) | Phyllosphere microbial communities from UC Gill Tract Community Farm, Albany, California, United States - DLSLF.R1 | ecosystem: Host-associated > Plants > Phyllosphere > Unclassified | place: USA... | reverse complement strand
GTGCGCTGAGAAACATGCGACGACAAACTGAATGTCAGCCGAGTCTCCCGAAACGTAAAAGCGCTAAGCAATCTGGGAGACGCGCTTCGACTTACCCCGTCCCACCGCCCGAGTTGTGCCTTAAGCTGACTCAGACAAGCGGTAGCTGAGATCAAACTATCAAAGGTCCCCTCAATACTAAGTGGACTGACAGATGTCGGTGCGGTGAAAAAGTCTAGCTCATAGTCGGACGAGGTTGGTAGCGAGGAAGCCATGGCTTTAGTGAATGACTACCACGATCAGCAAGCTGGCTCACTGAGAATAGATGGATTTGCGCAATACGGACTTCTGTAGCATTTGGATTGATCACGAGAATCCGTGGCCGTCTGCTGGGGTTGGCGGACAAGATGAAGGGCATACTGCGAGTGAAACGAATTGGTTAGATGTGAATTAGGAGGACGCGAAAAGGACATGTGATTTAGATCTGCCCGAAGATAACGGCCGAAGTACCTCCGATGAGATCTGGGCATGTGTACATTCGTTACTGAGAGTCTTAAAACGGACACTATCTACATATCTACCACTACTTCGCATCTAAGCATCCATCTCAAAGACAAGCACTTCTCCATCTACACCACCAACATTCTCAACTTTGATCTCATCACCCTCCTTTCCACCTTGGATGAAGACCCCATCTCCCTCTCCCAAGACTGCCTTGCCTCCGGGTCCGCTGACTCGGAATACGGCAGTTTTGCCCATGGTCTCTCTTGATGCCGATCGCTCGTTGTAGCCTGAGCACTGGACTAGCTGGACATAGACAAGTTTACCGTTAGGTTCGGGATTCTTTTCGGCGAATCGGATTGACGAGGGCCATTTCTGAGCGCTGAGTCGAGGTTTGAGCGAGTATGGGAGGGATTTCGAGGGAGATAGGACAGAGGCATGAACGTGGAGAGGGGAGTGGACCTATCTGTCAGCCGCATTATGGATAGTCGGAGGTCAACTTACAGGAGTAGGTCCATCTCCTTCTCTTGCGTCAACTACATTGAACCCCTCAGCACTGACGGGCGCAACGATATGAGCCCACTTGTTCGCCTTGTCGGCATCGGTGTAATGTCTGAGGTCAGCACAAGTTCGGAGTCGCTAGAATAAACTCACCGAGTGAAGTATTGAGGCTTGAGTCGGGGTTGATTTGGTAGAGCCCAGATCTGTAAGAAGTGGACAGGGACCCTGATATGTCAGCATCGAATCACATGGCGGGCAAAGTTCACGTACTGCTTGTTGGCGTTGAATTCAGAGTGACTGATTCCAGTACCACCCGAAGTCATCTGAACATCTCCCCTCTTCATAGTCTCGACGTTGCCCATGCTGTCCTTATGGCTCAACTCGCCGGACACGATGTATGAGAAGATCTCGGCCTCTCGGTGAGGATGTGTGGGGAAGCCTTCGCTCGGCTATATGTCAGCTTCTTCCCTTCGTAATGCGAGAAGGACTTACGTCTACCCTATCCTCGTTGATAACTCGTAGACATCCGTATGCTTCGTATTCCCTATCCTGCCATGAAGCGAATGAGAAAGTGTGGAATGTCTATTGCTTAGTACTGGAACAAGACCTGAGATTGGGTACTAACCTTCAGCCATCCGTGATCGGCGTTACCACGAGTCTCAGAGGGTCGGAACTTGAATTGAAGGGTGGACATTGGTGTGATCGGTTGAGCTGTGGTTGATAAGAAGCGTGGAGAGATCTGCTTGGCGAAAGAGCTGATTGCTGGTCTTTGAAGAACGGATATGATGGCTATGATGAAAGCTGTAGCGAGTATGAGAAGGGCTTTGTTCGAAGACTTTGCTTCGCGCTTGGTGGTATTGGGTGGAATGGTTGGCTTATTTTATTAATGGAAGAGACAGTTGAGTCGTTAAAAGTCTTTCATATATATGCGTGAAGCTGTGTGGAAGGTTGATAAGCAAAGGAACCCTCTTTACCAAAAGACCGGGCCAAAGAGAAGGAGCATGAATCGCATGAATCATCATACGCTTAAACGGTTAATCTGACTAAAAATTGCCCTAAGTGGAAATTTCGAAAGAACGAGGATGACTGATAACGATAAAACAGGTTAAATTAATGGCATACTCCCGATGCTCTCGTAGAATGTAGACCATGCTAGACGCTGCCAGCCTACAAAGCCAGAGGCTGTATCGGCTGAGACCAAAAGCCATAGAGGCTCAACGCTCGGCATGCTGGCATGGGTGGAAGAAGAGAACTGGAACGAGGCACAATGCCACAGGCACGCTGACCGTCGCTTGTCTGACGCCTAGACGCGTCGAGATTAGATGTCAACAATCCGAAATTGGTCAGGAGGCGGAGATCTATTACAGGCAACGCCAAAATGGTGTCAGTGGTTGATATGGTGGTGAACTTCATTTTACTCGGTTCAAAACCATATATAGATTCAGTCAACCTATCTGCTCTACTACAAGTCAACCCCCAGGAAATTAGATTGCGTCCTAGATCCCACACACACACATCCGGACAGCATGTTCTTGAACGACCGAAATAGCAGCTTTTCATCTTCGAGACCGTCGACTTCACGATCTTATTCGAGTGCGACTTCAGTTTCGGACTCTTTCTTCCCACCTCCACTACCTACGCATAAGATGGCAAGCTCGCCCAGGAGTGTTACGAGGAGCTTCTCGACCGGCGAGGAACAGAACAATCTTGGATACATCTATTCTCTCCGCGTCGCGTAAGCCAATCCTTGATATATGTGAACATTGCTGATGCTACAGGGTTCTGCACACCCACTTACAAAATCCTCCTACACCCCGAATCGGTTCACCTATATCCCCAGGTCTACCCTCTCCTCCAGTTTCGGGCTCGTCACGTTTAGGGTTCCTCAACAAATCACCTACACCCGACTCGCCTTCTTCACCTCACACCATCCGTCGAAAATCCTCTTTCGGGATCTCGCTCAAGAGTAACAAGTTTGATGATACGAAACTACCGCGAGAGTTTCTGCTCGACTTCTGGGGCGCTCTGGCAAACGAAGATGGAGATGCTGGGTGGAAATCTGGAGTCATCAGCTTCCTTAGCATGATCAAGAAGGGTACCAAGACTGAGGCTGGGATGAACTTGAGGGAGATCTCTACATTGCTCGAAGGTACGTGACAGATGTCGAAATCAAGCTGATCGCCAGTCTTCTCGTCCAATTTACCACCCCAGGGCAGTCAATCTGCACCAGCACACGTACATCACATGCATTTCCTGGAATTCCTGTACCACTCCCTTCCCCGTCTACCTTACTTCAACGCCAATGCCCGACCGCAAACCGAAAAGGATCGAGATCAGCTTTTCCGCCTCCGAGCCGAGGTCCAGTCGTACATGGGTCGTCAAGGAGGAGCGCACCAAGACCACCAGGCCAGTCCACGATCAATCAGCATGTCTCTCGAGAGGAGTCGATCAAGGGATTCGAGAGGTCGACAATCAGTATCCGGCGACTCTTTGGGAGATCTTATCGAAAGTGTCGGTCAGATCTGGAATGTCCCCCACGACATCCTCGAGCGAGATGCTAGCTCCCTCCGCGCTCATCCTCTCGAGCGATTGTACCTGAACGATCTCAAGCGAGCACTATCGGCCATCTCACTATCACGCAATGCGGCCCAGAAGACAAGACAAGCCGACTTGAACAGGCGATTGACCCGCCTCATCACGGATTTCCCCGAACTAGCCATGCCTACCTCACCAAATGATCCCCGACGACCAGATGATTACTTCTTCACTCCACCTAGGAAGTCCGAGACTTTTGCCAGTCTCTCTAGAGCTGCCGGGGGATGTGATCTCGTTGCTCGTTGCAGGGAGATCTGGGGAGTCGGTGACGATAGGGAGAGGGATGCCGAGATTGAAGGTCTCGTCCACAAGTGGGGCGAATCGATTGGCGCACAAGATGAAATGACTTGGGCAGCTCCGCTAGTGGATGCCATTGCGGACCTTCCAGTCACCTCGGATATCAGCCCGGTCCTGCAACATCTCGTATCGACACTCCACTCGCTTCTGATCCCGGCCATGTCGTCAATATTTCCTCTTCACCAGATGGAAGCTCCATATCCTTCGCTTGTCCCGCTTCTGTCGCTCAACCAGATCAACACCCTACCGCAGATAGTGAAAGCTTTCGATGGACTTGGTGACGAGCTAAAGGGACATGCGATTACAGAGTATGTCACTACCATCGGCGAGATGGCTAGTACGGGCACTACCGCTGGGTTTGAGCGAGCTGCAGAATGGATTGAGAGGGAGATCAGTGATGTCAAGAGATGTTGGGGGCCATGCTTGCAGCTGTACGTGATATATGCCCTGACACTTTTTCATCTGCTGATCCCAGGCCCGTGAATCCCGCAGCAGTTGTTCTGTCAAAGCAGCTACCCTTGTTCTTGGCAGAGCTTTACGCTCTAGACAAGCCAACAGGAAGCGATTCAGGCGAGATCTTCACTCTATACGAATCAACAGGACGACTACTAGATATGTGGGACGAACTATGTCCCAAGTAGGTCTCCTCATCTGATCACGCTGAACGCGGCTGACGGAAATCAGGCAAGAGCACGGGTTCGAGCTAGATGCGTTCTTTGAACCCCATGTCCTAGCCTGGCTGAGAGATACCGAGGGCAGTCAAACTCAAGAATGGGTCTCTCGAGCTGTCGGTATGGATTCCGTACGTAATTCGTTCCAAATTGTCTCGTCGTGGCTGACAAAGTAGTGGGTCCCTGAGGGTGTCAACAAACATTCTCAATCGGTCATTGACCTGTTTGACTTCATCCGAGGCTCAGCCAAGGTCATCCTCCATGACCTCCCTCTTGGCGAATACAAGCGAGCAGTGTACCTGATTGACTTATCCAAGGTAAGTCACACTCTCTTATGCCCACCAGCTAGCGCTGACAAGTAGACCGTCTCGATCGCTGTCACCCAGTACTCCTCCACCGTGTTCGCTCTCTTCACCGCCGACTTGGCCCCGAAAGTATCCACACCCACCGCGGATATCCAGAACCAGATCCAGTCACGATTGGGTAGTAAAGCTGGAAACTGGCTTGCTAAGGGACAACAAGCCGTCAAGAGCTTGCAAGCCACTAAAGTGGATGCCGTCATGATTCCGCCAACAGTAAGTCCACCTCCGTCCACTGACTCGTCCTAACTGACGTGTAGGCATGTGTCAAGCTCACCGACATGGGTGCTGCGCAGATCTCGCTTGATGATCTTGTATACGCTATGGAAGCTGAGGAGACTGCCCGTATAGTCAAACCCTCCACTGCCGCGAAACAGCGATATGTCTTCTCCGTCACCGTCATGAGGGGTGAGAACTTGTTGGGCAAGTCGAAAGCAGCCGATGCTTTTGTTTGCGTTACTACTCGTAACGGCAGCGACCGTCTCCTCAAGTCCCGAACGGTTATTGGTGCCGAGGATCCTCGATGGTAAGCCAGACCTCTCTGTGTTCAATAGATGCTGATCGATAGGGAGGAGACTTTCGAGACGACCGTTGATACCGTCAAACACCTAGAATTGACTTGCTATGACCGATCACTCGTCGGCAAGCACGACACCATAGGATCAGCGACTTTCAAGCTCGACCCACGACTATTCTCCGATCAATCAACCCGCGATGTCGTCCTACCTCTCAGTCCTCGTGGTTTGGTACACGTCAGAATCAGGATGGAAGGCGGTGAGAAGCATGATGTACAGTATCACTTGTCATCCGCTATCCGAGCTCTGGAAAGGGCAGAGAGGGATATGACTCGAGAGCTTGTCGAGCGAATGGGCGAGTACATCAAGAGTATACTGTCGTCTGCTGCTATTGGTAGTATCGTCAAGGAGAAGAAAAAGGCGAAACAACCGATAGATGAGCGGGATATCGAGTATAGCCTGGGACCACTATTTGAATACCTGAACTCGAACGTATGTCACCGCCTTCTATACATGTTGGACATTGAGCTGACCTGCAGTTCTCCACTTTCTCAGTCACACTCACCCCAGAGACCCGACTACGCGTGATGGTGGCCCTATGGCGATTCATCGTATCAACCCTCACCTCGATCCTCATCCCACCTCTCTCGGATCGACCGGTCCCCAAGCCGTCACCATACCCACCATCCCCTCAGGAAGTCGATATCGTATTCAAATACCTACAAATGCTCAAATCGTTCTTCAACGCCAAAGAAGGTGATATGGAACATGGTATCCCGCTTGCTCAATTACAGCAGGGTCCATATAAGGATTTAGTCATGGTGGGGCAGTATCTTGATTTACCTACTCCTGCTCTCCGCGAGAGGGTGGGTGGGGCAGTCAAGGGGTCGGTGGGCAAGACTGGTGGGATTGCTAGTCAGATGGGAAGGATGAGCATTGATGATACGCATGTGAATGAGACCGAGAGGATGGCCGAGGTCTTGTTGAGGATAGCTAGGACGAGGTGAGTCTGGTCGTGTATACCCTGACCTCGATGAGCTGACACTATCTAGGCCTGATCTTAATGACTTTGTGAAGGAGCAGATGGGCAGTCTGACGCGATCAAGGATGGACAGGCAGCAAGGGCTTTTGTAGGTAGCCCTTTTTTTAGACCAGAGTCTGCCAAGACCGGATATATACATGTAATTCACAGTTTTCCACTTGCAGTGTACCATATGCACAGACCACCATGTACGACTTCAGAACGTGCTTCCACTCCCCGGCCCTATTCGATCTCTTTTGCCCTTGCTGACAAACCTAAGTGTCGCCTTTGAGAGCTTCGTCTTCAGTGATGGTTTCACCGTACTTGAGGGTGGCTCCACTGTACTCGAGGATGGTACCACTGTAACGACACTGGTGGAACTGTTGAAACTGGCAGCGTCGGAAGCTGTAAAATTAGCGGTAGTAGAGTTGAGATGAGTACTTACCATCTCCCTCAGTGGCACTTGCTAGACTGGTTACGGCAGGGTTTGTGGATATCTGCGAGGCCTGCCATTCTTCAATAGCACCAGGACGACCGGTATACACAGGTTCACCGGTCTCGTGAAGACAAGCCTCAGCCATACACTGGTATCCATTGGATATAGCTCCCAGAGCTTCTTGCCAATCTTTGGGGCGGGTCATCCCTTCAGGGTCAAATATAGACGATTTCGAATAGTCCTCAAACATCCCTTGGGGGAACTCGCCCAGCATAGAGTTGCCAGCGAATCTCGGGATCTCAATGGCGATCTTGATTGTACCAGCAGCAATCAAATGCTCTGACGCCTCGCTAGCCATTTTGCCGTAGGAAGATCCGACAGATCGGTCCTTTTTGGGAGGCGGATAGTATCCTTCGGAACGATGGTTCGGCTGGGCTGCGTTCAACTCATCTAGAATGACATCAGCAAGTCTTCGACTGGCGACCTACCCAATATAGCGGTGCCAGCATCTATGTAAGTCTGCACTAATTTTGACTCTGCGGTCTTCTTAGCTCTGTCGGCCTCGTCTGTCGCGGTTTCGAGTCTGGCATTAATGATATTCCTGGTCGCAACGAGCAGATCGAGGCCCGCGACTAACGCGCTGACATGTTTTCGACCTTCCTGTAACATACTCTGAGTGATTTCTTCGGAGTTTCTGCTGATGTTGACGATCCACTGGAGTGAAGTCTGTTCAGCAGCCTCACGCGGCAACTTGGGTATGAAAAGACTGTGAACATCAACGGAGACTTCTTCGGAATTTGGCAGTAATGATGTAGATGACGACATTGTTGTTGTTAGCGAAGGTGTGCAAATAGTCGTGGAGGCCGGCGAGTGAGAGAGTATGTAAGTGATCAATGTGTAAATCGCTCCATACGAAGTCACATGAATCAATCAATAATTTCTATGATGAGAAAGGTTTGATATGTCTGAAAGGAGCGCGTCGAAGGGGGGTCACTTACTCCGCTGGTGGCACCAGACCACATGAGATCGCAATGCCAATGTGGCGCAATGCCGAAGCCGACGTAATTGGTCGCAGGCGGCTACCGGGTCACCACATAGGCCAATCTCGACTTGCTGGAGGACATCGGCAATCGGTTGGCGTCAATGCAGTCTCCAGAACTGTGAAATCCGCCATGATCTCACTTCACAGGAGGACTCCAGCAGGAGGGGACCCCAATTTCAATATGAATGTGAATAGGATCAGAAGTCCCTCGAGCTTTGACTCCGTTCCACCAACATACAGTCTCGTTACATCGTTATACCGTAGGATGGCGATTCACTCAGGTTGCGGGGTGATCAGTCTCGCTGCCTGTTGACTGCTTCTCTATTGCAGCCTCATCGTCCCTCAACTTCTGCAGCCTGACTACATTCCTCTTTTTCACCAAGACCCGGACTGTGCGTTCCTGTTCGAATTTGGTAAGCTCGTGCCAGTTTTGTATGCGTGATAACGTCTGCAAAGCCGTCAGTAAAACCTCCATGTCGTCATGCAATATCACTGACTCCATCGGTGTTGATGATCATAGGCCCTAGCGCATCTAGCTTGACGACATCCCCCTGTCCTAAGTCCAGCTTCTCTACCGTTTCGTCGGGTGTCGAGGCGTCGGTCGCGGTTTGGGTGGCTTCGCCATATTCGATAGCTAGAGGTTGTGGTGGTTGATCGATAGCTGTCTGATCTTGAGCCTCGTTGTCGTTCTGCTCTGCCGGTGCGGGTTGTTCTGGTTGGTCTAGAGGAGAAGGCATGGTGAATTGTACGTTTCAACAGTTGATTTACGTTCACGTCACTTAGCCATAGACTAAGATGCTTATGTAAGCAGATACAGACACGCGTTTCTGCGGGTGATGAAATATCTACGCGACGCGACTTGTTCATGTTCATTTCTGTAATATTCATAGGATAGACAGATATGAGTAGTAAAGATAGACTAGCAGCTCTTCGGCAGGCCCGAGAGAAGGGTGGAAGGCTACAGCAATGGAAGGTATGTTGTCGTGAGCTTGGCTACAGGGGCAGAGCTGACGATTGTAGCCAGAAGAGGGAGACGTGTATGACGAGGTGACACAGGAGCAATACAAGTCCATCGTCGGCTCGAGAGAGGAGGAATTTGACTTTATCGAGGATGATGATGGTAGTGGATACGTTGACAAAGGGCAGGGCGATTTTGATGAGGAAGACGAGGAAGACGAGAGCGAGGATGATGACGATTTCGAGGGAGAAGACGAGGAGCTACGTCAAGGTATGTCAACCTGTGCAGATGGTCGTGTTCTGTGCTGATGGAGATCAGCCAGGAAGATCAAGCGAGCAAAAGCAAGAGCAAAAGCTGCGAAGCTGTCAGCCTCGAACGGGAACGGCAAACCTGTGAACGGAGCCAAGGGGAGATCAACCTTTTCCGACTATTCTCGCCCGCAAGCCAGTACTTCCACATATCGACCGGCTCCAAACGCCATCGCCGAGGACGACTTCATGGCCTCCTTACTATCCGCCGTCGCCGAGCCTAGTGCCGAGTCTTCCCGAAAACGCAAGTCATCGCCTGACATACCTACATCCGAACCTATAGAGCCTAGTTCCGATTCCAGCTACTTCTCGAACAGCCGAAAACGATACGGGGTAGAGGACGACGAGGATGAACGCGAAGTCTGGGACGCAAAGAAGGGAATCATGGGCAAGAAGCCGAGAGTTTCGGAAATGACAATTATGCCCGACAGAGATTCCGACAATGACTTTTCGATGGACATGGATGACATGCCTATAATCAAGCCGGAACCTCAAGATGACGATGACGATGTTGAGATTCAAATTCGCCCAACCCGACCTGCGACATCTGCATCGACCAAAACCAATGGCTCAGCAGTACCTCGACAGCGAAAAGTCGTCAATTCTACCTCTGTCAAACATGTTGTCAAACCGGAACCTGTGTCGGCCGATCTCAAAGCGGAAAAGGCGAGACCGACAGTACCCAGAGGTCCCGCCAATGGCAAGCCTGTACCTGCTGGCTCCGAACATTGGTCCGCTGTCCAGGAATCGCTTCTTCCAACCAAGTCTAGTGATATCGCAGAAGTCAAGGCATATGTTGGATCGGTCAAGGCAGAGAATGTGCTTGAGCAGGATGGTAGCCTGCGTATATTCTGGCTCGATCACATGGAGCAGGATGGAGCTATTCATTTGGTCGGAAAAGCTCTGGACCGGGCGACAGGAAAATATGTCAGTACCTGTGTGACCGTCAATGGCATTCAGAGGAATCTGTTTGTGAAGCCCAGAGCCAAGCGTTTCTGTGAGTGCACATACTCACCTCCAGGGGCATCCAGCTGACAAATAAGCTGGTGACCACGAAACAGACCTTGAGGTGACTCGTACCGATGTGTTCCAGGAATTCGAGAGCCTACGTCAGAAGCACGGTATCGAAGGTTGGAGAACCAAATTCGTTCAGCGAAAGTACGCCTTCGAGGAACAGGACGTCCAGAAGGGCGAAAGCGAGTGGATGAAGGTGGTGTATGGCTTCGATCGTGAGTATCCAGCCTGGGATCAATGTTACCATGCTGATCATTAAGAACCCGAGATATCCACGACTAGAGGATCTACTTTCAGCCATATCTTTGGCGCCAACACCACGCCGTTCGAGCTGTTGGTCATCAAGCGAAAGATCATGGGTCCTTGCTGGCTCGAGATCAAAGATGCCGCGCTCAGCTCTAAATCCGTCAGTCTTATCGTGTTTCTCCTGCAGCCGTGCTGACTACTTAGGCATCTTGGTGTAAGGTTGAGTTCGCAGTTGATGATCCCAAGAATGTCAACCCGATGTCCGAGTCAGATCCTACCGCTCCGAGGGATACACCGCCCATGACCATAATGAGTATCGCTCTGCGTACTATCGTCAATCACCGGGAGAACAAGACCGAGATCTTGTGTGCCACTACAAGAACATGGGAAGGCTGTAAGTGACGGACCCCTCGATTAAGGCGAGCGCTCATCGTTGTAGGCAGTATCGATGACCCAACACCACCAGACAGGCAAGCAAGCAGTGTTAACACCATTGTCCGCCCAATCGAGAAATTCCCACCAAACCTTGAAGCTCGGGCCAAAGCTGAGAAATCGCCTTTCCAGACTGTCAAGGCGGAACGAGCTCTGCTCAATTCCCTTTTGGCCACGGTCCAGCGAAGCGATCCTGATGTCATTGTCGGTCACTCGTTCTTGGGCAACACTTTCGAAGCGTTACTCTACCGCCTGAAAGAGCTCAAGGCGGATCAGTGGTCTCGGATCGGACGATTCAGGCGTAAAGGCTTTACTATTAGTAAGGCCGGTAGTAATGTTCGACTTCTCGCCGGACGACTAGTGGCCGATCTATCTAGTGATGCTGCCAAGGTAGGTGGACTCCACATGTGGTCTGGACAAATACTGATTAGCAGGGAATGATCTCGTCGACGACCTGGTCTTTGACCGAGATGTGCGGGACACACCTGAAAGTCCAGCGAGAGGACGTTGATCCCGAAGACACGCACAGCTACTTTGACCATTCCCTCCAGACTCCAGATCGACTCATCAAGTTTGTCCGGCTATGCGAGATCGACGCGTACTTCCAGATGGCGATTGCGTCTCGAGTTCAGATGTTGCCTCTCACCAAGCAATTGACCAATCTGGCCGGGAATTCCTGGTATGTCATTGCTCACCTTTCTCTCAGTATCTCGAGCTGACTTGCAGGAATCTGACTCTCAATGGTGGTCGTGCGGTCCGAAACGAGTTCATCTTGCTCCACGAATTCCACCGTCTGAAGTATGT
>Ga0308160_10006671_pt1 | contig 11681 bp, 21 predicted proteins | sample PhyFR1_FD_201036 | JGI IMG/M metagenome (GOLD analysis project Ga0308160, IMG submission 201036) | Phyllosphere microbial communities from UC Gill Tract Community Farm, Albany, California, United States - DLSLF.R1 | ecosystem: Host-associated > Plants > Phyllosphere > Unclassified | place: USA... | reverse complement strand
GTACTGTCAAGGGGCAGCCGAAGGCGTCAGCAAAGATGCGCGAGTCGTGGAGCGCCGAGAGGACTGACGAGGATGTGGCAGCCGGCCATGATGGCCGACGGAAGGATGGCCGTCATCGAGGTGATGCGGATCGCGTCCGGCAGGAAGGGGAGCGACATGACGATCATGCCGACGACGAGCGACCAGGCAAAGATGTAGGCCGGCCAGAAGCGCTTAAGGATAAGGGGGATCTCGCGAAAGACTGACGTAGTGGGGGGGGGGGAGGCGTGTCAGATGTCGTCCGCCAAGTCGCTTTGAGCTCGCACAAGGTCGGGCCGACTCACAGTTTGAGATCTCGACCTCCTTGAGCGTGCTTCCCCATTGCACTAGAGAAGGAGGCAGCAGGATGTCAGCTGCCAGTCTCCTTGCGCAAAAAAGAGCAGAACACGAAGGACTAACTGTCGTAGCCGACCATGTGGGCGACGAGGGCCGCGGCGACGTGCCACGAGAGGCCTGAGAAGAAGATGAAGAAGAAGAACATCCACTTGACGTTGTCGCCAAAGGCCGAGCCAAAGCCCTCGACGCGCAGACGGTACTTGAAGACGGCCGAGGTCAGGTTGCCGAAGAGCGAGAAGACGACGATGCAGGTCAGGAAGACCTGCGAGGCGATACGGTCGGGGGTCAGTGGCTGAAACTAGAGGCGGGAAGGGGTCAGAAGGCGGGGCCGCACCTTGAAGGACTCGAGGTAGAAGTCGTCGAGCATGGACTCGTAGATTCCGATGAGGATCCAGTTGAGGGTGCTGATCGGACGAACGATAGAGCCGAGATGTCAGGTCGGCTGCGGGTGGGCGAGACTGACGAACGTCCTTTGCTTACCAGGTGAGAGCGGCGACGGCGATGGCCCAGTAACTGGTCAGGTAAGCCAGGACCGAGAGCTTCGAGTGGATGGGGATGTTGGACTTGGCGAACGTCTTGAAGAGCGGGGTGAGGATGCTGTCGGAGGCAAGCAGCGCCGAGTCAGCAACGGGGGCACGTTTTGGAGGCGTGGTGGGCCAGCGAGAACGCACCCGTGACGCCACCAGTCCTTGAGAGGGTAGAAGATGAGCTCGGAGCAGCCAAAGGCGTACTAGAAAGGCAATCGGGTCAGCAAATGGGTTCGGGGCAAGACAACGCTAATCTAGCGAGCAAGTTGCACCTTCTGCCACCGGTCGAGCTCGTTGTCGCAGGTGAGCGAGACGCCCTCCTTGAAGCCACCGTTCGAGTAGGTGACCCAGCGGGTCGTGTAGCCTTTCATCTGTGCGCGGAGACTCATGTCAAAGTCTGGAGGACCGGAAACATCAGCCATCGGAGCGCAAGCAAGAGGGCACGACGAGCGGCTCGTTCGTAACGCACCCTCCGAGACGTGCGACTCGGACCACATCTTGGTCCAGCCGTCCTCGGGATCGACGAAGCACGAGTCCTGGATGGCCGACCAGCGCATGAAGGCGTTGTGGCCGACAAAGGGCGCGACCTCTCCGTTGGCGCAACAAAACGAGATGGCCTTATTGATGTGCCGGGTAAAGCTGTGGCAAGAGAGGCGTCGGGAGGGGTCAGTATGGCTGACCGCCTCCGATCAATCTTGGAGCGAGACACTTACTGCGCGATGCCTGCCTCAAAGTACGACGTCTGCAAAAGGGGGAAACAGAGGAGGCGGTGAGTTCCAGGGCGCACGGTCGGAGACGACCGGAGCGAGAGGGCGCACCGAGACCATCATGACGTCCGACTCGTGCTGGATGATGGCGACCTGGGGGCTGTCGTCGAGCTCGTTGACGGCGTCGAGGAAGCAGTCGGTCGGGACCCGCGTGTCCGAGTCGATGATGAGGATGTACTCGCCGATCCGGATGTTGCCGGCGGCCCAGGCGGTGCCGCAGCTCTCGCCGATCGCGAGCTGCATGGCCTCGGCATAGAGCTCGTCCTCGTCCTCGGCCGTCCAGGACCACTCCTCGACGCCCTTCTCCGAGTCCTTTGGCGTCGGCCGCATCTCGTCCATGATCTCCTCGATCCGGAGCGAGACGGCAAAGGCAAAGTTCATGTTGGACGCCTTCTTGAAGCGACCCTTGCGCTGGAAGGGGGAAGAGCAGGGGGTCAACTTTGGTCTCTCGTGTGGCGAACCGCGCAATCGGACGCACCACAAAGCCCTTGTGGCCGTGCTTGGGCCGGGCGACCCAGCCGATGGCGCGAGAGTCATAGTACGCCTTGCGGATGTTGGCCGTCTCCTCGTCCCAGATCTGCATGCCGTCCTCGCAGACGAGGATGGAGGCGGTGCCTCCTTGGCGCTCGTACGTCATGATTGCCTGCGCAGGCGTCGGCTCGGTGTCAGCGCTGTCCCTTGAGAGCTATGGGAGAAGAGCAGAGAAGACGCACCTCTTTGAGCGAGTCAATAGTCGGGACGATGACACCCTCGAGTCCCTCCTTGTACTGCAAGGCGAGAGCGATCAAGAAAAGAATGTCGTCAGCGCCCAGGCAAGCGGTACCGGAGAGGCCGAGAAGGGCCGCGACGCACGACAGGCATGACGACCGTCATGTGCGGGAGACGGCGCTTGACGCGGCGCTCGGGCGCCTTGCCGCTATAGAACGCCGAGTTCTCATGGAACTGGTTGACGGGGCCTGCAGCATGATCGGAGCAGGTCAGCATGCTGCGGCAGAGCAAAGCGAGGCCATGCAGAGACGTACCGAGCAGCGTCCAGCAGCACGAGATGAGTGCGAGACAGAAGAAGAAGGCGACGCAGAAGGTGAAGGGCGAGGTGAGGAGCAGGAGGAACCGCAGCGGCTTGCCGTCGAGCATGTACTCGGAGATGAGCGTCTTGCACGCAAGGCCGACAAACGCAATGTTGCCCGCGAGCGCTGCAGTTTGCAGACAGGAACGTCGTCAGCGATGAGTTTTGAACAGAGCAGCAGCAAGGCCAGACGCACCGGTACCGGTCAGGAGCGGAGCGTAGAGTCGCATCGGACGGAGCTTGTACCAGTCGAGGGCGGCCGGCTCGCCCTTCTCGAGATCGGTGCCGTCAAAGTAGCCCAGCTTCTCGACGCCGGGCGTCTCGTAGAGCGAGTCGACCGCCGTGTTCTCCGACTTGAGCGTCGGACGGAGGGAGCTCGGCCGCTTGACGTCCTTGTGGGCAGACGAGAGCCAGACACTGAGTGAACGCGAGAAGAGGGATGCGTATATCAGTCTCGGTTGCGGTGAAGTATCGGAGACACGCGGCACGCACTACTGTACGAAGCGGGCTTCGAGGGCCTCGGCCGCCTCAATTAGGGTCGAGATGTCGTCCGACCAGACGACAAGGCAGCCTTCCTGCCGGACAAAGGCGGCAAACTGGTGCTTGCGGGCGGTGCCGAGGTGGGACATCTTCTCAACGACCTGGATGCGCGTCTCGGCGTCGATCGGGATGTCGAGCGCGTCCGGATCGAGCCGGGAGAGGATGGCGAGGACGACGTTGCTCGTGATCTTGATCGCGACCTCGGGGTTGAGGGATGAGATGCCCTGGTCCCAGTCCTCGAGGTGCTCGGCAAGCTCCTCGCGCTCGTCGACGGGGACGGCGTGCACATCGCAGTACGTCCTGCGCAACGGATGGGGAGGCGTGGCCCGGCAGAGGCGTCAGCAGACGTCGGGGAGCGAGTTCGCAGCCAATCGAGAGGCACCCACCGGTAGTCATTCTTCTTGATTCGGATCGAGACGATGCCGATGCCGGTAAGCGTCTGGCTTTTGAAGAACTCGAGGTTCTTGCTCCGGGTGTAGAGGTGCGCCGTCATGACGGCGAAGCCTGGAGCGCGGAGAAGATCGTCAGCCTCATTTACTGGCGCCCTTCACGCAAGATTCCCAAAGGCACGCACGGTCGGCATTGTCCTTCTGCTCGCCGGGCGAGGTCGGGCGCGACGTGTCCTCGCTCGGACGCTGTGCCTCCTCGCCGTCGTACGGCAGGGCGGTGAAGCCACGCTGGAACGACGCATGCCGCGCCTGGCGGTTTCTGCGTCGCTCCTCGCTCTCTTGCCGGCGCTCCTGCTCCTCCTCGTCGAGAGGGTGGATCTCGTCCTCACCGTTGCCGGTGAACGGGAGCGTGCCGAAGCCGCGGACGAATGAGCTGTTGCGCCGGTGGTCGGCGTTGGTGATCTCCTGCGAGAGCGACGACGTCGAAGACGATCGCGACGGCCGAGAGAAGTTGACCGACGCCGCGAGCGACGGCCGCTGCAGCCGGACGTGGTCGTCCGAGAACGAGACGTGCGAGGCCTTCTTGCGCATCGCCGGAGCGACCGGGGCGACGGCGCCAAACTCGCGCAGGCTGGCGACCGGGCTGGTGACCGGGCTGACGACTGCAGCCGCGTCGCGGTCCCACTGCTCGATCGCGGCCGAGCTCCGTCGCTTCTCAGCAATGTAGAGGTCGCTGTCGCGCCGAGACGTCGGAACGTCGTCCGAAGTCGAACGCTCGAGCGGGCAAACGTCGTTGCCGGTAAGGGAGGGCGAGACGGCCGAGCCGCCGCGGGACGATGCCTGCGAGCCGTGAAAGCTGAACGAGGCCAGGCTGTCGCCGTGATAGTAGTACGGCGACGAGGGGTCAGGCCGGGCGAGCAGCTCGCTCAGGGCAGGCGAGGCGGCCTCGGCCGACGGCGATTCGGGCTCGACGTTCGAGCCCTTGACGGCGACCGACAGGCGGTGGAGAGCGCTGCTCATGTCCCTCTATTCGAGCGACGAGAAGCTTCTCGAGGGGAGGAAAGAGGGGAGTAGGCGAAGGAGAGGATGGGGTTGCAGCGAGAGGGCTGCAGGACTGCGCAGGCGTCGGTCAGCTCAGGCCCCGGAAGGGAGCAGCCGGTAGCAGCGTCGACTGGACGGACCTTTGGTATGCTAGGAGCTGCGTTAATGAAGGTCGCATGGAGAAGGAGATCAGCGGCGCTGGACTAGCAAGCGGACGAGGGGCACGACGCACTAGCGAGTGTGTGTTGAACGAGCGTCGGGGGAGAGAGAGAGAGGCGAGCGGGACCCTGGGGATAAGAGGGACGACGAGCTCAGAGCAGGGAAGACCGCCGAAGGACCTGGCCAGCCGGTCCGGGGTGGATAATCTGCGCGAGGAGGGGGAGAGACAACGAGAGACTGGGTGCACGACGAGGGGAGGGGACGAGAAGGGAAGGACGAGGGCGATGGTTTCGTTCAAGGAGGGGAGCCTCTGTCTCGCTCGCATCGAGCCAGCAGGGGCGAGGGGGGGGGGCGAAGGGTGAGGATCCGGGGCAGTCAGCCCGTGTGCCGGTCAGCGGCCTTGCTCGTCGTCTGTTGCCCCGTCAAAGGGAGCAGAACGGCACGCTCGGGCCTCGCCAGCGTGTGTGCCGGCTTCGACGGTCGACGTCGAGGCCAGGTCAAAGGGGGTGGCTCGAGCCCCGGGGGGAGGCACGGCGTAAAGTTCAGCCGTCGGTCGAGCGATCGAGGCGACGAGTGCCACGATGACGACGCGTTGTCGGGTTCGGTCGGGCGCGGCGGTGTTTCGCTTTGCGCTCCGTGCACCGCCGATCCGCGGCGCGTCCATCGACGCGCAATGTTGACCGACGTCGGTCGGCATCAGAAAGAATGGGCCGCAAGCCCACGGCCGTCGGGACCCACCGCAGCCGACGTGCCCGCCAACGACGGCGACCTTTTCGCCGCCGGAAGAAGGATGTGTGCCGGCCGGCGCGGGAAGTCGACGGACTCTAGGAGCGAACGGCCCATGCGTTCCCTCGCCTTTCCCCGCAGCTGTGCGAGTGCACGAGCAAGGCCCGGTTGTTGGGAGAGGAGCTACGTGAACCGGAGGTTGGGTGACCATGACCGCAAGCGACCTAAGGAAGGGATGGGCGGCAGAGCATCGTACAACAGCAGCCGAGCGCGCAGGAAGAGCCGCGCGGGCCAGGGGAAACCCGTTCCGGGTGCGGGCGGAGAATCACGAGGGAACATGGAAAAGGACAAGGCTACGAAGCCTCCTCGTACTGCGTCAGGTCGAGCGTCAAGGCCTTGGACGAGTTGACGTCCTGGTCGCGGTAGACGCCGACGAGCGAGTTGGACCGTTCGTACAGCGTGCTGCGGATAGAGAGAGAGCAGAGGAGATGGAGACAACGGCGCGTCAGCGGCGCTTTCGCCGAGGAGGCCCAGGGTGGCGTTCCGACGTTGGGCGTGGGACGTGCCGACCCCGGCACGGCCGCGGATAAGGGAAGGGAACGCGAACGCACTCCTTGAGCGAGATGACGAGGAACTGGAACGTCTCGGACGAGTGGTCGCGCAGGTAGCGGGCGACACGGGTGACGTTAGTGTTGTCGAGCGCGGCATCAACCTCGTCGAGCACGAAGAACGGCGCGGGACGGTAGCTGGAACAGAAAGGGTTATGCTCGATCAGAGCCCTGATCGTGGCGATGGCCAGAAGATGGCCTGTCTGGGATAAGGAGACGCACCTGTGGATGGCGAGCAGGAGGGCGAGCGCCGCCACCGTCTGTTCTCCGCCCGAGAGCTGGTCCATGTCGCGGAAGCGCTTCATCGGCGGCATGGCGTGGTACTTGACACCGGCCAGGTAGGGCTCCTGCATAGAGCAAGCGTCGGGCCGTCAGCAGCACGCAGTCAGGGCGTTCATATGGGGGTCGTGCGGACCTCGGTGTCCTCGAGGTTGAGGTAGGCGACGCCGCCCATCGGCGCAGCGTTGCCTTTGGTCAGGCTCTTGTAGACGCCATCGATCCGGTCCGAGATGTGCGTGTAGGCCTTGTTGAAGAGGTCGGTCCTGCCGGGGAGAAGCGGCAAAGAGGGCGTCAGCGTTTGCGGCGCCGACACACGAGAGGCCAGTGCTGCAGCGCTCTTGCGACGGACCTCTGCTTGCGGACCGTGTTAAAGGCCTCGCGCGCCGTCGCCGACTCTTTGCGGGCCTTCTCGACCTGCCTCTCGGTCTCGGATAGCTTGGCCTGGACGCCGCCCATCCTGCAGGGCATGAGCACGGGCGTCAGAAGAGGAGACCTCCGACCGAGAGGGAAGACAAGCGAACGCACTTCTCGGCCGCCTTTGACGTCGGCGCCATGTGCTGGATCTCAGACTCGATCCGGTTGATCTCGGCCTCGAGCTCGTCGCCGTGCTCGTCCGCGCCGTTCTGCAGCGAGGACCGGGTGAAGGTCAGCCGACGGTGTCGCCCAAGGGCGTCAGAAGAGAGAGGAGCCGCTCATGGCCGGCCAGGCGCGCACCTCCTTGTCCTCTTCTGCAAGGTCCGAGAAGTCGATGACGAGGCCGTAGTCGCGCGGCTTGAGCGGCTGCTGGGTGCCGTCCTCGGGCTCGTCGACGTCCATGTCGGCCTCGGTCTCGTCGGCCTGCGAGCGGCGATCGGATGGGTCAGAGAGGGGTCAGCGGACCGGCGTGCGAAAGAGGTGCCGGCGACGGACGTACGTCGAGATCCTGCAGCGAGACATCTGCGAGGGAGCCCTGTTCGAGCGGGACGTCGAGGTCCTCGATCTTGCACCGGCGGTAGATGCTCGCGCGCTCGGACCCGAGCTTGGCGATCGTGTCATTCTGCACCGAGCGAAAGGCGTCGAAGGTCAGCATCGCACTCAAGACAGGGTTCGACGGTTGAGGACGACCGGAGGGACGCGCCCAAGCTGCGACCTCCTTCAGCGTCCGGTCAAACGCCTTGGTCGCCTTGTGCGAGCGCCGCTTGATCTCGTCGAGCTCGGCGCCGACCTCGAACAGCTTGCCCTGGAGGTCCTCGATGTCGTGCTTGATCTGCTCGACCTCGTGCTCGGTCGACCCGATCTCCTTCTCGAGCTCGGCCTTGTCGGCCTCGAGCTGGCTCAGGTTGCGCTGGTCCGTCTTGAGGTTCTTGTCGAGCACGCGTAGCCGGCTCTGCGTGTGTTCGAGCTGCTCGTTCTCAAACTCAAGCTGCCGCTGGAGCCGGTTCATCTGGGCCGTGTAGCGCATGCGCGCCTCGGTCTGCGCCTCGGCGACGCGGAGCTGAACGTCCTCGTACTCGCGGATGTTGTCGACGCGGATCCGTCTGCAGAAGTCGGCAAAGACCTCGTCCTCACTCGCGTGGACCGCCTCGGCAACAGACACGGCCTCCTCCTCAACCGTTGCGAGCGACGCGCGGCGCTACAGTGGCACGAAAGGCGGCTCGACAGGGTCAGCGACGGCAGGTCCGACAGCGGGCTTCGGTGAGCGAGGGCGAAGGGGACGCACGTCGCGAAGCATGGCCGTCGTCGAAGAGAGCTCCTTGCGAGCGTGGTCGATCTCGGTCCGCAAGCTCGTCAGTCGCAGGTCGGTAGCGCTCTGTCGAAGCGAGGGCGACGAACGTCAGTCAGACTGCGCCGAGGCCACATCTAAACTACCGACACGCACGAGGTCATCTCGGACGAGAGCGAGCTCCGAATCGCAGCGGCTGATCTCGCTCATGAGGAGGTCGTCCGACTTGCCCCGCGGCCGCGCCTTGGACAGCTCGCTCAGGTAGTTCATGAGCGAGTCGCGCTGCTTGCCGAGGTCTGCGCAGACGTTCCGCGAGAGTCAGCGATTGCCTGCGGCTTCAGCCGATGGACGGACGCACTGGTGATCTCCTTCTCGTCCCACTTGCGGCCGGCACCCTGGGCGCTCTGGCCACCGGTGATGGAGCCGCTCTTGTGGATGACGGTGCCCTCGAGCGTGACGGCTGGCGGTCGCGTGGGTAGCCCAGGGAGATCGTGAGTCTCGTCTCTCGAAACCCTGGGATTGGGACACGTGACGTACCCTTGACGTCCTGCTGCTTGTCGTAGCAGACGTAGCGGGCGACGTCCATCGTGTCGCAGATGAGCGAGTTGCCGCACGCGTGCTGCATGGCCGCGTCAAACTGCGGGTCAAACTCGATGACGTCGATGGCGAGCCGGGCGCCGCGCGCAAAGTTGCGATACTTGTCGTTCGTCGGCTTGACCTGAATCGAATCGAGCGGGATGAACATGGCCTGGCCAAGGCGCTGGGTGCGCAGGTACTGGGAGGGAGAGGGGGAGCGAAGGAGGGAACACTGTCAACACCGACGTCAGAGGTGGAGCGCATGGCGAGGGAATCGACCGACGTTGATGCACTCGATCGCCGTCTTCTCGTGGTTGACGACGATGCCGTCGATATTGCGGCCGAGGACGACGCTGACCGCCGTCTGGTACTTTGTCTGCGTCGGCTTGCAGAGGTCGATCACCCGGCCGTGGACGTCACCTGGCAGGGAGGGGGGGACATCGCCACGGGTCAGCGACGCTTCCGCCTGCCCGCCTCGTGCAGCAGCCGTGCTCACCCGGGAAGATGCGCCGGAGCGTGGCAATCGTCTCCTTCATGCGCGTCTCCTTCTCGCTTTGCTTCCTGTCCGAGCCGGCCTGGAGGAGCTTGGCGTAGCAGGCCTGGAGCTTCTCATTCGTCTCGGTCTCGAGTTGCCTGGATCGAGAAGGGGTCGCCGAGTCAGGATGAGCGCCCTTTCGACAAGAGCACGGGCCGGCGAGAGGACGCACGAGATGCGGGTCCGCTCCGACTGCAGGTGCTCGAGCTCCTTCTTGGCCCTGGACCGGTCCGACTCGAGACTCTCGCGCTTGCGGTCCGCCTACAGGGGAGGCGCGAGGTGAGTCCCGTGGTCAGCCCGATGAGCCCTAGGGGAGGGTAAGAGGAGACTGGAGAGACGCACGCCGTCCTTCCGCGTCTCGAGATCGCCAATCTCGGCCTCGAGTCGCGTCACCTTCCGCCGGACGCGTTCCTCCTTCTCCTCGCCGGCCTCAATCTCCTGCCGGAGCGTCTTCCTGCGCCGGCGGAGACCGTCGAGCGAAGCACGCTCATCTGGAAGGAGCGTGTTGGCCTTGGCTTTCCTGCAGGCCGGGCAGCGACAGAGGATGGTTCAGCTTGGCAGTCGATGCACGCCAGAGAGCTGCAAGCGACGCACAGCTGGCGGTACTCGGCAAGGTCGGCCTCGCTCAGCGCCTGGCCCTTTTTCTCGCTCAGGCGGCGCTGCTCGTCCTCGGCCTGCTTTGCGAGCGCCTCGACCTGGGCGAGGTTGCGCTGGAGCTCGGCGACGGTCCCCTTCTGGCGGTCCTCGTCCTTGCGGACCTTGCCGCTGAGGACGTTGCTGTTTTCGATCTTGCGGATCGAGTGCTCGATCTGCGTCTTGAGCGAGACGAGCCGGGCAGCCTGGGTCGACGAGAGCGTAGGCACGAGCCGCATCAGCAGCGGCTGCCGGCATTCATTCCGGCGGACGGGAGGTCAGACGTACATCCTGGTCGAGGCTCTTCTCCTTGCCCTTGAGCCCGCGCTCCTTGTTCGCGATCTTTGTCTTGACCTCGGCCTGCTCTTTGCGGACCTTGGCGATCTCGCGCTCGACGCTGCCCTGCTCCTTGCGGAGCCTGACGAGCTCGGCGTTCGTCGACAGGATCGACGACGCGGCCGAATCGATCCCGGCCTGGATGTGGAATAGCTTCCAGAGGACGTGCTGCAAGACAATCTCGTCCTGTGTCCCGGCGCGGCGGCGAGTATATAAGGGGTCAGTGCGGGAAGCTGGGCGCCCCGTTCGACAGACCGACGCCGCGGCGGAACGGACCTTCTCCTGTCGCAGCTTGGTCAGCCGCTTCGACTCGCTCTGGTGCTCCTTGAACGCCTTAAACTCCTTTGCGACCTCGCGCTTCGAGTGGAACGACTCGGTCGAGAGCGTCGTCGCCTTGTCAAGCACCGCCTTCGTCGTCTCGTATTCCTTTGCGAGCTCAAGCGAGCTGGCAGGCGTGCGGACGTGTTCAGCATGGGCACGAATCGCAGCAAAGTCCTGCGTCCAGGCAACTCACCCCGAGATCTGCTCGATGAGCCGGCAGAGGTCCTTTGGCGACTGCCGCGCGACGGCCTCGACGTCGCCCTGCGGAAGGGGGGGGGGGTCGTTACGCAAGCGTCAGATGGTCGTCACGACTGACAGCGCCAGGATCGCCAGCTCGCTCGCATGCGCACCTGGAAGACGAGAAAGTTCTTGGCCTTGACGAGGATGTTGTGCGCCTCGAGGGCAGCGTTGTACCTGCCGTAGGCGACGACGCGGCCGTTGAGCTTGTACTCGGACCCGCCGGCCATCGTCACGCTGCAGAGGGCGGCCGGCGGGCGTAGCACATCAGCCCACGGCCCCGTTCAAGGAGACGACGCTCGAGCAGCGCTTTCCGAAACTCACGAGCGCTGGAAGATGAACTCCTTGCCGGTCTCGTCCTTGTAGACGGCCTTCACCCACGCGTCTCGCGCGTCGCCCTCGCCGCCAGCCGCGGCACCGTCCTCGCTGTCCTCGTCCTCGAAGGCCTCGCCCGGCTGCGTCTCCTCCTCGCGCCGGAGTCGCCGGCCGCGGTAGATGAGGTCCCGGAGCCGCTCAGACCGTAAGTGGGCCGACGTGATGCCGAGCACGAACGAGATGGCGTCCATCAGGTTCGACTTGCCCGAGCCATTCGGGCCGATGATGGACGTGAAAGGCTGGAAAGGGCCGATCGTCTGGTGCCCTCGCCATGACCTGGGCGAGGGAAGGAGCGCAGTGTCAGTCCTGGATGCGAAGTGGCCTCGGGAGAGGTGCCGTGAGCTCGAGCGGCCTCGCCGGTCTCGAGAGCGGGAGCAGGGCGTCCCGCGCTCGCTCTCTGGACCAGGGGGACAGGGGCGGCTGCGAGGCCCGAGCGGCCAGGGCCGGCGACGGGCCGCAGAGGGAGCGCGACCCACTTGAAGTCCTTGA
>Ga0308160_10006670_pt1 | contig 11681 bp, 8 predicted proteins | sample PhyFR1_FD_201036 | JGI IMG/M metagenome (GOLD analysis project Ga0308160, IMG submission 201036) | Phyllosphere microbial communities from UC Gill Tract Community Farm, Albany, California, United States - DLSLF.R1 | ecosystem: Host-associated > Plants > Phyllosphere > Unclassified | place: USA... | reverse complement strand
CCCATGAGTAAACGCAAGATGATCGGTGCACAGTCGGCATTCGCCCTGCTGGCCCTGGCCGTGTCCCACGTGCAGGCAGCCACCAGCCCTGCGCTGGATGAAGGCCGGGTGAACCGTGCGGAAAAAGCCGCGGATAACACCCTGGCGAAGATGACGATGGAAGAAAAACTCGCCTACATCGGCGGCACCGGCGGTTGGGACGTCAAGCCGCTGAGCCGGTACGGCATCCCGCAGATCCACGGCGCCGATGGCGGCGTCGGCGTGCGCTACACCAGCGAAGGCAATGCCCAGGGCGTGGTGTACCCGTCCGGCCCGAACCTGGCGGCCAGCTGGAACCCGCGCCGCGCCATTGACCTGGGTCGCGCCCTGGGCTATGACACCGCCAGCGGCGGGTATCAGTTCGTCACCGGCCCCGGCATGAACCTGTACCGCATGCCGTACAGCGGCCGTGCGTTCGAGTACTTGTCCGGTGAAGACCCGTTTCTCGGCGCCAGCCTGGGGCCGGCGGTGATCAATGGCATCCAGTCGCGCGGGGTGTGGGCCAACGCCAAGCACTACGCGGCCAACGACCAGGAAAGCAACCGCTTCCACCTCGATGAAAGCATCAGCGAGCGGGTGCTGCGCGAGATGACCCTGCCATCGTTCGAGTCCGCCTCGAAGAACAGCAAAGTCGCCATGATGATGTGCGCCTTCCAGAAGGTGAATGGCGAGTTCGCCTGCGAAAACGCGCACCTGATCCACGACATCCTGAAGACCGAGTGGGGTTACCCAGGCTTCGTACAGAGCGACTACAACGCAGTGGTCAACGGCTTGCCGGCGGCGCAGGCCGGCACCGACCTGGACATGATGGGCTACCAGATGAACAGCACGGTGCTCAAGCCGTACCTGGGCAGCGGCGAGCTGAGCAGCGCGACTCTCGATGACAAGGTGCGCCGCATCCTCAAGCAGATCTACCTGTACGCGTTCGACAGCAAGGCGCCGCTGACCCGCCACAACATGAACAGCGCCACCAGCAACCGCGTGGCCCTGAACGCGGCGCGCGAAGGCATTGTGCTGCTGAAGAACCAGAACAACCTGTTACCGCTGGACGCCAAGCAGGTCAAGACCATCGCGGTGGTCGGCAACCTGGCCAAGTACGCCCCACCGACCGGTTTCGGCAGCGCGAACGTGATGGCGGCCAATTACATCAGCGAGCTGAGCGGCCTGCGGCAATTGGCGCCGGGGGCCAAGGTCGAGTTTATCGACGGGTTGTCCCTGGACCCGGCCAGCTCCAGCTGGACCCATGCCGACAGCAATGGCAACCGTGTCAAAGGCTTGAAGACTGAGTTCTTCAGCAACAGCAACTGGTCCGGTGACCCGGCCGCCAGCCGCACCGACAACCATGTCGACCTGGACTGGTCCACCGATAGCCTGCCGGTGAACGGTGACACCGCCGCCACCTCGATCCGCTACAGCGGCCAAATCACCCCGACCGTCAGCGGCGAGCAGGTGTTCAAGGTACGCGCCGACGGTGCCGTGCGCCTCTACGTCAACGGCCAGAAAGTCCTCGACAACGGCGACGGCAAACCACTGCCCAACAACAGCATTCCGCCGACCATCCCGGTGTTTGCCAAGGTCAATCTGCAAGCCGGCCAACCGGTCGATATCAAGCTGGAATATTCGCGCCGCAACGGCTACCTCTCGACCATGGGCGGCCTGGTGGGCGTGCAGATGAGCTGGGCGTCGCTGGTTGCGCCACAGGACCTGGCCAAGTACGACGCCGTGCTGGTGGCCGCAGGCAACAGCAATGAGTACGAAGGTGAAGGCTTCGACCACGGATTCGACCTGCCGGAATTCCAGGGCCAATTGATCCAGAGCATCGCCAGGGTCAACCCCCACACCATCGTCACCCTGCACGGCGGCACCGGGCTGAAGATGAGCGACTGGATCGACCAGGTGCCGGCCGCGCTGCATGCGTTCTACCCAGGGCAGAACGGCGGCCAGGCGTTGGCGGAGATCCTGCTGGGCAAGGTCAACCCATCGGCCAAGTTGCCGATCAGCATTGAGCGCAACATCGAAGACAACCCGACCTACGCGACCTTCCCGACATTCGACAATCAGGAAACCCTGGCCACGATGAGCTACAAGAACGACCTGTTCCTGGGCTATCGCGGTTACGAGAAAAAAGGCATCAAGCCGCTCTACCCGTTCGGCTACGGCCTGTCGTACACCACCTTCGGCTACAGCAACATCAGTGTGACCCCAGGGGTCGCGGTGGCGGGCGCGCCGATCAAGGTGTCGTTCGACCTGACCAACACCGGCAAGATGGCGGGCGCCGAAGTCGCCGAGCTGTACGTGGGCCAGAACGCGCCGAAAGTCGAGCGCGCGCTCAAGGAACTCAAAGGCTACAAGAAGGTGTTCCTGAAACCTGGCGAGAGCAAGCGCGTGACGATCGAGCTCAACGATCGCTCACTGGCCTACTACGACGTCAAGCGCAAGCAATGGGTGGTGGACGCCGACAGCTTCACTCTGTCGGTGGGCGCCTCGTCCCAGGACATTCGCCTGAACGCCAGGCTGGTCAACCCGTTCCGCCAGGAACTGTCGACCACCACCAGCAACCCATTGCCGCGCTCGGCCCTCAATTCGACCCTGCGTGAGTCCACGGTCAAGACCGGCGGCGTACTGCATCAGGATGAAAGTGACAGCGGCACCGGTGACGGTGATGGTTACGACAGCAGCCAAGGCAGCGCTGCCGGTAACTGATGCTGGCGCGGTCTAGGGTGGGAGGGGGTTTGCTTCCGATGAGGGTGGATCAGTCACAGGTGTATCAGTTGACCCGCCGCCATCGGGGGCAAGCCCCCTCCCACATTTGAATGGTGTTCGGCTCAGGTTCTGATTGCCGCTTCGACCCGCGCAAGGTAGGTATCGAAGCGCGCCACCAGGTCCACCTGTTCAGCAAAGCGCAGCCATTGGATCTGCAGGCCATCCATCATGGCCAGGATTTCTTCCACCAGCCCGGCGATGTCGACATCGCCGCGCACCTCTCCGGCCGCGACCAGTTCGGCGAACTGACCCTGCAGGCGCTGGTGAATCGCCGCGTAGCGCACCTGGAACCAACTCCACGCCGGGTGGGTATCCAACAGACTCTCCGCATTCAAAATACTGAATGCCCGCACCACGCCCGGCGCCGTGGCATTGGAACGATTGATCGCCCGCAGGCTGCCGAGCAAACCGTTGAGGGATTTCTCTGCGCGCACTTCGTCGGCAATCCGTTGATTGACCTCATCGCGCCGCTGCAACACGCCCATCAACAGCGAGATTTTGCTGGGAAAATGATGCAGCAACCCGGCCACGGAAATGCCGACTATCCCGGCCACCTGGGCCATTGAAGCGCCGCCGTAGCCCTCCAGGGAAAACACCTGCAAGGCCGCGTCCAGCAGCTCTTCGCGGCGTTTTTCACCTTTGGGCGCGCGGCGGGTCTTGGGGGGCAGATCGCTCATGAGAAAGTCCTTGATGGCTGGGTTGCACCCTATCCAAATTGACGGGGGGCCGCAAATAAAGCTCAGCCTTGCGCGATAGGGGACGCTGCCTTGCGATGCAGGCGTACGCCGCACGCCCCTATGTGCTGGCGGTGAAGTGCGCCTAGGCACTTTGCCGCTCGATCACCCGCTGATTTGGCCTGTGTACATCGGTCAGAAGTCGACCGTGGCCGACAGCAGATAGGTGCGCGGCGTCGACAAGGTCAGCCCCGGCTCGCTGTCGTCCGACGCGCCCGCCGAACTCCAGTAGCGTTTATCGGCGACGTTCTCCACATTCGCGCGCAGGGTGATGTGTTTGTCATCCACGTTGAAGGCATAGCGCGCGCCGACGTCGATGCGGTTCCAGGCATCGATTTGCTTGACGTTGGATTGGTCCAGGTACTGCGAACTGGAGTGGATGCCGCGGCTGGTCAGGGTCAGGCCTTCGAAGGTCGGCACGTCCCATTCGGCACCCAGGTTGACGTTGTACTTGGGCGTGGCCGGGGCGCGGTTGCCGTCGAAGGTGCCGTTGGTGGTGCCCTTGAGCTTGCTGTCGATATACATCACACCGCCGAGCAAGCGCATGCCCTTGAGCGGTTCGCCGAACACGCTCAGCTCCGCACCGGTGTTCTGGCGCTTGCCGTTGGGGCCGAACAGCTGCGTGGTGGCGTTGGTTTCGTAAGCCGGCTGCTTGATGCGAAACACCGCGGCGGTTACGGCGAAGGCGCCGGCGTCGTACTTGGCGCCCACTTCCATCTGGCGGCTGATAAACGGCGGGAAGATCTGGTCTTCGTTTTTCGACGTGGACGGTGCGATTTTGCCCTGGCTCAACCCCTCCATGTAGTTGGCATACAGCGACAGCGCGTCGGTGGCTTTGAACAGAAGCCCGCCCGACGGAGAGACCTTTTCTTCGTCGTAGTTGGTGTCGCCCTTGATGCCATCGCTCCAGTCGTCGACGGCCACGCGCTGCCAGCGCGCGCCGAGGGTGAGCAACAGGCGGTCATCGAAAAAGCCCAGGGTGTCGGACAGTGCCACGCCGCTGAATTTGTTCTCGGTGTACACCTTCGCGTCCCGGCGCGTGATCGTAGACGGCGTCGGGGTTTGCACCGGGTTGTACAGATTGCTCGTCGAATTGGTATAGCGTGCGCCGCCGTTGGTGAAGTCCATGTAGAAGTAGCTGGCCGCCAGGTTGACCTCATGGCTCACCGGCCCGGTGTGGAACCAGTTGCGCACGCCGGCGGTGGCGGTCTGCACGTTTTCATCGCGGGTGAAATCCCGGGGCTGCACGCTGAACGCGCCGGCCGCATTGGCCACCGACACGGCGTGGCGCAGGAACTCATGGTTACTTTTGCGCGCGCCGACACCGCCATAGAGCATCACCGAATCGCTGAGGTCATATTCGGCATTCACCGTGCCGAAGGTGTCCTTGGTGCGTGCCTTGCTCCAGGATTGCGCGTAATTGCGGCGCACATCGTTGGCGCTGGGTACCGGTGCGGCGGCGGCCACTTGTACACGCTCCTGCGGGGCATCGGTGTCACGCTCGGTGCGGCCGATGTCGGTGGAAAGGCGCAGGCGTTCGCCGCGAAAATCCAGGCCCAGCACGGCCATCTCGCGGTCGACACTCTGGTGGTCCCATTCGGTATCGCCGGACTGCTTCACGCCGTTGAAACGCAGGCCGAACTTATTGTCTTCGCCAAAGCGTCGGCCGACGTCCACCGCGCCGCCCGCCTGGCTGTCGGAAGCCCAGGTGCCGGTGAACGAGGTGATGTCCTTGTCGGTGGCGCGCTTGGGCACCACGTTGATGCCGCCGCCCACGCTGCCGCGCGGCGAGATGCCGTTGATCAACTGGGTGGGCCCTTTGAAGATATCGACGCGATCGGCCATTTCCATGTCGATGGTGTAGGTCGGCAGTACGCCATAGAGGCCGTTGTACGACACATCACTGTTGAACAGGCTGAAGCCTCGAATGGTGAACTGCTCATAGCGCCCACCGGCCGGGTTGGTGGCGCGCACCGACGGGTCGCTGGCGATCAGGTCGCCGAGGGTACGTGCCTGCTGGTTTTTTACCGCGTCCGCCGTGTAGGTGGTCATGCTGAACGGCGTTTCCATGAAGTCTCGCGTGCCCAGCAAACCTTGCGAGCCACGGCGCGCCACTTGGCCACCGGCATAGGTATCGCCATCGTACAGGCCGGTGGTGCCGAGGATGGCGGTAGGCGCCAGTTCCAGGCTGCTGCCCTGCGGCGCCGGCACCAGCGTGTAGGCTTGCGCGCCCATGGGTTGCAGTTGCAGGCCGGAGCCTTGCAGCAGGCGCGCGAAGCCCTCCTCCACGCCGTATTCGCCGGTCAGACCGCTGCTGCTGCGCCCGCTGACCAGCGCCGGGTCCACCGACAGGTTGACCCCCGACAGCCCGGCAAACCGGGTCAACGCCGCGCTCAGGCTGCCGGCCGGCACCTGGTAGCTGCGCCGGGCGGCGCTGTCTTCGGCAAAACTGAAAGGGACGAACAGTGGGCTGGCGCTGAGGCTCAGCATCAGGCTCAGTTTGAGCAACGGGCGCAAGCGCAGGGGGAGGACGGCGGGCATGGGAGGAAACTCTCGATTTTATTCACTTGCCTGGAATGACAGGCGAGGTGAAAAAAAGGGACAGGCTTCGACGATTATTTTTTCAACCCACTGGGGTTTCCAGGCCGACGTTGACCCGGTCCAGCGCCAGCAGGGGCTTGAACCACTTCACGTTGGGTTTTTGGGCAAACAACGCAGTAGCACTGCTGCACCTGGGGTACACAGAAGCGACGGAGTGAGAAAACTGACCGAAAGGGGAATAAATGAAAACGGGCGCCCTGTACAGGGCGCCCGTTTGCTCAAAGCTGCGTGCGGCAGACGTCGCGAATCAGTGAGATTTTTTTGAAACCGACGCCCCGGCCTTACTCAACCCTTTGGCGTTGTGATCCCCCGGTGTGGACGCCGAGATGGCACCCGCCTTGGCCACGCCGCGCGTGTCTTTGGACTGCGCAATGCCTGAAGTCGTTGAACCATGACCGCGATCACTGCCGTAGTGGTGACCACTTTCGCCACGATCGCGAACAGCCTTGCCGGCATGATCACTGCTCAGGCCATTGCCATGCCCATTGCTATTGGAGCTGCCGTGATCCGACCCGCTGTGACTACCGCCATTACCGCCTCCGTTTCCACCACCACCACCACCACCACCACCACCACCACCACCCTTCGCATAGGCGGAGTTCATGATAGAGAGGCCGGCTGGCAGTAACGGGGCTGCCGCAAACATCATGGCGCAGGACATGACCGCAATGAGACTTTTATTCTTGAAAAGCATGATCGCTTCCGTAGAGGGAGATAGGGCAGAGGTTAAGACGCACTGAACCTGTAACAGTTCAAGTCATGCGACGGACGGAGGGGCAACGCACAACGCTCATTACGCAACGCGAGGTTGCTTTTCTTACTGTCTCCAAAGGCTGACCAGTCGCCGGCACACGAGATATTCGCGCGTGCAATCACACACATAGCCCTACTCGCGCTCAGCATTTTCATCCTGTATAAAGTGGCAATTTTTAACTTCGCCGAGGAGAAAACAACATGGCATTTCTGACAGAGGCTCAGTTAAAGGAAATGGGTTTCAAGCATCTCGGCAAGAATGTAAAGATCAGCGATAAAGCCTCTCTCTACAACTGCGACAGAATTTCAATTGGCGATAACACTCGAATCGACGACTTTTGCATGATTTCGGGGACGGTAACGCTTGGGCGTAACGTTCACATTGCCGTATTCAGCAACGTCGCCGGCGGCGAGCCAGGTGTGACGATGGAAGACTTTTCTGGACTGGCTTATGGCTGCCAAGTGTTTGCTCAGTCAGATGACTATTCAGGAAAAACGCTGACCAATCCAACCGTTCCCAACGAGTACAAGGCCGAAACCAAGAGCGCCATTTATATTGGTCGGCACGTCATTATTGGCACCCACTCCATCGTACTTCCCGGTGTAAACCTGGCTGAGGGTTGCTCTGTTGGGGCTATGTCAATGGTCACAAAATCGACCGAGGAATGGGGAATCTACTTTGGGGCCCCGGCCAAGCGTATAAAAAACAGGAGCCGTCAGCTTCTTGATCTTGAAGCCAAGTATCTTGCCTCGGAAATCCAATAGTCAGGCGCTCATTTTAGTTTATTCATCATGCCCGTTAATCTCGTGGCGCCCTCTGACCGCAATGGATGCATCGAAGAATGGGTTTATGGAAGACGTTGACAGCCGTCATCACGCTATCGATCAGCGCTGACGCTATGGCGTGGTACGTAGAGAATCCGGTCGAGAGAGCGCTGTCCGCTACCACCCTGGTTCCCACTATGATCCTCGGCGGAACGACAGCGTTTACCGTTTATGGCCCATCAATGATGAAGAAAGCGAAGAGCGATGCGCTCGCATTTATAGGCTCTGATGGTGAGATCCGCGGCGCTCAGTTTGAGCAGGCGTCTCGCTACTATCGCGCCACCTACCCATCGCCATTGATGTCTGACATGCAACTGGCCCAGGCAATCGCAGCGCAGTACTGAGTGGGGGCTTTCACGCCTGCGATTGCCTGGCCGAGACTCGCTCTCGCAGTTCCACACAACGCCGGCTATACGTGGCAGCCCACAAAATGACACGATAACGCCTCGTCTTCGTCAGCAGGAATACAGGATGTTCAGTCATATCACCGTAGGGACAAACGATCTCGATAGGGCCGCTACCTTCTATGAAGCGGTACTGACTCCCCTGGGCCTTCGCCGTCGGGTTGTTAGCCCTGATGGAGGGCCACCTTCCGCATGCTGGGTTAACCCCGACCATCCCCTGCCTCGCTTCTATGTTTACTGCCCCTACAATCTTAAAAAGGCCGCCGCGGGAAATGGCAGCATGGTGGCTTTTGCCGCGCCACATCCGGAGGCAGTCGATGCGGCCTATACCGCTGGCCTTCGCGCTGGAGGTATTGATGAGGGCAAGCCAGGACCGCGCCAACATTATGGAAACGGATATTATGGCGCCTACCTGCGCGACCCGGATGGCAATAAAGTGCACATCGTGCATCGTGGCGATGTGCACTTGCCCGTGTAGGCAACGCTCCAACGGGAGTTGTTTGAAGCACACCGATCACGGGCTGTTATTTGCCTGCGGCCAGGGTTATAACGTGTCGGGCAAGTACCTTTATATCAGCGCTTCAATCATGTTGAGGCAGGATTAAACTGCCCCAGCACAAATGACTATTTGATCACAACCGGATTAACCGGCGACCCGGTCGCGCGGTGCACTTTGAGCGGTGCAGCCACATAAAGAAAAGTATACTGCCCATCTTTAGCGCAACTTTCAGCCAGCGTCTCCAAGTTGCAGATTTCCGTAAAGGCGATACCGAGATTACGCATCAAAGCGCAGTGCAGAGGCAGCGCCACGCCTGATACGGGGTCTATCGTCACTTCATTGGCGATGGTATCGGTGACAAGGTTTGGAATTTCCTTATCATAAAACCATTGAACAAGTTCCTGCGAATACGTAAGGCCTGGTTCGCAGAAACCGTCATAAAACGCTTCGCCCTGCTCATAGAACGCTTGAAGAAAGTTGGTTCTGATAATCAGGATATCGTGAGGCTCGATTGAATGGCCCTGAGCCTCTGCGCACGCCTCAAGATCCCTATGAGTGAACGTCTCACCTTTATCCAGCATGCGCTTACCGCGATGCCGTGCCATATCCAGTAATACTCCGCGCCCGACGACTCCTCGTTCGCCGATAGGTGCGACACTGGCCTTGTCGAGGCCGCCCACTGTTGTTCGCGCGTCGTACCCGTTCCATATTTTTCCGCCGTACCAAAGGTGGCCAAGCGCATCATATTGCGTGGATCCTTGCAGGAACGCGTCGATCTTGTCATCCGCGTAGTGCAAGCCGCCCGGATAACAAGGGCCATGATCATTGTCCCAACTCGACTCATCAAGAACCATCGTACGTTCTGCCGGGGTACGGCCTGGCCACACTGGATCGCCAGCAGGATCGCCGATCATCCGTTGTAAGGTAAATACGCTTCCGGTCTTAATGTGCGCAACCCCGCGCATGACTTCCTGCGCAGTCAGGTAATTCAGAGAGCCAACTTCATCTTCCGCGCCCCATCTGCCCCAATTAGAAGGAGCATCGCCCAATAGTTCTTCCATAGTAGGAATTGAAGTCGTCATAGTTTTCCTTTTTAGTTGCAGTGGTTATTAAGCGCACACCCGTGCGCCTTGCTTCCCTATCAATCAGAGCACACAAAAACCCAATAAAGCGCTCGCTTAATGACGACACGTCTTTAAATGGATGTTCATGTCAGTGAGCGGCTACGCCTATCATTCAACTATAGGTTCTTCTAATCCCCGCTTAACAGCCGTGGCCGACTCAGCATCTTTAACAGGCGCAGCCTTCAGGTCCTTGGTAAATATCCCATCCACCTCTCCCTTGAAGAAATTTTTGCCATAGATCAGCAAGCACAACACAACGCCAATCCCGAATGCCCAGCTCGCGCCTTTGATCGCCAGTACCGCGCCGATCACGCCGGCGATACCCAGGTCGCGCTGGCTTTTGGCTTCAAGAATGCCCAGGCGCACGCTCACGTAACCCTGGATCAGTAACGTCAGCGACAGGGCAACGCCGAGAATCGGCTGTACCAATGTCACGACCGGCAACAGCAGCAGACCGCTGTTGGTGCCCCAGCGGAACGACCCGACGCCGCCGATGATTGACTGCATCGCTTTCGGCCCACCTTTGAAACGCTCGATTACCACCACCAGCATCGCCGCCCATTTCGGGCCGCACATGGCGACGTCCGGGCCGAAGATGCTCATGAACGCGTTACGCGCACCGAAGATCAGGTGGGCGCGGTCGGCGTTGTAGTCGACGACTTCGTCAGTGCGGACGGTTTCTGCTTCGTCGAGAAGCGACTTCGCGCTGAGGACGTCACCGAAAACGATGATGTACGCCGCAAGCATGGTCGGCAGCGCGGAGATGAACATCGACAGTGGCGGCATGCCCAGGCCGAATACCGTGTAGTTGTTCCATAGGCCGGCGAAATCCGGTTGGCTGATGCCCCACTGGAGGGTTGGCCATGGCGCTTCCCCGAACAACGGGGCAAGCACTACGGCCAACAGCACGATCGGCAAGATGCCGAGCTTGGCGAAGTTCCACCAGAAACGGTTGCGTTGCTTGAGCTCATTGAAGTGCTGGGAAAAGATCAAATAGAAGGCGATGCCGACCGCAATGGAAATGGTCCAGGGCAGCACATTGAACTTACCGCCGACCTGGAACACCGCGATCACTGCACTCAAGCCGGCGCCGACGATAATCCCGGACTTGATCGCCGAGGGCACGTATTCCACCACCTTTTTCGCCATTCCGGTCGCGCCCAGGGCGATTGAAAAAATCCCCAGCATCAACTGAAAGGCAATCAACGCGTGGACACGCTCCGGGCCCATTGGAAACTGCGCACAGTACGCCATCAACAACGGCACTGCCGGGGTGATCCAGCCCGGCACGGTCGGGTCGCCGAGCAGATGGTGTGCGAGATACAGCAGGCCGTTGAGCATCACGACGGCAAGCGCGACCTCGAAGGGCATGCCGAGCAGTTCGGTCATCAGCGGAATCGCAGCCAGGTCCACGGCGCACATCAGCAAGCCCTGGAGATAATCTGGAAGCTCGATCTTGTAGTGGATAAACGGCAGCCGGACCTTGAAAGGGCCCAGCGGGATGTACGGGCTTTCGCTCCGTTGCGCAGGAGTGTCAGACATTCGGTTCACCTGTTTTATTGGTTTTGTAATGGCGGGCGCACGCTCCGGCGGCACCGGAATCGTGGCTTTTTCGGATCAATACGCAGCGCGGTAGATCTTCTCGATATCGGCGGCGCTGAGCTTGCGCGGGTTGTTGCGCATCAGGCGGTCGATCTTGCTGGCCTCTTGCGCCATCGCCGGGATGGCATCCTCGGGCACGTTGAAAGTGCGCAGGCCGGACGGGATGTCAACGGCGGCACATAGATCAGCCATGGCTTTGACAGCCTGGTTTGCCGCCTCGTTGTCGTTCAGGTTCGCCACGCGCACGCCCATGGCTTCGGCGATGTCGCGAAAACGCTCGACGCAGGCGGTCTTGTTCCACTCCATCACGTACGGCAGCAGCAAGGCGTTACTGACA
>Ga0308160_10006669_pt1 | contig 11685 bp, 10 predicted proteins | sample PhyFR1_FD_201036 | JGI IMG/M metagenome (GOLD analysis project Ga0308160, IMG submission 201036) | Phyllosphere microbial communities from UC Gill Tract Community Farm, Albany, California, United States - DLSLF.R1 | ecosystem: Host-associated > Plants > Phyllosphere > Unclassified | place: USA... | reverse complement strand
GTGGTTAATTTTTACCACTTTGAATTCCATCATTTTGTTTACATATACATCGTAGTCTCTAATTGGCTTAACGTCAATTTGAGATCCTGGTAAGAAAGCTTCGATACCGAATACGTCAACGATCATACCTCCTTTAGTTCTGCATTTAACAAAACCGTTAACGATTTCTCCAGTTTCATTAGCTGCAATAACTCTATCCCAAGATTTGATAGTACGTGCTTTTCTGTGAGATAATACTAATTGACCTGTTTTGTCCTCACGGATGTCGATTAATACTTCTACTTTGTCACCTACTTTTAAGTTTGGGTTGTAACGGAATTCGTTTAAAGAAATAACACCTTCAGATTTAGCATTGATATCAACGATAACGTCTCTATCTGTAATTCTAACAACAACTCCTTCAACTACTTCTTCCTGATCAGTAGCGATGAAAGTTTTTGATACTAGTTCTTCAAACTCTTGTAAGTTTTTCTCATCTACTGCATCAATTCCTTCTTGGAAGTTATGCCAGTTAAAATTTGCTAAAAACTCTTCTTGTGATTTTAATTGTTCAGACATGCTGATAAAAAATTTGTATTCTGTTTTCCTCGAGTTTCATAAAGCAGTAGAAAAAACAGAAGTTGTTTTACATAAATAGTTGATACCTAAAGGAAACTCTTCTTTGCCAAAAGGTCTGCAAAATTACTACAAATATTTGGACTTACAAAATAAATCAGCAATGATTCTCAGCGTATTGCTCAGGACCAGACAATTTATGTTTTTACTGGGCTTTTGCTCCGTTATCCGTTGTAATCTTTTATGTCTCGTTAAAAAAAACGAGACATAAAAATTTCTCCCTAAGCATCGTGACTATCGGGATTAAATTAGAAGTTCTTAGTTTTAAACGAACTTGTCAATCTTATTTTACGATTAATTTTGTCACATTTTTAAACTTTGACAAAGCTTTGAATTACTTATTCAATAATAATTTTGAAAGATCACTATTTATAGCAATATATTCTACAATCTGATGATTATCAAATGATATTTTCCCGTTTTTGTCTGTTTTTGAGGTTTTGTTTTCTATCGATAAGTAGTTTTTTCCTGATTTAGATTTATAAAGCGTAAAGATACTGTGATTATCTTCTTCCTTATTAACTTCATTGCTTAGCGATTCAAAGTCGGCATGGTTGCTTTGTGTTATCGAAGCAATGATCTGCTGTTTATTTTCGATGTAACTAAATGCAGGAAGCACCATTTCCTCATACCATGAATTGGTCGATTCTGAAAAAGGTTTTTTGGCTTCCAAATAAGGTAAAAAACCAGAAACAGCAATCACTATTATAAGTTCTGTTAACCAAATAATCCAAAGAAAAGTTCCGGTTACCGTTGCACCGCGAATACCCCAGGTTCCATATTCATTTATCTCCCCCATAAATTGAAATACTAAATCTGGTCTAAATATTAATGAAAATGTCTGCAGGAAGTCGATATTACTAACTGTGATTCCGATTCTCTTAGAACCATAACTTTCTCCGGCATTGATAACCAAATCAATCCAAATCGCCCAGTGAAAATATAACGCTAATAATCCTCCGGCTACTCCGATAAATACTCCTAAAAGCGGATTTCTGACTTTTCCTTTTTTGATTACGAATTCAGATATTATAAATCCAACCATAAATCCAAATCCAATTGTAATAAAAAAGTTTATGTACACAAAAGGAATGTACCAAATGCAATATGCATATATCAATCCCAAAATGGGAAATGGTATGGCAACAGCCAGCAAAAAATACAAGATAAAAATTGACGAAAATTTGCCGGACGGTTTGTAATAATTCTCCATAAATAAGTTGTTTTAATTTTTAATAATTATTAAAAAATTTCTTACTAATAATATTGCAAGATTAATACTATTTTCTAAACTTACAAAATAATTTTGAATCAATATTTAAAATAAAACCCATCAGTTTTAAAAAAAACTAATGAATACTGTTCAAGATTTTTTCTTTGTTGAATTTTAAAACTTTGACAAGATCTGAGGAATATGAAATTGTTTGTCTGACTTAAAAAAGAATAGGGAGATTTTCGTAATTCATTCTAAAACAACAAAACCCGACAGGTTTTAAAAAGCCTGTCGGGTTCGATATAATATATGTGTTTTCTAATGACTCAAATTCTCCAATTCCTTAGGGTCATGTTTATGCTTAAATAAAACCGCAAACGCAATTGCAATAATCAAAGCATAAGCTGCAAAAGATAGCCAGATGGTATGCCAATCCTTCATTAAAACCGGATTAGAAAATATTCCGTCTGCAGAAATTTCATTTCCCTGGCTTTTTACAAATTCCAGCATTTTATAATTAGTAGTTTCCGTTTGTAAAAATCCAGCTAATTCTGTTGTATTAGAAAAAGACTTTGTAAAGAAGCGATCGATTGCCCAACCAGAAGTCAAACTTCCTAAAACTGCTCCTACTCCATTGGTCATCATCATAAATAATCCCTGTGCAGAGGAACGAATTTTAGAATCGGTATTACTTTCTACAAATAAAGAACCTGAGATATTAAAGAAATCAAATGCCATTCCGTAAACAATACAAGAAAGGATAATCATCCATAATCCGCCTACAGGATCTCCAAAAGCAAATAATCCGAAACGTAAAACCCACGCCAGCATACTAATAAGCATAACTTGTTTAATACCAAAACGTCTTAAAAAGAAAGGAATCGCTAATATAAACAACGTCTCAGAAACCTGAGAAATCGACATAATTATGGTAGAATACTTTATTACGAATGAATCTGCATATTTAGGAAAGTGTTTAAACTCATCTAAAAAGACATCACCGTAAGCATTTGTCAATTGAAGTGCTCCTCCTAAAAACATAGAAAAGACAAAGAACAAAGCCATTTTATAATTTCCAAATAATTTAAAAGACTCCAGTCCCAATGTTTCGGTTAAGGTTGCATTTTCTTTAATCAAACGCTGTGGCTCACATTTAGGTAAAGTGAAGGCATAAATACCCAGAATTAAAGCACCGATTCCGGCAATATAAAACTGATATTCTGTAGCTTTACTTCCGCTTAAATTGGTAATCCACATGGCTACAATAAAACCAATGGTTCCCCAAACACGAATGGGCGGAAAATCCTTAACTATATTTTTATTATTCAGCTTAAGCGAAGTATAAGATATGGAGTTGCTTAAAGCAATTGTCGGCATGTAACAGCACATTGCCAAAAGCATTACTAAAATAAATGTATCCGGCGTGGTAACTTGTGCAATTCCGAACAAAACTACTGCGTATAAAATATGTAATACTCCGTAAAGTTTTTCTGCATTTACCCATCTGTCGGCAATAATCCCCGTTAGAGTGGGCATAAAAAGAGAGGCAATTCCCATGGTTCCAAATACGAGTCCAAATTGAGTTCCTTCCCAGTTTTTTGTTCCAAACCAATAATTTCCAATTGTTATAAGCCAGGCTCCCCAAACAAAAAATTGAAGAAAACTCATTAAAATCAATCTGTTTTTAATACCCATAAAATGATTTTGTCTTTTTAGTAAAAATGAAGCGGTAAAACTAACATTAAAAATATTATCTACAAAAAATTACTCAGTTTTAACAACATCCTTTACAAGTTCTAAAACAGCAGAAAATTGTTCCTCTTTAGTTAAGTAAGAATTATCAATTTCAATAGCATCGTCAGCAATTACCAAAGGCGAATCCTCCCGGTGCGTATCCATGTGATCACGATCTGTTACATTTTTCAAAACTTCTTCGTACGATACCGTATCCCCCTTCTGCTGCAGTTCATCAAAACGTCTTTGGGCACGTGTTTCAGCACTGGCTGTCATGAAAATTTTCAATTCGGCATTCGGAAAAACTACTGTACCAATATCGCGACCGTCCATAACTATAGCTTTATTGGTTCCCATTTCCTGTTGCTGCTCTACTAATTTTGTCCGGACTTCAGAAATTGCGGCAACCTGACTTACAAAATTTGAAACTTCAATTGTTCTTATTTGTTTTTCAACACTCTCTCCGTTCAGATACATTTCAGCGAAACCTAAATCTGAATTGTATTTAAATTCCAGCTTAATCTGAGGCAAAGCTTCAATTAATGCATCTATTTTAAAAAAATCACTTCCAATTAAATTATTTTGCATTGCAAAGTAAGACACCGCACGATACATTGCGCCGGTATCTACGTAAACATATTCAAGTTCTCTGGCCAATTGTTTTGCAAGTGTACTTTTGCCTGTAGATGAAAATCCGTCGATAGCAATGGTAATTTTTCTCAATTTTTTATTTTTAAATTTTTTATTCTATTAAAGACTGTTTATTTTTCTAATAATAAATACTCATCATAATATCCGACTGAGATATATCAATTAACCGGACTATTGTTTTGAAATATTTTTTTCTAACCAATAGACAGCCAAAACTATTGCAAATGTAGCCATCTTTCTCCTTATATGGAACATCAAAATAACAATGAAAAAATATCGCGCTTCCTAATCTGTTTTTTAGTCAAACATAATCATGGCTTTTTTTATAATTGAAAGACAGCATAAAGTCCATAATTCAAAAAGAGAACAACGCAAAAAAAATGATTTTTGCGATTATATTGTAATAGAAAAACTTTTTATTCCCGAAACAATCTGTTTGGAGAATAAAAAGTTTTCTAATTATAATACCCAAAAATATACTTTAATAATAAATATCCATAAGAATGTTCGACTTAGAACTATCAATTATCTTTTCTATTCTCTTGAAGAATTGCTCATTAACCATTGGGCATCCGTGGCTGTTGCTGATATAATAATCCTGCTCTTCGTAGGGTACTGCAGAATAATGATGCAGCACTATAGCTCTTTTTAAAGCGTTATTATTACTTTCTTCTAATCCGAAAAGGCGATATGCTTTTCCGAAAATACCTTTGTAAGTTGCACCAATAGCATATCTGCCTAAAGAAGTACAGTTGGAATTGGGCATATTGCTAAATTTAAGCATTCCTTTAATTCCTGTTTCAGAACCAGAGCCGTGCGCTACAAGCCCCTGATCTATAACTTGATTTTTCTCCAGATCGTAGATAAAAAATCTATTTTTCCCTGAAGGAACTTTCATATCTATCAAAAAGGCAATTTTCTGATTGTATTTATGATCAATATTAATCATGTTTTTAATAACACTTATTCTGTTATTAATTCTTTCCATTTCTACAGTAGAAATAGCATCATCTTCTTTGAAAGAGAGTTTTGAAGCCGTAAAAAAACTCATTGTCATAAATAAAACCAAATAGAATAGTTTCATATAATTACTGAAAATTTAAAGTTAAACCGAAAAGACTTGTATTTGCTGCCAATGTATATCTTGAGTACGAATAATTGAATTTTATCTTATTCATTTTTAAACCGAAGCCCAGTGAAACTCCAGAAAAGTTACGTTGCTCTTCAACCCGGAGTTCTTCTCCTCTTCTAAAATTATAGCCCACGCGAAAATTAAATGCTTTCTTTGGAAAAAGTTCAACTCCAAATGTTACGTGTCTTAAAGCATTATTTACAAATGAAACTTTCTCCTGATTGGTTGATCCGTCGATGTTCGTTTCTCCCCTAACAGGATTCGAAAAAGAGATATTCCACTGCTGCAAATTTTCAAGCGAAAGATGCCAGCGAATGGGAACATGTTCTAATTCTTGTGAGACCCCGGCAACAATTTCAAATGGTAAATTTTCTTTTATTCCTGAGTATGTTGTAAACTGAGTGCCAATATTTCGAATTACCAGTGCCAGATTAATATTATTCTTTTCCATCAGATATAAAAACCCCAGATCTACTGCCCCTCCAATCGAATTATAACTTTCCAGCGAAGAAGTTATTAACTTAACATTGGTTCCGAAATATAAATCTGTAAAAGGAACATTATAAGCATAACCTAATGATAACGCCCCTTCGCTACCTGTAAAATTTGATGTTGACTGCCCATTCTCATCATAACCTTCAAATCTACCGTAATTTACATAAGTCACACCGGCATAAAAAGTCTGCAGATGACGATCATAAGTATAAGCATACGAAGCGGTACCATAAGAAGCTTCTCCATAATAACTACCGTAATTCATCGCCAGGTGATTGTCCATATCTGCGTTTATAAGTGCTGGATTCGACATGGCCTGATTAACATCTTCATCATATATTGTAATAATATCTCCTCCTAGTGCTGCCTGCCTCGGCGAAGTGGTAAGATTTAAAAATTGATAGGTGTAACGCCCTCCGACCTGCCCGAACGAATACGAACAAACGAAGATTGTAAACAGTAAAACAATTTTTTTAAGCATTTTGTTTTTGGCGCTCCTATATGGGAATAACGCAACGGCAAAGATAAAATTATATAACTTATAAAATAATTTTTATAACTATATAAAAATCAACAATTATGCCATGTTTTGACTGTATTATCGGAGTGATTACTGTAGTAAATCTGATAAATAAATGTTTTAAAAATGGAGTAATAGAAATAAAAAATCCGGATTCCAATGATAAAATTGGAATCCGGATTTATTTAAAGTGTAAAATTTACTGTCAGATTATTTCAACACTTTAGCATTTTTTACTTTTTGATCGGTTAAAGCTAATGCCAAAACTTCGCTCATTTCTTTCACATAATGAAACGTTAATCCTTCTAAGTATTCTGCTTTTATTTCATCGATATCACTTTTGTTTTCGTGACATAAAATAATTTCTTTAATATTAGCTCTTTTTGCTGCCAGGATTTTTTCTTTAATACCGCCAACTGGCAATACTTTTCCTCTTAGTGTGATTTCACCCGTCATTGCCAGACTTTTCTTTATTTTAGTTTGTGTTAAAAGCGAAACTAAAGAGGTTAACATTGCAATACCTGCACTTGGCCCGTCTTTTGGGGTTGCTCCTTCCGGAACATGTAGGTGAATATTATATTTCTGAAAAAGTTCTGTAGCAATCCCCAATTTCTTTGCATTCGCCTTAATGTATTCTAATGCGATTGTGGCAGATTCCTTCATTACTGTTCCAAGATTTCCTGTAATTGTTAAAGATCCTTTACCTTCAGAAATTAAAGATTCTATAAATAAAATGTCGCCCCCAACACTTGTCCACGCTAAACCGGTTACAACCCCTGCAACATCATTATTTTCGTATTTATCTCTTTCCAGTCTTGGAACTCCTAAAATTTTGACAATATCTTCGTCAGTAACTTTTTTATTGTACTCTTCCTCCATTGCCACAGATTTTGCAGCATTTCTGATCACCTGCGCAATTTTATTTTCTAAATTACGGACACCTGATTCCCTCGTATAACCTTCAACAATTTTTTCTAACTGTTTTTTACCAATTGTTAATTCTTTTGAAGTTAATCCGTGTGCTTCTAATTGTTTCGGAAATAAATGTCTTTTTGCGATTTCAACTTTTTCTTCAATAGTATAACCGGACATTTTTATTACTTCCATCCTGTCTCGCAGAGCTGGCTGAATTGCTCCCATATTATTAGAAGTCGCAATAAACATTACTTTAGATAAATCATAACCCATTTCAAGGAAATTATCATAAAAAGAACTGTTTTGTTCCGGATCCAAAACTTCTAACAACGCAGACGAAGGATCGCCGCTGTTTCCACTGGATAATTTATCAATTTCGTCTAAAATAAAAACAGGATTAGATGTTCCGGCTTTTTTCAGACTTTGAATAATTCTTCCTGGCATTGCCCCAATATAAGTCTTTCTGTGACCTCTTATTTCTGCTTCATCACGCAAACCACCAAGTGAAATACGTACATATTCGCGTCCTAAAGCTTCTGCAACGGAGCGTCCGATTGAAGTTTTACCAACTCCCGGAGGTCCTGTTAAACATATAATGGGAGATTTCATATCATTTCGCAGTTTTAAGACTGCTAAATGCTCAATCATTCTTTTCTTCACTTCATCAAGTCCGAAATGATCTTTATCTAAAATTTTCTGGGCGTGTTTTAAATCAAATTTATCTTTCGAAAATTCACCCCATGGCAATTCTAAAAATAATTCTAAATAGTTTCGTTGAATTCCAAAATCAGGCGATTGCGGATTCATACGACGCATTTTAGATAATTCTTTTTCGAAATGTTTTTGCGTTTTTTCGTCCCATTTTTTGGTTTTAGCTTTCAGCCCCATTTCGTCCATTTCCTCTTCTTGCGAAACGCCTCCCAATTCTTCCTGAATGGTTTTCATTTGCTGATGAAGAAAATATTCTCTCTGCTGCTGATCTAAATCAAAACGAACTTTTGACTGAATATCATTCTTCAATTCTAATTTCTGAAGTTCGACATTCATATAACGTAATGTCTCTAATGCACGTTCCTTCAGACCGTTTATCGACAAGAGACCTTGTTTCTCTTTTACAGATAAATTCATATTAGAAGAAACAAAATTTATTAAAAACGACTGGCTTTCAATGTTTTTAATCGCAAAAGTAGCTTCAGAAGGAATGTTTGGACTTTCTTTAATAATCTGGATTGCCAATTCTTTTACAGAATCTAAAATGGCTGTAAATTCAGAATCACTTTCTTCCGGGCGTTCCTCTGTAACCTCTTTAATTGTGGCCGTCATATACGGTTCTTCCGATACAACTTCCTCAATTTCAAAGCGTTTTTTTCCTTGCAAAATTACCGTCACGTTTCCGTCCGGCATTTTCAAAACACGCAAAATACGCGCTACAGTTCCTATTTTATGTATATCATCTTTTGACGGATCTTCGTCTTCTTCGTTAATCTGAGAAACAACACCAATAATCTTTCCTGCTGCATTGGCATCGTTAATCAACTTAATAGATTTATCTCTTCCCGCAGAAATCGGAATAACAACTCCCGGAAATAAAACGGTATTGCGTAAAGGTAAAATTGGAAGCGAAACCGGAAGCTCTTCATTGTTCATTTCCTCTTCGTCTTCTGGTGTCAATAAAGGAATTAATTCTGCCTCTGAGTCGAATTCCTGAAGTGACAGATTGTCAATAGTAAGTATTTTATGGTTTGACATAATAATATATAAGTCGTTTTGTCATTAAAAAGTTTATGCTGCCTGTAAAAAGTTTCTTCTTCTGTTAAGTTGAACCTAAAACATCTTTTGTTTTCTTATTACAAGGCAGGCCGTAAAAATAGACAATCATTGTGCCAAATGCAAAAGAAGTCAGCCCTAAAATTTGAATTTGATTGTTTCATTTTATCATTTCAAAAAAAAATAAAATTAATTTTATAAAAACTGTAACATACCAAAAAAAGCAGAGTCCTTTATACAACCAAAAGCTACTACTTGAATAAAAATAATCAAAATATCGAAGAACTAATTGCGCTGTGTAAAAACCATAATCAAAAGGCGCAGTTTGAAATTTACAACCGCTATTGCAAAGCGATGTATAATGTGGCATATCGTATTGTAAAAGATGAACATTTTGCACAAGACGTCATGCAGGAAGGTTTCTTAAAGGCTTTTACAAAAATGAATGACTATAAACAAGAAGTGGCTTTTGGTGCATGGTTAAAAAGAATAATCATTAATTACAGTATCGATTTTTATAAAAAAAACAATTCTTTTCAGGTAGAAGATTTGAGTAAACAGCTTTATAAAATTGAGGAAAATGACGGATTTATCTCTGATAATATTGACTTGCACAATTTAAAAGTAAAACAGGTTCTCGATACTATTCTGCAGCTGAAAGACAATTACAGAATGGTGCTGACTCTTTTTTACATTGAAGGTTATGACCAGGAAGAAATTTGCGAAATTTTAAAAATTACTTATGCAAATTGCAGAACGACCCTGAGCAGAGCAAAAGATAGTTTGAGAAAGAAATTGGAAGAAATATAAAATGAATTGGAATTATGGAAAATGAAAAAGACGACTTAGACAAATTATTCAGAAAGTTTGAAAACCAATGGGATATTCAGGAATTAGACAGCAATCATCACATGGATTTTCTGCATAAATTAAACAAAACAGAACCCAAGAAAAGATATGGGTTTGTGACAGCAATTGCTGCTTCTATTGTTTTAATGATTGGAATTTCACTTTTTTATAAAAATGAAAAACCAAAGGAATTCAAATTTGCCTCTAAAGAAACGCAACGAACAGATTCTATTTTTAATATTCTGATTGATAATGAATTGATTAAATTAAAAGAAAAAAGTTCACCTGAAAATGAGCAGATTATAAATGATGCCTTACATCAAATGAAAAATTTTGATGCTGATTATCAAAAAATCATAAATGAACTGCAAAAAAACGGTGAAAACAAACAAATTATTTACGCAATGATAAGTAATCTTCAAACGCGGATCTCTTTTTTGCAAACTGTCTTAAAAAGAATTGAAGAAAACGAAAAATTTAAAAAAACCTCTGATGAAAAAACATTATAACTTACTAATTTTATTCACATTACTTCCTCTTCTGGGATTTTCAAATGATGATACTTTTATCACCAAACAAAAAAATATTAAAAAAACATATATCGTAAATTCGAATGCCGGAATCGATATTGATAATAAATACGGCAACATTTCTGTCTCAACCTGGGATGAAGATAAAATTGATCTTGATATTACTATAAAAGTAAACGGTCCGAATGAAAATTGGGTAAACGAACGTCTAAACAGTATTGATGTAACTATTACAGCTCTAAAAGGCATGGTTTCTGCCGTGACCAACATCGGACATTCATCTTTAAAAAGTAAAGGAAGCCATAATAGTTTTGAAATTAATTATGTTATAAAAATTCCGAAAAACGGATCTGTAAAACTGGTTAATAAATATGGAAATATTCTAACTTCGAACCTCGAATCTACTGCAAATATTAACTGTAAGTACGGAAAGGTTACTTTAGGAAAACTAAATGGATCTGGTAATCAGATTGAAATTGCTTATTGTCAGAATTCAAATATCGATTATATTAAAAATGGATCTGTCGATGCCAGATATTCGGGATTAAAAATTAATGATTCCGGAAACCTGAATTTAAATGCAAATTATACCGATATCAATCTTGGTGACGGGCAAAATATAAAATCCGACTGTAACTACGGGACCCTTAAATTCCAAAAAATCAATTCATTAAACGGTTCCGGGAATTACTTAACTATTATTGTGGGTGAAATCTCAAGCAACTTTAGTTTTGATACTAATTACAGTAAAATTAGTATTGCAACAATCAGTGAAAAAGCCGGAAATGTAACTATTAATTCCGGATATACTGATATATCAATAGGCTATGTTCCCAATTATGCCTTCGACTTTGATATTTCGGCAAAATATTCCAATATCAAACACGACAATAGTTTGGATATAGCGGTTTCAGAAATTAAAAGCAACAGTAAAAGAATCAGCGGTTTTTATAAGAAAAAAGGACAGAACAAAATCAATATCAATTCGAACTACGGAAATATTTCACTACTTAAAAACTAATCATCTCAAAATCAAAACAATGAAAAAATTTATTTTACCAATAATTTACGGTACACTTTTAATTAGCTTAACTGCAAACGCGCAGGAAAAAATAAACGGAAACGGAAATATAGTTACTGAAAACCGAGCAACCTCAGAATATGACGCAATTAAAATATCAGGGTTTTTTGACATTGATTTGGTTGCAGGAAAAGAAGGTAAAATCAGTATAACAGGAGAACAAAATATCTTGTCAGCAATTAT
>Ga0308160_10006668_pt1 | contig 11685 bp, 12 predicted proteins | sample PhyFR1_FD_201036 | JGI IMG/M metagenome (GOLD analysis project Ga0308160, IMG submission 201036) | Phyllosphere microbial communities from UC Gill Tract Community Farm, Albany, California, United States - DLSLF.R1 | ecosystem: Host-associated > Plants > Phyllosphere > Unclassified | place: USA... | reverse complement strand
TTCGAGCCGGTCGACGTGGCGCCGCCGGCGCCGCCGATCAATGTCGAGCCGGCGCAGCCGGTGCAACCGCCGCCGCCAGCGCCGGGCGCGCCGCCGGCGGTGCGGCGCGAAGACTTGTACTGATCGCTTTCGGCTCGGCCTTGAGCATCGGGTAGGGATTGATCGCGCCGCCGGTCTCGTACACGCCGTAATGCAGGTGCGGCGGCGTGCCGGCGGCGTTGCCGCTGTTGCCGACGTAGCCCAGCACGTGGCCGGCCTCGACCCGCAGGCCGGCCTGCACGTTCGCGGTGCGCTCGAGGTGGGCGTAGTAATGACGCTGTCCGCCGGGCCCGATCACCCACACCACCAGGCCGCCCAGGCGATTGCTGCCGACCCGCATCACGATGCCTTCGGTGCTCGAGCGCACCGGCGTGCCGCGCCTGGCGAAGATGTCGATCCCCTCGTGCTTGCGGCCTTCGCTGCGCGCGCCGTGCCAGGTGTCGCGCAGGTCGCGCCGGCGCACCCCTTCGACCGGCATCGCCAGCGACTCGGGGGGCGGCATCGCCATCAGGCGCGCGGTGTACATGGCGCGTTCAAGCACCGGTTCGAGCAGGCCGTAGCCCAGGATCAGGATGGCAGCGATGAACAGGCTGCGCAGGAAAGTTCGCATGGCGGGTCCGGATGACTGTAATCGTCCAGATCACATGGGGACGCCCGTCCGGATTGCTACCTCGGCGGCTGCCGCGCTTTTTTTGCCGTGAGCATGACCCAGGCCACGCCGGCCAGGGTCGCGGTCCCGGCGACGGCGCTCCAGGCGGCGATGTGTTCGCCCAACACCAGCAGTCCCAGCAGGGCGCTGATGACCGGCACCGACAACTGCACCGCGCCGGCGCCGATCGCGCTCAGGCGGCTGCGTACCCAGTACCAGACGGCGTAGCCGAGCGCCGACGTGATGCTGCCCGAGATCAGCGCGTACAGGGCGCCGAGCGGGTCGAACACCAGCCCATCGCGCCGGGCCAGGAACACGGCCAGCAGCAGGACCAGCGCCAGCGGTACGCCGAGCACGAAGCTGGCGCCGGTATTGACGATCGGCGCGCCGGCAGAGCGGCCCAATAGCGAAAATCCGCCCCACGCGCATCCTGCCAGCGCCATCAGCAGCGCGGCGCGAAGTGGCGGCGCCGAGGCCGCGGGCAGCAGGAACGCGGCCATGCCGCCCAGCGCCAGCAGCATGCCGAACACACTGGCCCGTTCGCCCTTGAGCAGGCCGTAGCCGATCATCACCATCTGGGCCGACGTAAACAGCACCAGCGCACCGGCGCCGGTGCCGATATCCCGATACGCAAACGAGAACGCCGCCGCATAGGTAAACAGCAGCAGGGCCGACCACCATGCGTTGTGTTGAACGGCGAGCTTCTGGCGCTTGACGGCAAGCAGGGCCAGCAGCGTGAGCGCACCGGCGCCGATGCGAATCGCCGTGAACAGCGCGGCGTCGATGGCGGTGCTCTGAAAGGCCAGCCGGGCCAGCAGCGAGTTGGCTGCGAACGCCAGCATGGCCAGACTAGTAAATAGCACCAGCAGCGCCGCCGTGCGTCGGTTGGGCGCAGCGCTGGCGGCCGGATCGCGACCTGACAGGGCCGGGTGTTTCACGGCTGACCCGCTGGCAGCAACGCGAGCGCGCGGCGGCCGTTGTAAGCAGGGGCGCCCGAGACGATCCGGTACACCGCCTGCGCCCGCGCTACCGGGCGAGCGTGCGCGGCCGCGACGAAATCGCCGTTAGCGCGGCTGTGGCCGACATACCGAACGACACGTCCAGCGTCGACGAAGGCGAGCGACAGTGCGCCGTCGTCGTTCGACTCGAAGGCAATGACGCGCTCGCATTCATCCTGCGCGACGCCGAGCGTCTGGCACACGCTGCTGCGTCTGGCATAGGGCGGGAACACGTAGACGTGATCCCATTTGCCAGGCACGGCGTCGGCCAGCCGCAACTGGCCATCCCCGGCAGCGGTTGCCACGCGCCAGATCGCATCGCTGCTGTCATCTTTCAAGGGCCAGGCCCAGAACATCAGGCCAGCGACACCAGCGATTACCAGCAGGGTCGCGCCGGCGCAAGCGATCAGCATCGTCTTGCGAACAGGCTCAGCGAATTTGATCATCGATGTGATTTCTGAGGTAGAAGCGCTGATTCTACCCCCACCGGCAGCTGAAGCGTAAACACGCTGTCGCGCCGAACATCGTGCCTGCGCTGGCGCCAGGCCAGCGTCCAGCCAACCCAGGCCCCAAGCCAATAAATTGCAGAACAAGCGGACTCGCCAGCAGCAAGTCCGCGATACGACCGGACCCTACAGGATTGGCGTGCCGCCGGTCACGGCAATGCGCGCGCCCGAAATATAACTGGCTTCATCCGAGGCCAGCATCACGTACACGGGCGCGACTTCCTTCGGCTGGCCGGGCCGCTTCATCGGCACCTGGCTGCCGAAACTCTCGACCTGGTCGGGCGGCATGGTGGACGGGATCAGCGGGGTCCAGATCGGGCCCGGGGCGACCGAGTTGGCGCGGATGCCCTTGTCGGCCAGCAGCTGGGCCAGGCCGGCGGTGAAATTGGCGATCGCGCCCTTGGTGGTGGCGTAGGCCAGCAGCGTCGGCACCGGCTTGTCCGAATTGATCGAACTGGTGTTGATGATCGACGAGCCCGGTTTCATGTGCTTGACCGCGGCTTTGCAGATGTGGAACATGGCCGAGATATTCACCTGGAAGGTGTAGTCCCATTCGTCATCCGGAATCTCTTCGATCGACTCGTGCGACATCTGGAATGCAGCGTTGTTCACCAGCACGTCGATGCGGCCGAATTCCTGCACGGCGCGCTCGACGATGGCGCGGCAGTGGGCCGGATCGGCCAGTTCGCCCGGCACCAGCACGGCGCGGCGGCCGGCTTCCTCGACCAGGCGCGCGGTTTCCCGGGCATCTTCATGCTCGTTGAGGTAAGAGATCAGGACATCGGCGCCTTCGCGCGCGAACGCCAGCGCCACCGCGCGCCCGATGCCGCTGTCGCCGCCGGTGATCACGGTGGCCTTGTCCTGCAGCCGGCCAGAACCGCGATAGCTGGTTTCGCCGTGGTCGGCCTGCGGCGTCAGTTCTTTTTCGACGCCGGGTGGTTGCTGCTCTTGCTTGGGCATGTTCATCGTGTCGGTCCTTATGCTGAAAGGTAAAGTTGAAAGGTATACCGGCCCGCGGCCGGGTGCATCCGGTTTGCCGGCGCTTGCGCTCTAGTGCTTGCCGAGGTGTTCACGCACTGCGCTCACGGCCGGGCCGACTTGCTGCACGGCTTGCTCGAGTTGCTCGCGGCTGACGCCGAGCGCTTCGTTCCAGTGACGTACTTCCCATTCTTCATGCACATTGATGCGCGAGCGGTCTTGCGGTCCACGATTCTCAAGGTTGTCGGACATAATTATCTCCTTTGCATGAAAGTGGGTTCAGCGTGCCACCCGCCAAGGGTCAACTCCGTTAGGTCACGCACATTCACGCCGCATGCGCGCGCTGCTCCGTAGCCCTGCCAGCGCTGCTGGCGCGCCGTTTTTCAGGTAGGCTCTAGGCGCGAGCTATACGTCGATATAGCGATAACAAAGGAGATCAGCCATGCCCGTACCCTATGAAACCGCCCAGCCCGAGCGCGCCGAGATCGACGCCATGCCGGGTATCGTCGCCCTCGACTTCGGCACCAACTGGTGCGGCTACTGCCGCGCCGCCGAGTCGCTCATCGAGCAGGCCGTCGAAAGCGTTGGCGACGCCCGCCACATCAAGGTCGAAGACGGCCCGGGCCGCAAGCTGGGACGCTCGTTCCGCGTCAAGCTGTGGCCCAGCGTCATCATCCTGAAGGATGGCCAGGAAGTCGCGCGCGTGGTGCGGCCGGACAGCGCCGACGCCCTGCGTGACGCACTGGCCCAGGCCCAGGCATGAGCGGCGCAGCAGCGGCTTCGACCGCGGGTTCGTCCGGCGCGCCGGCCAACAAGCCGGGCACCGTCCTGTTCGCCAGCCTGATCGGCACCACGATCGAGTTCTACGATTTCTATATCTACGCCACCGCCGCGGTGCTGGTGTTTCCGCGCCTGTTCTTCCCCAGCGCCGATCCCGGCGCGGCGGTGCTGCAGTCGCTGGCGACGTTCGCGCTGGCCTTCTTCGCGCGGCCGATCGGATCGGCCGTGTTCGGTCACTTCGGCGATCGCATCGGCAGAAAGGCGACGCTGGTGGCGGCGCTGCTGACGATGGGTATATCAACGGTCCTGATCGGCATGCTGCCGACCTATGCCCAGGTCGGCGTCGCCGCGCCGCTGCTGCTGGCGCTGTGCCGCTTCGGCCAGGGCCTGGGACTGGGCGGCGAATGGGGTGGGGCAGTGCTGCTGGCTACCGAGAATGCGCCACCCGGCAAACGCGCCTGGTACGGCATGTTTCCGCAGCTCGGGGCGCCGATCGGTTTCTTCCTGTCGGGCGGCACCTTCCTGTTGCTGGGCGAACTGATGAGCGACGAGGACTTCTTCAGCTACGGCTGGCGGATCCCGTTCCTGGCCAGCGCGCTGCTGGTGGCGGTCGGCCTGTACGTGCGCCTGAAGATCACCGAGACGCCGGATTTCCAGAAGGTGCTCGACAGTAAGACGCGGGTCAAGGTGCCGGTGGTGGCGGTGCTGCGCGACCATCGCCGGGCGCTGGTGCTCGGCACCTTGATTGCGCTGGCGACCTTTGTCGTGTTCTACCTGATGACGGTGTTCGCACTCAGCTGGGGCACGACGCGGCTGGGCTTCACGCGCCAGGAATTCCTGCTGCTGCAATTGTTTTCGGTGGTCTTCTTCGCGCTCACGATTCCGCCGTCGGCGCTGCTGGCCGACAGCCGTGGCCGGCGCACGGCGATGATGCTGGTGAGCGCCGCGATCGCCGTGTTCGGCTTGCTCTACGGGCCGCTGTTCGGCCAGGGCGGCTGGATTCCGGTGGGGCTGTTCATGGTGCTGGGCATGTGCCTGGTCGGCTTTACCTACGGCCCGCTCGGCACGCTGCTGGCTGAGTTGTTCCCGCCCGAGGTGCGCTATACCGGCTCGTCGCTCACCTTCAATTTCGCCAGCATCCTGGGCGCCTCGCTGGCGCCGTATATCGCCATGTGGCTGGGCAGCACCTATGGGCTGGAATACGTCGGTTACTACCTGACCGCGGCTGCGCTGATCAGTCTGGCGGCACTGGTACTGATCGGCAAGGAATCGCCATCGGCGCGGCGCTGAGCCGGCCCGGAGAACGCCGGTTCGGCCACCTGAGCGCACGCGCGCCAGGCGCCCGGGACGGCGCTTTTCTGGCCGCGCTGTATCTGTCGACCCGCCCCGACCTGGGCGCCTTGCCGGTGCCGAGGTCGGTGATCGACGGCATCGCCAACCACCAGCGGGCGCTGCGCGACGCCGATTTCGCGCAGCGCTATCCGCAGGCGCAGGCCTGGATCGTCGAGGACAATGGGACTGCGGTCGGCTGGCTGCTGCTGGCGCAGCAGGGCAATGGGCTGCGCGTGGTCGACCTGGCGGTGGCTGCGCACCTGCGCCGCAAGGGCGTGGCGCGCACGCTGCTGGGCGCGCTGCAGGACGATCCTCCAGGCGCTGGCGCAATCACGCTGCGGGTTCGCGCCAGCAATCACGCCGCCCGCGCGCTGTACGCGAGCCTGGGTTTCACGACGCAGCGCGATGATGGCGACACGCTGGAACTGGGCTGGCGCAGGCAGGCGGCTGCCTGAATCAGGCTCAGTGAATCAGAGTCAGTGAATCGGGGTCAGTGCCGATAAGCCGACACTGACCCCGCTGATGGTGATCAGAACGAATACACCATCGTCAGCGAGGTCTGGGTGTCGGTGTTCTTCTTGTCGTCCGGTACGCTGGTGTCGTTGCGGATCGAGAAGCCGGCCTTCATCTGCATGGTGCCGTTGATCTTGGTGCTGAGCGAGGTTTCGGCCACCGAGTGGGTGTTCGACGTGCCTTTTTCAACGCTGACGGTCTGCGAGAAGAAGGCCGACGGGCTCACTTGCCAGCGAAACTGGGCCGCGCCACGCACGGTCAGGCCGTCCTCGTCTTCGCCGGTTTCGCGCTCGCCGGCAAAGTAGCCAGGACCGATTTCCACGTCCAGCGTCTTGTCGGGGCGGGTCAGCCAGCGTGAGCCGTAACCGACGGCCAGCGTCGAGTAGCGGATGTAGGCGCCGAACTTGTCGTTGACGTGGCTGCCGAGCACGAAGGCACGGCGGCCGTCGCGCAGCAGCTTGAGCGAAGCCTTGGCCGACGTCGCCCAGCGCTCGGCCGAACGTACGCGCTGGCGCTCGCCGGCGTCGTCTTCGTATTCGTCTTCCTTGAAGTAGCCGCTGACCAGGAACTCGTTGCTCCAGCGCTGGGTTTCATGACGGGCTTCGACCTTGCCGGTGACCGAGGTGCCGGTGGTGTTGCCAGAGGTGCTGATCGCACCCAGTTCGGCCGAGGTAAACCAGCCGCCATCGGGAATGGCCGGCTTGACCACGGTCAGTGGGGCATGGACATCGACGACCATGGGAAGATCGGGGGAGGCGCATGCCGCGCCGTGCAGGCCGGCCAAGGCCAGCGCAAGGATCGGTAAGGATTTCATCAGCATCTGTGGGGCCGCCGGGTGCGCCTGGCCAGGCAGGCCTTGCGTGGGCGGACCGGCCCGTCGTTGGTGGAAAGTGCGCGACCGCCTGGGCGTCGCGGATTGGCGGACATTGTATCCCAAAGACAGCGCGATGCGATGCAATCGAGCACGATTCGTGCGGACACATTGCGCTGTTCAAAAAACCCGGTGTCACAATTGCGCAAGCCGGGCCTTGCCCAGCAAGCCGACTCAGGTGCCAACGTATGCAATCTTGAACGCGAACAGCGCCGCGATCACCCATACCACCGGCTTGACCGAGCGCGCGCGGCCGGTCAGAAGCTTGAGCGCGGCATAGGTGATGAAGCCGAAGGCGATCCCTTCGGCGATCGAATAGGTAAACGGCATGCCCAGCGCGGTGACCGCCGCCGGAATGCTCTCGGTGGTGTCGCTCCACTCCACCTCGCCCAGGTCGGCCAGCATCAGGCAGGCCACGAACAGCAGCGCCGGCGCGGTTGCGTACGGGGGCACGGCGCCGGCCAGCGGCGCGATGAACAGGCAGGCCAGGAACAGCGCCGCCACCGTCAGCGCGGTCAAGCCGGTGCGCCCGCCGGCCTGTACCCCGGAGGCGCTTTCGATGTAGGCAGTCGTGCTCGAGGTGCCGAGCACGCTGCCGGCCAGGATCGCGCCGCTGTCGGCCAGCAGCGCCTTGTTCATGCGGTCCATCTTGCCATCGACCAGCAGGCCGGCGCGGCGCGCCACGCCCATCAGGGTGCCGGTGGCGTCGAACAGCTCGACCAGGAAAAACACCAGCACCACGTTCAGGATGCCGGCCGCCAGCGCGCCCGGAATGTCGAGCTGGAACCAGGTCGGCTCGATCGAAGGCGGGGCCGAGAACACGCCGCGATAGGTATTGCCGCCGAAGAAGAAGCTTAGTACCGTCACCAGCACGATGCCGATCAGGATCGCGCCGCGCACCCGCAGGCGGTCAAGCGCGACGATCACCAGGAAGCCGAGCACTGCCATCAGGGCCGCCGGCTGATGCAGGTCGCCGGCCTTGAGCAGCGTTGCTTCGCTGGCGACGACGATGCCGGCGTTCTTCAACGCGATCAACGCCAGAAACATGCCCAGCCCGACCGTGATCCCGATTCGCATCGAGCGCGGAATGCCGTCCACGATCATGCTGCGCAGGCCCAGTACCGAGACCAGGATGAACAGGCAACCCGAGATGAACACCGCGCCCAGCGCCGCCTGCCAGGCGATGCCCATGCCGAGCACCACGGCGTAGGCGAAGTAGGCGTTCAGGCCCATGCCTGGCGCCAGCGCGATCGGGTAGTTGGCGTACAGGCCCATCACCGCCGTGCCAAGCGCGGCCACGATGCAGGTGGCCACGAACACCGATTCTTTCGGCATGCCGGCGTCGCCCAGGATCGATGGGTTGACGAAGATGATGTACACCATCGTCAGGAAGGTGGTCAGGCCGGCCAGCAACTCGGTACGCACGCTGGTGCCGTTGTCGCTGAGTTTGAAGAATCGTTCTAGCATCGGAATCAATGGTCGCGGCGCAGCGCCTGCATCGTCATAGTTGGCCGAAGCTTAACACCGCGCGCGGCCGCGCGCTGCGCCAGTCCGACCTCTCACGCAGCCCTGGCCGGCATTCGCAAGCCCGCATGGGGGTGATACCATGCCAACTCGATCAATTTCTGCAAGTACGACATGCCAAAGAACAAGCGTCCCGCGCCCCGCACCTCGAATAACACGCGCGAACCGGACACCGATGCCCAGGCCCGCCAGCTGGCCGACCTGGCCCTGGAAATCGCCGAGCGCGAGGACGCGGCGGCGGCCGGCCTGGGTCCGATCGAGGATCAGGATCCGGACGCCGCCCTGACCATGGCCGTGCGCCGCGCAGTGCGCAAGGGCGGCCGCAAGGGCGCCGATGCGGTGCTGTACGAAGCCATCGAACTGGCGCGCTACACCGATCCGCTGGCGTGCCGCCTGCTGCGCGCGCGCATCGAAGAAGAAGCGGCGACCTGGCGTTTCAGGCGCGGCGCGGGCGCCGTCGCCGGCGATGGCGCTGACGCCGATAAAGGCCCGGAGTTCGAGATCGATGCCTTCCTGGTGCCGCTATTCGTGCGCAGCCAGGGCGGCCTGGTGGCGCAGGAAATGTTCCAGGATGCCGATCTGTTCAGCGAACTCGCGGCCAGCTTCCAGGCCGCCGGCCTGGACAGCAAGGACGCGAAAGTGGTGCTGTTGCAGCATGCCTTCGACTTGTCCGAGATCGACCATGTCGGCTATGGCGCGCTGCACGAAATGCTGCGTGAAGCGGCCGCGTCGCTGCAAGAAAAAAAGCTGCAGCCGGCGCCGACCATCGCGGCGAGCATGCGCGGCTGGACTGGCGAACCGGTGGCGCCCGACGAGACTGCGCTCGAACTGCGTTTCCTGCTCGGCTTTTCGCTGAAACGCGCCGACGATCCGTTCTACCGGGTGCCGCAGGGCGAGGCCGCCAGCGACGCTTATTTCGGCCAGCGCATGGCGCGCTATCGGGCCTGGACCGAGAACGCCGCGCCGCTGCTTGCGCGCTGCCTGGCGCGCGCGCCCGAGCGGCTGGAGCTGAGCTTCCTGTACCAGGATCTGTTCTATGGCGCCAAGGAACAGGCGGTCGCCGAGCTGGCCACGCTGGGCCTGCTGGCCGAAACCCGGCGCCTGCTGGCGGCCAAGGATCTGGCGCCGGACGCCGTGCACGCAGCCGTGGCGCCGCTCGATATGGGCGAGCATGTGGTGCTGCGCGCCAACCTGTATGCGCTCGACGGCGGGCAACCATGGGGCAGCGTCGAGAAACCGGTCGACCTGGCCGCCGATCTGGCGCATGAGGTCGACGACATGTGCGACGCGCTGCTGTCGCTGGGCCTGGAAGGCGTCTCGATTGCCGAAGGCTTCAGCCAGGACGGGCACGCCGAAGGCGCCGAACCTTATCGGCCGGCGTAAATCGCGGCAATCGACCCATTGTGGATCTGGCTTCGGTGCAATGCCGAAGCCAGCCGCGCTGGTCAGGCATGCGCAGCCTGACGCCCCGCAAACCCGCATTTCCGGCTGATTCAGCACAGTAGAAAATCAACTTACTGCTATTTTTTCGTAGTTGATTTCCGCGTCACCCTGTAGGAAGCCCCCTACAACGATCTGTTGCCGTACCGGACTCTCCCTATGAAGCTCATCCATAAACGTCTTGCATGAAGCTTCCGGCAGCGCAATGTTGCTCTGCACAAATCGAAATATTGGGAAAATTGCATGATACGATCCACGGGTCGGCCAGGTTCCGCCACCAGCGGATACGCTGCGCAGTGATCCAGTGAAATCCTGCACAGGCGTTCACCAGAGAGAGAAGAACCGGCCCGGCGTCAACTTCGAACAACTATATAGCGCCAGCAAGGCGAAAGGAAATCAAACATGCCGACCCTGATCGTGTTTTGCCACCTCCGTTGGGACTTCGTTTTCCAGCGCCCGCAGCACCTGATGACCCGTCTGTCCGAACACTACAATATCCTGTTCGTGGAAGAGCCGATGCATACCGACGGCGAAGCGCGCCTCGAGAAGACCCAGGTTGCTGCCAACATCACCGTCTGCCGTCCGCACACCCCGATTCACCAGTGGGGCTTCCACGACGACCAGCTGCCAACCCTGCAGAACCTGCTGTCCGACCTGGTGCCCGAAGGCGAAGAGCCAATCGTCTGGTTCTACACGCCGATGGCGCTGCCGCTGCTGCAGAACTTCAAGCCGTCGAAAGTCGTCTACGACTGCATGGACGAACTGGCCGCATTCAAGAACGCACCGAAACAATTGCTGCAGCGCGAAAGCGCATTGATGAACATTGCCGACGTCGTCTTCACCGGTGGTCCGAGCCTGTACCAGTCGAAGCGCGATCGTCACGCCAATGCTCACTGCTTCTCGAGCAGCGTCGATGCCAATCACTTCCGCCAGGCCAAGGACGCGTCGATTTCGCACCCTGATCAAGCCAATATTGCACAGACGCGCCTGGGCTTCTATGGCGTGATCGACGAGCGTTTCGATACCGAACTGGTCAAGGCCATGGCCGACGCCCATCCGGAATGGCAGATCGTGCTGGTTGGCCCGGTCGTGAAGATCGACCCGGCCACGCTGCCGAAGCAGCCGAACGTGCACTATATGGGCCAGCGCACCTACGAACAGCTGCCACAATTCCTGGCCGGCTGGGATGTCTGCCTGTTGCCGTTCGCACTCAACGAGTCGACCAAGTTCATCAGCCCAACCAAGGTGCTTGAATACATGGCCGCCGAGAAGCCATCGGTGTCGACCCCGATCACCGACGTCAAGGTGCCTTACGGCGACGTCGTCGAGATCGCTGAATCGTACGACGATTACATCGCCGCTTGCGAACGCCAGCTGGCGCTGACCGACGAAGCGCGCGCCACGATGGTCAACCGCATGCGCGAAGTCGTCGCCGGCACCTCATGGGACCTGACCGCCTCGCGCATGCACGAGCTGATCGAGAACGCCGAGAAGAGCAACAAGGCAGAGCGCTTCTTCGCATCGAGCCAGCAAGAAACGCCAGCCACCGTGGGCAAGGTTGCCGTCGCCGGCTAAGGCCACGCGCCGCGTTACACGGGCAATCTGAAAAAACGCCATTTCTGCTGCGCAGGAATGGCGTTTTTTTGTCGTTGCAGCATGCGGCAACGCGGCGATCTTGAAGCCACGTGGTGGCTTACAGCGAATCGAGCACGTCCTCGATCGCATCGATTGTCGCTGGCTTGGTCAGATGGCGGTCGAAGCCGGCCGCTGCGGTGCGCTGGCGATCGGCGGCGCCGCCCCAGCCGGTCAGCGCCACCAGCCGCACGCCATCGAAACGCCGATCCTGGCGGATCGCGGCCGCCACTTCGTAGCCCGACATGCCCGGCATTCCCAGGTCCAGGAACACTACCTGCGGCATCAGGCTGGCCAGCATGCGCAGCGCCTGGTGGCCGTCGTTGGCCACCGGGGCGCTGTGGCCCAGCACCGTGAGCAGCGCGGCCAGCGTTTCGGCGGCGTCGCGGTTGTCGTCCACCACCAGCACGTTCAGGGCAGGGC
>Ga0308160_10006667_pt1 | contig 11685 bp, 16 predicted proteins | sample PhyFR1_FD_201036 | JGI IMG/M metagenome (GOLD analysis project Ga0308160, IMG submission 201036) | Phyllosphere microbial communities from UC Gill Tract Community Farm, Albany, California, United States - DLSLF.R1 | ecosystem: Host-associated > Plants > Phyllosphere > Unclassified | place: USA... | reverse complement strand
TGACACGGACGGAGATTTTCAACAAATCGCTCGAAGCGCAACAAAATTTGGTTGCGGGGTACGACACGCCGGCGCAGCTCACCCTGATTGAGGACCTCTTGTTCCAAGAAGCGCCTCAGACGACGGTATTGCGCGCGATGGTACTAGCGAGTCTGACTTCGGGCGGAATCAAGCCAAAGATCCTCGAATCGCTCAAGCGCGATTTTCTCCAGGTGTACGGGTACAATCACCTCCCGCTCCTCATCGCATTGGAACATCTCGGCTTGCTCGTCAAGCAGCCGACGAACATCCCCCACCCTTTCCCAGCGTTACGCAAGGCGTTGCGACTCGTCGTGGACGATACGGACGATACAGCCCCGAACGATATCAGCTACGTCTATTCCGGGTACGCGCCGTTATCGATCCGGCTGGTACAGTGTATCACGCAGAAGAACTCGGTGTTGACCGGCGCGGTCCCGGACGCAGATGGGAAAGATGGCGCAAGGAAGGAAGTGCCGAAAGCGCATCCGATCGTTGGGTGGAGAGGGTTCGAGGATGTTCTGGGCAGCATACCGGGTGCGACGGTCGATGTGAGGCAGAAGGACGAGCAGAAGAGGCCTCACGGTGGGTACTGTTTTCGGTACCAAAGGAGGGAACTGATCAAAGCTCACGGTACGACGACAACCGTCGTCTTCTTCCTTGGGGGGTGCACGTATACTGAAATCGCCGCGTTGCGGTGGATGGCAGAGCAGACGAAAGGGCGGCGATTTTTGATCGCCACGACGGGCATCATCACAGGATCATCAGTACGCACATGTTGACTTTGCTCGAGTGACGCTGATGGCCAGTTGTTACAAAGTTTCGGGGACAATGCGCCGGTGGATCTCAAGTCGTCATTGTCGTGATGCATCGTTTCTGGGAGACAATCAGTCCCCTACAAGCCTCCCTCGGCTAAGACATCCACCCGCGTCACCTCCCTCTCATCTGTCAACCAAGCGGTGAAGACGCCGTTAAAGTCCAGGCGCAGCAGTACTGCCGTTAGCGATGTTCCACCTCTGACAAAGCTCACGTTGCTCTATGTGCCTGCCCATCGCGTTTTCCGCTTCGATCCCCCTCTCGCTTTTCTCCGCTTCGCCTTTCGTCATCGACTTGCCCGCAGCGGGCACTGCTTTGCCGGTGAAGCTGACTTGGCGCGACATGATTCGAGAAGACTGGATCATCTGCGCCGCTTTGGCAGTACGGGAGAAAGATCCGCTCGGGCCGGACGACGTGTCACCCGCTGAAGGGTTTTGCGAATCGACCAAAGCTCTGAAGAAGTCTGAAAGTAGATCGTGTAGTTCCTTCAGTCAGCCAAACCCGACAACCGGACGCACCTCTTTCAACCTGTCTAACTCCTTTTTCCGGTCGATCAAGGCGGTTTCGAAAGCTTCATCGCCCTCATGTTTAGGAACGGCGCTGCCTCCCCATCGCTCCATGAGACCGGAGAAGCGGACGCAGATGAGGAGGATATCTCTCATGACGACGGACAGCTCTTTATCCGCTAGCAGCAAGCCCTGCTTCAAGAAAGCGAGGTGCCGAGAATGAATCTGGCTGGGTCGTCAGTGGACTTTGTCTAGAAGGGCGTCTCACCGCAAGGTCAAGAAATCTAGGTGAGCTGTATGCCTATTCGGCGTGGGCGGGACCTTGCTTCGCACAGTCTCTGCAGCGTATGTCGAAGCAGGACTCCCCGGTCTCGTCTTCCCGGCGTCGGTTTTAGCTTCCCACCTCGTCGAGCCCCTCAGCGACGCAGCGACGGATCCTGACCGTTTGACGCCTTCTTCCGGACGGTCGAGCTGTTCCAACAGGGTACGGTGTTGAACGTCGATGATATCAATCATGAAATGCGCAAGTATCTCCTCCAGGAAGAAGAGAATAAGCCGGGTGGTCGTCCATACTGATCGCTCCAGCGCTCTTTCAGGTGATCTGGACTGCCGATTCAAAGCCGTCCTCGATTTGGTACTTTGCCGCCGGGCCGTCAAGCTGCCCCAAGTGTTCAAGACGCGATAATGCGTCGAGCGGATCGCCAGGAGGTAGGCGTGTATCTCCATGTAGCTCTCCCTGGCGGGTGGAGTGAGAAACAAATCGAGCGGCCAGCTGATTGTCGGGTGCAACGTCATAGGTGCGCCGAGGACGAATGACGAGAATAAACCTCCAGACTTTCCCGGTTCCGACAGGGTGCGCAGCGGGCCATTGTCTAGCTTGAGCCGTAATGTTTCGAGGGATTTATCGTTCTCTGCAGAAGTCCCGACGCTGCTTCTGAGCCAGGCTAGGTGGAGGTCTGTATCGCGTATGACGGAGGAAGAGGAGGTGGGGTTGGAAAGGACGATTTTGTTGTTGAGCACTTTGTGCAGTTCATGCAGTAGACCAAGGGTGTGGTCGGCTCGCCGTGTTAGGAAGTAGTTCCCGCTGTCGTCAGATATCGCCTCGGTCCATCGTGGAGCACAAGCTTACAACGTCTCCAACGCATCAATAACCTGCGAGCCAGTAAGGACGTAGCGCCATAACCACTCGCCGACCTCTCTCCTGGCCATACCAATCGCCTCGTCTAGCCCTTCCAAGCCTCTACTCCGTACACCAGCTTCGTCGTCGAGCACCACGACACCGTCAAACGCCTTCCTAAGCGCGTCCACCATGCTCCGTGGCAGCTCCCGGCCTTCCCTGCGCAGCGTTGCGGATACTCTCCCGACGTACAACATGCTTTCCCGGCTCTTCGCGCCAATGCTGCGAGGAAGTAGGTCCCCGTTCAGCGCATACGTTCGGTGTCGGGGAGATAGCGCGTCGGGTCCGACATCCAGCGCGAAAGCCGGCATGGCGCGCGAGGTCGTGGTTGGTGCTTGACCGAAGAGGACAAAAGTAGTAAGATGCGTAACGAAGAGCGATTCCAGTGTCGTCAGGAGCCGACCGTATATCCGTTCCAACTCGGGGTTACCTGTATCACTCAATTCGCCGAGCATCTCCATCAGCTGTCCTGGTGTAGGAGAGTCCCGAGATAGAACGTCTACTAGATCCGACAACGAATGCAGCGGGGCAAACCACGGCGAGAACGTCGCGACGATGATGGAAAGCGGGACGTGGCCTTGTAGATCCTGGACCACGCCTTCGTCCATCTCCAACACCTTCGTCTCGAGCTCGACAATTGCCGCCTCGTATCCCCCAAGAACGGTCGTTATGCCGTGAGCGAGCGCAGAGAGGTAGACGTCGCCTTGGCCCGTTTCGCGTTGCTTCCCCTTTGCCCGATTGAGATCGAGGATTGAGGTCTGTGCATTTGCGATTGTGGTTTTGCTCCATTGTCGAATACGTGTGTAGTGCCAGGCGAGCGAGCCGAGGGTGTTGAGAGAGGAAGTCTCGCCGGGGTGCAGGTATTTCTCGAGCTCGGGAGAGATACGTAACGTGGTGGGCTGAGCGGGCGGATATGGGGTGAAGAAGGCTGAGGGATGACCCGAGAGGACCAGCAGAACTTCTGCCAGCATCTTGCGAAGTCGGATACAAAGATGCAATCGGAGGAAGCGGTAATCAGCTGTAGTGGATGTCGAAATCACGTCGACGCGTGACGCGCCGGAAATTGTTATTGTTTCACCTCTTCTGCTACATGCACGACAGTTCCGCCTGTTGCGAAGCGAGTCAGCGGATGGACGAGTCGTTGCATATAATGGAGACTGGATACATATGGGTCTATTATAAAGGAAAATGGGGTATGCAAAGCGATAATGGCGAATAAGCAGTCGTGAATGTGCTCCCTCCTCCTCGACTCTTTCTCGAGTCCTCCTCTCCTCCTCCTCTCTCCTCTTCCTACTCCTCTTGCCGCCCACTCCCCTCGCTCGCAACGTCGTCTTAGGTCCGACTCAACACCTAGACAGTTGGGGCGTGACGATGATCGTCCGAGTCTTGCTCTGGTGCGATTCTCCTGTCGGTCAGTTCATCCTCTCACACACACGAAAGCGACATGCCAATATTTGATGACCTTCAGGCCTGCGTAAAATCCGGTGCCAACAAGCGAGCCCAAGGTAGGACCGAGCCAGTAGATCCAGTGGTACGAGTTGAAGTTGCGAGTGACGACCGCGGGACCGAAAGCTCGGGCGGTGCTGGGGTAAGTTTGATTCTGCGACAGGGCGCGGGTGCTTCTGCGCGCGCGAACTCACTTGACCGCTCCTCCGGTGAATGGCACTGTACCCATTTCAACGACGAAGAGAAGGAACCCCAGGAAGAGAGGAGCGAGGAAGGTAAGACGATGTTTTTCTGCCAGTCAGCCGAATTCGGAACCGACGCCTCGATCGTCTCTAATGAGTGGTGATACAAGTCCTGGGCACCGTCACAGGTCCTGCGTACCTCCGCGAAGGCTTGCGCCCGCGGGTGAGATAGTGGGACAATTGGCTCGAAAGAGGCTCGGCTAACAGCTCGAAAGGCTCACCTGCTGCGATCATGAGGACGGCCATGGTGAGGATAAACGAAGCAAACGCCTCGAGGAAGAGACCCTGAGTCCTGTTCGTGCCCTTGTCAAGACCAACGTTGAGCGACAAAGTCCCGGGTGTCATTGCGTCAGCGAGAAGAGCCGCCAATATACCGCCCGCCATCTGAGCGATGCAGATTACTGCGTGTTAGGGGGCGTCCATGCACAAAAGCGGCACTTACAGATGAAACGGACAGGCCTGATAACGCCGACCAGCATGAGCGCCAGAGAAACGGATGGCGAGAAGATGGATCCGGTGAAACGGAAGAAGATACTGGCTGTAGCGCAAAGAGAGAGACCGAAGCCGGCGGAAATGTAATAGTAACCCTGCCGTCAGCGTTTGTCGGGTGTATCACCATCAGCAACTCACAATGAGCCGGGCGGCGTCGGTACCCTGCAGAGCCGTACCGGTCTCGGCGGCTTCACCGCCGTTGTCGGGGGTGTTGGTGTTGACAGTTTGCAGAGCCTTTCAATCAGCAGATGGGCAAGCGATGAGCGGACGTTGGACGCGCTCGCTCCTGCCGCGCCAAACTCACCAAGAATGCAAACAGTAGGAACAGGATCTGCCTCTCAGTGACACCATCTTGGCTTTTGGCGAGATGCTCACAGTTCCCAAGAGCTCTCCTGACGCCGCAACCGCATCGTCCTTCCAATGCGAAAAGTGTCCGTGGACTCGACCGTCCCTTTTGCAGATGCTGCAGTTGTCGTCGCTCATCGTCGGTGGATCGTATCAGAATGTATCAGCAGTATAGAACAATGCTTAAAAGAAAGCTGTCTGTTCTGCATCCTGTCATTGCCGTCTTTCCAAAAGATCTGCATGGCCAGGTTCGGTAACGCGACAGAACAACCAATCCCCGTGGTCCGATCAGCCGTCAGCCTCAGCCGTCATCTGGTAGTGTCACCGCCGCGTCGGGGCGGATGGGCTGGCAGCGGAGGCTGAGTAGCTTGAATGAGCGTGCGAATATTGCATTCTAATTGAGGACTAACTTGGAGGCGCAAAATTGGCCACGGCTCAGGTCGGTCTACCCGCAATGACGTCATGCTTGGGTCGCAAGTGAGTTCTTGTTCGAAGTCGGGGCCTGAACTCGGGGTTTTGGGAGTCCGGCTCGAAGAACGGCAAGTCATGCTGCGCGGCAAGGTGACATCGATTTGAGCTGAGTGGATGGATGGAGGATTGGGTCAGCCGGAATCGACTCCCAGTCATCAAACTTACGTCCCGGCACGCCGTCAGGGCGAAGGTGTACTGTGCAGGTCACGGTTTGCTGGGCGGCGCAGGTACCTGTACGCTCTACATCATCTGGACTTTGTTGTTATCTATCGTGACAGTGGTCTGGCCCGGACGGATCGTCGAGGTGACGAGTATAACTGCAGACCGAGGTCACGTGCTAGTACCCGTCGACCATCGCGTAGCGTCACGTGATCTGCAGCCGACAACCGGTCAGTCGGCAATGACCCGGCCGGAGCTTACCACCCTGCACATGCTACCACGGCTCTGAGCGCGGTGTCCACGGTCGACCAGGCGATCACCATGAGCATGAGCAGCAGCATGAAACGACAGGCGGCGAAATTTACAGTTCTAGCGGCGAGGAGAACTCTTGTAAGTCAGACCTACCCGATCTCGCTGAGGCAGATCACTGGGCCACCGCCTACATCCCATCGGACGACCACGACACCGACCTCCACGCCCTTACCGCATCCTACGCCTTTGCCAGCTTTCATTCCCCAGTCAAGTCAAGAAGGGAAGCCGATCTATGTGACTGGTACTGCGGAGGAGAGACAGGCTAAACATGCTCGCATGTCGAGTCCACTTAGAAGGGGAACGCATGAGAGTTGGTGGACACCCGAGCGGGCATTCTTCAATGCGGTAGCAAAGGTAGGTGATCCAAGGACCTAGCGAGCGGCATGGAAATCGCAGGAGGTCATGTGTATAGCGCCTGTGCAGAGTGCGACTCATGTGTGCTTAGCTTTGGCTTCAGCCCGAGCCGAGCTCGCAGAGCTGTACCAGACTTTCCCTCGGAGCTAGGAGGAGTTAAGGGTGGTGATCCTAAGGCTCAAGGAGTAGCTCTCAGATCGCTGTCGAGCTCACTGACCGTAGACAATCCCAACCTACCGAGTGCTCGACGAGGAAGGACACCTCGTTCGGGGGGCCCAAGTGCCCGATGTGAGTAGGGGTCTAACGCCGATCTGACAGACAGGTGTCCAAAGAAGAAGCGCTAGCCATGTACCGAACGATGACTCTCATACCGGTCGTCGATCAAATTCTCTATCAATCCCAGCGTCAGGGCCGGATTTCGTTCTACATGCAGTGCGCAGGAGAAGAGGCCGCCGTGGTAGGCAGCGCTGCCGCCATGCTCCCAGACGATGAGATATTTGGTCAATATGTGGGTGCCGCACGACTTCCCGCTCCGACTAACCGTAGCGAGAATCAGCGGCTTTGCTCTACCGAGGCTTCTCCCTCAACGCGCTCATGGCGCAATGTTTCGGTAACGTAGAGGACAAGTGTACGAAAGGTCGGCAAATGCCTATACACTACTCCTCCCCCGAACACGGCTTTCATACAATTACGAGCCCACTTACGACGCAAATGCCACAAGCGGCCGGGACGGCATACCAGCTCAAGCTGGACGAGACGAGGCAGGGCGATTGTGTTATTTGCTACTTTGGAGACGGAGCCGCGAGTGAGGGTGATTTCCACGCAGCGATGAACCTTTCGGCAGTGCTCGGTGGACCGATCGTCTGGTTTTGCCGAAACAACGGGTGAGTTGCGAACGAAAGATGACACCCTCGACTGACCCAAGTTTCGCCATCTCTACCCCAGTCATTGATCAGTATGCGGGAGATGGTATCGCTGCAAGAGGACCAGGATACGGTCTCGATACGATTCGAGTGGACGGCAATGATGCGTTGGCCGTCCTTGGGGCAGTGAGGGAGGCACGCAGGCGCGCGGTGGAGGGGAAGAAGGGTGTTTTGGTTGAAGCGATGACATACCGGGTCGGCCACCACTCGACGAGCGACGACTCGAGCAAGTATCGAGCAGTGGAAGAAGTCAAAGAGTGGAATCTTGTCGGTGAGTGTCAAGCTGGGCGAGGGGAGCTAGAGCTGACCACAGACAACCCAATCCACCGCTTCCGAGCTTTCCTAGTCGCGAAGAAGTGGTGGTCCGAGCCTGAAGAAACCGTTCTCCTGGCGAAACACCGTGAGAGCGTTCTGACGGCGTTCCGACGCGCAGAGAAGTTGCCCCGGCCGAAACTTGGCGAGATGTTCAACGATGTCTGGGCGGTGAAGAAGGGAGAAGAAGCGCCAAGGGTTATTGTGAGTGGACAAACTGTGTCTCGGGGCGCCGACTCATGTCAGATGGAACAGAAGGCAGAGCTTGGTAGGCTCTTGAAAAAGTACGGCGACGCTTGGGAACCGTGGCGCAGGGACAGGAAAAAGTACGTGGAGGAAGGAGAAGACGTGATGGACTCGGATGGACGGGTGTAGCGTCATAGCGTCTCGCACAGTCGCGTTTGTACTTCATGCATTGTGGCTCGACGTCGCTTTACGTGATGGTAGGCAGGTTGTCCATGCCCTTCTCCTCTCGCTGCCGTTAGCTCACAGACTTTAACTCTTAGGTCATGGACAGCTAACCTTGTCGTTCTCCTCGACCGCATCAGGCTCAGCCTCCTTGGCCTCTTTGGTGATCTGCTCAGACGGCACGGTCTTGTCCTCGGTAGCTTGGGTCAGCTGCCATTTCGAGTCCGTGCTTCCGTCCACGCTACATCACGCCGAGCACTCCCATCCGCTGTGGCCAAGAAGCACTCACCGGCGGGTTGTTGTTGTTGGGCAGACATGGTGAAGGGAGAGAAGGATGGAGTTATCGCGACGGCTCGGAAGAGGAGGGCAGGGTTACGCGATGGACGTTGGAAAACGAAACGGCGTAACATAAGATCGGGAAGAGAAGGGGATGTCCTCGGCACTCTTGCTAGTGAGTTGAAAACGATCGTCATAGCGCCGTCGAGTCGGTTTGTATGACGCGTATCAACGCGGGGCACCTGATCTCAATTTCCGGTTATTCCATGCCGTCGTGGTCAGATCTTGTCTGTAACAAACCCAGGAGGGGCTCAGACATATGCATTGCGCCTTGACTTCGCACTATAGCGACAGACTGGCCGACTGACTGCTAGAGCCATTCTAGATATGAGCGAGAAGTACGCAATGTTGGGTGGAAGAGACCCACACGTCGCCCGACGCAGACGTCGTTGCGTCGCGCTCGGATTATGCGCGGTGATTTCGGTCTTTTGGCTGGTACCGTCGTTGGTCGCGCTTGTTGAGAGCAGTAGTGGGAACGAGGTCTTAAAGGAGACATCACTTGGATCGAGGATAAAGAGACAAGAACGTATCTCCTTCCTCCGGGTTCTGGGAAATATCGGTCCTCCAGCCGGCGCGGAAGACGGTCTCGTCGTAGCGAGCAAGAGTCATGGCGAGGTTGATCAGCCCGACTACCTCGTGCGTTTACTGCTCGGATCCTGCGGGTTACTGACAAGTCAACATACGCTGATAACAGTACACGTGGACACGTGACTCCGCCCTGACGATGAAGACGCTGTTACAAGACTTCCTGCCCATGCCTTACCTCTCGTCAGGGACCTATGATACCAGTACCCGGGGTAATAGCGGGCATTCACACACCTATCCTCTTCTTGAGCCGCTCATACGCGCGTACATAGCTTCTCAGGGGCAGCTTCAGACGTTGCAGACGAAGTCAGGCGATCTCTGGTCCGGCGGCCTCAACGATCCGAAGTATATGGTCGATGGAACTGTATTCGACGGAAATTGGGGGAGACCCCAAAGGTGGATCACAGTGTCCCGCAAGTACACGAACACAAGCTAATATCAGGGACGGGCCAGCATTACGAGCGTTGACGCTGATCCCCTACGCGCATTTCCTGCTCGACAGGGGAAATCCCTTTGACCGGGGCTTCGTCACGGAGAATCTGTACGACCCGGCCCTGATCCGAGCGGCGGGGAAAGTAATCAAGAACGACCTGGAAGAGGTCGCTGCAGGGTGGTTCGAAAGCGGATTTGACCTTTGGGAAGAGATGTGAGTGGCGACCTTTTTCGCCGGGCTAAACGCAGCTATGGCCATCATCTTTGGGGCCGACTATCCTCTCTTAGAGCGTTGCAAGCGGGAGCGACCCTCGCTACAAGGCTGGCGGATCCTCTCGCCGCCGGGTACTACTCCAAGATCGCTAGAGACATCGAGGCGGGACTATCGGACCTCTGGATCAACAATACCTATTGGGCATCTTCTCTTGCGGATGATCCGCACGGCGGCGACAGAAGCGTTGGCAGAGCACTGGACTGCGGCTTCATCCTGGCCGTCTTGCACGGCCATACACCGTCCCACAACGGCACGTCAAATCCGAACTCGTTCGACCCGGCACAGCCTGGTGTGTTGTCGACGTTACGCCTACTAGCCAAGTCGTTCAAGGGGGAGTACGATATCAATCAGGGAGAATGGACCGACGGGTGGCTACTTGGCAGGTATAGAGGGGACGAGTACGACGGGATCGGGAAGTCGAAGGCGAACCCTTGGTATCTCGACCAGCAGTGAGCATTGTTTAGCGCTGATACCAGGTTCATCTGCTCGCACGCCTTCTCAGAGGTCCTATATGCCGCACACAGCTCGTTAGTATCCAGCGAGGCGATTGAAGTATCAAGTCTCACAGCTCCCTTCTGGTCCGACGTCCTCGACCGTGACGTCGCTGCGAAGTCTACATGGGAGTCCGGCAGCGTGGAGTACGCCGATGCACTGGACGGACTCTGGAATCTGGCAGAGCGATACCTCGTCCTGACAATGGGACACACCCCGCGCAATGGCTCGATGAGCGAGCAGATCGATCGGTAGGTATGACTCGTGGCTGCTGCTGATGACAGGACGAGTGGCGCGCAACGAGGTGCGAGAGATTTGACCTGGTCGCATGCTAGCTTCCTCGATGTCGCCCGGACCCGTCGGCGCGCCTTGCGACAAGGACCAGGCGTGGATTGATAAGCTGAGGACGACGAGCCCGGTGACTTCGTCTTTCGTTGTAACGAGCATCCACCAAGCGGCCTTCCTATCCAGCAAAGGTATAATGACCTGATGCATACATGACAATAAACCAGAAACATAATCACGGGTTGACCTCGGCTTGGTAGATGAACTTTGCGAGGTACAAAAGACCCGCAGCAACTTCCTCTCCCGTCGGGCGAATCAGTGCAGGAGGGAGCATGAAGCCGTACTGACGTCAGTTCGATACGACAGATTCGACTCACCGTTCCCGTATCTCGCAGCTCGGCGGAGAAGGACCACCTGGCATCGACCACTCCGTACGCATAGTCGATCGAGTCGCCAGGGGCACTGACGTCAGCTTATAACGACAGTGCAAGCTCACCGGTATGTCAAGTCGCACGCCTGGCCCGCTTGGTAGCCTTCCCCGTGGCCCATTCGCATCGCCTTGGCCACGCCCAGCCCAGCCTCCATCAGCATCTCTGCGTCTGGCGGGAAGTCGTCGCAGGAGTAAGCGAAGGGGAACATGACTGGCGTGAGTGGGCAATCCAGCGCGACGACGTCAATCGACCCACAAAGCTGTCCATACGAGTGCAGATCGACGAACGCGCGGACCCGCCTGTCTTTGCCTGGTTGAGAGGAAGTGGAGTTGGTCAAGTACTCGCCCATCGCTTTCGTCTCGAACGCCTCGAATTCCTTCTTCCCAGAGTAGGCGTCGGAGCACGGCGAGGCACGGGATGGTTTCCACCTGTAGCCCCAGTTTGAGTTTAGGTCGATTCCTGTCATGAGATGGGGTTTGTATACGGGCAATCAGTCGACTCACCCCGACATATCGGCGAGCCTGTCTCTTGCCTGTTCTTGCGCCAGAGACGCGAGTGCTCATGGCTGTAGACATAGCCGTCGGGATTGATGGTCGGGACGACACTGAATGTAAATGATTGGAGTAATTTCGCCTCGTGTCCATCGGGGTTGGATGTAGCGGAGAGGACGAGGTTGTGGAACCAGTAAACAGCGGTCGCCGGGCCGACCCACTGCTGTTAGAGTAATACACCTCCCGACCTACCTCTCGAGCGTGCTGTCCGCTTTGAACCACGAACTCTAGCTCGACCGTGCTATCCCCCTCGTCTGGTTTCTTCCCCTTTCCACCCTTGCCCTTCTTCCCCTTCTTGCCCCGCTTGAACTCTGGCGC
>Ga0308160_10006664_pt1 | contig 11689 bp, 6 predicted proteins | sample PhyFR1_FD_201036 | JGI IMG/M metagenome (GOLD analysis project Ga0308160, IMG submission 201036) | Phyllosphere microbial communities from UC Gill Tract Community Farm, Albany, California, United States - DLSLF.R1 | ecosystem: Host-associated > Plants > Phyllosphere > Unclassified | place: USA... | reverse complement strand
TGCGCCCTGCCACCGCCTCCGTTCCTGCCGCCGCCGCGCCCCGCCCGGTGGTGGCCGGCGTCCTCGCCGCGATCACTTCCTCGCACCTGATCAACGACATGATGCAGTCGCTGATCCTGGCGCTGTATCCGGTGCTGAAAGGCCAGTTCCAGCTCAGCTTCGCCCAGGTCGGGTTGATCACGCTGACCTACCAGCTGACCGCCTCGCTGTTCCAGCCGCTGATCGGCCTGCGCACCGATCGTCGCCCGGCGCCGTACTCGCTGCCGCTGGGCATGACCTCGACCCTGTGTGGCCTGTTGCTGCTGGCGTATGCGCCGAGCTTTGCGATGGTGCTGGCGGCCGCGGCGCTGGTCGGGATCGGCTCGGCGATCTTCCATCCCGAATCCTCGCGCATCGCGCGGCTGGCCTCGGGCGGGCGCCACGGGTTGGCGCAATCGGTGTTCCAGGTCGGCGGCAATACCGGCACCGCGCTGGGGCCGCTGATCGCCGCGGCAGTGATCGTGCCCAACGGCCGCCACGCCGTGGCCTGGTTCGGCGCCGCGGCGCTGCTCGGCATCGCCCTGCTGTCCTACGTCGGCCGCTGGTACGCGCTGCACCTGCAGGCGGTGCGTGCCGCGCCGCGGCCGGTCGCCACGGCGCCGGCGTTGCCGCGCAAGACCGTGCTGCGGATCGTGGCGATCCTGCTGCTGTTGATCTTCTCCAAGTATTTCTACATCGCCGGGCTGAGCAGCTACTACACGTTCTACCTGATCCAACGCTTCGGGGTGTCGGTGCAGAGCGCGCAGTTGCACCTGTTCGCGTTCCTGCTGGCCTCGGCGCTGGGCACGCTGATCGGCGGCCCGGTCGGCGACCGGATCGGGCGCAAGCCGGTGATCTGGGTGTCGATCCTGGGCGTGGCGCCGTTCGCGCTGGCGCTGCCGTACGTCGGCTTGCACGCGGCGACCGCGTTGACCGTACTGATCGGCTTCGTGCTGTCCTCGGCGTTCTCGGCGATCCTGGTGTACGCGCAGGAAATGATGCCTGGCCGCATCGGCACCATCTCCGGGCTGTTCTTCGGCTTCGCCTTCGGCATGGGCGGGCTGGGCGCGGCGGTACTCGGCCTGCTCGCCGACCGCGAGGGCATCGCGTTCGTGTACCAGGCGATGTCCTATCTGCCGCTGCTGGGCATCGTCGCGGCGCTGCTGCCGAGCCGGCGTCCGCTGCCGGCGCAGGCGCACTAGGCGCAGCCCGCAGCGGGGCGACCGGGCTGGGCGATCGGCGCAAGATCGGGAACGCGCGGCGCCGCATGGCGCGGCACACTGGCCCGACCTTGTGGAGAGCGGCCATGCACCAGACCCGGATGTCTTCCCAGCAGCGCGGCATCGAACGCGCGCTCGCACACCTGCAGCAGCGAGTGCAGGCGCGCGCGGCCTTGCCCGACCTGGCCGAGCTGGCGGCGGTGGCGCACCAGTCGCCGTTCCACTTCCATCGCGTCTATCGGGCCATGACCGGCGAAACCGTCGGCCGCACCGTGACCCGGCTGCGCCTGCTGCATGCCTTGCAACTGCTCGCCGGCACCGCCTCGATCACCGAGATCGCGCTGGCGGTGGGCTACGAGACGCCGCAGGCGCTGGCACGCAGCTTCCGCAACGCGCTCGACGCCAGCCCCAGCCAACTGCGTGCCGATCCGGCGGCGCTGGCCGCGCGAACGCAGGCGTTGGCGCGGCCGTCGCGGCAGACCGCGGACGCGCCGCCGGCACCGTTGCAGATCGCGGTGCAGACCCTGGCGCCGTTCGAGGTGGTGGTGCTGCGCCGGCGTGGCGCCTTCGACGCGCTGGATGCCGGCTTCGGCCGCCTGTTCGCCTGGGCGCAGCGTGCCGGCGTGGCCGAGCGGCTGCAGGCGCTGGTCGGCATTCCGCTCAGCGACCATCGCGATGTGTCCGCGCGCGAGCACGTGTTCGAGTGCGCGATGGGCTTCGACGCCGCGGTCGCGCCGCCGGCGCCGTTCGCGCTGCGCACGCTGGGCGGCGGCGACTACGCGCTGCTGCGGCAGGTCGGCAGCTACGCGCAGCTGGAGGACGCGCTGGATCGGGTGCTGGCCGACTGGTTGCCGGACAGCGGCTATGCGTTGCGCGATGCGCCGCTGCACTACCTGTATCTGGACGATCCGGAGACGGTGGCCGAAGCCGAACTGCGTGCCGACATCTGCTTGCCGGTGCAGCGCGACGCCAGCTAGCCCGCCGCGTCCACGAACAGCATCTGCGGCGGCGGATGCATCAGGAACTGCTGGTGCGAGATGTTCCAGGCATAGGCGCCGGCCAGCGGGAACGCCAGACAGTCGCCGGGCGCCAGGGCCGCGACCGGTTGCGCGCGCGCTAGCACGTCCTTGGGCGTGCACAGCTGGCCGACCAGGGTCACCCGGGTGTCGCGCAGCACCGGTGGTTGCGTGCCGCGCAGCACCAGGAACGGATGGTCGTGAGCTTGCGCGGCTGGGGTGCGGAAGTGATGGGTGCCGCCACGGCCGATGGCGAAAAATTCGCCATGGCTGCGCTTGATGTCGAGCACCTCCATCAGGTACCAGCCGCAGCTCGCGCTGACGTAGCGGCCCGGCTCCAGGCGCAGGCGCAGGCCGTCGCCATGCGCGCACAGCAGCGCCGGCAGGCCGGCGCAGAACCTGGACCAGTCGAACGAGGCCGCCGCATCGGCGTAGTTCACGCCGAAGCCGCCGCCGGCGTTCACCGTCAGCGCACCCAGCGCGTAAGCCTGGCGCCAGCCCTGCACGGCCTGCAGGTAGCCGGCGACCAGGCGCAGCTGCGCCTGCGCGTCGCACTGGTGCGACATCAGGTGGAAGTGGAAGCCGGCCAGCTGCAGCGCCGAGGCGTCGCGCAGCAGTTGCATCGCCGCCTCCAGGTCGAGTGCGTCCAGCCCGAACGGCGAGGGCCGCCCGCCCATCACCAGGCGCGTGTCCTGCATGCCGGGCACGGCGATGTTCATGCGCAGGAACACCGCCACGCGGCGCCCGGCCTGCGCGGCGATGCGCGCCAGCCGCTGCAGTTCGCCCAGGCTCTCCACGTGCAGCGTGCACTCGGGCAATGACACTGCCAGTTGCAGTTCGGCATCGAGCTTGCCGGGGCCGCCGAACAGCAGCGGCCGCCCCGGCTGGTGGTCGTGCAGCCACTGCAGCTCGCCGCCGGACGCCGCCTCGAAGCCGTCCACCCATGGCGCCAGCGTGCGCAGCAGCGGCGGCTCGGCATTGGCCTTGGCCGCGTAGTACAGCTCGCACTCGGCGGGCAGCTGCGCGCGCATCGCTTCGGCATGGCGGCGCAGCGCCGCCAGGTCGTAGACGTAGGCGCACACTGGTCCATCGCCGCGCTCGCGCAATTGCGCCAGCGCGGCCGCCAGCGGCGCCGGATCGATGCGCAGGCTCATGCTGCGACCTGCCGTTGCGCCGGCATGACGATCGGGTTTGGCAGCAGGGTGTAGTCGGCGTGGCGGTCGGCGCGTTGCAACAGGCGCAGGCGCAGGTTGTTCTTGGCCGGCAGCGGCGCGCCGTCGAGCAGCGCCTGCAGTGCCGGTTGCGGACCATGGCGCTGCTGCCAGGCCTGGGCGATGTACCCGACGATGCGCCACAGCTGCCGCTCGCGGCGGTCGTGGCCGTCGGCCAGATGGAAGATCGCCTCGGCCAGGTTGTTGACCAGCGCGCAGTAGGCGATCCGGTTCCAGCCCTGTTCGGCGCTGTAGTACAGCGACTGCCGCGCGGTTTCGGACATGCCGCGCAGGCGCGCGGCCGGCCAACGCGCCGGCAGCAGCTTGGTGCCTTCCAGGTCGCGGATCCAGACCCGCGCCGGCAGGCCGTCCGCGCAGCCGATCACGGTGTTCTGCAGGTGCGGCTCGAGCACGATGCCGTAGTCGAACCACGCGCTCCAGACGCCGTCCAGCAGCAGCCGCGCATAGGCCTGGAACCAGGCCGCGGTGGCCGCATCCAGGCTGCCGTAGCGTCGTGCCAGCGCCTGCAGCGGCGCGGCGCAGGCGGCATCGCCGCGCGCGTCGCGGGTGAACAGCGCGCCGGCCACCTGCGGTTGGAAGCGCAGCCGTTGCGGCGCGGGGATGGCCTGCCGGTAGAGCATGCCGAAGCTTTCGCCGAGGTCGCGGCAGGCGTGCGCATCGCCGCCCAGCGCCGAGAAGTCCAGGTCGGTGGCGGCCGGTTCCAGCAACACCTGGAAGCCCGGCACGCGCTGCGCCAGGTCGCGCCAGGCCGGCGCCAGCAGGCGGGTCAGCGCGACCGCGCTTTCCAGTTCGTACCAGGCGTTCTTGCGCACGCAGTTGGTCAGGCGCACATGCACCGACAGCTTGAGGAAGTAGTCCAGCTCGGCGTGGTAGAGCGTGCGCACCGACGAGGTCGGGCGCAGCGCCAGGCCGCGTTCGCCCAGCGGTTCGATCCAGCCGCGCGCCTGCGCCTGGCGCAGCAGCGGGTGCGCGAGCACGCGCTCGGCTTCCCATGGATGGCACGGATACAGATCCGCTGCACCGCCGGCCTGCGCAAGGGTGGCGCGCACGTCCTGGCCCTGCGCGCGGTACAGGTGCGGATCGATGCGGAACCAGAACAGCGGGAAGCGGCTGCGCGCTTCCGGCGCGCACGCCAGCACCTGCGCCAGCGGCACGCCTTCGCGGCTCTTCGGCGTCGGGTGCAGCGCGTGTCCCCACAGCATCGATTGCTCGGCATCGATCATCGCCTCGCCGCTGGGCGCGGCGGCGTCGGCGCAGCGCAGCAGCTGCGCGGTCACCGCGATGCTGTTGTCGCTCTGCGCGAGCAGTTCGGCGTTGAACGCTTCGCCGTCGGCCAGTTCCTGCAGCAACAGGCGCACCAGTACCGTCGCGTCCAGGCAGTGCCACGGCTGTCCGTTGGCTTTCAGGTACGGCGCCGAGTCGAAACGGCAGCGGCCGAGCGTGTCGGCCTGGGCCACGCGGATGCACAACGCGGCGCCCGAAGGCAGGTGCAGGCGCAGCCAACGCTCGCCGGCGCTGGCGATGCCGGGACGGTCCAGGCCGCGGTAATCGAAGTCGGCCTGGCCGCGGCCGATCGCCACTTCGCGCAGGTAGCAGTTGAGCCAGCAGGTGATCGCCTGCGCTTGCGCCAGGCTGTCGTACCACGGGTCGTGCAGCGGGTCATGCGTCGCGAGCGGGGACATGCGCGGTTCTCCGTACGGAAGTGAGCGAGAGGGCCGGCGCCAGCGCCAGCAGGGCCGCGGCGGTCGCGGCGAGGAACGGCACGGCCGGGCCGTGGCCTTGCACCAGGGCGCCGGCGAGCGCGCCGCCGGCCACGCCGGCGTATTTGCCGAACGCGTCGAAGCGGCCGAACAACTGCCCGGCGGCGTGCGCGCTGGCGATGCCGGCCAGGCTGCGGTTGAGTCCGCGCAGCGCCATCCACATGCCCACGCCGAACAGCAGGCGCGCGGCGATCAGCCAGGCCGGCGCATGCAGCAGCGCTTGCAGCAGGCAGGCCAGCGCGAACAGCGCCAGCCCAGCCGGCAGCGGCGAGGCACGGTGTTCGCTGCCGCGCCAGCACGGCAGCAGCACCAGGTAGACCAGGTGCGGCAGGCTGTACAGCAGGCCCGCCGCGGCCGCGTTGCCGATGCCCTGCGCCTGCGCGTAGGGCAGGAAATACGGAAACGTCACCACCATCGCGAAGCAGAACAGGAATTGCGTGCTCCACAGCGCCCAGCGCTGGCGGCGGCTGGCGTCGTCGTGCGCATCCGTATCCGTTGCCGCCGCGGCATGGCGTGGCCGCGGCGGATCGGCCGGCAGTCGCCAGCTCAGCGCGAAGGCGAGCAGCGGCAGCAGCGCCAGATAGCGATACAGCGATTGCGCAGGGCCCAGCGCGCTGGCCAGGCCGAGCAGCGCCGGCGCGGTGACCATCGCCAGCCGCGCCGAGAACTGGGTCCAGTCCAGCGCGCGCGCCAGCGGCCCAGTCCGCGCCTGCGTGGTCAGATAGGCATTGGTCGCGGCCAGCGAACCGCCGCAGGCGCCTTGCACCATCAGCCCGGCCACCAGCCAGCCCAGGTCGGGCGCGAAGCCGGCCATCGCGAAGCCCAGCGCCAGGCCCAACTGCGCGCGCAGCAGCGAGCGCTTGCGTCCGTAACGGTCGGCCAGCCGGCCCCAGGCGCTGGCGGTGAGCGCGGTGCACAGCGTCGGCAGCACGTACAGCACGCCGCTCCAGCCGATCGCCGCGCCCGGCGCCAGCTGGTGCAGCACCTGCGGCAGGAACAGCGGCATGCCCAGCGCGGTGAATGCGGCCAGGTAGTGCGCGGCCAGCACCGGGCCGAGCACGCGCTTCATCGCGACGCTCCGTGCGCGAACGCCGCCTGTGCTGGCACCGCGACAGCAGGCGCTGTTACCGCGTCGATCTCCTCGCGCAACAGATTCGGCGCGCTGTCGCCGTAGAACTTGTTGATGTCGGAGGCGCCGGTGATCTGCTTGCCGAGCAGGCTGCCGGCGCTGAGCAGGTACTTCACCGGCAGCCGCGGCGCTGCCAGCAGCGCCTTCGCCGGCGCGATATCGATGCCTTCGGCCTGCAGCTCGCGCAGCGTGCCGTGCAGGCGCGCGCGCAGTTGCGCGTACAGCGGTGCGCGCAACGCGGGCTGTGCTTCGGCCAGGCCTTCCAGCACCGCCTGCAGGTCCAGTTGCAGGATGATGGTGCAGAACATGCGCGCCAGCGCGGCCTCGTCCTCCACCGCGATGCGCACGTCGCGCGGCGGTCCCAGCTGCGCCAGTTCCGGACGTTGCGCATACAGCCGCGACAGTTTCACCCGCGCCGCGTCGTTGTCCTTCAGCAGCAGCCGCGTTGCGCGGCCGTGGGCGTAGATCAGCACGCTGTTCTGCTGGTTGGCCTCCAGCGCGATGCCGTAGCGCAGCCACAGCCGCAGGTGCACCTGACACATCAGCGCGAGGTAGGCGTCCCACCAGGCGTGCAGGTCGCCGCCGTGGAAGCGGTCGGCCAGGTGCAGGGCCAGCGGGCGGCCGTCCGGCAGCGGCGCGCACAGGCCGGCGACCGGCACCAGCGTCGCCTCCGGCAAGGGCGGATAGCGGCGCAGCAGATAGGCCAGGTGGCGCGCCTCGCCGACCTGGCCGGCGTGCGATTCGTCCACGTGCAGGTAGCGATCGTCCAGCGCCGGATCGTGCGCGGCGATGGCGCGCAGCACGCGTTCGAACCAATGCCCGTCATGCAGCGTGGATGGCTTGATCAGGCGCAGGTTAAGCGCGCCCAGGCTGCGCATCGGTAGCGGCAGCTTGAGGTGGTGGTCGGGATGCTCCAGCGGGATGACGGTGCGTACCGACAGCGACGGGCGCACCTGCAGCCATGGCTGCGGGGCGGCGACGGCGCCGTCGGGCAGCGCGAAGTCCGCTTCGCCCAGGCGCGCGAAGGTCAGCGGGTGCAGCGGCCAGGCGATATGGCTGGCGTCCAGCGCCGGCGCCAGGCCAAGCTGACTCGGACGCGGCCAGAACGCTGGCGGCGGCATGGTCTGTGCTACCGCGGCCGCCGGCAGCGCCAGCCAGCGCAGCGCGAAGCACGGTGCGAACTCGGGCGCATGGTGCGGCAGTTGCGCGTCGTCCAGTCCGACCTTGGCGCGTGCGGTCGGATAGAACGGATGGTCGCGATGACTGGCCAACTGTTCGCAGCGGTAGGCGCGTTCGTGCGCATCGGCTGCGTCCAGTGCGGCGGCCAGCCGCGGGCGCTGTTGCGCGTAGGCCTGCCGCGCCAGCGCACGCTGGCGCACGGCGCAGTCCGCTTCGTCGGCGTAGGCGCGATGCAGGCGCTGCGTGTCCGCGTCCAGCCCGGCGCTCATCCGTGCCAGCCAGGTGGCGGCGCCGGATTCGAAGGCGATGCGCTCGCCGTCGCGCAGCAGCCAGCCGTCGCTGCAGGCGCTGAGCTCCTGCAGGTAGCCGCGGCGCTGCAGCGGCAGCCACAGTTCGCCGTCGGGCAGGTGCGCGATGCGCCACCACAGCGCGTTCGGCAGTGGCGCCGGCCAGGCCGCCAGCAGCGCCGGCGACGGCGTGGCTGCGGCGCCGCGGCTGACGATGCCGCGCAGGTCTTCGCGCAGGCAGGCGTCGATGATGCGCAGCTCGACGTAGCGGCGGTCGTCGTCGCGGTTCATGGCTGCGCTCCCGCATTGCGCTCGATCCGCCATTGCAGCGGCGCCTCGGCCGCGGCCAGCGCGAGCGGCAGGTCGGATGCGGCGTCGGCGAGCACGTCCAGCGCGCCCAGGTAGTCCTTGTTGGAGTGGCTCAGGCGGATGCTGTCGCCGGGTTGCCGCAGGCGCCGGTAGCGCGCTTCCCAGCGTGCGTCGTCGCAGGCCTGGTCGTCGCTGGCCATGGCCAGGGTGCCTTCGGCGTCGGCGACGTAGTAGCGCACCAGCGCGTGTGCGCGTTGCGCGCGCAGGGTCGGCAGCGGCTGTCCCAGGTGCAGGCCGAGCACGCTGTCGAACCAGCGTCCGCCGAACATGCGGTCGAGCAGGAATTCGCGGCCGTCGCCGATGCTGCGGTAGTTGATCTCGACCAGCACCGGCCCGTCTGCGGTGAGGATGAATTCGCTGTGGCAGGCGCCGAAACCGATGCCGAACGCCTGCAACTGCGCCAACGCCTGGCGCAGCCCCGGCGTGTCGGCATCGCCGCGCCAGTTGGCTTCGCATTCGACGAAGTGCGGCGGCGCCGACAGGCGCACGTCGAAGCCGCCCAGCGCCTGCAAGCGCTGTCCGTCGCCGAGCGTTTCCACGGTGAACAACGGCCCTTGCAGCACGCTCTCCAGCAACACGCTGCGCTGCGGATGGCGCTGCCAGAAATCGTCCAGATAGGCCTGCAGCGCGGCGGCGTCGGCGCAGTGGCGCACATCCAGGCTGGCCACGCCTTCGCGCGGCTTGGCAATCAACGGCCACGGCGCCTGCGCCGGTAGCGCGGCACCCGGCGCCAGGCTGCAGAACCACGGCGCCGGCAGGCCGCGCGTGCGCAGCCGCTGGCGCATCGCGGCCTTGTTCTTGGCCGCATAGCAGATCTGCCAGTCCTTGCCCGGCAGGTCCAGCGCGGCGGCGACCAGCGCGGCGCTGGTCTGCAGATGATCGCTGTTGCTGAACACCGCGCGTGGTTGCACTTGCAGGGTGCTGAGCAGGTCGAGCACGCCGAGCGGATTGAACACGTCGCACTCCAGGATCTGCAACGGCACCGTGGGCGGATGCAGGCGGAAGTGCGCCAGGTGGTCGTGGCGGTGGTCGCTCAGCAGCAGCACCGGCACGCCCAGGCGCTGCGCGGCGGGGACGAAGCCATCGGTCACCGCCGGATGGCAGACGTGGCTCAGGATCAGCAGGGGAGCGTCATGCGGGGTCATGATCGGTTCTCGTTCGGAAGACGGGGATGGACGCACGCGACGGCGCGCGCGGCCGCGATCTGCGGACACGGGGAGCACAAGGCCGCGGCTGCGGCGCCAAAGGGACTGCCTGGCGCACGCATCGGGCGCGCGCTGGGTGCGCGGCGAACGCGGCCGCGTTCGCCTTGAAGGCCCGCGTCTCCCGCGGGCGGCGGCGCGCCAGGAGGCGCGCGGTGTTGCGAACGCTACCGTCGTCGTTCGACGGCAGCGGCGATCAGAAGCGGTATTCCAGGCCGAGGGTGACGCTGCGGCCCGGCGCCGGCTGCCGGCCCCACGGACTGGTGTCGATGCCGCGGTACCAGTACTTGCGGTCGAACAGGTTGTTCACTGCCAACGAGGCGCTGAGCTTGCCGCTGTCGCGCTCGCTGAGCACCTGGCTCAGCTGCGCGTTCCAGACCCAGTACGCCGGCAATTCGCCGACCGAACCGATCGCGTTTTCCTGCACGCTGTTGGCGGCATCGCTGAAGGCGCGGCTGAAGTAATAGCTGGACACTGCGACGGTGGTGTGACCGGGCTGGTAGGACGCGCCGAGCGTGAGCTGGTTGCGCGAGGTGTAGGGCACCAGCTTGCCGTCGTAGGCGCCCGATTCCTGGCGTGCATCCAAATAGGCATAACCGGCGTTGAGGGTCAGCGCACGCAGCTGCGCCGGACTCCATTGCAGTTCCACCTCGCCGCCCTGGTGGCGGGTCTTGCCGAGGTTGCGGTAGGTGCGGGTGGTGTTGTCGAGCTGGATCTGCTGGTCGAAATCGATCAGGTAGCCGCCGAACTGCACGCGGGTGCGATCGTTGGGCTGGTAGCGCGCGCCGGCCTCGTAGTTCCAGGCCAGTTCGGCGTCGAGATTGTCGCCGAAGATGATCTGGGTGACCTGCGGCGCGCGCAGCGAGCGCTGCCCGTCGGCGTACAGGTACCACTGCGGCGTGGCCTGGAAACCGAGGGTCAGGCCGGGCAACACATCGCTGGTCTTGTTGCGCGTGCTGGCACCGCTGGCGAGGTTGTAATAGCGCGCATCCACCCGCTCGTAGCGCAGCCCGGGGGTGATGGTGACGCGGTCGTCGGCCAGCCCGATCGCATCGCTGACGTAGGCGGCGGCGCCGCGGTCCTTGAAGCGCCAGTCGCGCACCAGGGTGTACAGCCCGTCGCTCAGTCGCGTGTTGCCGACCAGGAAGTCGATGTCCTCGCTGATCGCGCGCGCGCCGACGGTCCATTGCTGGCTCACCGCACCGGAATCCATCTTCCAGCTCAGCCGCGGCTCGCTGCCGTACACCTTGAAATCGCGCGGCGCGCTCTGCCGCAACTGCGGCGGCAGATCCGCACGCCAGGTCTCGCTGGATGCCGAGCGCATGCCGACGACGAAGTTGCGGCTGCTGCGCGCGCTGAAGTTGCTCCAGTCCAGGCGCAGGTCCTGGAACGGACCCAGGTCGCCGAAGTCCTGCTGGTAGACCAGCGAGGCGCGTGTGGTGCGGCCGGTGAATGCGTCCAGCGGCCGTGTCGATTGGCGCGGGTCGCGCAAATAGTCGGCAGTGGACAAGGCGCCGGCCATGTCCATGTCGGCCACGTAGCGCTGCACGCTGGCCTTGAGCAGCTTGTCCGGCGCCAGCCACCATTCGGCGCGCAGGCGCAGGTTCTTGATGTCGGTGTCGCTGTGCTCGCGCCAGTACTCGCCCTTGGTCCAATTCGCGTCCAGCTGCAGACCGAAGGTATCGCTGGCGTAGCCGCCGGTGCTGATCGCGGTGTCGCCCAGGTAGTGCCCGGCGCCGCCGGCGGTGACTTTTTGTCCCAGCGTGGTGGTCCAGGTCGTGGGGATGTCCGGACTGATCAGGTTGATCACGCCGCCGACGTTGTTGGGGCCGTACTGCACCGCCGCGCCGCCGCGCACGATGTCGATGCGATCGACCTGGTTCAGGCCGACCGGGAACAGCGACAGGCTGGTCTGCCCGTAGGGCGCCAGGGCCAGCGGAATGCCGTCCTCGAGCACCTGCACGCGGCCGCTGCGGCTTTCGTACAGCCCGCGCAGCATGATCTGCGGCAGCGCGCCGGTGCCGGTCTCGTCGAACACCTTGATCCCCGGCACGCGCTGCAGCGCGTCGTCCAGCGAGCGGTTGGCGCCGTTGCGCAGCTGCGCGCTGTCGATCACCTGGCGGCTGCCGGCGTAGTGCTGCACGTCCTGTACGGTGGAGCGGCCGAGCAGGCTGCCCTGCACCTGCACGGTATCCAGCTGGCGGATCCGCGCCGCCGCGTCCTGCGGGTCCTGCGCTTCCTGGGCGATGGCCGCGGACGGCGCGAGCAGGGCGAGGC
>Ga0308160_10006663_pt1 | contig 11691 bp, 14 predicted proteins | sample PhyFR1_FD_201036 | JGI IMG/M metagenome (GOLD analysis project Ga0308160, IMG submission 201036) | Phyllosphere microbial communities from UC Gill Tract Community Farm, Albany, California, United States - DLSLF.R1 | ecosystem: Host-associated > Plants > Phyllosphere > Unclassified | place: USA... | reverse complement strand
ACTCCATTTCCCAACTAGAGGATGATCCCAATTTCGGACCTACGAGATCAGCCCCCTTCCATGTCGAACAAACATAGTAAACATACCATATCATCCCCATCGGATTCCCTCCACATCGTCATCCGATACTCTTCCCCCTTGATTGTAATCCGGCAGAATGGTTCATCCCTCTCGTCGTCCCATTCAATCTTGGGGATCTGGTATTTACTCGCTTGCGATGACTCGCTCATTTTACTGGGTACTATTGGTGTATGCAGACCTCTAGGAAGGTTCCAGCGGGAGTATGCAAGGAGAGGAGTGATATATACGACTCAATCCCTTCTATCGACTCAATTCAAGTTATTCTCGGCCTGGACGCGTGGATCACCACCGGAATACCGGAACAAACTTGGCAGGCACCGGTACCGGCTCATGCCATTCTTCTTCTCGAACACCAAGTGACATGCTGTAAGTGCGCTGGGGTCACGAATGTATGCATGAGACATATGAACAAATGAACAAGTACCATGATATTCAGACTATGTGTGTTGTGGTATGGAAAATGGAAAATGGGTCGTATCAAAAACTGGGCGTCAAATAACGTAAATCGTCCATCCTATCATCTTCTGCTCTCCTCAAACTGAAACCTCCGTCTCTGCCTCCGTCTCCTTTTTACCGTCGCCATCCACCGTCGCATCCACTTTCACCTCGGTCTCCTTAGCTTTATTCCCCTTTGCCTTCGCCTTGGCTTCAGACGCCGCTCGCATCATTGCCAAATGCTTCCTCTGAGCCAATTGATCGTCCGTCAAATCCGAAGTCCAGAGATGACCAACGGGTGATCCCTGTTGAGTGGAGATTCCAACAGATTCAGAAGGGTACATCTCCGAATGAAGACCTTCCCCCTTTTCGTGACCGTTCTCGTAGGTCGAACTACTTGATCGGGATGTTCCCATTTCCTCAGCGAGGGTGGTACTATGTAGTTGTGATGGTGTGAGGAGTCGTGATTGGGGAGATGGGGTTGGTGGGTTGGAAGTGAAATTGGATCCAGAGCCAGAGGTCGAGATACCGAAATGATGAGGAGGAGAGAGGGATGATTGTAGTTCGTCATCCTGACTTTCGTCGCCATTGCCGGTATGCTCTTGCTCGTGACCATCCGTATTCGGATCTTGATTTTGCTCTTGCTCTTGCGCAGAGCCGGACTCCGGGCCAAGGACCTCTCCCATTCCTAGACCAACCACCTCTCCTTCCTTCTCCTCTTCGATCACCTCCGGACCTTCCTGCCCATCGGGGGGCGAGACCAAGTGGCCCGATTTCTTCCTCAAAACACTAGCTTCAATGCTAGTCCGCCTTTCCTCCCGCGTAATAGCTTCCAACTCGTCGTTCGGACCTGGTCCACCCATCGAAGTAGACATCGGCCTAGGCATATTCCCCGATGGTAATCCATGTCCAAGTTCGTAAGGATACGGCGAAGGAGAGGAAGATGGGATTCCAGAAGTGAGGGGTCCTGCGAAAACATCATTCGATGTATCGGATGTACTTGTTCGTCGGTATTGCGGGGCATTTTGCAAGTGTAGACCATTGCCGTTTCCATTCAACATGTTCATATTACCATTGGCGGCGTTCAACAGATGGGCATGAGCGTTCGGGTGAAGCATCGGAGAGGGGTACATTTGGGGATGTGGGATATTGCCTCGAGATGGTCCACCCATTCCAGGCGATGGGAAACCCATACCGAATGGTGAACCAGGCATCATGGGCGACATGTTTCCAGGGTATCCACCGTGTCCGTTCATTTGAGGGAAAGGCGATGGAGGGCCCATGAGCATGAATGGGGATTGGGGAGGTACGCCGTTCTTTGGAATTTGTTTTTCCAGTTCTGCGACCTTCTGCATGAGATTAGCAGAATGTTTTCGAGCCTGATCCAAGTGATTTGAGAGCTATCGTTTCAGCTAGCACCATCTCATGGCAAGAGTACTCACCTCTGCCTCTCGACTCCTGATCTTTTCGCTAGACCAAGTCCTATGCCTGAGCGCATTCAACTCGGTCCGCATCTGCTCTTCATTATGTCTAGCTTCCTCCTCCGCCTCTCTCGCCATTCGTCCACTAGCCAAAGATGCTCCCAGCTCGCCCCTCAATCGATCAACGATCACCTCCATCCGATCCATGTGAGCTTCATACTCTTCCGGCGAAGCATTGACTGGTCTCTGTATCTCGAGCGAGTCCTGGCGAGTATGCCGACGGAGAGGTTCGACAGGAGATTCGGCAGGAGTCCGCTGGGTAGGCGGTAAGGCGCTTATGGGATCTGTATGGGATTGACGACCTTTCTTGTTCTTCTTTTTCTTGGAAGTGGGAACTGGGGTTGAGGGTGGCAGCCACCCTTCTTCAGGCATGATCGACCATCCTTCCGACTTGACCCTGGATTGAGGTCTTGAGGAGGATGGTACTTCAGAAGCGTTCGATGTAGAATCGGAAAAGTCGCCGGCTTCGCTTGGGATTCGTAGGCGAGATGGGCCGGCGGACGAGGATTCAGGTGAATCGGGAAGAGGGATCTGTTCAGGTGATAGGGCTGGTTGTTGTTCCGTTGTGCGAGTTTCCGCCTTGCTCATCGATAACCCCATACCAGCATCAGACCTCGCGGAGTCTTTGGTAGTCTTGGTTGACTTGACTGATTTTGGCGTTTCCTCCACATCCAGATCTTCGCTAACCGCGACCTTTGATTCTGATGTTGGTTCTCGTAGCCTGATTCTTGGCGTGGTTGCACTGGCTCGACGATTCTCGGGCGTACTAGGTGGAAGTCGGGCGGGAGTGCTGATGGGTGTGGATAGGGGCGAGGGGGTTGGTGATGGTGATCGACTTCGACTATGTAATTTCTTGGCGGATGTTGGCACACCTAGTCGTCGAGGAGCGGGGGACGACTCCATAGAGCTCGGACCAGCCATACTCATACTTGACTCGTTCCCACTTCCACTTCCAACGCCAGTATTCGAGACCTTCAACAAACTCCCCTTTCTCTTCTTTGAATCCTTTTCCTTCTTCTTTTCCCTACCTCTATCCTTGACCTTGTCCTTCTCTACTGTTGGTGATTCCAGTACTTCCTTTTTCGATTCTAGCGACATGAGTTCCTGTTGACGTTCGCGACTGATCCTTTCGCGACGACGACGCATGTAGTCGGATACGGGTTGTTGGAGGACAAAGAATATCGCTCCGACGACTAGGACTATTGTGCATATGAGCAGTTGACCCCGCCATGATGCGATATATGTGATTGTGGATACGGAGATGAGGGGGCTGGAATTGGAAGTGGAGTGGCTCGAAGGTGGGCGGTTGGGGGATGATCGGCGCGACATTGTTGGATCTAATGTTCTGTCTCAGATCATGCGCGGCGTGTGATAGATGGGCAGGGTGATCATGCGGTGGATTTGACGTTGATGTTCAAGTCTGAGAGTCAGTAAAATGTTGCCAAGAGTTTAGGGAGACGAGTGGATCCAAACACGGACCAGAGAGGTCAAAGCGTCAAGTAGTTGGTACACACACATGAGGCGTTGTTGATATGAAAGAGGACTTTGGACGCGACAGTACAATTGATGAAGTAGAAGACAAGGTGTGGTTGAATAGTGGATGGGTTTTATTTGGAATGGAGGTATCCGGCCGATGGTTGTACCGTTTCACAGCAGGTGTTGAGGGGAACCATGGAAAGGAGGTAGATGCGTTTGGGAAAGGAGGGCTAAGAAAAGAGACTCACGGGTCATGTATCACAAGTCCTCCTTGATGCCTGCCTATTGCCCTCTCAATCCTACTAGGGTATGATGCTCGATCGTGTAAAAGTCGGTGAGAACAAGGACGCAAAGGTAGCCTTGGCTTTGTTGCAGTGCACGTTCCGTCGGAAGGTTGGTGGCTGACTTTGGTTGTACTGTAGAGTATACCAAAGTGTAGATACTCTAGGGATAAGAATGAGGTATGGATCTATGCTACAGGATGCCGATGGATGGTGTGGTACGATGAATGAGTGAAGCTACAAAGATCGGGGGAATGGTTTAGCTAAGGTTGGAGGTTGACAACTTCCCCGCATCGCCTCCAGGACGGAATACTCGATGCCGAGAGTGAGTAAGTTGAAGCGAGTATTGTCAGTTGTCCACTGGGTGCTTCCATACATTGCAGGTGACATGAGTCGCGGCCTAGCGAAGTAGACTATCTGCTCCCCTTGATTACCACCCAGTCTGCAGATGCACACGCTCATCCACCTTCTCTTTGTCCTTCCATCGTCCAACACACCTTGAATACAGAGTCTTGGCTCACTGCCGCCAGGTCCGCATTCCCGGTCCGAAGAGACTGCTGACGTAACAGACGGCGTTTTGGTGTAATGTGGCACTTCTTCTCCCTTCTCTCCTGGATTCAGGCACAGGTTGATGAGACGCACGTTCTTGTATTATATCTTTGTACAGCTAAGGTTATCAAGAATATCTATCTATTCATACTCTATACCTCGAAACTCTATAGCCGCATACACACATTGATCCAAGTGGACAATCAGTTGACGCTCAGCATATCCCCAACTCGCCCTCAATTCACCGAATCCCGCCCTTAATCAAGCTCGATCCTCCTTTCACATCACTACCATGTCTACCCAACCCTTACTGCAACGAACACAGAAAAAGGTTAGTCACTACAGGTATCGCGAAGAATCTAGCTGAACTAGACTTCTTCTTCTCACCGACCATCGATCCTCTTTCAATAATCATCACGAACTCATGTGCAACTACATCACGCGACGTCATCATACCTAATCCATGCTCGAACCAACAGCGGATAGCGCTACCCGTCCGAGTCGAGCCCAAGGTCTTCTTCGCCAATGAGTGAGTCACTGTCTAGCTATATCCCTCCAGCTTCGGTGACCGGCGTTTCGTGTCAAAGGCAGGAGGAGGCGATGGACCGGAAAGCGGACACGAAGAGCTTGAAGCTGATATACAGGCGTACTTTCCTATCATGGCTCCATTTCGCCGTCGTTCTCGGTGGTCTAGCCGTCGGGCTTCTCAACTTTGGTGACAAGGTAAGCTCGCAGGCTCTTTCATCATAACGTCGAAGCTGATGGTCAGGTGGGAAAGATCTCTGCAGCCATGTACACCGTCATTGGTAAGTCCTGAGCTGACTACCGCTTGGAGGAAGCTGATGGGTAGCGATGGCTGTCATGGTCTACGCGCTGGTGATCTACCAGCTGAGAGCAAAGGCGATTAGGCTAAGAACGGGAGCGCCATATGATGATCGATTAGGTCCTGTAAGTTGTCTCTTAGCTCATCATGACTCATACTGACTTTCAGACTGTCCTTTGTGTCTGTCTACTTGGTAAGCTTCCGTTTGGTATTTGGTGTAGAGCTAGTAAGCTAACCTACAGCCGCTATCATTACCAATTTTGTCCTCAAGGCGGTATACGAGTAGTATCTCTAGCATTCAGCCGACCCATTCTCTTCCATCTCGCCTCATCTCATCGCTTTCTCAACGCACTCCAACCTGCCTCTATAGACCATGTATAGTCATGCATACCATCTGTTGCCTTTAACTGCCTACAACACTTCCAGTGAATTTGGTTCCGCCTTATGACGAATCCCATGCCTCGTCGTGTTCTGTTTCTACTATATCTTATCACGTAAATCTATACACATATTTCAGCAACATGTCCTGGCAAGGTAAGCTCATATGATCTCGGAGGGCCTCATTCAGTCCTGTACCATGTCGCCTAAGCTCTCGCTGACTGTCAGCATACGTCGATGACCAGCTATTGGCAACTGGCAAAATCACCAAAGCCGCCATCATCGGTAAACAGGGTGGTGTCTGGGCCGCCTCTGCCGGTTTCCAGGTCAGTACCTCAGCCAATGCACGAGCTGGGAGTTGATAAGTAGTTGAGCCAGAAAGAACAGGACGCAATTGTAAAGACAATGTTCCAAGATCCTGATTCTGTTCGAGGTATGTCACCTTATCCCCAGCAGGGCGAGGCTGATCATATTCTTTCCTTCTTGCCTTCTCCATACCTGATTTTGAAATGTAGCCAACGGTATTACACTCCATGGGTTCAAGTTTATGGCTGTACGAGCAGACGCTGAGGAGATTATTGGACGCAAAGGCCAGAGGGGGTGTTTCATTATCCCAACCCAACAGGCTATTCTCGTTGCCGAGGTATGTCAAGTTTCTCATTTCTTTAATGTCATGTGATGGTCAGATGGCGGGATTGACATGATGAAAGGGCTGACGTGTAGTATGACGAACCAATCGCGGCTCCAGAAGCCAATATCGTAGTCACAAAGCTAGCCGATTACCTCAAGAGCGTCAACTACTAGGCATCTCTATTGAGGAGTGAAGACAGAGAAGGGATGAACAGAACATGCTATATGCAGAAATGATGCAGACTATGACTATTATACGACAGGAAGGAACGGATACAAGATGATAACTAATCAAGCAGAAGCAGTTTGGGCTTTAGCCTCTGAATTACGCTTTCTCCTCTTCTTCTCCTTTCCTTCTACTGGTGCCGCTTCGGGTGTGGAAGTGGCCGTGGACTCCTTGGTCTTCTCGCTCTTCTTCTCTTTTGGTTTGGAAGATTTATCGACCTTAGCAGTGCTGGTGCCATTTGGTTTGTCCGACTTGGCCTTTCCATTTGGCGTTTCCTTTCCCGTATCCTTAGACCCATCCTTGCCGGCAGCTTGCTTGGCTAGTAATCGCCTAGCTCGCCTATTCAAGGCTCTTCTATTTCCTCCCTCCTTGCCCTCTGCTGTATCCTTCGAAGCGTCCTTGGTAGTCAATGCGTCGGTTGCGGAAACACCCTCAAGCGCAGCTTTAGCTTTCTGATCCTTCCTCTCTGCCTTTGTCCTTCTTCGGTTTGTTCTCTTGCGTCCTTCCTTTACTTTTGGTGCCGGCTCCTCCGTTGACTTGGTAGGTTTTACTGCCGCCTCAGAGGGTTCACCCGTACGTCTATCCTCCAAATCATCTAGGATCTCATTCATCACGTCCCTGGGGTCGTCGGATGGTAATGGGCGGCTCTCGACTTCCGCTAAACGTGCTTGCCAGCGTTTCATTGCTCGTTTATGGGGCTGAGAATTAGCTTTGAATTCGGGGAGAGAGGGGAAAGCGTACAGCAGATTGTAGATGTGTTTCTCGCATTTGAGCGTGTTTGAGTAATTTTCCGGGACAGAGTAGACATCCTTCGTGCCCTTCAAGTGGGTATATTGGGTTCGTCTCGACTTCATCTATTGATAGAGGGAATGCTGGATGTCAGTACCGCTGTATTTATCATCCAGGCGAAGTACTCACAATCGCTACCAGCCTCACTAACCGATTCATCTGCAGCTCCCTCCTCTCCCTCTTCTTCATCATTATCTTCCTCCTCCTCATCCTCATCATCGTCAACATCATTATCCTCATCACTACTCTCCCCACTAATTCCCCCATCATCCTCATCCTCATCTTCTTCATCGGAATTATCACTATCACTCCCCTCCTCCAATTCTCCATTCTCCTTCATTGCATCTTTGATAGCGGTTATACCGAGTTCATCTTCCCTCTCTTTTCGCTTTAGGCGTTTCTCGGTACGTGCGTATAGTGGCATTGCTTGTTATATGTAGAGTGTAGAGGGATGAGGGTGGACCAAAACTTTTGGAGGAGGTGGAGGTGAATGTGGCGAATGGGTTGGAGAGTGGCGGTCGACGGTGGGGGGACCTTTGTACTTGAGGTTGCGGGTGGGAGCAGGAGCTAATCAAAGAAGCAGTTCCTTCTTTTCAAGAGTGATAGTACTAGCAATGTTGAATTCAAGTCGATAAGACAGCTCATAGAGCCTTTTTGGTATAGGGATGTTATTGCACGAGGACGTCCCACAGGACCCCCTGACCCCTGCCGCCTATACACATCACACTTTAACGTCTCCCAACATGGGTACATCTGCTAGTCCATCAATGAACTTTGCATATGGGTCATCATATACCCTCGTTCTCTGATCCTAGCCTCGTATGTATACACATCCTCCCACAAATACCACTCCCTCCGCCTACCTCGCCATATGAGAGTCACTCGCTGTAGACCTTCTCGCCTTAAACCTCTCAATCCGAGCCCCGACCTCCCCTACTTGTATGTGCTTCCCTGCTTCTGGTACTCTTTCCCTCCTCTTCGGCATCGTCATCCTCGTCGTCATCGTCATCCTCTCTATTGTCGTCATCCCCATAACAACCAGGGTCGGAAGCGGTATACTCGTCTTCGCTTTCACCGTCACCGGGACGACCGTGAAGGTCATAACGATATAAATGTCTCATCGCTGGGGAATCACTTATTTCTGGAGCCGTATAGTGTTCCGCAACACTTGAGCTTGGAACGGTAGGAGCTTCTGGTAGATGGTTGGTGAAATCTTTTCGCCTCACACCCCTCATGATCACCAAGTCAGGATGCTTCCTCAAGACTCGGATATAATCAGAGAGAGTGTGACATACGGTGATCGAGAGTTTGGATTCATTACAATAACGAGTCAATTCATCCTTTATGATCTGGCTCTTGGCGGTAGGATTCTTGCCAAATTTCCGTAGTTCCTCCCGCAGCTCATGCCTCTTAAACACTGGGAGGTGTAGGAAGACCCTATCAAAATCTGTGAATTTCCTGTCCAGCGAACGCCTGCAGGCGGCTCGGCGGATCCGCGTTTTCACTTGGCCGAGTTCTGCTTTCCCGGAAGCGGTGTATAAATATGGACACACAACCATATCCGGATCAGAAGGATTGACTCCAAAGCTTTGTACTGTAGCGTTGGATGGAACATTGGAAGAAGACGGAAGAGTGTGTTGAATTGATGATGATTTCATGTTGGTCCAAATGTCAGATCGACTGTGTATGGTGTGTATTGTATGAGAGTACAAAAACAGGAGCGCTCGAAATTCGGGGCTTATACAGTATCCACAGACCTACTCCAACGCACTGTGAGAAGACATACCCCTTGTTACAGCTTCCTTTATCAGTTTCGGAATCCCTCGGGATTTGGCGCTACCTTACATGCTCAGGGGGAAATGAATGGTGGAACAGTGCTCTTGTCATCCCCTTAGGCAAAGGCTACGTCCACACCAGTACCATTGACTACCCGAGGTGGCAAAGTGGTGGTGGGCAACCTTTGTGTTTGACAAGAGGGGTGAGAGCAGCAATGGATGCATTGACCTGCCCCTTTCCTTTAATATAATGAGGTCAGAGCTATATCTATATTTCGAGTCAAGAATGCCTCCTTTGATAGGCGTTTTGGAATGACAAAACACAAGAACAGAACTTCTTCCCTGCATACATTGATTTCTCACCTTTCTTTGTATTCACGTTTGAACGCAACTTACAAGACAGAAGTGAGAAAATAATCACCATATATTTAAGGATCATTGCTCACCTGCCGAGCACAACAAGCAGTCTCCCAGCCAGACCAACATAATTCACGATGTCAGAACATGGAAGAGCCACCCAGTCAATTAAAAGACCATTATCCCCAACCGACAAATCTTGCAACACCCAGTCTAAAAGGCGAGTGGAGTACCCAGAGCTATTGAATAGCGTTCCACAGACCCCTGTGGGCTCTTACGCAGCACTGTCAAAACGAGTACTAGCAGGCAGGTCCAATGCAACCCAACTGTCTCTGGACTTTACTTCTGGAGTTGAAAGTCATCCGCAAGGACCATCCTCTGTCGACACTGGCGAGCCCTCGTACGAGCTCAAAGATGAGGACTACAACGCGCTGTTGAGTTTGGCCTACGAAAGACTCGATAATTTTGATCAAAAAGCAGACGTCTTCGTGGGTGACGGGAAATACACAGAGGGGACTCGCAATTGCATTTCGTGCACCCAAGCAAGAAGCGGTGCATCTCTCCACAATCGCGCTCCCCACAAAGAAAAAGTGATCAATAAACTCCCATGGAAACACAATTGGTCGCCTTGGGAAACATTTGCCAAAGCAAACGATTGTGATCTTGTTCACTGCAGCAACAAACGATGCCCGTCATATCATATTCCCAGTCTACGATACAAGCAGGACCCCGATGACCAAGAAGTGGAGAGGATTAACGAGGATATCCCGACGGATCTTGAGATTCTGAAGGCAGAGTACGGATGTTCGGATGCGTCCAGCGAGTTTATGAAACACGTGCTCGAGGGCTTTGAGTACAGTCACATCCTGGGACGTACTCGTCTAAGGTCAGAATATGGGTTGCAGGATGGCACTGTGGCAGCAGCTACCCGACGAAGGGGCTGGTCAGAATACAAGACGAAACGCAACATCGATATTGTGAAGCAAGCACAAGAAGAATCGCAGAGGAGAGGAAGCACTGAAAGAGGCACAGCAATGTGAAGGTGTTGCTCAGGGGTGGTTTGGCTGGACTGATAAGACGTCTATGTATATACAGCACAAGTGATGGAACTAGAAGTGTTGGCAGTCTGATGGACATGCATCGTACATTGAAGGCTGTCTTGGTCCACATACACACATGTCCAATGCACCCACGCGTCCAAGTAGTAGTAGCTTTGTAACATGGCAGGCACATGAGCCATGCTAAGCGACGTCCTATCCGGGGTTTGGCTTCCATAGCCAACACATAGATTTGATGCAACATAGTGGCCTGGTGAGGTCATTATCGGGAAGCAGCTGACAAATACCCTATCATCAGTCTATCAGGTGGTATCATTGACTTTGTCATAATAGCAGAATCAGATGATACGTGAATTGCTGGTCTTGTGGGGGTATATGTATATCTTTCAGTGTGAAGTTGAAAGTCTCCCGCTAATCACATGAACGCGAAGCTGATCTTGGGTATTTCCCTGGCAATGATCAACTAAGCCGCACCGTCGTCGACAATCATGCATGTTTCCGTGTATAGTGCACATATCATGTAGCTGTCCCGACTCCACATGTACCTATATCTCATCCCAAATCCGTCGCCGTGGCATCCACATACGTTTCCTTGTATACCAGCGAGACCTCGCCATTTGTGTGAACACTTCTTCTCCATCGCACTGTCTCTCACTCAAGGGGACTCGGCTGTACTTCGCGTCTGCTTGTAGGATCGAGCATTACGCGCAACAAGTTCTGTGTCCGACACGTAGCCATCCCCGTCTGGTCCATGTCGCCTGCGTTCGGCTACCGGGATAGCCAAAGCGGTACCGAATAGTGTAGCAATCGAGTTTGGATCGTGACCGGAGTCTTGGGCGTCGAAAACTGCTCCCGCGTCTGACTTGAGAACCGTCGATGTATCAAGGTTCGAAACTTCAGTCTGCGAAGGTTCAAACACCACCTCGTATTCGGACGCAGTGTCTCGAGCGAGGGCTTCTCCGAAGGCCTTGGTGGATTTGCAGAGTGTGACAGTCAGGGAGGACCCCCTACATAGACCGGCGAGAATGTTTCTGCCCCCTCGATAGAATGTCCCTGGCGTAGAGCTGGCTTTCATGGAGCGAGCCATTGTTCGAAAGTCGTTGTGCAAGGCATCCACTGTCTTCCAATCGGTTAGAGAGTTGTTATAAGCCAGACCTTGTAGACCTTGCTTGGGCGGGAGACAGGTAGGCGAGGCAGTCGGCAGTATGTATATCGCCGTTGCAGATCGTCCGGGCGCATACCACGTCTCTTGACCCTCTGTCATAGAATGTGGTATGCGGCGAAGAGAGCTTTCGTATTTTGTGGGCATGGTGTGATGGTGGTGAAATGTATATTTACTTCAAATCACATTT
>Ga0308160_10006662_pt1 | contig 11694 bp, 10 predicted proteins | sample PhyFR1_FD_201036 | JGI IMG/M metagenome (GOLD analysis project Ga0308160, IMG submission 201036) | Phyllosphere microbial communities from UC Gill Tract Community Farm, Albany, California, United States - DLSLF.R1 | ecosystem: Host-associated > Plants > Phyllosphere > Unclassified | place: USA... | reverse complement strand
TGCTGACTTGATTGTTCCGGATAACTTGATTGCCAAGGAACCAAGAACCTTCTTTTTCAATTGACCGAGGACCGAGGTTACCATGTGTAAACCACGTGAGATAGAAGACGTCATGGTTGTCTATTCTTGGGGTGTCGACGACTCTTTCACTTTCACAATTGGAGGGTTGATCTTTAGTTTACACTATCCATATCCATATATACTGAACTAGAAATGGAAGATACTATCCCTTTTGCGACTTATTTCGTCGAGAGATTGAAGCAATGTGGTGTGAAATATGTACAGGGAGTTCCTGGGGATTACAACCTTGAATTGGTATGTCCCATGCAAGGAAAGGAAGTTGTACACTAACGCCTAGCTGGATTACATTGAGAACGACCCCGATATTGAATGGGTAGGAAATGCCAACGAGCTCAATGCATCCTATGCTGCAGATGGATATTCGAGAGTAAAAGGCGGTCTCGGTGTAGTCATCACGACCTTTGGTGTGGGAGAATTATCCGCTCTCAAGTATGTCCATCCTAGTGAATGAGCTAATGAGCAGTGGTATTGCAGGATGTCTCGCTGAACGAGTCCCAGTCCTCCACATCGTCGGAGCACCCAGTACCCAACTACAGGTACGTCAATGATATGACAGGAGCTGACAATAGGCAAACAAGACTTTATTGCACCATACCCTCAATACCCCCTCTACATTTACTACCTTCTCGACCATGTCTGACCCTCTCTCTGTATCTCAGGCGCTCTTGAACGCTATCCCGCCAGTCACCGATACTACCTGGACTGAAGCTTTCGATAAGGTGCTTACAGATGTCTTGCAGCAGTGTCGACCTGGTTATGTTGAGATCCCGACCGATGCCGTTCACCACAAGGTCTCTTCCAAGGGATTAAAGACCCCTCCAGTGAGCTACTTGACTACTTGGTCTTCAGTGAGAGAAGCTGATTTCAGGCCCACCCACACTCGGCCCCTCCCCCGGAAGCTACTGAGCCCGAGCCCTCCGCCCATACATCCTCCCTCGCCAACACCTCTCAAGATACCTCCGCTCCATCCGATGAAGTCGTCACCCACGTCGTCGAGGAGATTACCAAGATGTTTGCAGCCGCCTCTCACCCTGTGGTTCTAGTCGACGCATGCTGTGGTCGATTCGGGATGCAGGCTGTAGTCCGGAAACTCGTCGAGTCGTGTGGTATCCGATTCTTTACTACCCCCATGGGCAAGGCACTACTAGACGAACATCACCCGCTATACGGAGGATGTTACGCTGGAGCCAACTCGCTCGAGGCCGTTAGGAAGGAAGTAGAATCTTCCGATTTCGCTCTATATGTCGGAGCACTCAAGAGTGATTTCAATTCGGGTAGTTTCTCGGTTGGAATCGATCCAAAGGTTGTCGTCGAGCTTCACTCATTTACCACCACCGTCGGCGTACGTCTTTCTTTTCCTTGTAGAACGAGCTGATAGACAGTACGCACAGTATCCAACGACTGATATTCGACATATCCTCCCTCTTCTCCAGCCTTCGTTTGAGAAAGCAAATGCTAAATCATCGGGCAAGGCATTGAAGCAGGATTTAGAGGAAAAGATCAAGGCTGGACATGTGGATAAGGTTTACACTGCGCCACAGGGTGGGAAAGAGATCAAGCATGATTGGTTATGGTCAAGGATGGGCGGGTGGTTCAACGACACCGATATCATTCTCACTGAAACCGGAACATCATCTTTCGGTCTCACCAATGTCCCTCTACCCCCTAAAGCCACCTACATTGCCCAGATCCTATGGGGTTCAATCGGCTGGTCCGTAGGTGCTACGCTCGGTGCCGCCCTTGCCGCCAAGGAAGCAAAGGAGGAAAGGAGAACGGTCTTGTTTGTCGGAGATGGTAGTCTACAGCTTGTGAGTCTCATCCCGATGATCTGGCTGACGGTAGACGGTCCAAGAGATCGGTACGATGCTCCGAAGGGGTCTTTGCCCATACCTCTTCGTCCTCAACAACGATGGATACGAGATTGAACGACAAATCCACGGATGGGATGCGAAATACAATGATATCCAATTATACGATCATCAACTCTTGCTCCCCTTCCTAGCGGGGAAGAAGTGCAAGGTATGTCTCTGTATTTGTCAGATGAGGTGAGGCTAATGGTAGACACCATATGAATCGATCGAGGTTCATACGCCCGAGGAGCTTTCGAAATTACTCGACGACCCCGAATTCAATAAACCAAACAAGTTGAGGTTGATTGAAGTTTACATGCCTAGAGGAGATGCTCCTCCTGGGTTGATCAAGCAGGCTAAACTTACTGCCGAAGCTAATGCCAAGGCGTGAGAGTCAGGGGAGTTAGGACCGAGAAGAGTAGCTATATAAGCGACACATGTATTCATCGTGCTATCGGCTCGAATCTGCCCATACAAGCTAGTAGAATCCTCTGTGCTTTGCATATTAAGAGTCGCAATTGTCATTCACGTAATGTCCGGGAACCCTAGTTACGGGATCTTGGACCGGGTGCCTTATATTGATGTTTTGAATATTTGGGACGACGCGTCTGGGAAGGTAGGACGCGGAGTAGGTTTGAACACGACGTGCAAAGTTCAAGATAAGGTTCATGCTTGTCATATATGATCGATGTGGTTACGCGTCTGTCTATTCTGGTAGTGAACCTTAAGCATGTAAGCTTGTGTTTGAACAAGGAAGGAGGAGGAGTAATGCCTAGATTGATCAAAACGCCCGGACCCTGACCCGAGTTCCTAGACTCGTTCCTCCTTGGCTATTGATGCCGAGCCATCCATGGGTTATTGCTACGAGTTGGTTGTATGCATCGTATCCATCGTTGTATTCAAGCATATCAATTATAGTTGTAGTTGTGTATACATACCCCCATAAGAAGGTTCTCACCGAAGTAACCCAAATACGCCACCATCAGTAAACAATCGAATCAAAGTCGGAAGTACTAGTTGTCAAGACAGGGTTTACACAAAGCGGTGTTGATCACCTTCCAGGAAATCAAGCACAATTTTTGGTTTCCGGATACTACTTGCATGACATTGTCTAGTATGTCCGACAACATTGGATAGACCAGACGCGATTGGGTCGACGACACGACAAGAAGCACCTTGTCTTTTTTAAGTCGCTTCCTTTCGCCAAGGTACTAGAGAAGAGGAGGGACGAACGGGAATACAAGAGGACGATCTGATTGCTTTCGCCTGCCGCCTGCCGCCTGCCGCCTTGTTGAGATCGGAAGGAAGGAGGAGTGGGGTACTTTAGTGGATTACCTTGTTTTGGTTGATTCATTCATCCATCAACGCTTCGGTCATCGGGTACTCTGATCATCGTGAGTCCCCTTCTACTACTTCATTACTCCTCGTATCAAACATACCAATACCGTTGTAATCGCCAAAGGAGCCTGTACCTGTGCGTTCCATCAACGGATCTACCTTCATCCTACATCAATAATCAATAAACACCCACCTCTATCCTTTGTCTGCTTGAAACATCACCCTGGGCCTTCAGTTCACTGATACATCTAGACACCTTGACGACTAGTCTAGTCACTTGTATCAGTATCACTATCACACTATAACCGTGCGTAGCTCAAAAAGGGGCGCCCTTACCCCTGATACTGTGTGGATGAACCTGACTTGTAGATTTTATAATCAAACCCTCCGATACACAGGGGTCCAAACGTATAACGAAAGCTGGTCTTTCTTTCCTCTATATCACACTTGATACAACACACTCCAGCATGAGTGTCGTTCATCCATCAGTCAGTCACCCGACATTCGGTGATTACGCTCGGACAGCTACCGTTCCGCCACCATCTAATTCGACACTCGCCATGCCGCCCCCTCCCATCCCTTCTTTCCCTCATCGACATACATCGCCATTTCCCGAAACGATCCAATCGTTTTCGGCTCTAGGACCGCCTGAAGGATTATCCAACCCACCGCCACCAGCCCCGAAAGTGGTCAATGCGGCGCTACCGGACGTTCCAACCGTTGCAACCGACAAGCACGTCCCACCATCTTTCCCTCCAACGCCAGACCTCTCAACTCCAAGCAGTAAACTATTTCCCGATGCCATGATCAAGCTCGCCCCGCCTGCAGATGATGGGGAAGTAGCAAGGGTACCGTTGAATTCACTAGATCATCTCGTTGGGGATCAGGTACCACGTACACGGTCCAAGAGTCAACAACTACTCGGTCCCGTCACTGCCGCCGATCCAGTCGGATCAAGAGGGAAATCAGCTTCGCCACGACCCAAGCTGCCCAAACGAAGTCATACAGCCGTCCCATCGCACTCCTATCGCTCCTCTGCTCCGCCAGGACTCGATGTCAGGGTCAGGATGCACTCGAACGTCTCGGGACTACCACGAAGTAAACTCTCGTCGCTGAGTCCAGACGCTATGCACCGGTCCTATCCCTCTGAAGCCTCATCCCGTCACCTCGCCGTACCGTCCGATCACGGCGTGTCGGAATTCGGACCCTCTGATACTGTCGAAGCCAAACTTGTCCTCCTCGGAGCTCCCGATACGGGCAAGACATCTTTGATCTTGCGATACACCAAGAAACGGTTCATTGCCGAGCCGACTACCACCATTGCGAGTACTCTACATACTGGGAAATCGACTCATCAGGGAATCAAGGTGAAATTGCAGATTTGGGATACAGCTGGACAAGAGAGATTCAATAGTCTGTCGTCTCTATATTACAGGGGAGCAAACGTCTGTCTGCTGCTCTACGATATTTCGAATCGAGCGAGCTTCTTGGCGTTAAAGACGGTGCTGGTGGAAGTCAAGGAGAACGTGGGAGAGGATATTATAGTCTATGTCGTTGGGCACAAGTCGGACAGGGAGGCAAAGAGGGCCGTCTAGTGAGTCCGTTCCAGTCAATTGTAGTGCGAGCTAATGATAGTCCGGCCGAGGCCCGCGCTGCGATTCGTCTTTGGACACGACCGCCTGTCCCCGTTGTCCACGAGACTTTGACACCTCCAAGCAAAAAGGGAGGCATGTTTCGAAGTCTGTCCTCGGCCTCCAAGCATGTGGAAGAGGCGCCCAAGACGATTACAACCGCACGATCGCATTCGTTCGATGGTCTCTCGTCCATGGGACCTGAGAAACAGACTCGACCTGTTGTACCAGCTCCTACTATCTCTCTCGCTCCGCCCACAACTTCGAAATACGATACTCCTCGTACCGCTGGATCCGTACCGTTCCCTAGATCCAGACCTACGTCCATGTCTGCTCGATCCCCTGGCATCCTTCGATCACCCACCTCGCCTACCATGACTACTTTCCCGCCCTATGGCGCTCCAAGTTCCCCCACCTCGGCCACGACGCCTACGCATGCGTCTTTCCAGTCTTTTCCACCGTACAAAAAGGGCGATAGCTCGTCTTTCCCCGCATTCACTTCCGAATTTGGTCAGCCGGATTACCAGACTCCTGTGTCTGCTGCCAAAACTGCTATTAGTCGACATGGCGCATCTGCTGGGCGATACTCTTTCTCGGGCACAATCTCGGCATACCTATGGGGACGTACTGAAGAGTCGACCGGGGCCGTTTCCAGTCTTGCTAAATTGGCAGAAGAGAACCCACCCGAGTTTAATCCCCTCTCGCCTTCGCGAACTACCTTTGGATCCTCCATAATGGGCTCATCCCGATTCGATATCCGTCGTAAATCAGAACAGTGGACTTCGAGGATCGGATGGGGAGGAAACGAACCTTCTCCTGCTGATTTACTTGGTGAATTCGGCGAAGGGGTCAAAAAGAAACAATCTGGAGAAATGGCAACTGGTTCTCTTGCAAACCTACCTTCTCGGGTGACTAGGTCTAGGGGAGGTAGTCTCGGACAGGACAGTAGGATGCAAGATGATCATACACAACTTGATTGGGGGGTTGATATTGATGGTGTTAGGGTCGGGGAATGTTCATCTCTCTCTGGCAAGGGTATGTCCTCCCTTCAATACTCGTGCTTAGGAGGGAAGCTGATAACAGGCGTGGAAGAGATGTTTAGATCCATCGTGTCGATTCTTGTTGATCAAAAAGATAAATTGCAGGCGGAACAGACGTTGAGGAAAAAGAACAGTATTGTTCTTACTGCTCCTTCCGAGCCGGAGGATGAACAGGCGCAGGGGTCATGCTGTGCCATTTAATCTCGACATCGACATCCCACATTACGTATCCCGATCGCACATCACTCCTCCGACATATCTACGCTCTCGCCATCAATTACACCTCTCTATCACCACCTTCTCCATATACCCGATGCCGCTACCCTGTTATGTGACTTGACGACCGACTCTCATTCCCCGAACGAAACGATTCCGTAACGTATAATCCCCCTTCCTTGTGTAACAGTCCATTAGTATCCTTATTTCTTCTTGTTTAGCGTGTGTTTGAGCATTCCCATATCTCTGTATTTATGCATACGTCTGGCACGTCCATCAAGTTTTGCATCAAGCATCACCTGATCCCTAATCCCCTATCCCTAATTGTCCTCGCCATCAACGACCCCCACCCTAGTTTTCCACATGTCTTCTTTTAATTTAATAATCATTCTCCATGTCTTTGCTTCCCATTCTTCATCTGACAAATAGGTTTTCTCCTCGACTCGGGATTGTCGATTCTGTTTAGGAGTCTGCGGGTGTCGGGCTGGTAAGGGTGGTGGCGCTGGTTGTGCCTCTGTTCCTTCAGTCTTGATCTCTTCCTCAGTCTTGATTTCGTCTTCAACGACGACGACGTCGCCGACTACACTCGCTGTGGTGGGCGTATCGGGCGGTGTAGCTGCTCTCGAAAAGTCGACGCTCTCTCCGACTTTTTGCCTGGCCGCTGCTCGCCTCGGGACCGGTGGGGGACATGAGACGATCGGTTTCTCACCATCCTCCTTCTCTTCTTTAATCTTCTCATCTTGATCCTCCACCTTCGACTCTGCAGTTTCAGCTTTATCACCTTCTTGCGGTAGTTCGACATGTTCCGAGATTGGAGTTGTAAATTGTTCAGAGCGGTTGGTAGATCCTGCTGAGAGTGTTGAATCGGCTCGACGAAGTTCATTATTTTCAGGTTGGAGTAATTCTTCCGTAGGTTTGGGGGTTTCTTTGTCTTGTTTGGTGGCAGCTGGGGATGAATCGATAGCTTGAATCACTGGAATATCCACTTCTTTCCCTTTCCCCTTCCTGTCCGCTTCTAATTCGATCGGAGCTTCAAGTTCTGTGGAAAGTGGCTCATCACTCATCTTTTCCGCTCCGATTGATCCAGCTTCTGACCCTTTTCTACCTAGCCCAGGAGGCGGGCTAGTAGTTCCACTCCTCGATCCCCATCCTTTCCAACTACTTCCCCTCTCTATCCCCGGAGCTGGTGCCGGGGCTTTATTGAATCCTAGACCCCATCCTGATCTTTTCCTAGGTGGGAGAGGTGGTTTTTCTTCCGTCAAGTCGATTTCTTCAGGTTGTTCGGCTTGAAGGAGGTACCCGTCGTCTCCTGTCCATACGACTTGGACTAGACCGGTGCGAATGAAATGCCATAACGCACATGTCGCCCTCAACCTTTCGAGACACCATCCAGATCGACAGAGTGGGTAGGATTTACTTTGTGATTCCTTATCTGCCGGGGCTGTTGATGATTTCGCGATGCGGAAGATGTAGGCTGACGGGAGGGTAGCCGAGATAGGTCCTGCCGATACGGGGTTGGGCGAAGCGAGTGGTGATTGTGTTGGCGAAGGTGGAGCGGGTCCGGGAGAAGTACTGGTAGAATTAAAGAATGGTTTCAAAGAGAACCTTGATGCCGAGTTTTTCTGCGTTGGGTGCAGGGGTGGTGGACCAAAGTGAGAAGCGGCTGGTGATTGGGGTACGAGGGTTGGGAAAACTGCTTTCCCACATAGACTACATCCGATATCGGCGGGTGGGGTTGTGGTGTTTGCGAGAATGGTAGAGGAAGAGACGGGCTCAATGACCAATTCTCCACATACAATTGCCGAAGTGACCCCTCTCCTACTCAACCAACTTAGATCGGGCGCAGCATCGAATCGGAGTGTGGGATCGTGATCTTCTGCGACCGCCCTAGCGAGGAACGGTTGAGTCAAGAGGTTGGTAACGAGCGGAGCGGGAAAGGCGGCCTTGGATGCTTCTCGTAATGGTCGCAGGGAACGGAGGTGGTGGATAAAGGCAATGTATTCGATATAGGGGACATGAGAGGATAGAAATCGTCGCGGGATTGTCGTCTCGTCCGAACTAGACTGTTGGGGTGGGGCGGTGGAAAGGGATTGGAGGTGGAGTTGCATATCCCTCACAGCTGATTCGGCAGCTGCCAAGTTCTCTTCTGTACTCTTGAGTCTCTCTTCTGCTTCAAGTCGGCCCATTCGCTCGTTAGCGACCATCCCATTGGCCTATCATCAGCCAAGGCTCACGGACGCAGACTTACCTGCTCAAACAGACTGGTCGCCAACTCATCCACCTCATTCTCTACATCCTGTCTCCTCTGTTCCGCACTTCCCCTCTTTCTCTCCTCCTCCACTAACCCAGCAGCCAACCTCTGCATCTCGTCTCGTATCTGCGACTGCTCAACATATAATCCAGTATTCATCTTGTTCTCCCAAGACTCCTTTGCTTTTGTAAGTTCCTCATTCTTGCCCTTGAGCTGGGAATGTTCGTTTTGGAGATTATAGTGTTGGTCTTCTAGATCTGCATGGCGAGAGATGGAAGCTACTAGTTTGGTGTTTAATTGATGGGATTGTTCAGAGAGGGCGGCAAGCTGGGATCGAAGGGATGTTATTAGGGAAGTAGTAGGCGAGTCGGGGCGGTGTAGCTCGTCAGCCGGGTGAGGTGCGAGGTCAGGTTGGAGGAGGGGCGAGGCGTTGATCTATCGTCAGCGGTGTAAGGAGGGAGGACATACCTTGGTGGGGGTGGATGGTGCGTCCGTGTTCTCCTTCTCTTGTGAATGGGTAGCTGCTTCCACTACTTCCTCTGGCTTCTCCTCTGTACCGTCTATGTCTTTGAGCTTCTCATCGCCCATGGCTACCACCACAGGATCCGACATTGCGTTGAATGCAGTGTATGTAGATTGATGAAGAGAGTATAGTTGACGGTAGATTGGCGCGTCCACTCGGATGTTACTACGCGGTCCACTCTTCGTCACTAGAGTAGGATACTCATAGCAGAGTATTGCGTATCAACGAATGCATCAAGGAGTAGATAATTGAGCAAGCATAGTCTCCCACCATTCCTTCTCTCCATTATCCAGCTTGCCCTCATCATTCAAATCTTCTACGAAATCGGTAAGATCCTTTGCCTGGATCCGCCTTTCTGCTGGTAACTTCTTGACCTTTCCCACTAATCCTTCTAATCCAGCAGTATATTTCGACTTCGACGCGTCGTCCACTAAGTTCGAGCCCACAAAGCAGAGTCTCATTGAGTGTAGAATAATCTCCCGACCTAGAGATTCCATATCCCATCCGCCTGGTGCTGGTATTCCGCCTAGTGTTGCACTGATACTACTCCCGCCCAGCGCTAATGAATTCCATTTCATGAACTCGGCAGCCTTTGTAGCGTATGTCCATGCGTTGTCCAATAGTTGGGGAGCATTCCTCTTTGCGGTTTCATTCGCCCTGCCCAACCTCGCCCGCTCGAGAGACGCTTTCGATAGGTTCAAGTAAACGCTCGGCTTGAATTCAGCAGCTGTCGATGAAGAGACTGGTAATTCCAATGCTTTATTCCATTGCGTGATAGCTTGCGAGTAATGGTGCCATGCTTGCTGTGCCAAATGGGATGGGCCAGCCGGTAATTGGGGTAACAAGAAGGTAAGTCGGTCGGCAATAGTCGAATGCGTTTCGGCCAGTGTCGTCAAGATTTCCGCTCGAATCAAATTATCGGCCGTCGGTTCCAGTGAACCTAGTAGCTTTTCCATCACCGTGGTCGCACCTTCCAAAGAGGTCTCGACTCCACTTCCAACCTTCGCTTCGGAGCGGTACATGTCCCAAACAATCCCATCGACCGACATCAACACTTTGATTTCCGCGAGATCAAGGTCGGGTTCTCTATCACTTGGGCATAATCTCGCTGCGCGATCTAGGACAGCTCGTACGAATGATTGAGCTTCTTCCGTAGGAGGCTGGAGTGGTTCGATAGATTCCCATGCGGATAATGAAAGTTCCACAAGGGCGAGGGCGGTATCGATAAATGTCGAAGGGGTGGGGAGGTAGGTTTCAAATGTCTCTTCCTCTTCTCCATCTCCTTCACCATCCACTTCCATAGTCTCTGATCCTGCTTCCACCTCCATAGCTGTCGCGTTGTCTGCCCCCGCTTCCACTTCCTCGATAGCTTCATCTCCACGCTCAGCTTGTCGCACTAGAAATTCCTCCTGTCCATCCAAGACCTGAGACAAGATCCTACTCGCCTCAACCCTCAATTCCTGGGCATTTCGGGTGGGAGTCGTATCGTCCAATAGGTCCGCCAGGGTGATGAGTGATTGGGCGTGATTGTACGCTACGTCAAGTAACAGGAGGGGAGAATTGGTAAGGTCCGTAGCGATCGTGTAATGTTTGATGGATTCTTCTAGATCGGTAATAGCTTTAGGCGGGAGGCTGAATGAACTTCCTATCGTGTAATGGACTCGAGCACTGCCATCAGTCCTGTCCAAGTAATCTTGACAAGAGAACTGACCGATTATAAGCAGCATCATATGTCTTTTCCATTCCAAAAGCTTTAGTATAAAGCTCAAGAGCTTTCTCATAGAACCTCAACGCCTGTCATAAGCTCCGTCGTATGTAGAGACTCACCTTATCCCCATCCCGATACCTCTCACCCTTCTCTTCCATCTCTACACCACCTGATCTCAGCGTCCCGCTGAAAAATAAAGGGGATGACTCACCATCTAGACATTCATCATATGTATCATACGTTGGTTCTTTATTCTTTTTACCGCCCTTCTTTGATGGCCTACTATCTTCTTCGTCTCCTCTCCGCTTTGATGGTCTCTTAGGTGGCATTTTGAGTGGTGTAGTGGTTGGTAAGAAAAGGTGGAAATAAGTGGGTTGTGGAGGTATGGAAATTGTGAGGAATGATGTCAGCGACGTTACTAGTTAATCTTGATGTTGCTTTCTACTTCCCCTTGAAATGAAGGTATAGTGGTGGTTGGAGGGGCTGGCAGGATCATTACTACACATATACATATTCAGTCGACACGATCATCTAAAATCAAGCAGTACAAAGATTTCTGCATCTAATACTTGGGAGCGGCCATTTCCATATCTCCATCCTTGACCTTCTTGACGGCGGGATACCAAGCAGGCAAAGTAATGGCCAGAAGGATGATATAGGCGATACTACCATTAGCTCCACTGACAAGACAAGGGACTCACAATTCAAACAAGACCATCAAGATCCAGAACGCCGCAAGGGATCTCGCTGCAGAGTCGGAGTTTGTCGACAAGCATTGAGCGACCCTATACACCGCTACCACCAACAAGGGGAGGGCAGCGAGGAGATTGTACCCCGTCTTCCTGGTATCCAAGCCGAAAGTGATATGTGTGGAGATTATCGCAAAGATGCAAACTGCAACAACCACTATTTATCAGCAATTATCGTTTGAAAAAACGGGGGGCTTACCTAGAGAGAGGATATACGAGACCCGTCTCAGAGTCTTGACGGTATCCACCCCAGATTGGGAATCGAAGGCGGAGGATACTTGAGCTGCACCCGCTACACCCGTCGCGA
>Ga0308160_10006660_pt1 | contig 11697 bp, 16 predicted proteins | sample PhyFR1_FD_201036 | JGI IMG/M metagenome (GOLD analysis project Ga0308160, IMG submission 201036) | Phyllosphere microbial communities from UC Gill Tract Community Farm, Albany, California, United States - DLSLF.R1 | ecosystem: Host-associated > Plants > Phyllosphere > Unclassified | place: USA... | reverse complement strand
CTCGTCGCTTCTCCGCAAGATATCGCTCTCGAGCCTACTCGACACTGTACGGCTGCCGCTTCACTCGAGTTCAGACCCGATGACGAAGGCTACACGATCATTCGACTCGTCGTGGCTATCCTTCCTCCCGACGACCCCGAATCTCACGCTCATCGAGAGCTTACCGTCGAACACCCGAGCTCTACTCCTCCTGGAAAAGGAAAGGGTAAAGCTCGATCGTACTTCCAATCCTCTTCCACCGTTCCTTCCGACAATTCGACTCTTGCTACCTTCCATCTACCCGACTCTGTTCACCTTCCTTGTCGACTATCCGGTCTCGCAATTCAACTCTACACTCTTCGACACCTCGCTTCAATCGCTCGTTCGACGATGCCTGCGAAAGAAGGAGCCGCGCCGGGCTATCACGCACTTCGAGAACTTGCAACCGCACTCGAAAGGCTCACTGCTGTTGCAGCGGGTCGTCAACAACGAGATACAGCTTCAAGTCAAGCACTTCCGAATTACGGGAACCAATCTGGAGGAGGAGGAGGCCGTGCAGACGAGAACGAACGACTATTGACACGACTTCGAGATCGATTGAGACGACTCAAGAGAGGAAGCACGGCCAACGAGAACAATACGACGAGTCCGACTAAACCTAACAAACTCGTCAAAGCTCCACCTCGCGAACGAGGTCAACCTTCAGGAGGAGGAGGAGATTCTCCTACGATGGCTCGAGCGGCACAACCTTTGGCGAGGAGTGAGCGAGTCTTGTCTGCGAACGATCACGATCAAGAGGAGGAGAGATTGGAAGAGGGAAGTGGAAATCATGTCGAAGTTGCGGGATCGAGGTTCTCGCTCGTTCAGAGGGAGCCACAGACGACGACGAGTCGGAGAGAGAGGATCCCAGAAGAGTGGCAGAGGAGGAACAACAACCAACATGGCCTTCGGAACGAAACTTCCTACATGCCGACTCTCAGCAAGCGACCTTAGTAGTCAAGTTCCATTCTATTCTTTTCATATCGTGTCGAGGGGGCCCCTCGTATATCATTTATGTATCTTTCCTCTCTTTCAGTTGTTGTATGATCTTTCGTTTTTGTCGTCGTCGTATGTGTTATCGAAAAAAGCCTCGGTTCTCTGGTTCTGCATCTTCTCATCAAGCTCACGTGAACTCCCGAACGACAAGGATAGGCAAAACGAATTGCAAAGATGCAGTCTATGAGAATGCGAGAGACAGGCTGGCTATGATATACACTTTCACTCTTTTTTCTCCCTCTCTGCAAGCTCAAACAACTTTCCATACTTTTTCCCAATCTCTTCCAACTCCTTGACGAACTCCCCATGTCTCCTCTCCAATTTTCCCAACTCGTTCTCATTCCCATTCCTGATCCCTTTCTTGAAGCTCTCACCTTCTTCTCCCTTCCCTTTTTCCTCCTTGATTCCCTTCTTCGCACCACTCAAACCCCTAGTCTTCTTGGCTGAAACCCCAACCTCCCACGCATGCTCTTGCATTTCCTTCCACGCTTCCACATCCGAGATCAACCTTCTCGACCTCCCTGAACTAGGAGGAGGTGTAGAACCGTTCACTCGCTCAAAGCGATTCTTGACGGATCTCGCAGGGGTCGAATAAGAGAGCCGAGAGAAGTCATGGACGAGCTTGCTGTGTGGTGGAGAGATAGCTGGTGGAATTTGCAAAGTATTCGAGCTGGACGAGGAAGAGGAAGAGGGTTGGAATGCGTTGGCTCGAGCGAGAGTTGTGAGTCCACCCATTTCTATCGCTTCCCAATAAGTTCCTTCTTGTTTCCTCGCGTTCTCTTGGGTAGAAGGTGATGGTCGAAGAATTGAGAGACCTGGGGAGGAGAAAAAGGATTGGGAAAAAGTTGTGAAGGATGCGCCGCCATTGGATTGAGAGGGAGACGAGGACGAGGACGAGGGCGAGAGTGGAGGTGTGGTGAAAGGTGGTGGGATGTAAGGAGGTGAAGCTGTGAGAGTATGGGTGAGCAGGATGAGAGAAACGAGGGGAAGAAAAAGAGAAAGAGTTAAAACGAACTGCTTCGGAGATGAGACCAGTCAATGTTTTGGAACCAGGGATGTCGCTTGAGTGTAGAGATACAAGGTCGCTCATCAGGTTCGACGAGGAGTCTAGGTAGAGGATCAGAACTTGATCAGCTATGATCCATCGACGAGAGAGAGAGAAGAAAAAGCAGCTCACTTCGAAATACAGTCTCGAGCTTCTTCAGATACACTCGCCGTCTTTGGTATAGGCAGATACTTCTAATCACAACAGAAGTAAGAGCGAACGTCAGCACGTGCCATCAACATGGAGACTTTGGGGAGGATCTCGAGGGTCGAAAAGCGAAACTCACCTTGAAATCGATGATTCTTTCATAAGTTTCCGCAATCTCCTCTGCAAAGAACGGTGCCTTCCCAAACAAAAGCTATGAATCCTCTCCCGTCTCTTTCAAACCATCAGTTTTGACCACTTTCCTCTCTCTCGCTCTCTCGAGATGTTGAAAAGAAATTTCGTTCTCTCTCTCACCTCATAAACGACGATTCCAACACTCCATAAATCCACTTCCATCCCGTACGCCCTTTTCTCCTCCTCACTCGCTCTCGAATGACTCGAAGAATCGAAATCTTGAGATTCCTCAGCGATCGATTCTGCGTACCTCAAGATTTCGGGAGCGATATAATCTGGAGTTCCGATGAGAGCTAATGCGTAATTCTTCGCTACTGATGAAGAATGGGAGAGTGGGGAGGATGAACCGAAATCTGTTAGTTGTAAGTGACCGGATGAGACGAGGAGGAGGTTGTGTGGTTTAATATCCCTACATAAACACCTTCTTCAATCAGTATCTACATCTCTCGAGCTGGAGAGGAAGGAAGGTGAACGGCTTACCGATGCGCCCAACCTTTGGAATGTAACCATTCGATACAATCCAATAATTCAGCCATCCAATATCGTACCCATTCTTCTGGTAAGCCTTTTAGGGAATCTGGATCTTGTCCGACGAGAGAGGATTCGAGCCGAGTCCAGAGGTCTCCGCCTGAAGCGTGCGAGAGGACGAGGTGGATTGAGGATGGGGAGAGAAAGGATGCGATTAGCTTTGGGATTCGAGAGGATTCTGAGGAGGTCGAGTCGGATAGACGAAGGACGGCAATTTCGTGTGTGACGGATTGTTGCTATGTACCAGTGAGAAGCGCTTGTCAGTAACGTCGAGCGAGAGAGGAGTAAAAGGGGAGGGTAAAAACCAAACTTGTCGCATTCTGAAGGCCCAACGACGATCTACCGTCTTGATGACGAAACATTTGCCCGACGTGAGAGGTTTACCAGTGAGTGTAGATGCTGGAGTGACTAATTCTACTCGATTGAAAGGTCCAGAAGTGGATAGAGTCGAGAGAGAAGGAAAGTCATTGATCGAGAGAGAGTTTGAAGCGATTCGTCTCAACGTTGGTGGTAGTTCTGTAAGTTTGAGAGTCAGTACGGGTAGCGAAGAGGTATAGAGGAGTACCTTATACCTTTGCGAGCTGTTTCTAGTTGTATACAGCGTAAGACAGTTTGATGAAGGAATAATTCAAGTTGATCCGAATCCGACTCGGCGGGGTTGGAAAGAGTCGTAGCCAGCTGAGAGAGGGCAATCAATATCTCTTTCCTTCTCTCAGCCCATGTTTCCATCGTCTCGTTTGAAGCAGAAGCAGCTGAAAGTGAGATGAGAGACGATGAGAGAAAGTCGAAAGTCGGATTCAGTTTCTCACCTCTACCTCTCATCAACTACACTAGATCAACTCGAACTACGCGTATACATCAAGAGATATAGTCATGGCACCCTCTGGATCCAAATCAAAAGCATACAGTAACCCAATCTCGACTCAAGCAGGTAACTCAACCCTTGAATCATCCCCATTCTTCAACCTCACCCTCCTACTGACCTTCTCGACTACTCCAGATGACGCAAAGTATAGAACAAAGTACAAAGAATTGAAAGCCAAACTATCAGACATTGAAGAGGTAAACCCCTTTCCCTCTCTCGCTCACTTACAATCTCGCTAACTCGTCACTCTCGCTCTCTATGTACAGGACAACACGAAATTATCAGTCAAAATCCTCAAGAGCAAGAAAGCGATTCAACGACTCCGAATAGAACGAGCGTAAGTAGTTTCTTTCCCCTTCTCTCTCCTTCGCAACCCTCCTTAATCCTCCCAACTATACTCCATCTCCCCATCTCGAAATAGTATCCTCTACGATCGCCTAACGTCCACCACCTCGCCTTCGAACCCTTACTCCCTTTCCTCCTCCTTACACCTCTCGAATCTCGCCTCAACCTCTTCCCTCGAACCTCTCTCGATCCTCTCTCACCCCTCATACCCACTCTCAGACCCTTCAGCTCCTTCACTCTATCTCAAACAATTGGACAAACAGAAACTCGCGGCGCTACAGAGAGGGGAAGCTGGGTTTGGGGAGAGAGTTAAAGAGGGAGTCGAGGGAGAAGGGAAGAGGGAAAGCGAGGAAAAGGAATTGATGAGTGTGGGAGGAGAAAGAGGGGGGCTCAAGGGTCAGGTTAGTGGACGAGTTGGTGAGAAGGAGATTGGATCGCAAATAGGAGGAACCGAGAATGGGCTTGCGAATATTCAACCTCAACCTCAAACTCAGATTCAAGCGATACCAGGAGCTTCGACGACGACGACGACGAGTGAACAACAAGGAATGATGCAGGTTGATCAGTCATGATAAAAACAGGGCTGTGTGTTGACTCGGGAAGGGAGTAGCGATTCTAGGACTCGGTGGTGATAATTGTCGTTTTTTGTCGGTTTTCTGTTGTAATGTTCTTCTCGAATTTTGGCACGCCCGGTTTCACCATATACGTAATCAAGAGTCTCTCTGACCGTCGTTTGCATAAAGATTGGGATGGTGTTGGGCAGGCATCGGGAGGCCCTGCTCTCGCTTTTCCATCAATAGGCGAAGAAACGCAAGCTCTAAGATAGTTCTCTCTTCTCTCTCAACCTCGATGTGGACGTGTGAAGAGCTCTCCATAGTAACAACGTTTTGCACCCTCGAAACTACTACATCTCGATTCCTCCATCCCTCCAAAAATAAATCCTCCTTCAATTGAAAAAGTTGATGAATGTTGCCTTAGTTATGAAACCTCTATTCGAGTGGGGGTTAATTCTACTATAGCTCGTATGAGGCGATTAAACCGGTCTTCGTTTCTTCTTCTCCATAAAAAAGAACCGTCTTCGTTGATCAAAGTCCGAAACCGTGTTTCTTCAAAATGATCCCCAAGATTTGGAAGATAGTCGTGTTGTGGGACTAAATAAAATACGATTATGGTCAGCTTGAAGGGCTTCAGAGTGCGAGTTAGGGTGAGTGGAGACGTACAGGTGATTTCTGAAGAAGAAAGAGAGAGTTCCTCTCGCGCGCTTCAAGTCCTTGAATTTTTTCGAGGTTTGCTCAATCGTAGCCCTTTTTCTTGATCGAATTTTGATCCTTATACCGTTTAAAAACCACCCCTCTCAAAGATTCCCCCTTCGCTCTCAGCTTCGTTTCCTATCTTCGCTCTCGGCCGTCTTCTCTGTTCTCGAACGAACCTTTTCATCCTTTCTCTGACTCTGTATCTGCAGTCGACCTGAATCGACTCGGAGTTCCGAAAAGGTTCCACGTGGTTCGATTTGACTCTTTCGATGATCATCCAGATTCGCCAGCGCCCGCTTCTCCCTGCTCCTTACTCTTCTTCGCTTCTTGCCAGTTCCATTTCTCCCTCGTCTGAGTATGATCCCTCGCATAATCGACCACCCATCTCTCGCAGATTTCCTAGCCTCGACTTGCCTCGAACAGTACGATAACGTTCGATTGAATCTCCTCTTTGGGTCACTCCTTCAAGGGATCAATGAATCGGAGCGGTCGAAAGGAGCGGAACCATCGGAGAAAGAATTGGAGGAGAAACCGGATTCGAACAGTCGGATACTCGTTTCGGTTTGGGAGGATGATGAATTACGGTAGGCTCGCTAATCTGTGATCTCTTTGCAGGTGAAAGTATGACTCACAGTGTGACAAGGATGATGAATCTAGGTTGTTGTTCACGAAAATCGGAACTGGTCAATCTCGTATCGGATCTCCTCTCCCTCCGTCTCAACTCGACACTCTCGCAATCCCACTTCTCCCATCGCTCATCTCACATCTCCTCTCTCTCCCCGTCTTCTCGAATTCTTCCACTGCTCCTTCCCTCCTTCGAACTCTCATCGGTTCTGAGCTTCTTGTCCTCTCTTTCCTCTCCCTCTGGCCTCATCCCTCACAATCCCAACCCAATACCTCCATTCATGTATGTTCGATTCGACGACTTCCCGCGATCTCTCCTTTCCCAGAAGGTCACTCTGTCTCCCTCGTCAAATTTTCGAAACTCTCCCCCGAAGACCTCGAAGGTATCGCGAATCTAGTCATCGAATTCCTCCTTGGTCACCCACGCTCAAAAGCCCTCACTCTAGATCAAGCGAAAGAGAACGTTCGGCGACAAGCTCTCAATGGCATGTGGGTCTATCGAGGGAGAACCAATACTTCAGATGGTTCGATCGTTCCGCTCGGACTCGTCAACCTTGGTCGACCCACTCCGAATACGATCGCTATAAGAGGAGTTTACGTATCTCCCGAATCGAGAGGTCAAGGAATTGCTGAAAGAATGGTCGGATCTGTGGTTAGAACTTATTTGGTCGACTCGAAACCTCTCGAATACGATTCGACGTTCAGCTCGTCACCTTCTCGGCCAGATTTGGAAACGATCTACGGGAGGAAGAAGGAGGTGTGTTTGTTCGTCAAGGTTGATGGGGATGTTGCGAGAAGGTTGTACAAGAGAATCGGATTCGAGGAAAGTGAAGACGCTTGGGGAGATTTCGATTTGAAAGGGGTAGAGTCCGGAGCTTGGTAGCGAGACAAGACGAGGAACCATCTGATATGATATTGCTGAAAGTGTCTTTGGCAGGCGTTACAAGAGCGAGTCAATCCTCATGACTTTGTCGTCTGCTTCCTCTTGATCCTGACCATCAAGTCTTGACCTTCTTCGAACTGGAAAGCGCCCATACCGACTAGTAGAGGAACGAAAGATCAGTTCGAACGATCCTTCTCGCGGTAGTGGGACGACGTACCTCGACCCAATCGTCTTTTCGGTCGATAAGCGGTAGATCCCTCAGATATCTTGATTTGATCCATCTCGGACGATGGAGATGGCGGTAGGAGAGTAAGGTCGAAAGTTGAAAGGAGGATCGAGACGAGAGCTTTCAGTTCGAGAGTCGCATACGTCGATCCTTCGCACTGCACGAGCGAAAGTCAACGTAAGCGTCGCTCCGAGTACACCTATAGAGACCAAGCATAGAGCTCACCCGACTGATCCCTCCTCCGAAACCCCAAACTCGTCTAGCTCGTTTGCTCTTTTCAAGTTCAGTGCCTCCCTCTTCCTTCGCCGTCTTCTCAGTAACCTCGTCGAAGAACCTTCGACCATCCCACACATTGGCATCCTCTCCCCAAGTCGAAGAATCGAGATGCGAAACCCGAGTTCCACAGATCAATCTCGAATTCGGAGGAATCACGACCTCCTTCGTTCCTTGCGAATCCGAAACCGATAGAACGAAAGGTTGCTCAACGTCTCGTATGCTGAAGCTCGTAGTTCCTAGTCGAAGTGTCTCTGTGATACAGGAGCTGAGGAGTGGAAGGTGCTGAGAAAGGTGGTCGAGTGCGAGTGGATTCGAGGATTCGGTCGCGGATTGCTTGATCTCTTCCTGAATGTCGTGGAGGAGAGACGTAGGAGACTGGAGAAGGAAGATCAAGAGTTGAGTAGCGATGAAAGGTGCGTTGGCCTGCAGCAGAGAAACTGGATCAGCTCACGTTGAGGATGAAACGTGAAGAAGAGGGACATACTTGGAGAGCCCACAAATCTGCGACTAACATCTTGCCAGCTTCTTCCAATCCCAAATCATTATCCAAAGCAACTTGAGCCATATCACGAACAACTCCATCCTCCAATCCAGGAAATCCGTCTCCGATCCAAACTCTCAACGTCTCCGCCAGCACCCGTTGACTCGTCATTCCCTTCTTGACGTCCGGTACGAGGTTGAGTAAGAACGAAGGTAGTAGTCCAGCCGCCATCAGAGGGAAAGAAGTGTCGAACTCGTCGAAAGCCTTTCTCAGCGCTTCTGGCGAAATCCCGCTCGACTCCCTCACTCGATCTCCGAACAACCCAACAAAGCTCGCTTCGAAGAACATATCGGTGATCCATTTGCTGAGTGGTAATTCGAGCTCTCCATTCTCCGATTCGTCTACCTTCGAAGCGAGTTCATCGACTTGTCGTTGAATGACGGTAACGTATCGTTCGACCGGTTTGTCGAGTCGTTGTTTCTGGAATCCTCGAGCGTGTGTCTTGTAGAATTGTCCCTCCATCAGTTCTTTATTCCTCCAGAAAGGTCCCGCCAAAAAAACTGTATGTTGCATCTCACGCCTGATCGGCATCTGACAAAGATTAGAGTCAGTCATGAGTCATACAGTAGCTACAGAGATTCACTCACGAAGCTGAGTACCTTTGAAGGGGCACGATAGACCTGTTCAATTGAAGGAGCATCTAAAACGAAGTATTGGCTCATCGGCCAAGGGAGGTAGACCGCTGGACCGTATTGCTTCCGTAGAGATTGTAGAAATCCATCTTCATCTGCACCGAGTCGAATGATAGCGATGATACCGCAGAGGAAGGGAGGGAGGAAAGGAATGTTGAAACAAGGTGGAGCGAGCGACTTGGACTGCCGTGAACTTGAAACCACTTGTGCTACGATGATGGCTATCACTGCAATCAACAGTAGGCCGAGCATGTCGAGCAACTCGTTGAGGCGTTCTGATCAAGGGGAAAAGGAAAGAAGCTAAGGGGTTCACGTTCACCTCGAGGTGTCCTTTTTCTCACTTCTTTTCGATGTCGGACTACCCCAGTGTCACATTGACGACGATTTGTGAAAGACCACGGGAACTCGACGAAGGACAGAATCGCATTTCGCTGTGTTTCCTTCGCAGAGCTCCTACTTGCCCTCGACATTAGCGCACGAGGGTTTCACACCTGCCACTGAGAGCGAAGGGTCTGACAAGGCTTCCAGAGAGCCTGGAAATACTGCGAGCCAGCGAGATAGACAGCAATAGCTCGAGGCCGAAGATTGCCAATCTTCAAGGTCGGTTGCTCGAGCCGAACCAAGGGTCAGGCAGTCTGATGAACGGGTCAGCGCTAGCACTGGTCGATAAGATTCTCGTCACAGCGAGGAAGGCTGCTCCCGAGGGTCTAGAAAAGCCTAAGATGCCTTTGTATCGAAGAGATCGTAACTAAACCTCAAATCTGGGTCGATAGAATAGACAGAATAGTCCCGGGAGTCACTCGTCGGGAGCTATAGTAGCTGCCGCCTATGCCTCGGTTCATCCACCCTCACTCGGTGGGCTAAAGAGTCAGGAAGTCAAGCGAAAGCAAGCAAAAGGTCAAGTCGACGGGGAGTCGACGGATAGATTCGGGAACAGCGAGCACTAGCTGGTGAGTAGCTATAGATGACTAAGAGAGGTCGACCGAAGGCGCAAATCGTGGTTGAAGAGTGGAAATAAGTGGCGAGATGACTGCCAATGAGAGAGAGAGGGAAACCTCACTTCCTCCTCCTCTAGCATCCCCTTGTCCTTTTCTGTACCCAGTCATGAGCGCCATTCGAACTGCAGCACTTCGCACCCGCGCTCCTCGATCAGTCGTCGGAGTGCGTGGTTATGCCACTCCTTCCTCTTCTTCTTCCCTTTTCTCAGTTCAAGACGCAAACGGTGTCAAGGTCGCAAGTTCAGAGTCCGGCGCTCCTACCAGTGCTATCTCGCTCATCATCAAGGCTGGATCCAGGTACGAACCTGCACCCGGTGTTGCTCACGTTCTCAAGAACTCTCTCTTCAAGGTGCGTTTCACTTCTCTCCTCTTCCTCACAGTTCCCGTATTGACGAGATAGCTGATCAATGCCAATACTGAATAGAACACCAACAAGCGTAGTCAGATTCGATTGGTTCGGGAAACAGAGTTACTCGGAGGAGTTCTTTCATCGGCTCTCTCAAGAGAACACCTTATCCTTACCGCCGAGTTCTTGAAGGGTGACGAGTAAGCACAAACCTCTCGATGTATGAACAGAGCGAACGAGGGCTGACGAGACGGAATTGCAGGGCTTACTTCGCAGAGGCACTTGGAGATGCCGTTACTGAGGCTAAATTCCTTCCTCACGAATACAACGAGGAAGTCGTTCCACAAGTCGCAGCTGAATACGAACAAGCTATTCGAGATTCCACCACCTACGCTTTCGACCTCGCCCATCAACTCGCTTTCCGAAACGGTCTCGGTAACTCCCTCTTCGCTTCCCCTCACACCGCCGTCGAACACTCTACCATCACCTCCTTCGCCAAGAACGCTTTCTCTCCTTCCAACCTTGCCGTCATCGGTTCCAACGTAGACGCTTCCAACCTCAAATCCCTCGTCAGCGAATTCTTCGTTTCCGGCACTCCCTCTTCCTCTTCCATCTCCGCTTCCGCCTCGAAATACTTCGGTGGTGAAGTCCGAGTACCATCCGTCGGACACTCCCCCGTCGACCAATTCCTCATCGCATTCGAAGGTGCTTCTTCCGCCTCTGCCGAATTCGCAGTCCTCCGATACCTTCTCGGTGGTGAATCCTCGATCAAGTGGTCGACTGGTTCCTCCCCTCTCTCCAAACTCGCCTCGACCAACGTATCTGCCCAAGCCTTCAACCTCACCTACTCTGATGCGGGTCTCTTCGGAATCGCAGTCAAGGCCCCTACTTCCCAAGTTGCCGACGTCGCTTCAAAGGCCCTCTCTGAACTCAAGAACATCGCCAAGGGTGCTTCGGAAGAGTCGGTCAAGCAGGCTATCGCAAAGGCAAAGTTCGCTGCCGCCGCTGCGCTCGAAACGAGATATGGACAAGTCGAACTCATTGGCGCTCAACTCGCGGCGCAAGGAAAGGCTCCTACGTCCCTTGAGGAGGTCTTCGCTGCCCTCGACAAGGTCACTGCTGAGTCACTCTCCAAGGTAAGCATCCGTTCTCTTCTTCTTTCACTTTGCAATCTGGTTACTGATCATATATGTTTCCATTCCAAAGGCCGCCGAGAAGGCCCTCAAGAGCAAGCCCACCACTGTCGCTGTCGGAAACACCCACGCTCTTCCCTGTAAGTCTTGACAATCTCTCTCTTGCGTTGCTGATCTCGGAACTGATCTCAATACCTCGAGCAGACGCCGACTCTATCGGCCTATAAACGATTAGTATGCAAGAAGTAGAGAGATGAGATTGGATGAAACCCCTAAAATGATAGACTGAGTCTGGCGGGTGTGTGTGATGTGTGATTTATGATTGAAGAAGAAGAGGTTCTTGAAGTTTTGAAGCGGGATGATATTTTTTTTGTTTACTTTTACCTTTTACTTTTTCCCACATTGAAAATGCCTTAGGGCTATTCGCAGTTCCTATCAGTGCGTTACGAGGAAGAGATAGCGAGAGTTGCGAAAGAGCGAATTCAAGGGTTTTTCGAGAGTCACTTTCGTCTCCTTCCTCTCGATCAACTTGAATCACTTTACGAGCTCGCGAGCATGTCGAGACCGCCTCCTTCTCAATCCCAACCATCATCTTCTTCACGTCAAGGTGATGCTCGATTACCCCCACCCATCTCATCCCATTCCAACA
>Ga0308160_10006659_pt1 | contig 11700 bp, 4 predicted proteins | sample PhyFR1_FD_201036 | JGI IMG/M metagenome (GOLD analysis project Ga0308160, IMG submission 201036) | Phyllosphere microbial communities from UC Gill Tract Community Farm, Albany, California, United States - DLSLF.R1 | ecosystem: Host-associated > Plants > Phyllosphere > Unclassified | place: USA... | reverse complement strand
GCTGGAAAACCGTGGGGCGATGCATGGCAATGGCGAAGTGATGGTGCGCGCCGGCGCTATCCGTAATGGCCAGACTGGTGGCATCTCGGCATCCGGGCCGCTGTGGCTGAGCGCGAGCGATAACGGCATTGCCAATGCCGGCGCGCTTTACAGCGGCGGCTTGCTCACGCTGGGCGCCCGTGAGTCAATCGACAACAGCGGCACCATGGACGCGACCGATATCGCTGCCACCGCGGCCAGCATCATCAATACCCGCAGCATCGTGGCGGCGAATAACATCACGATCCGGGCATCGCAGGAATTTCGCAATCTCCCGGTGGGAGGCATGCCACACCTTGTCTACACGACGACAAGTTCGTTGGAGCAGTTGCCGCCGACGACCGGCGGGTCTGTACTGGACCCGACCCTGATCAGCATCAGCAAGTACACCGACACCATCACCAGCAGCCTGCCTGACGGCACGACGGTCCTGCCAGGCCAGATTGTCGCGGGCAAGGAACTCAGGCTCAATTACGGCGGGCGTGCCGAAAACAGGGCATCGGTATTGTCGGCCGATAGGCTGGTCATTGTTGCCGAACCTGGCGCCAGAGCTTTCGACAACGGCAACCTGCAGATGAGCAGGGTTGATGCCGTGAGCACCATCAAGGCGGTCGGTCATATAAATACGGGCAGGGTTGAATATTATTACCCCAGGAGCGCGGCCGAAATCGCCGCTGGTCCGAGTGCCTATAGCGGATACGCCACAGACTTCAACGTTGCCAGGGAATACAGCACCAGAACTTTCATCGAGAACCCGCAGGGCCCGTCCTACGATGCTTCCATCCGCGCCAGAACCCTGGCCTTCGAGGGCGGCAATCTCATCAACGCGGGCAATCCCCTGCCAGCCCAGCCGCAGGCGATATCCGCCGGCGGCGCGGCCGCCGAGGATGTGACCCGGGGGGCAGGCCAGGCAGCGGTGGTGCTGCCGGCCGCTAGCCAGGGCGCCGCCAGGCCAGCGCCCTTCGCCGGGCTTGACCTGAGCCTGCCTGGCAATCCCAACGGCTATTTCGTGATCAGCCGCGATCCCGGCACGCGCTATCTGGTGGAAACCAATCCGCGCTTCCTGATGGCTGGCGGTATTGACAGCCGAACCGGAGAGGGCGGCAGCGTTGCTGGCGGCATCATCAGCGGTTCCGATTATTTGGCCATGGAACTTGGCTTCGATCCGGAGCGCATGCAAAAGCGCCTGGGTGACGCCGGCTACGAGCAGCGGCTGATTCAGCAGCAACTCATCGCGCAGACCGGCGGTCATCTGCTGGCGGGAAAACGCGAAGAAGCGGCGCAAATGCAGGCGCTGTTCGAAAGCGCGGCAGGCCAGGCCGGCGCGCTGGGCCTGCGCTTTGGCGTTGCGCTTGGCGAGGAGCAGATCAATGCGCTTGATCGCGACATCGTCTGGATGGTGGAGCAGGAGGTGCGCGGCGAGAAGGTGCTGGCGCCGGTCGTCTATCTCTCGCGCGCCAGCAGGGAAGGCGTGGAGCGCGGTACCGTGATTGCAGCCGACGACATCATGATGCAGGTCTCTTCCCTGAATAACCGTGGCGGCGTGATCGCCGGGAGTGGCAGGCTGACGGTGCGCGCCACGGATGATGTGCGCAATACCAGTGGAACCATCAAGGGCGGCAAGGTGGATCTTCAGTCGGCTGCTGGCGACATCGTCAACGCCACCCTGGCCGAGACCAGCGGCGGTCCATACCAGACCCGCACCGTGATCGGCAAGACCGCCGGTATCGAGAGCACCGGCGACATGCGCCTCGATGCCGGCAAGAATGTCGCGGTCAGGGGGGCGCAGGTGCAGTCGGGCGGTGATGCCACCGTGCGCGCCGGCGGCAGCCTGGAGGCGGATACAGTGGCAGACCGGCGGGCGGATGCCACTTCGGCCAGCATGGGCATGATCACCGGGCTGGACCGCCAGGGCTGGTCCAGCAGCGTCGCCACCACAATGCATCAGGGCGCCAGCATCAAGGCAGCCGGCGCGCTAGACGTCTCGGCCGCCGGCGACATGCGCATTGCCGGCTCGAAGGTGCATGCCGGTGGCGATCTGGCCCTCAAGGCGGGCGGTGATCTGACAGTCACCGGACGCGATGACACGACCAATATCAGGAGATCGGCCACCACATCGGGGGCCGGCATCGGCGGCGGGCTAAGCGGCACGCGGACAGTCATCGTGGAAAAAGACCGCAGCCGCAATGTGGCGTCGACCATCAGTGCGGACGGCAAGGCAATCGTGGTCGCAGACAGGGACGTAATCATCAAGGGTTCCTCTGTTGCGGCCAGGGACAAGCTCGTCATTGCAGGCGATGCGGTCACAGTGGCGGCGGCACGGGATAGTGATCGCAGCAGCACCACAGTCAGCACCGTCAGCCTCCTCAAGGCCGACGCCTCCGGCAAGGCCAGCGCGTCTGCCAGCGCCGACGGCCGGGCCAGCGTCATCGATCAGCAGCGGGTGGAAGCGCTGAAGATGGTCGATGGCGAACGCGTGCAGGATGCACGCGGCGGCGCCGGCAGCAAAAATGAAAACAGCTTGTCTGGGAAGCGCTCGCTCACGACCAGCCGCACGATGGATGAAAAGGGAAAGTCCGGGACCGAAAGCAAGAGCGAAAGGACGGACGAGAAGGTCGCCTCGAAGGAAAAGAGTGAGGAAGGCGAGCGACCAGTCTCGGTCAGGCCAGCCAAGGCCACAGGCGGCGCTGCCGGCAGCGGCAAGGCAGGGGCCGTCATTGCCAGCGGCGAAGCCAGCAGCAGATCGACTGCACAGGCCAGTGCATCCGGCAATGCCTCTGCTGCGGCAAGCGCTTCCGGAAGGGCGGGCGTCAAGTTCGTTGAAAATATTGTCGAGAAGGAGGAGCAGTCCTCCGAACGTCTGGCCCGGTCAACTCTCACCGGCAGCGATGTGAACCTGCTCGCCAAACAGGATGCGCTGCTGGAAGCGGCCACGGTGCGTGCGGCACGGGATCTGACGCTGCAGGGCAGGAATGTGCGTATTGAAAGCAAACAGGATAAAACGGTTGCCAGCACGACCAGGCAGGTGACAGCCGCCGGCGTGCTGGTCAATTCCACCAATACCGCCAGCGCAGAAGCCAGTGGTTCGGCGAAGGCGGATGCCAAGGTCAGTCATCTGGCCAGGCCGCACGGCCATGACGGCGACGCCAACGCGAGCGCCAGCGTGGAAGCCAGTGTCAAGGTGGCGGCGAAAAGCGACAACAAGGTGGACCTGTTCCGCAGCAATGAAACCACAGAGGCTGTGACGACGATCAGTCAGGCCGGCAGCGACATCGAAGCGGGCGGGCGGTTGGCCGTCGCGGCCGGAAACGACATGCTGGTGGAAGGCTCCGCCTTGAAGGGCAGGGCGGCTGTCGATCTGGATGCGGCGCGCATGAACTTTGCCGCCGCGGAGGATTCCGTCACCCGCTCGACATCGTCCACCGATATCGGCGCGGGCCTGGCGCTGCTGGCCGACGGCAATGCGCAGGCTAGTGGCAAGGCCAGCGTGAGCGTGGAGGCCGGCGGCAAACTGGCCGACCGCGGCCTGCTCGACCGGGATTCGGCGCAGGCCAGCATTGCCGGCGCCGCGGCCGCGGCGGCTTCGGCATCGGCCGATGCGCGTGGCGAGGCGGGCCTGCAGGCGCAGTACCGGCATGCCAGCGAGGAGACCAGGAGCACGACGGCGAAGGTGTCGCGCATCGTGTCCGGGGGCGGCGATGTGACGCGCACAGCCACCGGCGAGATCCGCGACGTCGGCACCGCGATCGAGGCGGCCCATGATGTCACCCAGCGGGCCGGTTCAATCAGCAGCCTGGCCGCGCGCAATACGACGAGTGAAAAGACCGTCAGCGACGATCACCAGGGTCGGTTGACTGCCTATGCCAGGGCCGGCGCGGCGGTGGCGGCCACCGCGACTGCGGAAGGCGGCGCGGGCGCTGGCTACCTTGGCGGCAACACGCTCGGTGGCGAATCGACCTCGGATACGGTCAAGGGCACGCGCGCCGGCGCCGGCATCGGCGGGCAGCTGAGCTATGAATTTGCCGGCACGGACAAGCAGTCTGCCAGCAGCACGGCCGTGGCCGGTTCCATCAAGGCTGGCGGCAAGGTGTTGAGCGACAGCGCTGAAGCCACTGTGTTCGAAGGAACGCAGATCAGTGCCGCCCGGGGCGTCGATCTTGCCGCACGGCGCATGGAACTGAAGGCCGCCGCCGATACGAAGGCGAGCACCGACAAAACAACATCGGCCAGCGGCAAGCTTGCCGCCGGCGCCGGCGTAGGCACCAGCAGCGCGGTCGAGGGTGAACTGGCAGGCAAGATGGAAAGGAAAGAAAGCATCAGCGACAGCGCCAAGGCCAGGGTGGTCAGCATCAATGCCGGCGAGGGGCTCAGCGTGCGCGCCGGCGGGGATCTCATCCTGGAAGGGAGCAGCCTGAAGGCGGGTGGTGACGCTGAACTGAAAGCAGGCGGCAAGCTCACCTATGGCGCCGCGACGGACACCACATCGTCAACCGTTGCCAGGACAGTGGGAGAGCTTGCGCTGGCGACTGGCAACAATGAGAACGACAGCAAGGCAAGCGTGAAGCTCAAGGGCGGTGACGATCGGACAACCAGCACCGAAAGCAAGGCGGTTGTGGGCAAGCTCGATGCCGGCGGCAACATCCGCGTCGAAGGCACGCAGGCCGCCACGCTGGAAGGCACCCAGTTCAGCGCCAAAGGCGATGTCGATATTGCTTCTCAGGGCAAGGTCACGGTAGCCGCGGCACGCGATGTGTCCGACACCGTCAAGCGCGTGATCAGCGGCGAAATTGAACTCGGCAACAAGCGGGCGGAAGACCCGGAAAAGAAGTCCAGTGAGCAGTCTTCCAGCATGGGCATTGCGGCTGCAGGCGCGTACGAAAAAAACCATGCCGAAACAGCGAAAACGGCTTCGATTGCCGCGGGTGGTTCGCTTGCAAGCCGCAGCGGTGGCGACAGCACATTCGAGGGAGCCGCACTGGCAGCCGGCGGCAGGGCGGAGATGAAGGCAGGCGGCAATCTGGCAATCGATGCAGCGCGGGACCGCCATACCTCCACCGCAATCGACGGCAGCCTGAAGCTGGGCGGCGACACGGGCAGCCAGACTGCGCCCGACAAGAAGACCAGTACGCCCGTCACCAACCAGAGCCGGGGAGGAAAAGCCAGCCTGGAGGCGGCTGCCAACCATGTCGACAAGACCACGAGCCGTGCCGGCAGCATTGCCGCCGGCACGGCTGGCGTGGCGCTCGACGCAGGCGGCAATGCCAGCCTGGAAGGCACCGCGGTCAAGTCCGGCGGCGACCTGGCCGTGGCAGCCGGCGGCGATCTGACCATAGGCACCGCCCGCAGCACGACCAGGTCGGCCGGCGCGTCGCTCGGACTGGCCGGCAGCGGCAAGAGCAACACGGTCAGGACCGACAAGAACGCCAGCACCCAGTCCGTCGATCTGGCGGCGCATGCCAGCAACAAGGAAACCCATGGCGCCGCCAGGCTGGACGCCAAAGGCGCCGTAGCGCTCGGTTCGGGTGGAAAGGCCAGCCTGGTCAATGCGCAGGTCAAGGGCGATACCGGCACGGGCATCAGGGCGAAAGCAGTGGAAAAGCACACTGTCGGCAACAGCAGCTCCACGATCAACGCGGGTGCTTCGGTTTCCGGAGCGCGCAGCGGCGCCAGCAAGAAAAAGACCGACCCGAAGGCTGCGCAGGTGTTCCAAAAGGCGACGCCGGCAAAGACTGCGCAGCCATCCGCCGCCAAAATAGGCGAGCGGCGGGCCAGCCCCGCCGGGGCGGCCACCGCGAATGCGGCAGCTACCCGGCCACGGTCGGACGCGCAGGCCGCGCCGCGGCAACAGGACGGTGCTTCAGGCAAGTAGGTAAAAAGCCGCATTGAGCGGCGCCCGGGCTCTGGATAGGCGCCGCCGCGAGCCCCTACAACTTGGGTATGCGCAGCGTCTTGCTGATCATCAGGGTGCCGGAGAGCACGAACAGCAATGCCAGCGGATGGAAATGCCAGGGACCGATCGCCATTTCCCCCCAGTACAGCGCGTCGCCGATGCGGCCCTGCCAGGCGGCGAAGGCCAGCACCGCGGAGAGCAGCACGCTGGTCGGGATCGGGGTGCCTTCGAAATAGGCGACCTTGTCGGCGCCCTCGGCCAGGCTTTCGGCGGTGACGTTATAACGCGCCAGCCGGCTCACGCCGCAGCAGACGAAATAGGCCAGCGCCGCGGCATCCCAGCCGCCGCGCATGCCGGCGGCAAAGGCCAGGGCCGCGGGCGCCACGCCGAAGGAGATCACGTCGGCCAGCGAGTCGAGCTCGCGTCCCAGCGGCGAATGCTGGCGCCGCCAGCGGGCGATGCGGCCGTCCAGCACGTCGAAGATCAGCGCCGCCGGCGCCATGGCCGCGGCGGCATAGAAATGGTCCAGGGACTGGCTGCCCATGTAGAGCATGGACAGCAGCACCGCCGCCACGCCGCAGGCGGCATTGCCCAGCGTGAAGAAATCCGCCAGGTGAAAGCCGCGCAGCATGGAAAAGTGCTTGGGTGGAGTGCCGGGTGTACGCATGAATGCAGGCCTGTTCAAAAGAAGAAACTGCAGGAAAACCGTCACCCGAGTGTATCAGCGCAGCCACATGGCCAATGACGACGCCATCAAGCCGCGCCGCAATGACCTCCGTGTATCAGTTGACCGACGGATGCACTTCCGGCGACGACGAGAACAGGTCCCAGCAGGCGATGAACAGCGCCGCGACCGCCGGTCCGATCACGAAGCCGTTCAGGCCGAACAGCGCCATGCCGCCCAGCGTGGAGATCAGCACCACGTAGTCCGGCATCTGGGTGTCCTTGCCGACCAGGATGGGGCGCAGCAGGTTGTCCACCAGGCCGATCACCAGAACGCCGAAGGCAATCAGCGTCACGCCCTGCCAGATCGCGCCTGTCACCAGGAAATAGATCGCCACCGGCAGCCATACCACGGCCGCGCCGATGGCGGGCAGCAGGGACAGGAACGCCATCAGCACCGCCCACAGCAGCGCGCCCTGGATGCCCAGAAACCAGAAGATGAGTCCCCCCAGCGCCCCCTGTGCCGCCGCCACCGCCACATTGCCCTTCACCGTGGCGCGGATGACGGTGGTGAATTTCTTGAACAGATGGCGCTTGTGGCTGGCGCTCAGCGGAATGGCGTCGCGGATGCGGGCGGCCAGCGACGAGCCGTCGCGCAGCAGGAAGAACAGCAGGTACAGCATGATGAAGAAGCTCACCATGAAATCGAAGGTGTTCTGCGTGATGCTGATGGCCTGGGTAGCCACGTACTGGCTGCCCTGCATCGCGCCGGATGACAGCCGCTGCTGGATGGAGTTGATGTCCAGCAGGTCCAGGCGCTCCAGCAGCCGGGTCAGCCATTGCGGCAGGGCCGCGACCACCTGCTGGAAATAGTCACCGAAGTTGATCTGCCCGGAACGGATCTTTTCGAAGATCAGCATGCCTTCCTGCAGCATGGCCATCGTGATCAGGGTCAGCGGCAGGATCACGCCGACCAGGCAGATCGCCAGCGTGGCCAGCGCCGCCCAGTTGGGCCGCTGGTGCATGCGCGCCAGCAGGCGCCGGTAGAACGGCGCAAACAGGATCGCCAGCACCGCGCCCCAGAATACCGCGCCGTAGAAGGGCAGCAATATCCAGCCAAAGGCGATGGAGACGAGGATCAACAGGATCAGAAAGGTTTTTTGCTGAAGTTCGGGATGGTTCATCGGAGGTTTAATCAAAAGATCGGCAAATGGAAAGGAAACCTCCGCTGCATCGCGTAATGGAGGTTACAAGCGTGAAGTTACCGCAATGCTAACCTTAACGCCCGATTCCGCCCCCGCGGCAATGGCCCCGATTTGTGCGCAAGCAATCGGGGCGGCCTGCGGCGCCTACTGGGTGCAGGGCTGCTCGCAAAGCTGGGCCGGCGTCCTGGCCTGGTAATGCAGGATGAAGTCGTCGAAACTGCCCGACTGGGTGGCTTCCATCGTGGCCTGCTCGGCCAGCGATGCCTCGGCCATGGCGGCGAAGGCCTGCCGCTGCGCCGGGGTGAGCGGCCGCGAGCGGAAGTTCTCGGCATGCAGCCGGCTCTGCGCCAGGCCGAAGGCGGCAAACGAGCCGTGCCGGCGGATGGCTTCCAGCGCCTGCGCCGAGGGCGTGGTGTCGAGGTCGGCCAGCTTGCCGCGCTGCGCGCGCAGCGCGTCGGCATGCTCGGTGCCGCCATGCTGCGCATCCAGCAGCGCAGCCACGGCCTCCATCTCGTCGAGCAGTTCCCGGCCCCAGGCTTGCACCGGGACCGCGATGCCATGGCGCCGCAGCGCCAGCCCCGGACGGCGGCCTTCCTTCACCGCCAGCGAGAAGTTCGTGGCATTCTCGATGCCTTCCGCATGGCTGGTCGGCGCGCTTTGCTGCAGCGTGCAGTACAGCAGGTATACATCCAGGAAGCGGGCCGTCTGCAGGCTGATGCCGACCGGCGAGAACGGGTCCACGTCCATGCAGCGCACCTCGATGTACTGCACGCCGCGCGCGCACAATGCTTCCAGCGGACGTTCGCCGGAAGCGATCACCCGCTTGGGCCGTATGCTGGCGTAGAACTCGTTCTCGATCTGCAGCACGTTGGTGTTGATCTGCACCCATTCGCCGTCGCGGCGGGTGCCCATCGCCACATACGGCGCATGCGGCTGGCGCACCGCGCGCGCCAGGCTGCGCATGTATTCCGGCAGGGTGTTGTAGGGCGGCACCAGGCCGGCCTGCACATTGTTCTGGTAGCCAAGGTCGCTCATGCGCAGGCTGGTGGCATGGGGCAGGTACAGGGTGTCGTCGGACAGGCGCTGCAGCTGATGCTCGTGGCCGCGCATGAAACCGGCGTCCAGCGCCGGCGCAGCGCCGAACAGCAGCATCAGCAGCCAGTTGGTCCGGTAGAAATTGCGCACCAGCGCGATATAGCTCTCGGACTGGTAGTCGCGCAGGCAACCCGAGGCGCCTTCCTCCTGCTGCAGCAGCGGCCAGAGCGATTCGGCCAGCGAGTAGTTGTAATGGATGCCGGCGATGCACTGCATGGCGCGGCCATAGCGCAGCGCCAGGCCGCGACGGTACACATGCTTGATCATGCCGATATGGGAAGTGCCGTACCAGGCGATCGGTATCTCTTCCTCGGGCGGCAGCGGCACCGGCATCGACTGGCTCCAGAGCAGTTCCTGCCCGAGCATGTCGGTGGCGTAACGGTGGATGGCGTCGAGCTGCGTCAGCGCGGTGGCGATGTCGTGCTCGGCCGGCGTGATGAATTCCAGCAAGGCTTCGGAATAGTCGGTGGTGATCTGAGGGTGGGTCAGGGCCGATCCCAGCGCCGGCGGATGCGGCGTGGTTGCCAGGTGGCCGCCGGCCGTCACCCGCAGCGTCTCGCGCTCGATGCCGCGCAGGCCCTGCAGCAGCAGGGGACGCGCCTGTTCGCTGGCAAGCAGCGCGAGACGGCGCTTGAGCAGATTGGTCATAAGGCTCCTCTTCCTGTCGTTATTGATTTTCGCTTTCTGTTACAAGCATGGCCACGGATGTGTCAGATGTAAGCAGATGCATCAACCATTGAATGCATTTTTTACCACGGTATATTGGGCCGCATCATCGCACAGATGGCGGTTTTCATCCGGCCGCCCGCCAGACGCCCATGCTCCTGCTTGCCACCGCGGACCAGAACCGCCTGCTGTCGGCCCTGCCGGCCCTTGAGCGCGATCATCTGGCGCACTATCTCGAACCGGTCGTGCTGCGCAGCGGCGACATCCTGTGCGAAGCCGGCACGGTGCCAACCCATCTGTATTTCCCCACCAGCGCGGTGCTCTCCATCCTGCATCTGATGGAAAACGGCGCTTCCTCGGAGCTGGTGGCGGTGGGCAACGAGGGCATGGTCGGCATTTCGCTCCTGATGGGCGGCGAAGCGACCGGCGCGCGCACCGTGGTGCAGGCGGCCGGCCACAGCCACAGGCTGCGCGCCGACCTGATGCCCCAGGCCTTGCCGCGCGGCGGATCGGCAATGCCGCTGCTGCTGCGCTATACCCAGGCCTTCATGGTGCAGATGGCGCAGAACACCATCTGCAACCGTTATCACAAGATCGACCAGCAGTTGTGCCGCTGGCTGCTGCAGAATTTCGACCGGGTGGGCAGCGCCGAACTGGCGATTACCCACAGCATGCTGGCCGCCATCCTGGGCGTGCGGCGGGAAGGGGTGTCGGAGGCGGCGGCGCGGCTGCAGCAGGCCGGCGCCATCGGCTGCCGGCGCGGCCACCTGCGGATGCTTGACCGCGGCCTGCTGGAGTCCATGGCCTGCGACTGCTACCGCGCCGTGCGGGCCGAATTCTCGCGCCTGCTGCCGCAGGCTGGCAGCCGGTGCATTGGGAAGGAAGTGCGGTCCTGGCAGTAGGCGGTGCCGGCGAACGACGGCAGCAGCAAGCGCGCCGGCAGGACCTGGGTTGCGCTGCGCTTACCAGGCTACCTTTCCACCTGATTATTTGACGGTGCTGTCAGGCGCTGCGGGTGTTGCCTACTTCGCAGACGCTGCAGATGGTTTCGATCAGGGTCTGGGCCGACAGCGGCTTGGCGACATGGGCATCGAAGCCGGCGAACGAGGCGGCGCGCTCGTCGCGCGTCATGGCGAAGGCGGTCAGGGCGATCGCGGGGACCAGCGCGCCCTTGTCGCGGCTGCGCTTGCGGATGGTGCGGATCAGTTCGTGGCCGTCCATGCCCGGCATGCCGATATCGCAGATCAGCAGGTCGAAGACCTGCCGGTCCAGCAGTTGCAGGGTGCCGGCGGCCGACGCCGACACCGCGACCTCGGCGCCGAAGCTGCCCAGCAGCGACTGCGTGGCCAGGCGCGCATCTTCCTCGTCGTCGGTCACCAGGATGCGCAGCCCCGTCAGCGGCGTCATCGGAAACTGCTGCAGCAGCCGCTCGGTGCGGTCGCTGACGATGTTTTCCGTCGCCTCGGTCAGCGCCGGCAGCCGCACCGTGAAGCGCGATCCCTGATTCAGTCCGGCGCTGTCGGCCTCGATCGTGCCGCCGTGCAGCTTGACCAGGCTGGCGGCAATGGCCAGCCCGAGGCCCAGTCCGCCCTTGCGCCGGGTGGCGGAGGCATCCTCCTGGCGGAAGCGTTCGAAGGCATGCGGCAGGAACTGGGGCGCGATGCCGCAGCCGGTGTCGGTCACCGAGACCAGCAGCGATTCGCCGTCGAAGCCCGCCTGCAGCGTCACGCGGCCGCCGCTGTCGGTGAACTTGATCGCGTTCGACACCAGGTTGGTGACGACCTGGTTGATGCGATGTTCGTCGCCGTCGATCAGCACCGGCGCCGGCGCGCGGCATTCGAGCACGATGCCTTTCTGCTCGGCCATGGGCTTTTGCGACAGCGCCACGCTGGTGACCAGCGCGGCGGCATCGAACGGCCGTTTCGCCAGGACCACCTTGCCGGCGATGATGGCGCTGGTGTCGAGCAGGTCGTTGATCAGCGCCGCCTGCAGGTGCACGTTGCGGTTGATGACTTCGGCGGCGCGGGTCACGGTCTCGTCTCCGGATGCGCGCCGCGCCAGCAGTTCGGCCCAGCCGGCAATGGCATTGAGCGGCGTGCGCAGTTCATGCGACAGCGTGGCCAGGAATTCGTCGGCCATCAA
>Ga0308160_10006658_pt1 | contig 11702 bp, 13 predicted proteins | sample PhyFR1_FD_201036 | JGI IMG/M metagenome (GOLD analysis project Ga0308160, IMG submission 201036) | Phyllosphere microbial communities from UC Gill Tract Community Farm, Albany, California, United States - DLSLF.R1 | ecosystem: Host-associated > Plants > Phyllosphere > Unclassified | place: USA... | reverse complement strand
CAATCAATTTTATTGCTTCAACTTTAAATTCTGCGGTGTAAGTCTTCTGTTTCTTGCTCATGGTAAACTCCTGATGAGTGTCTATAGTTTACCAAGTTAAAACCTCCTGTTTTCTCAGCACACATCAGTGCATTTCGACTAAATAGTTTTCGAGTATAGGAATTACAATGGTCACAATTAGGGGGATAATGAGCTGCCCTCTGTTCTACTTGTTTAACCAATGATGGGTTTCTGATTTTTGCTAGATTTCTTTTCGGCCGATTAGATCTATGGATGTGGTAGATATCAGCTAGCTATACTTTTAACTGTCTGGGTAATGCTTTTCTCTCATCTATAACCAGGCTATATTCTTTTACATAATAGAATCCTAATCTTGTTTACAATAACCCACATACTCCAATAATACCAAGCTCAGCCATGCGATAACATACCTTATGACATAGTTGAATGCTGCTTCTAATCCACTGTAGTTGTGAATACTTTTAGATTCAATAAAAGCAATTCTGAGAGATATTATTAGCATATAGGTCTCTAAAAACTAGCGCAATTCTGACATGAGAATAGTTTTATCAATGGCGCTATAGGTATCATTATTAAATAGTTTTTGAATATAAAGTCAGTATTTTGGGTTATATAGGTCATGTCCGTACTTTTGGTTATTTTATATACATGGACTATGTTACTACATCAAAATTTAGCTGTTACCACATCAAAACCTGTAATATGTTTTTCCTGTTACCACATCAAAATGTAAATGTTAGTTATAGTTTATATGTATAAGTCTTTTAAGATTATTTAGGGTTATAAAATTTGCAAGTTTCTGCTAAAGATTTCCCAGATTTGAAATATACATGAATGGGTAAAAATATGGCATAAATCAAAAATAAACCCTCCCATTTGCCGTGGTAACTTCTGTTCAGCTTGGGATACCGAAGACAGTTATGAATCTGTAGAAGAATATATCTTCAAGAAAGTGTCGTACATTGACCGCTTATTTTTAGAATGTGATTCTGAACGTGCAGTTGGTTTTGAGCTATATGAAGCAACAGATAACTCTAAAAATGCAATGCAGGTGTATTTGGACTGGGAGTTCGGTTTAGTCGATCGATTAAAAAGATGCAATGCCTGGTTTTTTGTTGTCTAGGACTTTTTTAATTTTGAAAAGATTCGGCACAGTTTTAATTGTGCCTGAAACTTCGAAATAAGTAACTAGTTCTAATCCTTATATAAATTTGAAAAGAATATACTTAGATTGATGTTAATAAAGCGCAAGTAAAAATTAATTAGGAGAAATTATTCCTATTCTTTTTATTGAAATTATTCTATTGCCTAAAAAGAATATTTAGAGGTATTAAGAATAAAATAACTTATAAAAGTTACTAAACTTAAGTTCATCTAAAATTTACTTCATAATTCTATTTATAAATAATATTTAATAAATTCAATAACTTATATTAATTAAATTCATTATTTTGACTTGATAAGTTCATGAACCTACCTAATTATCCTAGTTTTACAAAGTTGTCCTCAGATCATTAGGATGATTATCTTTTATTTTGGAAACGATATTCGCTGGGTGGCAAATCAAACCATCGTTTAAAGGCACGGCGGAAATTTGCGCTGTCGTGATAATTTAATAAGGTTGCAATTGCATCGACAGACAACTCACTTTCGAGCAAATAGCTGCTGGCTTGTCTGGACAGAATTGAGTCTCGAATTTCCCTAAAACTGGTGCCATCCTGTGCCAGTTTACGGGCCAGTGTGCGTTTGCTCATAAATAAAGCTGCTGCAATCTGCTCCTCATTTAGCTCATGTAAGGAACTCGACAGCATCATCTTTTGAATATCATAAATATAACTTTGCGGTGCAGCTTTCAACTGTTGCAGCATGCTTTCACATTGGCGCATCGCCAGCATATAACTGTCTTGATTGGCCGATGCATTGGGAATGTTACAGAGGCTTAGAGGAAACTCAACCTTGATCTCATCCGATGAAAAAAAATAGCTTCCCGATAAATAGTCCGCATAATCTTGGCTGTAGTCGGGTTCTGAATGGGTAAAAAAGATTTTCGCTTCATCCATTGCACGTCCCACAATAAATTCAGCACATTCATATAAAATCACCGCACAGGTTTCAGCAAGGATTCGATGTACCTGCTCAGAGAGCTGAATATCAAAATGCAGCGCAATATGGACTGAGTCTTGCGTATATTCAAGGCTTAAACGCGCGAAACTGATGCGTGTCGGAATAAATTCCTTAAAGGCTTTTAAAGCCATCAACAGGTTGGGACTACTGTTGACCAGAAAACCCATTGCACCATGTGTCGTTGGCGTGAGGCGTTTACCAAGCCTTAAACCAAAATCAGCATGCTCCGATAAAGCCACGCTGTTCTGTAAAATCTGCACCAATTGCCTGGCAGTCAGTAAAGTTTCATCCTGCAGCAATTGTTCAGTACTGAGCTGGGTAAATTGTAATAATTGCGGCAGTTCACGAATATTGAGTGCTAATTCTCGACCAATCATCCGGGCATAAGTGGAGGGAATATTGGCAATATCGAGATTTTCATCCATCCATATATTGTTTTTCATTTCGTAAACATTGACCTCCTGTCATAGCGATCAAGCGAGTTACACCCAATTTTTTCTTTGAATTTTCTATGTGTCTTCTAATGACCCTATCTTGTCAAAAAATGACCTCCTTATACAGTGTATATAACATTAGATTGCATTTATACGAACGAAAATCGATGAATAGCAAACCAATCACCCTGTGAAGGAGAACATAAATGGGAACGATTACTTTTGTTGAGCATGATGGAACAGAACATTCAGCAGACTTAGAAGCGGGCAAGTCACTAATGCAGATTGTGCTTGATCATGGCATTCCAGGCATTGATGCCGATTGTGGCGGTGAATGCGCCTGTGGCACCTGTCATGTGATTTTAGATGCAAAATGGATTGCGCAAGTGGGTACAGCTTCAGCAAGTGAGCTGCAAATGCTTGATCTTACCCTAGAAAAAACCAACACATCCCGTTTGGCCTGCCAAGTAAAGGTGTCAAACGATATGAATGGCATGCGTGTGCAGCTGCCTGAATATCAAATGTAAAACCTCAGGATTGTGTTAGGTCTCCGTGCAATCAGTTCACCTCGATATCGAAAATAAAAATAGGCAAGAACAACATGACCCAGTTTGAAACGGTATTAAATAAAGTCAAAAATGAAGCATCCAATCGACTCTCGCCATTTATTCCGATGGATATGCAAGTCAAAGGCGTGCACCTGTTTAAACGCACCAAACGTTTTATCACCCAAAAAGACTATTTCCCAGAATTTGTGGAACAGCCCATCCCGGATGTATCGACTGTTGATCTCAAGGACATTGATTTAAGTAATCCATTTTTATTTAGACAGCATCAATGGAATTCCTATTCCAAACGGCTGCGTGATGAATGTCCGGTGCATTATCAAGCCAACAGTCCTTTTGGTCCTTTTTGGTCAATCACCCGTTATAAAGATATTGTGTTTGTCGATAAAAACTATGAGCTGTTTTCGGCAGAACCACTGATTTTGATTGGCACCGCACCGATTGATGTCGAAACCTTTATTGCCATGGATCCACCGAAACATGATGAACGCCGTAAAGCGGTTCAGGATGTTGTAGCACCGAAAAATTTAAAAGAAATGGAATCGTTAATTCGTGAGCGAACTTCTGAAGTTTTAGATAGCTTGCCGATTGGGCAGCCCTTTGATTGGGTACACACCGTTTCAATTGAACTCACGGCACGAATGCTGGCGACCTTACTGGATTTCCCCTACGAAGACCGTTTAAAACTGGTGTATTGGTCAGATCTGTTTTCGTCTTCGCCACAAAGTACTGGCGGTGATAAGGACTTGGATGAATCCTTTGTCGGTGTCGCGGATATGGCCAAACATTTTGTTGCACTTTGGCATGACAAGGCTGCACGTCTAGCAGCAGGCGAAACCGCCGGTTTTGACCTGATCACCTTAATGCAAAGCAGTGATGCCACACGTGATCTGATCAAACGTCCGATGGAATATTTGGGCAATTTGGCGCTGTTGATTGTCGGTGGCAATGACACCACCCGTAATTCAATGAGTGGCGGTGTGCTGGCATTGCATCAATTCCCTGAACAATTTGCCAAGCTGAAAGAAAATCCAAGCCTGATTCCCAACATGGTCTCTGAAATTATTCGCTGGCAAACCCCATTGGCGTATATGCGCCGTGTGGCGAAACAAGATGTGATGCTGAATGGTCAGTTCATTCGTGAAGGCGACAAAGTGGTGATGTGGTATGCCTCGGGCAACCTCGATGAACGCGCGATTGACCGTCCAGAGGAATTTATCATCGACCGTAAAGATGCCCGTAATCATTTGTCGTTTGGCTTTGGCGTGCATCGTTGTATGGGTAACCGTTTAGCCGAGATGCAGCTGCGTATTTTATGGGAAGAAATTTTAAATCGTTTTGACCGTTTAGAAGTGGTTGCTGAACCGGAGATTGTGCAGTCCAACTTTGTCCGTGGCTATTCAAAATTGATGGTTAAGCTTACCGCTAAAACTTCAGCATGAAACTGACTGAGCATTGAAAAAGAGGGCATGTGATGCAAAAACTGAAAACAGTGATTATCGGTGCAAGTCATGCAGCGGCGCAGCTGAGTGTCAGCCTGCGTCAAGATGGTTGGGGTGGTGAGATTATCATGATCGGGGATGAACCGCATTTACCCTATCATCGACCGCCATTGTCGAAGACCTTTTTGTCTGGTGATAAACGCATTCAGGATTTGCTGATCCGCCCAGCCACATTTTATGAAAAGCAGCAGATTCAGTTTATACATGGCCATGTGGTGTCCATAGACCGTGAACGGAAAATCTTAGATCTTGCCGATGGTTCACGGATCACTTATGACAAGTTGGCACTCTGTACAGGTGCACGGGTCAGAAAACTGGATATCGAAGGCAGTGATCTAAAAGGGGTTTACTATGTGCGAAATGCGGCTGATATCGAAGCCATACAGCAGCATATTCAAAGCGCAAAACATGCGGTGATGATTGGCGGCGGTTATATTGGCCTGGAAACAGCGGCTTCATTGAGAAAACAGGGGATTCAGGTTTCGCTTTTGGAAACTGCGCCACGAATCTTACAGCGTGTAACTGCACCCGAACTATCAAGTTTCTATACGCGTATTCATAAAGAGCAAGGCGTGAATATCTATACTGATATTTCTGTGGAACGTCTCGTGGGCTCCACACAGGTGCAAGGCGTTTTATGTAGCGATGGCAAAACGATTGCCGCAGATCTTGTGATTGTCGGAATAGGCGTACAGCCCAATAGTGAATTTGCACAAGCAGCAGGCATTGAGGTCAACAATGGCATTGTGATTGATGCCTATGGCCGAACCAATGACCCTGATATTGTGGCCGCAGGAGATTGTACCAGTCATTTTAACGTGCATTATCAACGCCAGCTTCGTTTGGAGTCTGTACCGAATGCCAATGAACAAGCCAAAGTTGCAGCAGCAACCCTCTGTGGCAAGTCTAAACCGTATAGCGCTTTACCTTGGTTTTGGTCAGATCAATATGACATCAAACTGCAAATTGCCGGCTTAAATCACGGCTATGACCAGCTGGTGATTCGAGGAGATTTGCAGAACAGCAATAGCTTTGCAGCGTTTTATTTTAAAAATAAACAACTCATTGCTGCAGATTGCATCAATCGTCCTTTAGAATTTATGCTCAGTAAAAAGATCATTAATGATAATATTCAGATTGATCCTGCTCAATTTGCCGATGAATCGATTGATCTGAAGCAACTGACACAATAATCAAGAGAAAAGAGTTTATGGATAAGCCCACTTTAGCCGAGATGTTTCATTCATTGACTACTGAACAGCCATTTACCCCGCCTGAACATTGGCGCCAAGGGCGAACGGCCTATGGTGGTTTTTCATCGGCAATGGCGCTTCAGATTGCACTCAATCATATCTCTAATGAACGTCCGCCGTTAAAAGCGGCACAAATTGCATTTATTGGACCTGTCACCGAGCAGGTGTCCTTTCAGGTCGATACCTTAAGACAGGGCAAGTCTGCGACCCAAGTTGCTGTGGATGCACGTGTTGACGACGCCATTGTATTAAGGGCAGGTTTTACTTTTGCGAGTCCGCGAGAAAGTACAATTCATCACCACTACGTTGAATGCCCTCAAGTGGAACCACCTGAACATTATTCATCTATTCCGAAAAAACTGCCAGTTCCGAATTTTTTTAAAAATTTTGATATTCGCTTGGTCAGTCAATCGATGTTTTTTTCAGGAGGTGAAACACCTGAACTTTTGGCGTGGGTACGTTTAGAGGGTTTAAGCAAGATTTCAGCTGAAGTCGCTTTACTGTTGATTGGTGATTGTCTACCACCGGCATCAACCGTATGTTTTAAAAGCTTGGCACCGATCAGTTCAATGAATTGGACCGTCGATTTTACCCAGCCTGCAGAGCACAGCGAATGGTATCTGGTGCGATCCTTCAGTTTAGTCGCGGCAGGCGGATATTCATATCAAAGCATGCAGGTGTGGAATAAACAAGGTGAATTGGTCTTGTCAGGGACTCAAACAGTCGCTATTTTTGCTTAAGAGAAAATCAAGTGAGGTTCTCAAGAGATCAGATCAGGAAAACAAAGCTACTCTTCTTTCCTCATGTTTGAACCATCTCGTGAGAATCGCCTTAACAAATCAGCAGCAGCCGATACTCACCTTCATTTTCGACAGGTGCGCGATGAACACAGGGTAAAGCCTGTTGAGTCGGATGATCAACAGCTAAACGCCACAGATGCCCTACACCTAAATTAATCGGTTGTGCATCAGGTTTAGGCTGATAATGGAGGTCAAAAAAAATTTCTTCTAGAAATTGCTCAAATTCAGCATCTGGTCCGTCATATAACCGCTTTAACTTGTCACGAATCTCTGGAATAAGAATCTTTTGCTCAACTTGAGCATTGGGCAAAATATCACTCGCAGGACCATAATAGGTACATAAAAACGTATCCGTTTCAATCGGTGAGCGATCGACATGGTAGGAATACACATCGGTTGCGATAAAATCAAGTTCATCATCACGTTCATAAGATTTCAGTAAATTCAGCGAAGGAGATGCCCCAAAATCGCTTAACAGTTGCATATCTTTTAAGATGATATCCCGCGCAAATATACCTTGTTCTGACAAGTGTAATGCCAGCAGATCCTCTGTATAAATTTCGGTGATATTGTCTTTTAATTCGAGTTGATCCACGATTTCTTTGAAATCCCCGACTAAATCTCGAGACCAGCAAACCGCATTCATTTGGCCTTTAAAGTTGCAGTGTATGAGATCCGAAAAATGAGAGACTACGCTCAGCTGAGGTGTGGTAGAAAAAATGGTGTGCATACTCGGATGGAATGACTTGTCAATAATGTCACATCATACACGCAGCGCTGTATAATTACAGAGTAATGAGTCGTCATCTAAAATTGCAGAAAGGTAATTTATAAAGCGATAAAATTTAATGATGTTTATGTAGACGAAGATCTGGAATGTTCACCCGAAGTAAAGTTCATGAACTTACTAAATGTATTCTGGTCTTAATGTCTGAAATGGTTAAAAGATTAAAAATATAGCTCATTTATTTAAATATATCTCATCTAGTCACAAGATAAGGTTCAGCAGCCTTCTATTTAAAACTACTTTGGAAGTAGGAACCCATCTAATCGTAGAGCTCAACCATTCTATGAGCAGTGAACGGCCTTGATGATGGATACTGTGTGGTGCGTAGGTATAAGAATAGAACTGTAAATGGGTTTCAAGAAAGATTATCTGTAGATTTACAGTCTTGAGATGCTAGATCGTCGGACCTCCTTTTAAGTGCTCGAGTAACTCGTCCAAGGTATTGCGTGTCGAGATCCCCGCAAAGAGAATGCTGGAGATCAGAATATTGCCAATGACTTCTGCATCCGACAATTGCTGTGCAGTGTTCCAGTAACGCCAAATCTTCTGAGGAATCATGTTGACGTCCCTGGACGTTTCAGCTCATAGCTTTGGTTAAACAGTATGATCTGCTTGCGATAGCAGTGATACAGCATTTTTTATAACGGACAGAAGTGGCCTCACGTTCAATCACATCTTCAAGTTGCCCTAATAGCACAAAGTGCTGATGATTTTGGTAAGCCTCAAAGAACTGTGCTAAAGGCAAATGCATGGGGATGATCCTAGCCAAAATAATGGACAGCACTTCCCTCTAAAGATAACGTAACGTTAACTTTGGAGTGAGTAGCACTGCTATGCAAGGAAATGGCCAAACGTTTTAGTCCAGAATTTAAACAGCAAGCAATTGATACAAATTTTACTTTCCAAGCAAGAAGGTGGCCGTCTGGCTGTAGTACAGATGGTTGAAGCTTAGAGTGAAAATGTATTGAGCATAAGTTTATCTTGGGTAAACGGCTGAGACTTACATAAACCAAAAGTTTTATAGCGTAATAAAATCATTTCTGCCCAATTACGATGTGTAGCAGGCTCTAACATTGAGCCATGGCTTTTAAATACACTTTTAGCATCTTGCGATAAAATTTGCTGTGCTTCTTGAAATTCTTCGGTATTTATTTGAAGGGCTTGATGAATATATTCAATTTGCGAAGGATGAATGGCAGTTTTAGTATAAATCCCATTATTCATATCTTGGCATATTTCACTCATTAGCAATTGTGTGTGGTTGATATGTTCACACACTGGCGAACTGAGTTGAAAGCCATTAGGAATAAACAAGCCTGCCAATTGTGATATCAGCATGCCCACTGGGGTTTGATAAATTGTAGTATTTTTAGGACGGCGTAAATTTAAACAGGACAGCAGATCATTACCGCCTATTCTTAAACATAAGGTTTTATGAAAATCATATTTGAGTGCTTGATTAAGTTCCATATTATGGCCCATATCAAAAATCTCTTTGGTTTCAAGCGTCGGCATCAGGTTGATATTGGATGGCAAAACGTCCATCCACTGCTTTAAATCGTGCAGCGTAAACTTGGGTAAAATCATTCCACTGTAAGTATGATTCAAGTCCCAGTCGACGATGTGTTTTGCCATCTCAATATTGCGAGGGCGAATAAATATTGCAGGTGCCTTTGAGTTGTGTTCCTCTAAGCGCTTTTGTAATAAAAGTTTTAAATTGACCATCGCAGTTTGTATATCTTTTTCCAAAACGGCATCTTCTAAGCAGACTGCAATAGATTTTAGTATTGGAAATTTAATCCCTTCGGTAACTTCCCATAACTGCTCATGGGTCGCAGGAATGTACATAGTTGCACCAAGTTCAATCGCATGTTGCAGTTGTTTCATTTATTTTTCTCGACTTTTTTTATCAGAGTGACTGCATGATATGGACCTAATTTGGCGCCTAAAATATCTACGGGAATATTCTGTTCTTGGGCAAAATGTAACAGTAATTGCACATGAGGATTGGCTGGATCACGGATTAAGATCTTTTCAGGAACACGTCTAAGTACCGCACGCGTAGCTTCTGCGATACTGGGTTTAATATGATTAATATTTTTGACAGTATAGGTATCAGAGATCCAAGCAATCGTGTCTAAACAAATTTTTTGTTGTGTAAGTCGAATGTGATTATTCCAATGTGCTAAATCTGTAGACGGATTCTGACCAATAATATTTAAAATTTTGTCTATAAAATCTGTAGAAATATCATATTCAGCTAGATGTTTATAAACTAGACAGCTATGCCAATTTTTAGGCTCATAGCAATTTTTTTTTGCTAACTCAAAATCGATATGGTCTTTTAAAATGGTACGAGAGGTTAAACCGGAGATCACGGAACCTAGAATCCCAAAAGGAATTAGCCAATCCTCACAGCTAGCACTTAACCAGGAATAACCACCTAAATCGGCCAAGGTGACAAGGCGAGGAATATCCCAGCCCGGATCAAATAATGCTGGATAATCTGCTAAATTTTGGGTTAACTCCCGACAAATTGCACCTTTACCAGTCCAGCCATCCACAAAAACAATATTTTCTGCGCCATGTTGATCAATAATGGCATGTAAGGCAGCAAAGTCGATGCCGCGATCACGAATAATACTAATACCGTAATGTACGCACGGCTGATTTTTTTCAATATAGTGTTTCAGCAGTACCCCTAAAGGTACACCTGCACGTACGAGACTGACAGCAAAAGGTAACTATACAGCATTAATTATTGCTAAAGTTTATCGTCACAATGGTGCGTGGAAAATGTCAGCATTAGGCGAAACCTGTAATGGAAAAACTATTCAGGATATGGTTCCTTCAATTTTACCTATTTTATAAAATATTTTTAAATGACTTGATAAATCAAATGCCCGATTTATCAAGTTTTTGTAAAGCAAATTTTAAATCTCTACTTGTTATGAATAGCTCTAAATTTTTAAGTCTTTTGGGCCTTGAGCTTTGTATTTCTGCAGTAAGCGTCTAATCTGACGTTCTGAAATATGAAGTAGCTGAGCAGCTTGGGATTGAGTTATGCGTTGATCGCAGATTTCCTGCAAGATCGACAATCGTTTAAGTTCTTTATCCGACATAGTGATCAGCATCTATATTTTATATCCAGTCCATGATGGTGAAAACCATCATAAACCAGACATTTTTATTGGTGAGAATATAGACACTTTAAATGGGTTCTAACAATCACGTTTCGTATAATATAGATTATGTTAAATAGTGTGCAATTCAAAGAGGTCGTTTTCTTATAGCTTTTTAAAGGTAGCATATATTAAAAAGCTTTCTTTGAATTATTAATTATTTGAAATATTTTATTCATCAGCACTGTTCTAAATAGAAATATAAGCTGTAGTTTTCTATGTTAATTACGTTTAAATTCCAACCCTCTCATTTTCCAACTAGCTCAGGTTATAATGATGGCCTCCAAAAATATGGTTTATCTATTATGAACGCCTCCAATGACCCTCTACACGGCAAAAAACTTGCTGACATTTTGGATGAGTTATTGGATTACTATGGTGGCTTTGAAGGCTTAAGTCGTAAAATTGAAATTAGATGTTTTTGTATAGATCCAAGTGTTAAGTCATCATTACGGTTTTTACGTACCACACCATGGGCACGTGAAAAAGTTGAAAGCTTATATTTGTATGTCTTACGTCAAAAAGCCAAACAAAAATCGTAGCTATCAAAACTCAGCATAATATTTTATACCAAACAGTAAACTAAAATTATTGAATAGCCAATAATTTTGTAGACACCTTTAATTAGTGGTGGACTGCCACCACTCTCCTGGCAAAATTTAGTCTATATCCCTATGGTTTATTTAAAAACTTATTTTCTATCTTTACTAGGCTGTATGATCAAAATCATACTGGCACTCAACACTGTAAATTTGAGAATGAATCTGTACGTACAGACTCATTCCCTATCGATAAAGATATTAGAAATAGCTACATAGAGTTTATTTCTAGCTTATTCAAATTAGTCGTTCAAATTAGGCTTTACTATGGATGAACAATAATTTTTACAGCCGATTCATTATTATGAATCAACGTTTCAAAGCCTTTAGAAACAAGATCATCTAATGCAATACGTTGGGTAATAAAAGGTTCTAGATTAATCTTACCTTGCTCGACTAAACGGATAGTTTCCTGATGATCATTTACATAAGCA
>Ga0308160_10006656_pt1 | contig 11704 bp, 10 predicted proteins | sample PhyFR1_FD_201036 | JGI IMG/M metagenome (GOLD analysis project Ga0308160, IMG submission 201036) | Phyllosphere microbial communities from UC Gill Tract Community Farm, Albany, California, United States - DLSLF.R1 | ecosystem: Host-associated > Plants > Phyllosphere > Unclassified | place: USA... | reverse complement strand
TTCGTGCAGTTCGAGGCCGAGATCGAGCGCATCCTGACGGTGCCGGCGGGCCGCCGTTCGAACATGGAAGACGTCTGGCTCTACCTGCACCTGATGTTCGAACTGATCTGGCGCTACCGCTTCTTCTACCGCGACCTGAACGACCTGCTGTCGCGCAACCGCAAGCTGGAACTGCACTTCAAGGCCATCCTCGCCCACAAGATCAAGGTCGCGCGCCAGCTGTGCGAAGACCTGCGCAGCGAGCAGTCGCTGGAAGCCTCCGACCAGCAGATCGGCGCGATGGCGACCAACATGGTGGTCGTGGCGACGTACTGGCTGTCGTACGAGTACGTGCGCAATCCACGCAAGTACAGCGAGCAGCAGGCGATTGCCGACGCCCTCGCGCGCGGCTGCTACCAGGTGCTGTCGATGCTCGGTCCCTACCTGCGCGGCGATACCAGCCTGCTGTTCGAAAAGCTGTCCGAGGAATACCTCAAGAAGCTGCCGGACGAAGGCCGCGATCCAACCTGAGATCCCTATGAAATCCATCGCTGTCTACTGCGGCGCCTCGAATGGCGCCAAGCCCCTGTATGCCGATGCCGCCCGCGATCTGGCGCGCGTGCTGGTCGAACACAACATCTCGCTCGTCTACGGCGGCGGCAAGGTCGGCCTGATGGGCGTGATCGCGGACGAGGTCCTGCGCCTGGGCGGCGAAGCCACCGGCGTCATCCCGCGCGCGCTGGTCGAACGCGAAGTCGGGCACGCCGGCCTCACGCGCCTGTTCGTCGTGAAGGACATGCACGAGCGCAAAGCCATGATGGCCGAGCTGTCGGAAGGTTTCATCGCCATGCCGGGAGGCTTCGGCACGCTGGAAGAACTGTTCGAGATGGTGACCTGGTCGCAGCTGGGCATCCACGCGAAGCCGATCGGTCTGCTGAACGTGGACGGCTTCTACGATGGGCTGGTGCGCTTTGCGCAGCACCAGGTGCAGGAAGGCTTCGTGCGCGAAGGGCACGCGGGCCTGATGCAGGTGGATGCGGATCCGGAGGCGCTGGTGCGCCGCCTGCGCGAGGCGGCCGGCGTCCTGTAAGGTGGGCACAGGGCGCCCACCCTACGTTAATACGTGCCGTTTCGTAGGGTGGGCGCCCCGTGCCCACCTTACGCCAAGAGCAAGCGTTTCGGCTGCTCGAGCTCCAACGCATACGCTTCCAGCATATCGACGATCGCATCGGCCGCCACCGGCTTGCTGAACAAATAGCCCTGCATCTCGTCGCACTCGTTCTCGCGTAGGAAAGCGCGCTGCTGCTCGGTCTCGACGCCTTCTGCGATCACGCGCAGGTTCAGCTTGTGGCCGAGCGAGATCACGGCCATCGCGATCGCCTGGTCGTCCGGATTGTCGGCCAGTTCGCTGACGAATGACTTGTCGATCTTCAGGCGGCTGATCGGGAAGGTCTTCAGCGAGGACAGGCTCGAATAACCGGTGCCGAAGTCGTCGATCGACAGCGAGACGCCCATCGCTTCCAGCTCGCGCATCTTGGCGACCGACTTCGACAGGTCGCGCATGATCAGGCTTTCCGTCACTTCCAGTTCCAGCAGCTCCGGCGCCAGGCGGCTGTCGCGCAGGGCGCACGCCACGCGTTCGACCAGGCGCGCTTCCTCGAACTGGCGCGCCGAGACGTTCACCGACATCGTCACCGGCGGCAGGCCGGCATCGACCCAGGCGCGCGCCTGGCGGCAGGCTTCGCGGATCACCCAGTCGCCGATCTCGACGATCAGGCCGCTCTCTTCGGCCAGGCCAATGAAGCGCTGCGGCGGCACCATGCCGTGTTCCGGATGCTGCCAGCGGATCAGCGCCTCCACGCCGAACAGGCGGCCGGTGCGCAGGTCGAGCTTCGGCTGGTACAGCAGACGGAAGCCATTGTCCGCGGCGCCTTCGAAGGTCGCCTGCACGGCATTGCGCAGGCCGTCCAGCAGCACCAGCTTTTCCTCGACGCTGGCATTCATCTCGCGCGCGTAGAACTGGAAGTTGTTGCTGCCCAGGTCCTTGGCGCGGTACATCGCCGCGTCGGCGTTCATCAGGAGGGCGCTGGCGTCCATGCCGTCGCGCGGGTACATCACCACGCCCATGCTGCAGCTGACCTGCACGGTCTGGCCCGCGACTTCGACCTCCTCGGTGACGGCCAGGCGGATCTTTTCCAGCAGCGGCGCCAGCGCCTGCGGGTCGTGGCCCTGGTCGGGCAGCAGGATCACGAATTCGTCACCGCCGAATCGGGCCAGCGTGTCGTTGCGGCGCAGGCAGGCGCCCATGCGCTTGCTGACCACGCGCAGCAGCTCGTCGCCGGCCTTGTGGCCCAGGCCGTCGTTGACCAGCTTGAAGCCGTCCAGGTCGACGAAAGCCAGCGCCACCGCGCTGCCCTGGCGCGCGGCGCCATGAATCGCCGCTTCGATCCGGTTGTGCATCAGGTTCCGGTTCGGCAGGCCGGTCAGCTCGTCGTGGTGTGCCATGTGGAAGATGCGTTCCTCGACCTGCTTGCGCTCGGTGATGTCGCGCACGATGACGACCACGCCGTCTTCGACCGCCACCACCTGGCGGTGCAGCCAGCGGCCTTTCGCTTCGCGCGAAGAACCCTGCCATTCGCCTTCGCGCGGCTGGCCGTCCAGGACCACGCGCGCCAGGTCGTCGAAGATGCCGTTGTCGCGGAAGTGCGGCAGCATGTCGCCCAGCAGCATGCCCTGCATCTGTGCGCGCGGCAGGCCGATGAAAGCCTCGGCGCGCGAGTTGGTCGCCTCGACCACGAAGTCGGCCACGGTCCCGCCCTGGCCGCGCACGGCGCGCAGCACGAAGAAGGCGTCCAGGCTGCCTTCGGAGGCGGCCGCATAGGTTTCCTGGGCGCGGCGCGCGCGCTGGCGCACGCGCGCCAGCTGCCAGGCCCAGCCCGAGATCACGGCCACCACCAGCAGCAGCAGGGCGGTGGCGCCGCTGGCGGCCGCGAGATAGGTGTGGCGCTTCTCGTTGAAGGGCGCGAACTGCTCCTCCTTCGACAGGCCGACCACGATCGCCAGCGGGAAGCCGTGCAGGCGCTGCACGCTGGTGTAGCGCAGCACGCCGTCCGGGCCCTTGTGCAGGGCGACGGCGCCGCCGGCGGCCGTGCCCAGTTCGATGCGCTGGCCCCAGCTGACGCTGTCGCCGACGCGCAGCGCGCGCATCAGGCCGTCGACGCCGGCCAAGCCCAGCATGCCCTGCTCGCCGTCGCGCGAGCGCTCGTAGGCGCTGGTGAAGTAGGAGGGATCGGCTTCGACGATTGCCACGCCCGCGAAGTTGCCGGCGCGGTCGTTGATGCGACGCGTGAAGTGCAGGTGCGGTTCGGATTTCACGCCGTCGCTCACGGTGGCGCTGACGAACGGCAGGCCGAGGTCGTTGTTGCGGTGGTAGAGGTAGTAGGCGGTGCCGGAAACGTCGTGCACGCCTTCGTCCGGATTGCTGGCGACGATGCGGCCCTGGCCGTCGGCGATGGCCACCACGAACACCAGGCCGGGCGGCAGCAGGCCCTGTTCGCGCAGGGCGGGCAGGGCGCCGTCTGCGCCGTTCAGTTCGACCGCATACTTGAGCACCTTCAGCGTCTGGTCGATACCGTTCAGGCTGCGCGCCATCTGCGCTTCATAGGTTTCGATGCGCTCGAGCGTGGCCGCCTCGACCGCCGCGGTGGCGGCGGCGCGGTCGGTGTCGATCACGCGCAGGGTCAGGATCCACAGGCCGATGACGAGCAGGCCGGCGAACAGGGGCAAGGAGATGTGGGTGTCGAGGCCGCGTCCGAGCCAGCGCGCCAGGCGCGAGCCGCGCGAGCGCCGCTCGAGGGGAGGAGGGAGGAGTTGCATGGCCAGCTCCTCAACGCACCAGCAGCACCGGCCGCACCGTCGGATCGAGCGCCTCGCGCTCGATGTAGCCGATCAGGTTCGGGTCGTCCGCGACCGCCTTGCGCACGGCGGCGCTGCCGGCCAGCTCGCGCGGCGGCTGGCCGCGTCCGGTGAACACCATTTTCGACCAGTGGGCCTTCAGCAGGGCCGGGGTCTTGCCGGCAACGCGCGCGTAGAACTGGTCGCGTTCGCTTGAGCCGATCGGCTGGTCGAGCGCGGTCGCCACCGCGCCGTTCGGAAAGCGCGGGGCCTGGCCAAGGAAGATGGCCGCCACCTGCTCGGGCCGCAGGGACTCGATCGGGCTGCGCGCCGAGACCACGACCACCAGGTCGTCGGCCTGCGCCAGCCCGGCGGCGCAAGTCATCAATAGGGCTGCCAGCAGCCGTGTGCTTCGAAGTCGCATGCCGTCCTCTCAGAAAACGAAGTCGAGGGCGGCGCTGGTCACGTGCGCCGTGTGCCCCGACTGGTAGTCGGGCACCGAATTGATGAACATGCCGCGCGAGCCGCTGCGCGTGGTGACGCGTTCGTGCTGCAGCTTGAGCGCGAGGTTCGACGCGACATCCCAGCGCAGGCCGGCGCTGAGCGTGGACTGCGAAGGTACGGCGCGCATCATTGCCGCCAGGTTGGCGTTCAGCACGCTGCCCGCGGCCGCATACGGCAAGGGCAGGCCGGCCAGCGTGAGCGAAGTCGGACCCGCCGGCAGCCGGCCCCACACCCGCGCGTAGCCGGCATAGGGCGTCAGGTTGGCATGGCGCCAGCCGCTGCTCAGGTAGGCCGAGCGCGTGCTGCCGAGGTAGCCGTCGACCTTGCTGCGTCCCGCTTCGCCCATCACGAACCACTGGCCCGGATCGTAGTTCAGTCCGATGCTCATGGCCGAGGCGCGCTTGTCGTCGACCCGCAGGCGGCGCGCGATGTCGCGGCCCTGGGCGCCGAAGCCGTCGAGCGCCACGAACAGCTCGGGGAACAGGCTGACCGACAGTCGGGCCGTGATCACCGACGCGCGGATGCTGAAGTCGCCTTGCTCGACCGTCTGCGACAGGCCGGCGATACCGTGCCCGCGCAGGCGCGCGCCGTCGTAGAGCGGCGTGTCGGTGCGGCCGTACAGGACCTGGGTCGTGCTGCGCATCGATTCGCCGTTCCAGCGCCAGCTGATGTCGGCGCCGTCGCTGCTGCCGAGCGGGAGGACGCCGTAGACTTCCATCGGTGTGCGCACCCAGGGGTAGGCATAGCCGACCTTGCGGTAGTCGGCGGCGATGAACATCGGCAGGGCGATGCGGCCGACGCGCAGCGCCAGCTCCGGCGTCACCTGGTATTTGACGTTGGCCCATTCCACGCGCGGCTCGTAGCTGTAGTCGAGGCGCTGTTCGGTCACCACCTGCAGCACCGCCGACCATTTTGCATCGAAGGTGTAGTCGAGCTGGCCGCCCAGCCGGGTATCGACGTGGCGGCTCCAGTTGTCGGTGCGTCCGGCGCCGCCGGCCTTCATGATCGAGGCGACGAAGTCGGCCTGGCGCTCGTCGGAATGGACGGCGCTGACGGTGCCGAAGCCGGAGAATTTCCAGGTCGGGTTGCTCGTGTCGGCGTGGGCAGGTGCGCCGAGCGCGAACAGGACTGCACAGGCGGCAGGCAGGGTTTTGGCAGCAGTGGATGGGGAAAACATGACTCGCTCTCAATCGGGGCTGGCATGCCGGGCGCCGGCAGCGGCGCGCAACAGCCTGGTGCGCCGGTGTGGAAACCGGCTGCGTGCATCGCGCACGCCACGACTGGACTGTAAGCGAGCGGCCTCTTGAAAGTCGATATATTTACGATTGGAAACGAGTTTAAACGAGATCGGCGTTGTGACAAGGCAACGAAAATTGTATTTAAATCAATGCCTCAGATTTTCTGTAACTGCCGGTCGATCGCCTTGCGCGCCCGTTCGTTGCGCTCGCTGTAGCGGTCGGTGAGATAGGCCGTCCGGCCACGGGTGAGCAGGGTGAACTTCACCAATTCCTCCATCACGTCCACCACACGGTCATAATAGGCCGATGGGCGCATGCGTCCGTCCTCGTCGAACTCCTTGTACGCCATCGGCACCGAGGACTGGTTCGGAATTGTGAACATGCGCATCCAGCGCCCGAGCAGGCGCAGGGTGTTGACGACATTGAAGGATTGCGAGCCGCCGCACACCTGCATCACGGCGAGGGTGCGGCCCTGGCTCGGGCGGATCGCGCCCATCTCCAGCGGAATCCAGTCGATCTGGTTCTTCATCACCGCCGTCACCGCGCCATGGCGTTCGGGGCTGCACCAGACCTGGCCCTCGGACCACAGGCACAGTTCGCGCAGCTCGACCACTTTCGGATGCGTTTCCGGGGCGCTGCCGACCATCGGCAATTCCATCGGGTCGAAGATCTTCACCTCGGCGCCGAAGTGCTCGAGGATGCGCGCGGCCTCGTAAGTCAGGAAGCGGCTGAAGGAGCGCTCGCGCAGCGAGCCGTAGAGCAGCAGGATGCGTGGCGGGTGATTCATCTCGCCCACGGGTTCGAGCTTGGCGGCGCTCGGGATGTCGACCAGTTCGGGCTGGAGGTTGGGCAGGTCGGGGAGAGTGCTCATGGTGTCGCTTTCAGCTCAGGCGCAGGGCGAGTGCACACAGGGTAAAGAAGAGGATCGGCAGCGTCAGCACGATACCGACGCGGAAATAATAAGCCCACGCGATATGGATATTCTTCGCGTCCAGCACGTGCAGCCACAGCAGGGTTGCCAGGCTGCCGATCGGCGTGATTTTCGGGCCGAGGTCCGCGCCGATGACGTTCGCATAGACCATCGCCTCGCGCACCACACCCGTCGCGGTCGTGGCCTCGATCGCCAGGGCACCCACCAGCACGGTCGGCATGTTGTTCATGATGGACGAGAGAATCGCCGTCATGAAGCCAGTGCCGAGCGCCGCGCCCCACACACCATGCTGCGCGCACTGATCCAGCAGGGCGGTCAGGTAATTGGTCAGGCCCGCATTGCGAAGTCCATAGACGACCAGGTACATCCCAAGGGAGAAGACGACAACCTGCCACGGCGCCCCGCGCAGCACCTCGCGCGTCGGGATACGGTGTCCGCGTGCCGCCACCGCGAACAGCAGCGCCGCGCCCACTGCCGCCACGGCGCTGATCGGCACGCCGATGTCGTCGAGCCAGAAGAAGCCGGCCAGCAGCATCGCCAGCACCCACCAGCCGGTGACAAATGTTGCGCGGTCATGGATTGCCTCTTCCGGACGCTTTAACTGCGCCAGGTCGTAGTTCGCCGGGATGTCCTTGCGGAAGAACCAGGTCAGCGCCGCCAGGGTGGCCGCCACCGAGACCAGGTTGACCGGCACCATCACGGCGGCGTAGCGCGCGAAGCCGATGCCGAAGTAGTCGCTTGATACGATGTTCACCAGGTTCGACACCACCAGCGGCAGGCTGGCCGTATCGGCGATGAAGCCGGCCGCCATCACGAAGGCGAGGGTGGCCTGCGGCGAAAAACGCAGGGCGGCCAGCATGGCGATCACGATCGGCGTCAGGATCAGCGCCGCGCCGTCGTTGGCGAACAGCGCTGCCACGGCGGCGCCCAGCAGCACCAGCAGCACGAACAAGCGTCCCCCATTGCCTTTGCCCCAGCGCGCCACGTGCAGCGCCGCCCATTCGAAGAAGCCGGCCTTGTCGAGTAGGAGGCTGATGATGATCACGGCGACGAAGGCGCCCGTCGCGTTCCAGACGATGTTCCACACGACGGGAATGTCGGCGACATCGATGACGCCGGCGAGCAGGGCGAGCACGGCGCCCGCCGAGGCGCTCCAGCCGATGCCGAGGCCGCGCGGCTGCCAGATGACGAGGACGAGGGTGGCAATGAAGATCAGGGAGGCGCTCAGCACAGGACTGTCACTCCTGGGCGGGCAGCAGCGTGCCGATGCGGTCCAGCTCGGCCTTGAAGCGGACGCGGTCCCTCTTCAACTCGTCCAGCGGCAGGGCCAGGAAAGCCTGGATGCGCGCCACGATGATGGCGTAGGTGCGCTCGAACGCGGCCTCGATCTCTTCCTCGCTGCCGGCGACATGGCTCGGGTCTTCCAGGCCCCAGTGGGTGCGCAGCACCGGGCCCAGATAGGCCGGGCAGGTTTCGCCGGCGGCGCTGCCGCAGACGGTGACGACGATGTCCGGCGTCACCGGCAGCGCGTCCCAGGACTTGCTGTAGTAGCCCTCGGTCGAGATGCCCTTGCGCTGCAGGAGCGCCACGGCGCGCGGGTGCAGCCAGCCGGTCGGCTGGCTGCCGGCGCTGATGGCATGCAGGCCTTGGGGCGCCAGGTGGTTGAAGGTGCCCTCGCTGAGGACCGAGCGGCAGGAATTGCCGGTGCAGAGAAACAGGATGTGCATGGGATTGCCGTTCAGGTGGATTGCGTGGCGGGGGCGCAGGCGGCCGGCGCGGCCGCCCCGCAGGGTACGCCGCCGCAGCAGTTATCGAGCAGGAAGCCGACCAGGCCGTTCATCGCGTTGACATTGGCCGCATAAATGACAAAACGGCCGTCCTGCTTCGAGCTCAGCAGTGACGCGTGCGACAGTTCCTTCAGGTGGAACGAGAGCGAGGAGGGCGCGATGTCGAGGTGCTCGGCGATCCTGCTGGCCGCCATCCCGGCCGGGCCGGCCTGGACCAGCAGGCGAAAGACCGCAAGCCGGCTTTCCTGCGCCAGCGCGGCAAGTGCCGCCAGTGCTGCTTTGGTATTCATCGCGTACTCCATCGGACGATTCGAAAAGGTGGAAGAATTATACGGGTCAAGTTCGACATTTCAAAGATTATCGAATTATCTTGACAGGCTCGTGACATGCGTTTTATTCTGCGTTCGTAAATTGACGAATGACGAATGCGATCATGAACACCTGCTGTGAACCGAAGCCGGGCGTCGCCACCCCCGAAATCGATGCCGAGCAATTCGCGCTGATGTGCAAGGCGCTCGGCCACCCGGCGCGCGTCCAGCTGCTGAACTACCTGGCGGCCTACGGCGCCTGCTATTTCGGCAGCCTGGCCGACGTCCTGCCGCTGGCTGCCTCGACGATCTCGCAGCATGTCAGCGTACTGAAGCAGGCTGGCCTGATCATCGGCTCCTCCGACGAGCAGCGGGTGTGCTACTGCGTGAACCCGGAGCGCCTGGCCCTGTTCAAGCGGATGGTCGCGAGCCTGTAAAAATTTTTTGCCTTGTTGTTCGTAATTCGACGAATGACTAATTCGAATCCAACCTGACCTGGGAGACACCATGAACGACCGCCTCGCCACCACGCTTCCCGTCGCCGTCCTCGGCGCCGGCCCTGTCGGCCTCGCCGCCGCCGCCCACCTCGCCGCACGCGGCCTGACGCCGCTGATCCTGGAAGCGGGTGCCGACGTCGGCGCCAACCTGGAGACTTACCGCCACGTGCGCCTGTTCTCGCCCTGGCAGTACAACGTCGACCGCGCGGCGCGCGTCCTACTGGAGGAGGCGGGCTGGCGCATGCCGGCGCCCGAGGGTTTGCCCACGGCCGGCGAACTGGCCGACCGCTACCTGCGGCCCCTGGCGGCCTTGCCCGCGCTTGCGTCGCATTTGAAGCTGGGCCAGCGCGTGCTCGCCATCACGCGCGCCGGCTTCGACAAGGTCAAGACGCGCGGCCGCGAAGCTGCGCCCTTCGTGATCCGCGTGGCGAACGCGGAGGGCGAACGCGACTACCTGGCCAGCGCCGTGATCGACGCCACCGGCACCTGGTCGCACCCGAATCCGCTGGGCGCGAACGGCTTGCCGGCGCACGGCGAGGAGTCTCTGAATGCGCGCATCGCCTACGGCATGCCGGACGTGCTCGGGAAGGACCGGGCGCGCTATGCCGGCAAGCGGGTGCTGGTTGCCGGCGCCGGGCACTCGGCGGTGGGTTCCTTGCTGGCGCTGGCGCAGCTGGCCGAGGAAGCGCCGGGCACCCAGCTGGTCTGGGCCATCCGCGGTCTCCCGAACGCGAAGCTGTTCGGCGGCGGCGAGGCCGACGGCCTGGCGGCGCGCGGCCTGCTCGGCATGCGCCTGCGCGCGCTGCAGCAGTCCGGGCGGCTGGAACTGCGCGCCTCCTTCCGCATCCGCGCGCTGGCCGCATGCGGCGCTACGCTGAGCGTGCACGGCGACGAAGGCGTGGCGCCGATCGAGGGCATCGACGTGGTTATCGCCGCCACCGGCGCGCGCCCCGACCTGGCGCTGACGCGCGAACTGCGGGTGCGCCACGATCCCTGGCTCGAGAGCACCGATTTGCTGGCGCCACTCATCGATCCGAACGAACACAGTTGCGGCACGGTGCGCCCGCACGGCCACCGCGAGCTGGCCCATCCGGAGCCCGGCTATTATGCGGTGGGCGCCAAGAGCTACGGACGGGCGCCGAACTTCCTGATGGCGACCGGCTACGAGCAGGTGCGCTCGGTGGTGGCGGCGCTGGCCGGCGACCTGGCGGCCGCCGACGACGTCCAGCTGGCGCTGCCGGAGACGGGCGTCTGCAGCACGCGCCAGGCCTACGACGAGGCGCCGGCGGCGGGCTGCTGCGGCGGACCGGCGCCGGCCGCGGCGGCAGGCTGCCGCGCGGCGGATGCCGAGGCCAAGGCCGAGGGGAAGAGCGGCTGCGGCTGCCCGCCGGCGGCCGCGCAAACTGCAAGCTGCTGCGCATGAAGCGGACGAGGACCGCATGACAGCACAGTGGCGCACCATCGGCATCCTGGCCCCCACCCAGATCATCTCTTGGGGTTCGCTGTACTACGCGTTCAGCATCCTCGGCCCGCGCATCCGTGACGAAATGGGCTGGAGTATGGAGCTCGTCTTCGGCGCCTATTCGTGGAGCCTGCTGGTGGCGGGCCTGGTTGCGACGCCGGTCGGGATTCTGCTCGACCGCCACGGCGGCCGGCGCATCATGGGCGCGGGTTCCATCCTGTGCGGCATCGGCCTGGCTGCGCTGGGAGCGAGCCGCTCGCCGCTGGCCTACCTGGGCGCCTGGACCGTGCTCGGCCTGGCCATGGGCATGACGCTGTATGAAGCGGCCTTCGCCACCATCAACCGCCGTTACGGGGGCGAAGGGCGCCACGTGATCTCGACCCTGACGCTGTTCGCCGGCTTTGCCAGCACGATCTTCTGGCCGCTGACCCAGGCGCTCGATGCCGCATGGGGCTGGCGCGCGACCTACTTCTGGTACGCGGCGCTGCAGTTCCTGGTCTGCCTGCCGCTGCACCTGCTGCTCGGCGGCGAAGCTGTCCGGCCCGCAGCCGTAGCGCGAATGGAGCGTCGCAGCCATACCCTGGCGGAAGCGCTGCGGCACCCGGCGTTCTGGAAACTGACGGCGGCCTTCGCGGCCCACACCCTGGTTTTTTCGGTCCTCTCGGTGCACCTGATTCCGCTATTGCGGGACCTCGGGCACAGCGCCCGGCTTGCCGTGCTGATGGCGATGCTGATCGGTCCGATGCAGGTGGCGGGACGGCTGCTGGAACGTACGGCGGCGCGCGCCGCGCCGCCCGAGCTGGTGGGCAAATACTGTTTTGCGGCGCTACCGGCGGCGCTGGCGAGCGTGCTCCTGTTCGGGAGCCAGGCCTGGGCGATTGCCTGCTTCTGCATCCTCTACGGCTTGAGCAACGGCGTCCTGACCATCGTGCGCGGGACCCTGCCGCAAGCGCTGTTCGGGAGCGCCAACTACGGCGCCATATCCGGCGCCATGGCCGGTCCCGCGCTGGTCGCCAAGGCCGCCGGCCCTGTCGTCGGCGCCGTGCTGCTGGCCCGGCATGGCGCGCCGGAGCTGGTACTGGGATTGCTGTTCGCGGTGGCGGC
>Ga0308160_10006655_pt1 | contig 11704 bp, 18 predicted proteins | sample PhyFR1_FD_201036 | JGI IMG/M metagenome (GOLD analysis project Ga0308160, IMG submission 201036) | Phyllosphere microbial communities from UC Gill Tract Community Farm, Albany, California, United States - DLSLF.R1 | ecosystem: Host-associated > Plants > Phyllosphere > Unclassified | place: USA... | reverse complement strand
GCCTTTCTGGTATTGCCTGTAATGTCTGGTTACCTGGGAGTTAGCGAGAGGCGACTGGGGCGTCGACCGAGAAGGTGCGATCATCTTGAAGCTGAGAGGCAGATGGCAGAGAAAAGAGGGAGAATTAGACATACAGTTCCATGAGCAGCCTCGGACTCCATAGTCTTTCCATCAGGCGTAATCAATTCAGAAGTCATCATTCCCAAAGATCCGAAACCCTGGGCTAAGATATCCGACATGACATCTCCATCGTAATTCTTGCATGCCCAGACGAATCCTCCGGAAGACTTGATAGCTTGAGCTACCATGTCGTCTGTCCGTCAGCTTAGCTGCAAGGGGGGACATACCAATTAGACGATGTTCGTAGTAGATGCCTGCTTTCTCGAATTGGGTTTTGTAAGTGCTAGACATCAGTTCTGATTGAGTTGACGGCATGTTAGGACTCACGCATCGTAGATCTCCTGGAAGATATCCTTGAATCGTCCATCGTATTTCTTCAAGATAGTGCTGATATCAGCCCAACCCACGTTCCAACTACCTGCTAAAACTCACTTCTTGGTAGACATGAACAAAGGCATCTCCTTCTGAATAGCCATCTTGAAACTAGCATGTGCGAAACCTTTAATACTCTCATCGGTATTATACATCGACATAGCAACTCCCTTTCCTTTGAAATCATAAACGTTCATTTCCGTTGGTTTTGATCCATCCTCAGGAGTGAAGGTTAGCGTGAGTTTACCAGGTCCGGGAGCGATGAAATCTGTAGAACGGTATTGATCACCGAATGCGTGTCGACCGATTACGATTGGTTTCGTCCATCCTGGAACTGGTTTTGGGATCTTTTCTAGGATGATGGGTTCACGGAATACAGTTCCACCTAGGATATTTCGGATCTACCCATCAGTCTCGTTCTCACTTTGCGATTGAAACAGAGTGATTGAGGACGTACGGTACCATTAGGACTTCTCCACATTTCCTTCAATTTGAACTCCTCGACTCGTGCCTCGTCGGGTGTGATCGTTGCGCATTTGACTCCTACCGAGTATTTCTTGATGGCCTCCGCAGAGTCGATTGTGACTTGATCGTTTGTCTGCTATCAGCTTGGCACTTCGCTGAGAAGCAGCATGAGAGGGAGCTTACTGCATCACGGGACTCCATGCCTAGATCATAGTATTTGAGGTCAATGTCGAGATAAGGAGTGATAAACTGTTATCAGCACCTACAATTCCCGCTTGAATCGCGGTGAGAAGAGGAAAGGACATACATCATCCTTGATCTTCTTCCAGATAATCCTAGTCATCTCATCACCATCAATCTCAACCACAGGGTTCTTGACTATTTATCAGCGTCGATTCATTTTGCTTCAGTACAGCTCCTCGGGTACAGAGTGTGAACGTACCCTTGATCCTCTCGCCTCCTGCTGGAGTTGCGTAGCATCTAGCAGCCATCATCAAACTCTGATGGGAGCGGAGGGGACTGAGCCGGGCTCGGGTGAATGTGGATGTAAGCTGAAGTTAGCGTGGGGGAGCTTAGCCATGAGGAGCGTATTGTGACCCACCATTTCGTAAGCTCGGACTTCTATCGTGGTTCTTCAATGGATTTGATATAGATCTGTGTGATGCTTTTAGACTGTCCTCCACGTTCAAGAGGTGTAGGTTCTAGCTGATAAGGTGTATAGGCAGTAGTTTGGTCCACTTGGTCTACCAGTTGATTTCGGGTAATCGCCCGAACCCCGGCCGAAACGGAACATACACTATGATTACGTAAATATGCACGGGTGATCGCTCAGATGACAGAAGTCTTGAATCCGTTGATCGACAGTATACTTACTGTACATTCATTATCAATTAGCAATGAGACCGACAATTAGACTACTAGCAACAGCTTCGGCGCCACTACCACTATCCATATCCCAAGCTTCAGCTCAACTCATCCCACCTATCCCGTACGGTACCATCGTGGATCGCAAGTATGAGTAAGAGAGCTGATGTTCAGATTATATCGCCGCCTCCTAAGAGTTCATCGAAAATTACCAGATGAAATGCGATTTATGGGTGATTCTTATGTCAAGTCTGAATTCCGATTAACGAGGAAAACGGATAATCCACTACACATCATCGGATTCTTGTCGCAGTGGAAGAAGTATTTGGACGATCTACAAGAAGGAGGAGTAGAGGGGAGGAGGTTGGATGTTGATTCTATGGATCGATTGAGTGTTGAACAGGTTGGACAGCTTTATGAGTTGATGCATGCTACCAAGGAGGTCTGGAAATCGTGAGTGTTCTCTCTCCTAGTGTCGAAATGCGGTTCGGACTCTGACTGATGGATAGACCGGCAGAATTGGAGAAACAGGCTGTCGAGGCTGAAGATAAGTCGAGTGGGAAGGGGAGTAATTAGGAAACAGCAGAAGTATAATGGAAAGATCTAGATGATTGGCGTGGCATAATTTACGTGAACCGTTTGTCACTGCTGTGATTGACTTTGGAGATCGTTGTCTGGTGTGGACACTGTTAACAGGTCTCTCTTCATCGCCTACAGTCACCATAGGCTGCTCTGTACCCTTCAATCTGCCGTTCCACTGATTTACCTCGTGAACTTGGTCACCAAGAGGTCATTGGATGTCAGGCACGAAACCACGTGAAAATCACGCTTCACTCAAAGTCAACCTGAATGCTCAACATTGACTTCCTACATCACCTCATATCAAAATGCCACCCCGTCTAGCAGCTATGGCAGGCGGAAGCAGCTCTCAACTAGGCAGCTCAGTCTACCGATCATCCGAGCAATTTGGCTCAAGTCGCGGGGACACAGAGATGGACGGCTCGTCAGCAAATCTAGAGGAGGTGGATGTTGATACCCTCTACCTCCAACCTCCTGCTTTCAAACGGAAAGAAAAGGGCAAATGGCAAGAGTCGGGGCATACTCTCGCTCTCGGACTCAATCCTATTGATGGAAGCGTCGCGAGTTGGATCACACATAGGGTGAGTTTATGAATTTGGTGAATGGCTAATTTCAGTCGACGCCGGAAACTAGTAAAGGATCTTCATCCAAGGTCGCACCTCTGCCTCTTGTGGACCAGCTCGTGTCGTTCTCATCACTCAGCAATATCTCCCAACCACTCGCTACGCTCTACACGGAATCTCACACTCTCTTTACTTCGCTGCAACATATCGTAGCGTCCGCCATCCGATTACCAGTTCCTGGACAAGGACTGAATGCTCGAGGATTGGGTGTGGCGGAGGTATGGAACAAACAAGGCAAGCAGGCGAGTATGGAGGGACTACTAGGTCCACCTGGAGCAGAGACTGTTGGGCATATTAGGAGATTGGTGGGGATGTACCTTGAGGAAGTTGTCAAGCTCCGTGAGAGTGATGTCGAGGCGGAAGTCAAGGCGAAGTTTGATGCTGTTTATCATGTTTTGAACCTGGCTATGATCCTGTATCTGCCCCAAGATGGAAGAGGAGAAGGGTTGTTGGGTGAAGAACTCCTAGATTGGGTCAATGACGTTGATCCTGGTGCGTCATCTCTTCTTGATCAGTAGTGTGCTGACGGGTAGCTCCCGACAATTCACAAGGAAACGAAATCATGCAGACCAATCAACCTTGGGACCATCCTTCCTTCTGGCCATATATCGCACGATGTATTCTCCGCGGCTTTCACCTCCCAGCATCCTCGTTTATGCGAACACTCACCGACCACCCTCACGCGCCAATATCGAAACTAGCAGCAATCTTACATCATCACTTATCAGTCTATCCCCGATCTCATCAGACATCGCAATACCCCCTTGAATCTCAGTTCGTCAGCGCACATCGCTCGTGGTTAAGCAGGTTACGAGCTGAGGTATCGACTTTCTTAGGTGGTCGGCCAAAGGGTAGTTGGTTAGAGGAGAAGAATGGAGGAGGAAAAGATTGGAAGAGGTGGGAAGATGGTTTCAGGGTCGTCATTGATCTAATGGAGGGTAAAGCTGAGGCGGTTTTGGAACAGGCGGCAGATTGGAGGGAGGCAGTAGGCGCTTGGGGTGCTCTTGTGGATGTTCAGCTCAAGAGGGATGATCTACCGTATGTCCCTTTTTTATCATATAGGCAAGGCTGACAGGGATAGGACTGCACTCGCACGTATAGTCGAGAAGCTGCCGGTCGATCCGTCTGTGCTGGACGATACTATCGAGTCCAACCTGTGCAAAGGCAACATCATCCAGGTATGTTCTTCTCGACTACTAGTCTGTGGGGGGCAGCACGCTGATCTTTAGGCCATGACTGGCTGCCAGGAACTGGATATCTGGCTGGCCGCTCATCTCGGCGATGTCTTCGACAAGCTCGCCTTGATACCAGATGACGAAGAGAGGTGAGCCACTATAATAACACTCTGAGCACGGCTGATCCCCAGATTCGAAATGTCATTACGTGACTACTTCCTCCTTGAATACGCCGATATCCTCCAAACAAGCCCACAGGCCCAATCATTCTGGCGAGTCATATGCGACTACCTCGCAGCAGCAGGCGACGAAGGTCGAAATCGACTAAAGAACCATATCCTACATATCAGCCTCAACCTCGAACCCCCTAAGATCCCAGAACCACGCGAAGCAGTAGAAGGAGAATTGATGGAAGTGGAGGAACCTCCTGTTGATGAGAATCTGAGGCATTTCACTGAAGTCAGGGAAGCATGCGAGGAGCTTAGACTGGAGGGCGAGTGGAAGACGATGAGCAAGATCGTTGCTGAGCGGCTTATTCGGAAGGGAGAGTACGGGATGGCTGCTGCCATGTGTCTGCAGGCGGAAGATAGCTTTACACTATCACTCATTGCTGAGAGGATTTGCGATGCGTACCTCGCTAAAGGTGAGCTTACATGCCCTTGGACTGAAGCTGATGAGTAGGTGACGCCGAATTCCTGAGACTAGTCGATACGTTACCCCCGAGTCTACTTAACGAAGCTCCCCTTGCGCTCAGTCAAGTACAGCCAGATGGAGCTAAACCACTCGATTTACCAAGTCAATCGGCAGTGTCGGTATTCGCTTCCCGCTTGACCTTCCTAGCGGAATTCAGGGACTACCTACTCTTCCTAAGTCAAGGAGCGAGAGACAGAGCAGCAATCCGCTTAGTGGATCTCCTCCGTTCTGGTGTGGCTCCAATTGGGATGTGGGCGGTGCTGCTGGTGGAAAGTGTAAACCTGCTAGAAGGTGAGTCTGATCACAAAGGAGTGATTCTAAGCTGATGATAGACCCCGACATCTTGTTCACTTCGAATGACTCTTTCGAGCTTCTTCGTGTTCTGGATGAAGTCACTCAGAACTCGAGCTACGCTCCGGAAGAATACTTGGACAGTCTCATTATTTACCTACAACGAAGCGAGTCCACGGCAACAGCCGCAGGACAGGCTGCTGAGAAGGTGACGAAGATCGGCTTGCCTGAAGCAAACAGGAAATTAGATCAAGTCAGACTGGCATTAGCGAGGAATTTAGCTAGAGCATTGGTAGTTGGATTTGAGAATCCATTCTAATATGCATTAGAAGGTATATGAATAGACGCGTCTGTGCCTTGAGACAAAGTTAAGTTAAGTTACCCCTTGGTGTATGATCATCAACAATCACTCACTTTCATATACACCGCACAGCAGCTTCGATTCTTTGTACTTCATCTCAATACGTATAGCTGGACTATCGCCAGGCCGCTGGAACGGTCTCTTTCTATCAGTGTCACTGGGACTCGAGTGTTCATCCAGCTACTTAGTGGAACGCCTCGGCAATTGATCACGCTATCCACACCGCATCACATCTCGTAACCTCTCTCGCCCGCCATACCGCATGTATCTATAATTCACGACATCACGACCCAACCACCAGCTTGACATATCCGCCATGTCGCGAGGTCCATCACCTTCCCCGGTCTCGGTCCTACAACCGCCCATTACCCATTCGGCATCTTCAGTATCACTTCGATCTCATAATCTCCGTATCAACCTCGACTCTAGTAATCACCTAAACCACCGCTCTCGATCCAATACCACCCTCTCCCCACCTCCTCAGAATGAATATATCCATCCTAGAAGTTTGAGCCTCTCTCACCAACTCTCACCGACAGAAGCAAAGGATGTAGTCCTAGCCGTCCGGAACCTCCGAGGAGACCTTGAAAGTCCAGCTAGATCTTATTCGAATCTAAGAGAGATGGTACTTGATGAAGAGGAAGATGAGGGGGAGCAGGATGAAAGTATGTTGATGGAATATGAGACTCCTGGAAAGACCAGGGATAGGGATAGGAGGAGGGAGAGGAGTCAAACTCCCGCTAGGGCTGGTGTATCGACCATGCAGAGGATCATGAGGGCTTTGGAGAAAAGTCCTGATGAGGGAGATACACTCGATTTGAGTAGGAAGGGGATTGATAATATCGGTGATGAGGAGGTCGAGATGTTCAAGTCGGGAGTGGGGAAGGATTTGAAAGGTGTTTGGAGGTCAGTCCATTCAATACCAATAGGGTTTGGCTAATGAGTAGACTGGCACTGTCATACAATGCTCTGGATGATGGAGCGATCGTCAAATCATTCTCGACACTCACAAGGCTGAGGTATTTGAACCTCAAAGGGAATCTCCTCACTCAGTTTCCAGAAGCTGTCAGTCTCTTGCGTATGATGGGGAATGTAGCTGACGAGCAGCTCACCCATATGGAAGGTCTAGAGATTCTCGATCTATCAAAGAACAATATCACTGCCTTCCCCGAGGTTCCTAATAAATTGATCAATCTAAAAGTATTGTCTCTTACGCATAATGGCATATACACCCTTCCGACATATATGACCTCTTTCGAAAATCTCAAAGTATTCAAAGTCGCCAGTAATCCAATTGAATGGCCTGTACGTCTTACATCTGTACAGAGGGATATGGCTAATATTAGCCTCGAGAAGTCTTGGGAGCTCTGATTGCGGGTGAGATGTCAGAGAAAGATCCTGTTACTGGCAAGACAAGACGGGATGAGGATTTAAGACCTTGGATTGAGAATATGAAGAGCTGGATGAGGCAGAAGAGTGTCGAGACTGAACGATTGTTGGATAGAAGTAGGAGTGAGGATGATGCGTATCTTGCCTCAGAGTAGGTTCCACTCCTTGAAGATGGAAGATGCTGATATCAAGGGAGGAACCACCTTCAGCTGTCTCGTTAGAGAATGGACAACGAACACCGTGGCAAGCAACTCCTACTTCAACTGCTCCTTCCTCTCAACAGACTGTCAGACGTATTGGACGAGACGAGTTTTCAAGAGCAGGTTCGCCCTCACAGCCCCCCTTCTTTGGTCGTCACGACTCATCAAATGCTTCAGCCTCGGAGGACAGTCTGGATCAAATCTCAACCTTCCGCCGCCTTCCCCACCGCTCGGGATCATCAAGCCACCTACGCCAAGCTTCCACATCATCCTTCACCCCACCGACTTCAGCTACCACAGTCTCTTCATCCGGTCATTCTCGGAATCCATCAATGACTATCCCCCAACCATTACCCAATCCTGCAACTCACGGCCACTCGCGTGGAGGAAGCTATGAACCAAATCAGAGAATGAGTGGACAATTGATGGGGAAGAAGTCATTGCCGGATCTAAGGCAGAGTCATGCCAAGATCATCTCGGAACGAAGGGGCGATTCAACTCCTGCTGAACAAACTCGTCAACTTGGGCTTGGGATCGCGCCTGCTACCCCACCTGGGAAACCGGCATTTGTACAAATGGCAAGATCAGTTACTGGCGGTCCGTCTTCGCCTCGAACTCTTGATGGTGGATTACGAAGGCGGTCCAACGAATTCATGCGACGACTAGGTGGGGATCTACAGGAAAAGCGATCTTCTCAGGACGATCCTCATGTGGATGAATCGAAAAACTCGTACTTTCGTCGATTGTCTACTTTACCGACTTCCTCCATCTCCAAATCAGTCCCTCCAGCTCTACTAGCTGTTATCGACGCCATCCGGGGAATGCTATTTGCAATGTCGCAATTACAAATGGCCCTTCGACAATACCTCACATTCGCCCTCAATGAACGTGTCGCAGGTGTACTTAATCGAGTCATGGAACCTGCTGGAGCTTATATGACGACCTTGATCAATACTCTCGACCGATTCGATTCAATGTCGAGACGAAACAGTGTTCCGCCCCAGGCTATCCGAGCTGTATTAGAGGCAACAAAGGAGAGCGTCTCGGTTTTCGGTAAAGTTGTGGCTGTGCTCAAACTCCAGTCACCCGCATTACGGACGTGCGATCTACGATATACGAGGACTTTGTTGTTGATGATTTTCGGTTCAATGTCGGAAATTGCTAGATCATGGCAGGAGATGGGACCTTTGTTGAAGGAAATCAAACCGCTTCTATCCCTCGATGGGGGGATTGTAGCGAGGGCATTGGGCGGACACAAGATGATTCCTACGGGATCATTTTCTGGCAGGACACCTATTTCGCCAATTCCCGAACGAGGAGAATCGCATTCGCCCCAATCTGTCCCAAGGGGAAGTTTGTCGACTGTCACGGGTGGATCACCGATCGTGGAGGAGACTACCGACTCGCTACGGGCCGACGAAGGAGATCCTCGACTAGCTAGGAATCGGCGTCAGGGCGGATCGTTCTCTACTCGAGATGTAGAAAAGGGGATGATGATGGGTTCACCTGGAATACCTAAACCAGGTGATAATGCCCCGTTAGGATACCTTCGACATCGCCCTTCGGAATCTGCACATAGTGCTCTAGGTCAAATGGAGGAATCTGATCACGACCCCGATAACACGACAGTCACATTACCGTCTTTCCCCATCAAGGCCATCTCGCCAAATGGGACATCTGCAAATATTGCACTTACCCCTACCGATACTGATCCAATATCAATGCCCCCACCTTGGCCACACGCTATGCGAAACGGGCATAAACCAATGTCTTCCTCTGGATCAAGTCATGCGCTATCTATCGCTACTGGCCCCCAACCTTCTTTCAGGAAACTATCGGTTGATGTCCGTCCGCCAACCCCTACATCTGCTACGTTATTCGACGAGGATTTATTGGATGTCATTGAAAGCGCGACCGAGAACGCGTTCACCACCTGGCTACGCCTCGCTGAGGATGTAGGTGGTGCTTCACCCTTATCTGCCAATGGCTCCAGTCACTCGAAATCACCATCTCAGGGTAGCTTGAATCGTAATTCCGACTTTTCAAGAACGTTCATGTCGACTCGACCTGACGATATATCGGCACAATATCACGCGGAATTACTCGCCGTCTTGTCGCATGCTGAACAAACAACTTCCAACCTCCGAGAATCATTAATGGGTCTACGAGCAAATCCGGCAAGTTACGCCCGAACAACTCTACCAGACGATACACAAGCCTTCATCCAAGTCGTCGTACGCGTCTCGGGTCTCGTCAAGGTCATCTCGATAAGTCATACATTCTCCCAAGCGGTTCGATCAAGTATATCCCGCCTGACTCAATGTACAAGAGAATGCGCAATTCTAATGCAAGTCTCCTCCCTCCGACCTGGTTTAACGCCTTTGCCATACTCTGCAAATTCTGCGCCTGGGAAATTACATCGATCACAATTGAGTTTATCAAGTTCAGGTCCGGGGGGTAGTAGTGAAGATTTAACTACTCCTCATTCGGCTTCTACGCCTGGGTCTGCTGGGTGGGGATCGGCTACGGGCAGTGGGAATGGGAATGGGAGTGGATTGAGGGGGCTGCAGTTGCCTAGGAGGCAGTTGGCTCTTAATCGGGATAGGAGCGGGACGATGGGTGGGAGAGCATAATGCGATTTATGGAGGACGGTCATGATGATGATAATGCAGCCTGCCGATACCACCAGGGAATATCTCACCAAGATGAGGCGATGCGCTTACGTGCGGACAGAGGCGCAGTGACTCGGCCGCGTCAATTATGCCAAGCTCATCTATCAAATGACACCTTCTTACATCAAAGGAGAATCCGATCACGGAAGAGCAATCGACGGTTGGATGAAATGACATTACCACAAGATCCATTTATCCGAACGTCGCCTCGAGAACACAAAGGTGAGCTCGCCGATAGAACGCCAAGTACAGGCTATTTTGCATGATGACGACACATCAATAAACAATCCGAAGAAAGGACAGCCCATCCACCATCTATTTCGCTCGATCATCTCCTCGAGGACACCAAGACCTTACTTGACAAAGGCTACTGACCCCAGGGAGTCGTTAAGTCGCGCGTCGTCAAGGTGGAGCAGAAGAGATACTTCGACACACAAAGGTCTGTCTGAGTGAGGAGTAATCTCGACATGCTCGAGAGGCATATAGGGAGTACCTGTGCCCTCTAGTTCTCTCTTCATCAATCCATTCCCTCCCTCTATTTCGCTATCTCACATTCTGATCAACACCTTTTATCCCGACACAAACACAAACACATACATACCACTACACAACATGGCCCCAACACTATCACGCGAGGCCATCAGTTATCTTGCCCCTTCGACCAACGAAGAAGATCAATACACTCATCCCGACCACCCCATCGAAGAGTCTGACGATAATCTCGGTAAACAGCGATATCCAAGACGATGATATCAACGATGAAGGGTACGAGACCTCTCCCGGCTCTCTCGAGGGTGACTCTCACCTCACCGAGAAGCGATCTTTGGTCCCCCCGACCGACCATTGACTGGGGAAACAAGACTCTGGTGCGACGAGCCAAATGCTCCGATTATGGGTCAAGAGCCACCCAGTGGACCGATTCGATGAACACAAGGCGTGGCCAGTACCACATTGAGAACAATAAGAACTCGTTGATAATTCAACTATTGTTCCTCAGGGTCAAGCTTGCTTGGCAAAACCTAGTCCAAACGTCCTGTTGTTCTCACCTTATTGTTTGCCAACTGGAGCATATGGGTCAGCAAGTGAGTGCATGCTACCAATGGACTCTGAAGGATATATAAGGAGGTTGCCAAGGCTCAAAGAACCTCAGTGATCTCTGATTGTTGTTAATTATAGTAACCTATTGTTATACACCGTTCATAGAAGCTGATGATGAACACTAATTCTGTAGCATCGCGTGAAGCGAAAATCTTGCCTTTCTAACGTGGATCGCTCCCTGCTTTTATGAGAGTTGATACCCAATGTGACTTGACTGAGAAATCGTGAACATGCATTCGGGCTACGAAGGACCGGCGCATCTGATTGGTGATACCCCGTGGATTGTCTTTCATGATCTACCCAAGGAGATCTGGAAGGAGGATTTGGGAGAGGCGGTGGTTTATGCTTGAAGGACTCCAGGTTTCTGCGGCGCATTAAAACACAAAGTTTCCGAGGTTCGACGAGAAATTCAGATCGTACTCAAAGAAGTCAAAGCTCAGAATTGGGATTCTGTATGCGCCGTAATAGATGAATAGATGCGGTACAAAAATGGCATCGAGAAGAGGATCGGCGCAGACTGATGATCACCATCGGTAATTAAGGAACGATAACAAGCGATTACTTACCACATTCGGCAGTTTCAGCTGCCGTGTGTGGGGGAGTAACGCTGTCCTTTACAGAACAACAAATACGGATGTACTCATCAATACCGTTCACAAAGATCTTCGGGCATATCGCTGCAACAGTGATATCCACGCTATACTCCTGGATCATGGTATTTCCATCTCTAAAATTCCTCCATCCTAGACAGGATCGATCACCTAATCCAGAAACGAATTCATATGAGAAGAAGCGCGATTAC
>Ga0308160_10006654_pt1 | contig 11705 bp, 10 predicted proteins | sample PhyFR1_FD_201036 | JGI IMG/M metagenome (GOLD analysis project Ga0308160, IMG submission 201036) | Phyllosphere microbial communities from UC Gill Tract Community Farm, Albany, California, United States - DLSLF.R1 | ecosystem: Host-associated > Plants > Phyllosphere > Unclassified | place: USA... | reverse complement strand
ATGCCCCCGGCGCCGCCGGACTTGTCCGCCACCGTCCACCCCGCGGGGGCCCCGGCGCGGACGAGCGTGTCCCCGGTCGCGTTCCCGCTCATCCAGTCGAGCAGGGTGTCCCGGTCCCGCGGACCCAGGACGCCGCCGCCGAGGACCGCACGCAGGTCGGCGGTGAAGGCGGCCGCGGTCGTGGTGTCGGCGGTGCTGCCCGGCTCGATGGTGTTCAGCTCGGGCTCGGTGCCGACCACCTCGGTCGTGCTGTCGCCCATCGCCGTCAGGGCCGCGTCGAGGGCCGCCGGGCCGCCGGTGCGCTGCAGCACCAGGTCGAGCGCCGTGTTGTCGCTCTCCCGGACGGCGGCCTCGGCGAGCTGCACCGTCGTGAGCCCGTCGGCGAGGTGCTGCGACGTCACGGGGGAGTGTCCCGCTGCCCGGACGTCCGACGCCGTCCAGCGCACCCGCTCCTGGCGGTCCGCGGCGGGCACCGTGCGCAGGAACTCGGCGGCCGCGAACAGCTTGATGGTCGAGGCGTAGCCGAACCGCCGGTCCGCGCCGTACGCGATGGTCTCCCCGGTCACCGTGTCCGTCGCGACGACCCCGACGGCGGCGCCGTACTCGCGCTCCAGCGCGGCGACGGTCGTCCGGACGGTGGCGCGGTCGGCGGCGCTGACCTCGGGGGCGTGCGACGGCGAGGGCGTGCTCGTGGTGGGCGTGTGGCTCGCGGTGGTGGCGCCGACCGGTGCGTGGCCCTCGGTGCCCGTGCAGCCGCTCAGTGCGGTGACGGCGAGCACGGCGACGATGACGGACGTGACGAGACGACGCATGGAGACCCTCGGTGGAGCGAGTGACGGGAATCGAACCCGCGCTACCAGCTTGGGAAGCTGGAGTTCTACCATTGAACTACACTCGCGCACCCCGCTCAGCGGGACGTCGCAAGCCTAGCGGATTCTGCGCTGGACGCCAGCCGAGTGCCCGCCGAGCGTGGCGCTGCCGACCCGCACCGCGCCTCCTGGCCGGACCCGTGTCTCCGCTGTGAGCCGGTCCGTCTGACGGACAGGTGTCGCCCCCGTGTGTACCGTCCAGGTGGATCGAGCGACCCGCGAACCCGAGGAGGACCCGGATGGTCAGACATCCCCTCATCGACGACGTGGTCGGCCCCGCGATCGTGGTCGACTCGGCCTCGCCGGTGGTGTGGCTGACCGAGGCGCTCGCCTCCCTGCTCCGTCGGGCATCCGAGTCCGGACGCTTCGTCGTCCTCCGTACCGGGCCCGGCTCCGCGCTCACACCGGCGCTCCGGCACGCCCTCGGCGCGTACGGGGCCGCGTGGGCGGTCACCGATCCCGACGGCACGCTCCGCGACGGGCGGACCGGCGTCGCAGCCTCCCGCATCGAGGACTTCGTGCACCGCGGCCCCGAGCTCGTCGGCACGCCCTCGCCGGAACACCCCGTCGCACGCGACTCGGTCCGGCAGATCAGCATCGACCTCACGCTGCGCCACCACGCCGAACGCGCGATCGACATCGGGTCCGCGATCGAGGCCCTCTGCGAGACGGTCGGCACCTGCCCGACGCGCTGGGGCACCGCCGAACCGCTCACCGTGCCGTGGGACCGCTGGGTCGTCACGCAGTACGCCAAGCACGAGGCCCCGGCGGTGTCGACGTCGTACGCCGTGGGCGAGGGCTTCTCGGCGACGATGACCGCGCACCTGCTCGACGGCGTGGTCGTCGAGACGATGTCCGCCGTGCTCACGATCCCCGAGGACGGCGCCGACCAGACGCTCGCGCCGCGGCTCCTCGACGCCGTGCACCGCGTCGCCGAGGACGTCGAACCCGTCTTCGGTGTGGTGATGCAGCGTCGTGGCGACGCCGACCACCTCGTCCGTGCCGTCTCGCACGGCGAACCCGCGCCGCTCGCGGTCGTGGTCGGGCCCGAGGCGACCGAGTTCCTCGACCGGGACGGCGTGTGGCCCCCGCCGCGCACGACCACCTCGACGTTCGGCGGCGGCGGTCTCGTCGTGCGCTTCGACGACGGCTGGGAAGCGCTCGAGGCGTTCCTCGACCGCATCGACGAGGACCGGTTCCTGCAGCTCGTCGGTGGTGCCCCGCTCGACCCGGCGCACGACGAGGGCACGCTGGACGGCCACGTCGGGGACGGTTCGCACGTGTTCGGCGGTCACCGTGCCCCGTGACGTCACCCTGCTCTGCCGCGGGCCGGTGGAGACGCGCGACGTTGCCGAGGCACTGCTCCTGCACGACGAGTCCTGGGGTGTCCGGGCGCTCGACGACGGCCCGATGATGCAGGTCTGCCGGGACGCCACGCACCCCGTGATCACCGTGCTCGCGGTGCGGCGCGTGGACGCCCTCGACGAGGTCGAGCGGATCCTGCCGGACGCCCCGACGCTGTCGACGCCGCTGTGGTGGGTGGACACCGTGACGCCCGAGGGGGCGGACGGCGAGTCCGGGATCTCCGCCGCGCTCGAGGCCGCGATGGACCTCGACGCGGTCTGCATCGTCCACGGCGACTGAGCGGACGCCACGCCGCGGACGCCACGCCGCGCGCGCCACGCCCCGTCAGTCGCGGTCGTGCATCGCGGCGAGGCGCTCGTTGTACGCCTTGAGGTCCGCGTCCCCGTCCCGCTCCGCCTTGCGGTCGAGGCGCTTCGCGTCACGGGTGTCCGACCTGACCCAGTTGCGCACGACGAGCAGCGCGACGAACACCATCGGCAGCTCGGACGCACCCCACGCGATCCCGCCGCCGGTGTGCTGGTCGGCCAGGAGTGCAGCGTCGTTCGTCTGCCCGAGCGCGTGGAACCAGTCGATCGCGAAGACCGACTCCGACGTCATGACCGCGACCCCGAAGAACGCGTGGAACGCCAGGGTCGCGAGCAGGGCGATGATGAGGATCGGGTACTGCGGTCGCTTGGGGCCCGGGTCGACGCCGACGAACACCCAGAAGAACAGGTACCCGCTGAAGACGAAGTGCACGATCATCGCCACGTGCCACTCGTGCGACTGCATGGCGTACTCGTACGCGGGCGTGAAGTAGAACACGACGAGGGACCCGGCGAAGATGACCCCGGCGACGGCCGGCTTCGCGAGGAACTGCATGTACCGCGAGTGCGTGAAGAGCATGAGCCACTCACGGGCCCCGCGTGAGCCGTCGTTCCGCACCGGCAGGGTCCGCAGTGCGAGGAGCACGGGGCCACCGAGCACGAGCGGCAGCGGCACGAACATCATCAGCAGCATGTGCTGGAGCATGTGCGACGAGAAGTGGATCATCCCGTAGACCGCCGGCCCCGCCGAGGTCGTCCAGATGAACAGCGCGCACCCGAGCAGCCATGCGATCGTGCGTCCGACGGGCCACTTGTCCCCCCGCTTCCGGAGCTTCCGGACGGCGAGCAGGTACCAGCCGGCCCCGACGACCGCGAGCGCCAGCCACACCCAGTCGATGTGCCACTGGGTCAGGTAGGTCTGCACGGTCTGTGCGGGCGGGTACGGGAACCCGATGAGTCCGGAGCGGGTGTCGTCCCCGGTCTCCGGCGTCTGCGGGATCGGCGGCTGCGAGCGGGAGACGGCGACGGAGACCCCGATGGCGATCGCCATGAACACGATCTCGGCGAGGGCGAACCGCACGAACACCCGGCGGTCGAGCGGCGCGCGGAGGAGCCCCGGCACGAGCCGCCGCCGCTGGACGACCCCGGCGAGCCCGAGCAGCACGAGGATGGCGGCCTTGACCGTGATGAGCCACCCGTAGGTCGTCGTGAACAGGTCGAGCGGGCCGGTCAGTCGGAGCGACGCGTTCACGATGCCCGAGAACGCGACCGCGGCGAACGCCCACCCCGCGAGCGTCGAGTACCGCGACACGACCCGCCCGGTGGCGCCCTTCGTCCGGGTGCGCAGGACGAGCACGGCGACGAGCCCACCGGCCCAGACGCAGACGGCGACGAGGTGGACCGCGAGCGAGTTCACCGCGTTCGCGTGCTCGAGCGACCCGGCCGCGTGCCCGGACAGTGCGAGCGGCAGCAGCGCGAACAACCCGGCGACGGTCGCCACCGCGAGCGTCGTCACCCGGGTGGCGAATGCGGCGACCACGGTCGCGACGAGGATCGCCACGGCCGACACCACGAGCGCCTGCCCGATCTCGACCTGGAACGCGAAGAGGGTGAAGTTCCGCGCGAACACCGGGTTCGTCAGCGGGACGCCGAGGGTGTTCGCGCCCGTCAGCACGATGCTCACCACGGCCGCGAGGAACCACACCGAACCCGTCGCGGCCGCCCAGCGCGCGGCGCGGTGCTGCACGCTCGACATCGCCCGGTGGTCCTTCTTCTGCGCCGGGAGCGCGAACGCCGCGACGACGAGCAGGCCGATCGTCAGGGCCGCCATGGTGTCGTGCACCACGCGCGCGACGGGCAGCCCGTACTCGACGAGGTCGCCGGCGGACACCAGTTGCTGGTTCGCGGTGAAGGCGCCCGTGAGCGTCATCCCGAGGATCGAGCACGCCACCGCGAGCGGGACGGCGACGACGAGGACCGTCGCGACGGTGGACGTGCGCGCGGTGACGGGCGCCGATTCCGGCGCCGCGCCTCCTGGCTGGGTTTCGGGTGACGTGACGGTCATGACCGTCCAATCGTAGGCGTGTGGGCCTGGAGGCGCGGCGTGCGTCGCGCGCACCGGCTGCGGCCCGCCTCAGGTCACGACGTCAGACGCGGCGCTCCCAGATGCCCTCGCTCCCGACGCCCACGAACCCGACCGCCTCGTTGACGTCGAGCATCGGGCGGTTCTCCTCGGCGTTGAACGTGATGATCGAGGGTCGCCCCGGGAAGTCCTGCTCGACGCGTTCGATCCCGGCCACCTTGAGCAGCCAGCCGAGCCGGTGCCCGCGGTGCTCACGCAGCACGAGGGTGTCGCCCTGCATGACCGGCTGGTGCACCGCGTCCGGCACCGCCAGCTGCGTGAAACCGGCCAAGGTGGTGGTCGGGAGATGTTCGACCGCGACCGTGACCATCGTGCGCGGCGAGCGTTGCAGCTGCGCCTCGTGCTCCTGCAGGCGCTCGCGCGTCCAGACGTCCTCCGGTTCCTCCATGTCGCCCTCGGGAGCGTCGGTGCTCATCCGCGTCTCGAGCAGCGCGATGCCGTCGAGCCACTGCTCCGGCGTCGGCCCGGCCCACGCGTGCACCCGGTAGTCGGGTCCGGCGGCGGCCGCTGCCCGGTCGTGGAGCTCGCGCACCACGGAGTGGTCGGCCGGCAGCGCCAGGCGGCTGATCCGGTTGACCTGCCCGAAGCGCCAGCCGCGCCCGGTGAGGAACCGTGCGCCGGCTTCGCCCTCGGGCACGGCGCCGTGGCCGGTGGGCGGGACGAGGTACCCCGGCCCGGACGCCGGCCCGACCTGCCGTGACACCGCGTACGTCTTCCACTGGGTGCGACCGTCCTCGCGGGCGATGCCCTCGAGGTGCTCGGCCAGCAGCGTGCCGATGCCTCGCCGCTGGTGGTCCGGCGCGACGGCGACCGCGATCCAGCAGTTCGGGGTCCCCGGTGCCTGCTTGGTGTCGTAGGAGCCGGCGGCCACGACGTCGCCGTCGGGATCGCGCACGACGAAGAGGCGGCTCGGTGCCTCGGGGTCGAGCAGGTACGGCAGCTGTTCCTCGGGCGTCCAGAGGATCTCGGGCAACCCGGTGACGGCGACCTCGGCGGCGTTCTGCGCGCGGACCCAGTCGCGGAAGGCCTGCACCGTCGCGGCGTCGTCGTCCATGGTGGCGGGCACGTCGAGTTCGTGCACGGTGTACGCGGTCATGTCGGTTCCTCCTGGCCGTGTGACGCCGCCCGACGCTGGGCAGCCTCGCAGCTTACCGGTGCCGTTCCGCTGCCGCTAGGCTCGTCGCGTGCTGCTCTCCGACCGCGACATCACCGCCCAGCTGGCCGAGGGCCGGATCGGCCTCGACCCGTACGACGCCTCGCTCGTCCAGCCGTCGAGCATCGACGTCCGGCTCGACAAGTTCTTCCGGTTGTTCGACAACCACAAGTACCCGCACATCGACCCGGCGGTCGACCAGCCCGACCTGACCCGGCTGGTCGAGACCGACCCGGACGAGGCGTTCGTCCTGCACCCGGGGGAGTTCGTGCTCGGGTCGACGTACGAGGTCGTCACGCTGCCCGACGACATCGCGGCACGGCTCGAGGGCAAGAGCTCGCTCGGGCGCCTCGGCCTCCTGACCCACTCCACGGCCGGCTTCATCGACCCGGGCTTCTCCGGGCACGTGACCCTCGAGCTCTCGAACGTGGCGACCCTGCCGATCAAGCTCTGGCCGGGCATGAAGATCGGCCAGCTCTGCTTCTTCCAGCTGTCGAGCCCCGCCGACAAGCCGTACGGCTCCGCCGAGTACCAGTCGCGGTACCAGGGGCAGCGCGGTCCGACGCCGTCCCGTTCGGCGCAGAACTTCCTGCGGACGGACGTCTCCCGCCGCTCCTGACGGGCGCTGCTGGCTGGGCATAACGCGGCCCGCGATATCGCCCGTCGCAATCTTCTGGACGCGGCACTCCGAACCGCAGGATGTGCGTAAAGAAATGTCGCATTCTGTGTATCGTGGCCGCATGTCCGCAGTACTCCCACGACCCGCGCCGCCAGTGTCGGCAGCCGGGCTCATCCGGGACGCTCGCCTCCGCGCCGAACTCACCCAGGTGCAGCTCGCCGACCGCGCCGGCGTCACGCAGAGCGTCATCAGCACCTACGAGAACGGACGCCGCGAGCCGTCCCTCGCCGCACTGCAGCGGCTCCTGCTCGCAGCGGGGTTCACGGCCGCGATCGACCTGCACCCCGTCGAGGAACCGCCGCCCCTCCGCGAACGGGTGATGGCCGCACGGCGGGAACTCGTCGCGATCGTGCAGCGCCTCGGTGGCCGCAACCCCCGGCTCTTCGGCAGCGTGGCCCGGGGCGAGGACGGCCCGGCGAGCGACGTCGACCTGATGGTGGACCTCGATCCCGGACTCGGCATCTTCGCGCTCATGCGGATCCAGGACGCGGCGGAGCAGCTCCTCGGCGTGCGGGTGGACGTCGTGGACGCCGCCGGCATGGGCGCCGACGCCGTCCGGGACGCGGTGCCGCTGTGAGCCGCGACGTCGGGGACCGGCTCGACGACGTGATCCGTGCGTGCGGGGTGATCCGCGCCTACGTCGACGACGACGCCCTGCCGGAGGGCCTCGTGTACGACGCGGTCCGGATGCGACTGGTCGAGATCGGCGAGGCGGTCCGGATGCTCCCGAGCGCGGTGACGTCGACCGAGCCGAGCATCCCGTGGTCGCGGGTGTCGCTCCTCGGCGAACGCCTCACCCGGCGGTACTTCGACACGACGCCGGCCGTGGTGTTCGGGACGGCCCGGGTGGACGTGCCCTCGCTCTGCGAGGCGGTCCACCGCCTGCGCGCCGCGCACGCAGCGCGCGGTGACCGTCGGGGCGCGGCAGGTGCGGTGGACCTGCCGCAGTGACGGACGGGAGGCGCGGGTCGGCCCCGGACCGCGCCTCCCGTCCGAGCGTGCCCCCGCCGCGAACGCGGGACGGCCCCGTCTCGCCGGAGCGAGACGGGGCCGTCGTCGTGTGATCGGGGAGATCAGCCCTTCTTGGCGAGTGCCTCGAGGGTGTCGTTGCCCTTGTAGGCCTCGACCGCGTTCTCCTTGGTCACGAGGACCGGGGTGAGCTCGATCGCCGGGACCGTCTTGACGCCGTTGTAGTTGTTCGTCTTGTCGATCTTGGTGTCGGGCTTGTTGCCCTTCGAGAGGTCGGACACCAGGTCGATGGCGGCCTGGGCCTCCTCGGTGGTGTTCTTGTAGATCGTCGAGTACTGCGTGCCCTGCATGATGAGCGGGATCGACGCGGTCTCCGAGTCCTGGCCGGTGACGACCGGGTTCGGCTTGCCGGCGGCCTTCGTCGCGGTCAGGATCGCACGGGCGAGGGTGTCGTTCGGCGACAGGACGCCGTCGAGCTTGGTGTCACCCGAGTAGTACTGCGACAGGAGGTCCGTCATGCGGGACTGGGCGTTCTGCGCGAGCCAGCCCTTGGTCTGGACCTTCTGGAAGGTCTCCTGGCCGGACGTGACCTTGACGGTGCCGTCCTTGATCTTCGGCTCGAGGACGTTCATCGCACCGTTGAAGAACACGGTGGCGTTCGCGTCGTCCGCCGAACCGGCGAAGAGCTCGATGTTGTAGGGGCCGTCACCCTTCTCGGCCTTGAGGCCGTCGAGGAGTGCCTGCGCCTGCAGCTGGCCGACCTTGTAGTTGTTGAACGCCACGTAGTAGTCGACGTTCTTGGTGTTCAGGATGTTGCGGTCCCAGGCGATGACGGTGACGCCCTTCGCCTTGGCGGCCTTGACCTGCGAGCCGAGCTGCGAACCGTCGGCGGCACCGATGATGACGACCTTGGCGCCCTTGGTGACCATGCCCGAGATCTGCGACTGCTGGTCCGGGACGGGGTTGCCGGCGTTGGCGTACTGGATGTCGGCCTTGAAGCCGGCGTCCTCGATCGACTTCTCGAACGCGGCGCCCGCGAGCACCCAGTTCTGCGAGGTCTTGGCCGGCAGGGCGACACCGATGAGGTCGCCCTTCTTGATCTCGGTGCTCGAGCCCGAGTCCGAGCCGGAGGTGCCGCGAGCCGAGCAGCCGCTGAGGGCGAGGCCCGCGACGAGCGCCAGGCCGATGCCGGCGATGAGCTTCTTGCGCATGTGAGTGCTTTCTCTTCGTTGAGGGGTGGTGCTGTGGTGAGGGGTTCGAGCGCCCCGGGAGCCCGGGGCGCCACGTCTTTACTGGGTGTTGACCTTGTCCGGCTGGTCCTGGATGGACTGCGGCTGCTGGGCTGCCACCGTGTTCTGCTCGGTGTCCTTCTTCTGGAACTGCCGCATCATGCCGCCGATGAGCGACGGGCGGCCCTGGGACTTCGAGTAGACGTCGAAGGCGACCGCGACGAGGAGGACGAGACCACGGATGATCTGCACCTTGTTCGACTCGATGCCCATGAGCTGGAGGCCGTTCGACAGGAGCGCCATCACGAGGCCACCGATGATCGACCCGGAGATCGTGCCGATGCCACCCGCGACCGCGGCGCCACCGACGAACACGGCGGCGATCGCGTCGAGCTCCCAGCCGGTGCCGTCAGCCGGACCCGAGGCGTTCGAGTAGCCGACGAACACCATGCCGGCGACCGCGGCGAGCACGGACATGTTCGCCATGACGAAGAAGTTGACCTTGCGGGCGCTGACACCGGAGAGCACCGCGGCGCTCGCGTTGCCGCCGACCGCGTAGACCTGGCGACCGAAGATCGTGTTCTTCGTGATGAAGCCGTAGATGATCGTGAGGACACCGAGGATGATCGCGACGATCGGGATCGAGGTACCGACGGGGCCGGCGCCGAACAGGTAGGTCGCGACGAGCGTGACGGCGACGAGGACGCCCGTGCGGACGATCGACACCCACAGCGGCGGGACCTCGGCCTGCATCTTCTTGCGGCGGGAGCGGCCGCGGGCCTCGATGACGATCAGGGCGATGATCGTGGCCAGACCGATGAGCAGCGTGCCGTTCGAGTACCCGAAGTCCGGGCCGAAGTCGCCGAGGTAGCCGGCGCCGATGGCGTTGTACGAGTCCGGGGTCGGCACCGAGGTCGACTGGCCGATGATCTGGTTCGCACCGCGGAAGATGAGCTGACCGGCCAGCGTCACGATGAACGCGGGGACCCGGACGAACGCCACCCAGAAGCCCTGCCAGGCGCCGACGAGGGCGCCGACGGCCAGGCCGAGGATGATCGCGGCCCATGCCGGCCAGTGCCACACGGACATCGACTGCGCGACGATGATGCCGACGAACGCCGCGACCGAACCGACCGACAGGTCGATGTGGCCGGCGATGATCACCATCACCATCCCCAGCGCGAGGATCAGGATGTAGGAGTACTGCAGGAACAGGTTGATGACGTTCGTCGGCTCGAGGATCAGGCCCTTGGTCGTGATCGAGAAGAAGATCACGATCGCGATCAACGCGATGATCATGCCGTACTGGCCGATGCTGTTGCCCTTGCCGAACAGCAGTTTCAGGTTCTTCATGAGACGAGAGCGCCCTTCCGCGCGGAGGTCATGCTGCGCATGAGCGTTTCTGGATCGGCCTGTTCCGAGGGGATGTCGGCCGTGATCTGGCCCTCGAAGATCGTGTAGATCCGGTCGGAGAGGCCGAGGAGTTCGGGGAGCTCGGAGGAGATGAGGATGATGCCCTTCCCCTCGGCTGCGAGCTGCTGGATGATGCCGTAGATCTCGAACTTGGCGCCCACGTCGATGCCGCGGGTCGGTTCGTCGAGGATGAGGATGTCCGGGTCGGTGAACATCCACTTCGACAGGACGACCTTCTGCTGGTTGCCGCCGGAGAGCTTGCCGACGTTCTCCTCGACGGTCGGCACCTTCGTGCGGAGCAGCTTCCGGTACTTCTCGGCGACGTTGTACTCCTCGAGGGAGTCCACGACGCCGGCCTTCGAGATCTTCTGCAGGTCGGCCGCGACGGTGGATCGCTTGACCGTGTCGAGCAGGTTGAGGCCGAGCGCCTTGCGGTCCTCGGAGACGTAGCCGATGCCGTGCTCGATCGCCTGCTGGACGTTGGTGACCTTGATCTCCTCGCCGTCCTTGATGATCTGCCCGCCGAGCCACGTGCCGTAGGAGCGGCCGAAGATGCTCATCGCGAGCTCGGTGCGGCCGGCGCCCATCAGACCCGCGAAACCGACGATCTCGCCGCGCTTCACGTGGAAGTTCGAGCCCTTGCAGACCAGGCGCGAGGAGTCGAGCGGGTGCTGGACGGTCCAGTCGCGGACCTCGAAGAACGTCTCGCCGATCTTCGGGGTGCGGTCCGGGAAGCGGCTCTCGAGCGACCGGCCGACCATGCCGCGGATGATGCGGTCCTCGTTGACGCCGTCGCCCTTGACGTTCAGCGTCTCGATGGTCTTGCCGTCGCGGATGATCGTGATCTCGTCGGCGATCTGCTCGATCTCGTTCAGCTTGTGGCTGATGATGATGCTCGAGATGCCCTTGGCCTTCAGCCCGACGATGAGGTCGAGGAGGTGCTGCGAGTCGTTCTCGTTGAGCGCCGCGGTCGGCTCGTCGAGGATGAGGAGCTTGACGTCCTTGTGCAGGGCCTTGGCGATCTCGACGAGCTGCTGCTTGCCGACGCCGATGTTCTTGATCTGCGTGTCCGGGTCGTCGGCGAGGCCGACGCGGGCGAGCAGGTCCTGTGCACGGAGCTGGGCGCTCGTCCAGTCGATGACGCCGAACTTGCCCGGCTCGTTGCCGAGGAACAGGTTCTCGGTGATCGAGAGCTCCGGGATCAGCGCGAGCTCCTGGTGGATGATCACGATGCCCGACTGCTCGGACTGCTTGATGTCCTTGAACCGGACCTCTTCGCCCTCGAAGACGATCTCGCCGTCGTAGGTGCCGTACGGGTAGACGCCGGACAGGACCTTCATGAGGGTCGACTTGCCGGCGCCGTTCTCGCCGCAGATCGCGTGGATCTCGCCGGCACGGACGCTGAGCGAGACGTCGGACAGCGCCTTCACACCAGGGAACTCCTTGGTGATCGAGCGCATCTCGAGGATCGTCTCGGGTGCGGTGATCGACCGGGTCTCGAGGCCGGTGTCGATCGGGGTTGACGCCACGGTGCATCTCCTTCTGCCGCTGCGATGCGGCAGTCCTTCGGGTGGTTCTGC
>Ga0308160_10006652_pt1 | contig 11706 bp, 9 predicted proteins | sample PhyFR1_FD_201036 | JGI IMG/M metagenome (GOLD analysis project Ga0308160, IMG submission 201036) | Phyllosphere microbial communities from UC Gill Tract Community Farm, Albany, California, United States - DLSLF.R1 | ecosystem: Host-associated > Plants > Phyllosphere > Unclassified | place: USA... | reverse complement strand
TCGCGCGGGCGATCGCCAGGCGCTGGCGCTGGCCGCCGGACAGCAGCGCGCCGTTCTCGCCGACCGGGGTGCGCAGCTGCAGCGGCAGGCGCTCGATGAACTCCCAGGCGTTGGCCGCCTCGGCCGCGGCGCGGATCTGGGCGTCGCTGGCCTGCGTGCCGTAGGCGATGTTGGCGGCGATGGTGTCGTCGAACAGCATCACCCGCTGCCCGACCAGGGCGATCTGCCGGCGCAGGTCGTGCAGGCGGTAGTCGTGCAGCGGCACCCCGTCCAGGGTGATGCTGCCGCCGCTGGGTTCGTAGAAGCGCGGCACCAGCCGCACCAGGCTGGTCTTGCCGCTGCCGGAACGGCCGACGATGGCGGTGACCGTGCCCGGCTTGGCAGTGAAGCTGATGTCGTCCAGGGCGAGGCCGCCGTCCTGGCGGTAGCGCAGCATCACCTGGTCGAACGCCAGTTCGCCGCGCACGCGCTGCACCGACACGGTGCCGGTGTCGCGCTCCTCCGGCGTATCCAGGATCGAGAACAGCCGCTCGGCGGCAGCCACGCCGCGCGAAATCGAGGTCTGCACGCTGGTCAGCCGGCGCAGCGACGGGATGATCGCCATCATCGAGGTCATCAGCGCCATGAACTGGCCGGCGTTGAGGCGCCCGGCCAGCGCCTCGCGGGTGGCGACCCAGACGATCGCAGCCAGCGCCACCGCGGCCAGGAACTGGACCATGCTCGAGGCCAGCGCGCGCGTGGTCTCGACCTTCATGTTCAGGCCCAGCATGCGGTTGGCCAGCGCCGCGTAGTAGCTGATTTCCAGCGCCTGGGTGCCGTGCACCTTCACTTCCTGCTGCGCCCCCAGCGACTGCTCGGCGCGTTGCGCCATCGAGCCCATGCCGTCCTGGATGCCGCGGCTGATCTTGCGGTAGCGCTTGCCCACATAGGACACGATGACCCCGATCAGTGGCGCCACCACCAGCAGCGCCAGGGTCACCTTGACGCTCATCTGCAACATCACGATCAGCATGCCGATGATGGTCAGGGTGTCGGCCACCAGCGTCTTCAATGCATCGGACGCGGCCTGGGTGACCTGTTCGGTATCGAAGTTCAGGCGGCTGACCATCACCGGCGTGGCCTCGACGTCGAAGTGCGAGGACGGCAGGTGCAGGTACTTGGCCAGCACCTGCTCGCGCAGGTCGCGCACCACGCTGCGCCCGGTGCGGGCCATGCAATAGTCACCGACAAAGGTGGCGACGCTGCGCATCAGGAACAGGCCCAGGATCGCCAGCGGCAGCAGCACCGCCATGCGCGCCTCTGGATTGACGAAGCCGCGGTTGACGAGCGGATCCATCAGCCGGGTGAAGAAATAGCCGGCGGTGGCCTCGATCACCATCGCCACCACCGCCGCGGTCAGCATCGCCCAGTAAGCGTGGGTATAGCCGAGCAGCCGACGGTAGATCGGCCAGACCGGTGCCGACTTCGCGCTCACTGTTTGACTTCCGGCGCGGTGGCGATGGCGATGCGGCGGAAGCCGAGCTGGCCCAGCGCGTCCTGCGCGGTGACCACGGCCTGGTAGGGAGTGCGCGCATCGGCGCGCAGCAGCACCGGCTGCTCGCGGTCGTCGCCGGCGACCTGGGCGATGCTGCGCTTGACCGACTCCACGTCGGTACGCAGCACTTCCTGGTCGTTGATGAAATAGTGCCCGTCGGCGTTGACCAGCACGCTCAGCGCACGCGGCGGCGCCGGGTTGTGCTGGTCGCTGGCGTTGGGCAGCTGCAGCTGCAGCGTGGAACGGGCGTCGAAGGTGGTGGTCACTACGAAGAAGATGATCAGGACAAGGATGACGTCGATCAGGGGCACCAGGTCGATATGCGGCTCGTCCTGGCCGCGGTCGTCGCGGATCCGCACCGGCTCAGCCCTTGGCCGGCGCAGCGGCGCCGCCGCGCGCAGCCGGGCGCGGCGCGGCCGGGGTCGGCGCACCGGCACGGCCGTGGCCGTCGAGGACGTCGCTCAGAGCGGTGGCTTCGCGCTCCATCTCGATGATGTAGCCGGCGATGCGGCTCTTGAAATAGCGGTGGAAGACCAGCGCCGGCACCGCGATGATCATGCCGGTGGCGGTGCACACCAGCGCCTTGCCGATGCCGCCGGCGAGCTGGTTCACGTCGCCGACGCCATGGTCGAGGATGCCCAGGAACATCTGGATCATGCCGACCACGGTGCCGAGCAGGCCGAGCAGCGGCCCGGCCGAGGCCACCGTGCCCAACGCGTTCAGGAACCGCTCCATGCGATGCACGACGTGGCGGCCGGTGTCCTCGATGCGTTCGCGGACGACCTCGCGCGGCCGGCTGCGCACGTCCAGCCCGGCGGCGAGCAGCTCGCCCAGCGGCGAATTGCGCCGCAGCGACTCGATGTGGGTCGGGTCGAGCTTGCCGCGCGTGGCCCAGTTGCGCACTTCCTGGCCCAGCCCCGGCGGCAGCACTTCGCTACGGCGCAGGCTCCAGAACCGCTCCAGCACGATCGCCAGCGCGACCACGCCCAACAGCAGCAACGGCACCATCGGCCAGCCACCGGCCTTGACCAGTTCCCACACGTTGCAACCCTCCGGCACGTTCGGCCGTTCGTTCACTGGCCGATAGGATAGCAGCCGCCCGCGCCCGCTCCGCGGCATCCCACAGCCGCGCCCGCCACGGCCGCCGTTCGCGCAGCTGCAGGCCGGCGCGTCCCAGCCACACGCGCAGCGCACCGCCTTGCGGGGTGGTGGCGACCTCGGCGCCGGACGCCTGCCAGCGCGCCACCACCGCCGCGCGCGGATGGCCGAAGCGGTTGCCCTCGCCGGCCGAGATCAGCACCAGCCGCGCGCCGGTGGCGGCGACGAAGGCCGCCTGCGAGGAATGCGCGCTGCCGTGATGCGGTGCCAGCACCACCTCGGCGCGCAGGTCCTGCGGCGCCTGGCGCAGCAGCCGGCTTTCGATGACATCGCCGATGTCGCCGGTCAGCAGCATCGCGCCATGCGCGCTTTCCACCCGCAGCACGCAGCTCGACTCGTTGTCCAGATAGGGAAAGCCGGGCGCTGGATGCAGGAAGCGGAAACGCACCCCGTCCCACTCCCAGAAGGTTCCCGCCAGGCACGGCCGGTCCACCCGCACCGGCGCGCCGGCCGGTGCCTCGGCCAGGCCGACCGGCAGCGCCGCGCGCACCGCCTCGAAGCCGCCGGCATGGTCGTTGTCGCCATGGCTGATCACGGTCCGGTCCAGGCGCCCCACGCCGAGCGCGTGCAGCGTCGGCACCACCGCGCGCTCGCCGGCATCGTAGCCGTCCTTGATCGCCGGGCCGGCGTCGTACAGCAACTGATGCTGTGCGGTGCGCACCAGTACCGACAGGCCCTGGCCGACGTCGATCATCACCAGCTCCACCTCGCCCGCCGCCGGCCGCTCCAGTGGCGGCCAGAACAGCGGCAACCACAGCAGCGCCGCCAGCGGCTTGCCCGGCACCGCGCGCGGCAACAGCAGCCAGAACGCGCCGAGCAGTGCCAGCGGGAGCGCCCAGTCGCGCGCCTCCGGCAGCCACCACAACGCGAAGCGGCTTTCGCCCAGTGCGGTGAACAGCGGCCAGGTCAGGTCGAAGCACACCGCAGCTGCGCGCCATGCCCATACCCCGGCGCCGGCGTGCACCGCCTCCAGCGCGGTGCCAAGCAGCGCCAGCGGCACCACCACCAGGCTCCACCACGGGATCGCCAGCAGGTTGGCGAGCGGCCCGGCCGCCGAAGCCTGGCCGAACAGCATCGTGCTCAGCGGCAGCAGGCCCAGCGTGGCCACGCCCTGTGCCGACAGGAATTCGCGCAACTTGTCGCGCCAACCGCTGCCCGCGACCGGCATGCACCAGGCCAGCCAGGCCACGCCGAGGAAGCTCAGCCAGAAACCGGCGGACAGCACCGCCAGCGGGTCGAACGCGAGCATGACGATCGCCGCCAGCGCCAGCGCATCGACCACCCGTACCGGGCGCCGCCACAGCCGCGCGAGCACGACCACCGCGATCATCAAAGCGGTGCGCACGGTGGGCAGCGCCATCCCCGACAGCACCGTATAGCCGCCGGCACCGAGCACCGCCAGCAGCGCGGCGGCCTGGCGCCGTGGCCAATGCCGCCCTAGCGGCGGCCATAGCCGCCACAGGCCGCCGCCGAGCAGCGCGAACGCGCCGGCGACCAGACCGACATGGAAGCCGGAAATGGCGATCAGATGGGTCAGGCCGGCGGCGCGCAGGATGCGCCAGTCGCGATCGTCCAGGCTGCGCGTGTCGCCGAGCGCCAGCGCCTGCACATAGCGCGCCGACGCAGTCGGCACCGCTGCCACGATCCGTGCCGCCAAGCGCTCGCGCCAGGCATCGATGCCCTGCCCCGGCGCCAGTTCGACCGCTTCGTGCGGCGCGGTCACGTAGCCGCTGGCGCTGATCCGCTGCGCCAGCGCATACGCCTCGGCGTCGAAGCCGCCCGGATTGCTGAGCCCGCGCGGCGCGCGCAGGCGCACGCTCAGACGCCAGCGCGCGCCGGCATGTAGCGCCGTGCGCGGCCCAGCCACCTGCGCACCGAAATCGTCGTACCAGGCCAGTTGCAACAAACGCCCGCGCAACGGCGCCGGCTGCGTGGGATCGGCGTCTACCCGGAACGTGAACCGCGTGCGCCGCACCTCGGCCTGCGGCAACTCCACCACCTGCCCCTGCAGCGTCGCCACGCGCTTCTCCCAGTCGGCTGGCAGTTGCCGCGCCAGCACCATGCCGGCGATCAGTCCCAGCCAGCCGCTGCCCACGGCGAAGGCGCCCAGCCAGCGCCAGCGCGGCATGCCAACGCAGACCGCGATGCCGCCGAGCAGCAGCGCCAGCGACAACGGCCACGGCGCCAAGCGCGGCAGCCACAAGGCGGCCAGCACGCCGGTGGCGAGGCTGGCGGCGACGGCGATGCCGAACGGGGCGACCGCGCTGCCTTGCCAAGGCGCAGGCGTCGGCGCGGGCGCCGGCGCCAGGAGCGCATGGTCATTCGCAGATCCGGGGCACTGCTGCATGCGATCGCCACTCCTTGGCGCGGATAGGGTACGAATGGAGACGTAACAGCGGCCAGCGCGAAGGATTGCGCGACCATGATCCGACTGCCTGGACAGCTTCGCCTACCGCTGCTGCTCCCGCTATCGGCCAAGTCCTGCGGGCGGGGTAGGAATTCGCCTCTGCACGCGCGGCCAGTGCCGCGTTCAAGCCGCTTTTCGCCGCATGTTCATCGGCCTGCGGCTAGCGTGCGCGGTTTACGTCGAAGGACATCCACGCATGCAAAAGGGCACCGCACTGGTGGTCGGGGTCACCGGCATCTCCGGCTACAACCTGGCCAAGGTTCTGGTCGCGGACGGCTGGACCGTCTATGGCCTGGCGCGCCGTCCGGTCGGGCAGGAAGGCGTGATTCCGGTCGCGGCCGATCTGCTCGACCGCGACGCGACCATCGCCGCGCTGTGTGGGTTGCCGATCACCCACGTGTTCTTCTGCACCTGGACGCGGCGCGACACCGAGAAGGAGAACGTCGCCGCCAACGGCGCGATGCTGCGCCACCTGTGCGAAGGCCTGGACAGCGCAGCGCTGCAGCACATGGCGCTGGTCACCGGCACCAAACACTACCTGGGGTCGTTCGAGCACTACGGCAGCGGCAAGGCGGAGACGCCGTTCCGCGAGAGCGAGCCGCGCCAGCCCGGCGAGAATTTCTACTACACGCTGGAAGACCTGCTGTTCGACGCCGCCGCACGCCACGGTTTCGGCTGGAGCGTGCATCGCTCGCACACCATGATCGGCCAGGCCAACGGCAGCAATGCGATGAACATGGGCGTGACCCTGGCGGTGTACGCCACGCTGTGCAAGCACAGCGGGCAGCCGTTCGTGTTCCCCGGCTCGCGCGCGCAATGGGACAGCCTCACCGACCTCACCGACGCCGGCCTGCTTGGCCGCCAGCTGGCCTGGGCCGCGACAAGCCCGGCCGCGCGCGACCAGGCGTTCAACACGGTCAATGGCGACGTGTTCCGCTGGCGCTGGATGTGGGGCGAGATCGCCGCGTTCTTCGGCCTGGAAGCGGCACCGTATCCGGATGCGCCGATGCCGCTGCAGCCGCGCCTGCAGCACACCGCGCCGGCGCAGTGGCGCGAGATCGCCGAACGCCATGGGCTGGTGCAGGCGGACGTGGACCAATTGGCATCGTGGTGGCACACCGATGCCGACCTCGGCCGCGAGATCGAGTGCGTCAACGACATGACCAAGAGCCGCGACCTCGGCTTCCTCGGCTACTACGACAGCCGCGCGTCGTTCATGGAGCTGTTCGCGCGGCTGCGCGCGCAGCGGGTGATTCCCTGAAGGTCGCGGAGTCGCAGCATCGGCGGGTTGGCTGCTGCCGCTGTGAGAGCGGCGATGCGGGATTGTCGAATTGACGGGATTTGAGGATCTTCGTCCGGTGGGTCTGGGGGCGACTTCGGTCGCGACGAGCGAAGCATTGGAGGTGCCGCGACGGACCGCGTCGGGACTGAAGTCCCTCCCACAGTGCACCCAGCGAGCAGGCCACAAGTCCCTTGTGGGAGCGACTTCAGTCGCGACGAGCGAAGCGGTGGAGATGCCGCGACCGAACCGCGTCGGGACTGAAGTCCCTCCCACAGTTCACCCAGCGAGCAGGCCACAAGTCCCTTGTGGGAGCCACTTCAGTCGCGACGAGGGAAGCGGTGGAGATGCCGCGACCGGATCGCGTCGGGACTGAAGTCCCTCCCACAGTGCACCCAGCGAGCAGGCCACAAGTCCCTTGTGGGAACGACTTCAGTCGCGACGAGCAAAGCGGTGGAGATGCCACGACCGGATCGCGTCGGGACTGAAGTCTCTCCACTAGTGCACCGCCCTCGTTGTGGGAGCGGCTCCGCGTGGCTTCAGCCCATCAGCCACCGGTTGTTCCATGACCGGACAAACCCCGACTTCGCTCGTCGCGGCTGAAGCCGCTCCTACAGGGGGCGGCTGGGTGCACTGTAGGAGCGGCTGCAGCCGCGAACAATCGCCGGGGCCGCCATGGTTCCGGGATGCATTGGTCGCGGCCGGGGCCGTGGCCATGCCGGCGCGCATTCCACGCTGGCACGTGCCCCGCTACACGTCGGCAGGCGCCAGTTCGCGCAGCTTGCCCTGATGCAGTTCCAGCACGCGGTCGAGCTTGCGCGCCAGGCTGCGGTCGTGGGTGACCAGGGCCAGGCTGGTGCCGTGCGCGCGGTTGAGGTCGAGCATCAGCGCGAACACGTTGGCCGCGGTCTTGTCGTCGAGGTTGCCGGTCGGCTCGTCGCCGAGCACGCAGGCCGGACGGTTGACCAGCGCGCGCGCCACCGCCGCGCGCTGGCGCTCGCCGCCGGACAGCTCGCCGGGCTTGTGCTCCAGGCGATGCCCCAGGCCCACCGACTCAAGCAGCGCGCGTGCGCGCGCGTCGGCGTCCTTGACCGCGGCGCCGCCGAGCAGCACCGGCATCATCACGTTCTCCAGCGCGGTGAATTCCGGCAGCAGGTGATGGAACTGGTAGACGAAGCCGAGCGAGCGGTTGCGCAGCTGGCCGCGCGCCGCGTCCGACAGCGCCGACATGCGCTGCCCGGCCACGTACACCTCGCCGGCAGTGGGCACGTCCAGGCCGCCGAGCAGGTGCAGCAGCGTGCTCTTGCCGGCGCCGGACGCACCGACGATGGCCACGGTCTCGCCCGGCGCCACGCTCAGGTCCAGCCCGTCGAACACCGGCGTGCGCATCTTGCCCTCGGCATAGGTCTTGCCCAGGCCCTCGGCACGGATCGCCGCGTCTGCTTGCTGTGGCTTGTGCACTTCCCGATTCCCCATTCCCGACTCCCGGCCGTCATTCATAACGCAGCGCCTCCGCCGGTTGCGTGCGCGCGGCGCGCCAGGCCGGATACAGCGTGGCCAGGAAGCTCATCAGCAGCGCGACGATGGTGATCACCACCACGTCGTGCGGCTGCATGTCGGTGGGCAGGCCGGTGATGTAGTACACGTCCTCCGGCAGCAGCTTGATGTTGAACAGCGCCTCGATGCCGGCCAGGATCCGCTCCAGGTTCAAGGTCAGCAGGATGCCGCCGATCACCCCGGCGATGGTGCCGAACACGCCGATCAGCGTGCCCTGCACCATGAACACCTGCATCACCCCGCCCGGGCTCAGCCCCAGCGTGCGCAGGATGGCGATGTCGGCCTGCTTGTCGGTGACCAGCATCACCTGCGAGGACACCAGGTTGAACGCGCCCATCGCGATGATCAGCGACAGCAGGATGCCCATCACCGTCTTTTCCATCTTCAGCGACTGGTACAGGTTGGCGTTCTCGCGGGTCCAGTCGCTGACCATGTACGGGCCGTGCAGGTTCAGCGCCAGGTCGCGCGCCACGTCCCAGGCCAGGTCCATGTTGTGCAGCTTCAGGCGCACGCCGGTGACGCCGTCGCCCATGCGCAGCACGCGCTGCATGTCCGGCATGCTGGTCACCGCCAGGCCGCGGTCGATCTCGTTGTAGCCGGCCTCGAAGATGCCGCTGACGGTGAAGCGCTTGTAGCGCGGCACCATGCCCATCGGGCTGGCCTGCGGTTCGCCGAGCATCACCACCACCTTGTCGCCGACGCCCACGCCCAGCCACAGCGCCAGTTCCTGGCCGAGCAGGATGTTGTAGGAACCGGGCGTCAGGCTGTCGATCGAGCCCTGCTTCATCTTCTGCGCCAGCACCGAGACCCTGGCCTCCTCGCTGGGCAGGATGCCGCGCACGATCGCCGGCTGGTTGCGCTGCCCGGTGAGCAGCGCCTCTTCCTCGACGTACGGCGCGGCGCCGGCCACGCGCGGATCGCGGGTGGCCACGTCCACCGCGTGCTGCCAGTTCTCCATCGGCGCGCCCTGCGCGCTGACCGTGGCATGCGCGGCCATCTGCAGCAGGCGGTCGCGGATCTCCTTCTGGAAGCCGCTCATCACCGCCAGCGTGGTGATCAGCACGGTCACGCCCAGGGCGATGCCGAGGATCGAGGCCATCGAGATGAAGGAGATGAAGTTGTTGCGGCGCTTGGCGCGCAGGTAGCGCAGGCCGATGGCCACGGGTAAGGGTTTGAACATGCGCAGCCACCATCCAGGGAGCGCTATGGTGCCATCTGCGGCGGCGCAGACGAAGCGGCACGGGCCTGAGCGGCCAGACGCAGTTCACGTCGTGCCGCCGGCGGCAGCGTGTCCGGCCACCAGGCCAGGCGCCCTGCCCGGCCATCCGCGTCACGCCAGCGCACGAACGCCAGCGGCCCGCGCCAGTCCACCTGCAGCGCCGCGACCGGCCGGCCATCGACGCTTGCCGCCACGCTGCCCTGCGCCGGGATCAGCAGCGCATGCGGCGCCCGCCGCGCCTCACGCCGCAGCAGCCATGCCGCGTACAGCGCGGCCAGCGCCGCCGCCGGCCAGGCCCAGGCGCGCGGCATGTCCGAACCCAGGATCGACAGCGGCGCCAGCACGCTCAGCAGCGCCAGCGCCGCCAGCAGCCAGCGCGAGGGGCGCCACTCAAGCCGGCATGGCGCGGATGGTGGCGATGAGATCGGCGGCGCGTGCATCGGGACAAGCCTCGTAGCCCATGAACCAGCGCCACAACTTATCGTCCTCGCATTCGAGCAGGTATAGGAAAACCCCGCGCTCGGCCTCGGAGGCCTGCGCCCAGCGCCGGTCCAGGTAGCGCCCGAACAGCTGGTCCAGCTCGCGCATGCCGCGCCGGCAGCGCCAGCGCAGCTTCTTCAGTTCGGTGGCTTCGTCCATCGCATCGCACCCTTGTCTTGATGGGCGGACGCCTGCTGCGGCGACCGCCGAAAACGCGCGCGGCACCGAACCCGAGAGCCGGTGCCGCGCAAGTCGGACGGGCCTGCCGTCCGTAGTGGAACGCTAGCCGATCAGGCGCGGCGCGCCATCATCAGCTTCTTGATCTCGGCGATCGCCAGCGCCGGGTTCAGCCCCTTCGGGCAGGTCCGCGCGCAGTTCATGATGGTGTGGCAGCGATACAGCTTGAACGGATCTTCCAGATCGTCCAGGCGCGCACCGGTGTCCTCGTCGCGCGAGTCGATGATCCAGCGGTAGGCCTGCAGCAGGATCGCCGGGCCCAGATAGCGCTCGCCGTTCCACCAGTAGCTCGGGCAGCTGGTCGAGCAGCACGCGCACAGGATGCACTCGTACAGGCCGTCGAGCTTCTTGCGGTCTTCCGGCGACTGCAGCCGCTCGCGGTCCGGCGGCGGCGGGGTCTGGGTGCGGATCCACGGCTTGATCGACGCGTACTGCGCGTAGAAGTGGGTCAGGTCCGGCACCAGATCCTTGATCACGCTCATGTGCGGCAGCGGATAGATCGGCACTTCGGCCTTGCCGCAGTCGGCGATCGCCTTGGTGCAGGCCAGGGTGTTGGTGCCGTCGATGTTCATCGCGCACGAACCGCAGATGCCTTCGCGGCAGGAACGGCGGAAGGTCAGGGTCGGATCGATCTCGTTCTTGATCTTGATCAGCGCGTCCAGGACCATCGGGCCGCACGCGTCCAGATCCACCTCGTAGGTGTCGGTACGCGGATTGCTGTCGTCGTCCGGATTCCAACGGTAGACCTTGAAGGTGCGTGCATTCTTCGCGCCGGTGGCGGGAAAGTGCTTGCCCTTGCCGATCTTGGAATTCTTGGGGAGGGTGAACTCTGCCATGGCTTTAAAATCCGGGAATGGGGATTAGGGATTGGGGAGGTGTTGAGAGCAGGAAGCGACGTGTTTCGAATCCCGAATCACCAATCCCCAATCCCGGCTTTGGTCAGTACACGCGCGGTTTCGGCGGCACCACGTCGACGTCCTTGCTGAGCGTATACATGTGCACAGGGCGGTAGTCGAAGCTGCACTGGCCCTTGTCGTCGACGCTGACCAGGGTGTGCTTCTGCCAGTTGACGTCGTCGCGGTCCGGGAAATCCTCGTGCGCATGCGCGCCGCGGCTTTCCTTGCGCTGCTCGGCCGAGTTGATCGTCGCCACCGCGTTGAGCAGCAGGTTGTTCAGCTCGTAGGTCTCGATCAGGTCGGAATTCCACACCAGCGAGCGGTCGGAGACCTTCACGTCTTGGAACGTGGCGAAGATCTCGGCCATCTTGTCCACGCCTTCCTTCAGCGTCTTGCTGGTGCGGAACACCGCCGCGTCGGACTGCATGGTGCGCTGCATCTTGTCGCGGATCACCGAGGTCGGGGTGCCGCCGTTGGAATTGCGCAGCTTGTCGAGCAGGCCCAGCGCCTTGTCGCAGGAATCGCTGGCCAGGGTCTTGTGCGGCGCGCCGGTCTTGATCGTCTCGGCGCAGCGGTTGGCCACCGCGCGACCGAACACCACCAGATCCAGCAGCGAGTTGGAACCCAGGCGGTTGGCGCCGTGCACCGACACGCAGGCCGCTTCGCCGATCGCGTACAGGCCCGGCACCACCGAATCGGGGTTGTCGCCGTCCTTGCGCACCACTTCGCCGTGGTAGTTGGTCGGGATGCCGCCCATGTTGTAGTGCACGGTCGGGATCACCGGGATCGGCTGCTTGGCCACATCGACGCCGGCGAAGATGTGCGCGCTCTCGGCGATGCCGGGCAGCTTCTCGTTGATCACTTCCGGGCCGAGGTGGGTCAGGTCGAGCAGGATGTGGTCCTTGTGCTCGCCGACGCCGCGGCCTTCGCGGATCTCGA
>Ga0308160_10006651_pt1 | contig 11708 bp, 11 predicted proteins | sample PhyFR1_FD_201036 | JGI IMG/M metagenome (GOLD analysis project Ga0308160, IMG submission 201036) | Phyllosphere microbial communities from UC Gill Tract Community Farm, Albany, California, United States - DLSLF.R1 | ecosystem: Host-associated > Plants > Phyllosphere > Unclassified | place: USA... | reverse complement strand
CGGCCGACAGAGAGAGGCAGGGCAGAATACAAGCAGAACCTGGTGAGAGAGGGGAAGTCGCAGGGAACAAGTCGAATCGTCTGATCGGGTATAGACCGCGTTTCGAGGAAAGGATGAAGATGAGTTGGAACTGAAATCGGAAGAGTCGGAATCTACACAAGAAAGTACCGAGTGACAGATTGAATGAGAGTCGGTCGCGAAGAACCCTTTGCGAGTGCAGGAGATCGACGGCAGACTCTCCCTTTCTCGATTTCTGTTCATTTCGCTCGAGTGTGCACCGTCTCGACAGAAGACCAATAGATTTCGTAACGAAACAAACGAAATACGAAATGATCATTCCAACTATAAACGAGCGTGATTCTCCAGTAAATTTCCGGTCGATTCCCAGTTTTCCCAAAATCCAGTCCTCCTATCTATCCAAACATTGTAGTTCTATATCGGAAGCAGCCCTTAAGAGCAGTGAATCTGTTGAGCAAAGAATGGTCACGATGAGCTGGTTGCGATAAGAGGGGGGAGAAGAGAGCAAGAACAGAATCGACTCACTTCTCCATCGGCATGAGTGTGGCAGTGTTCAGCTGCCGTAGCCGTAGGAGTAGCGGTCTCCTCGGCGGCGTGATCGTGTCCAGCGTGATCATCCTCGACAGCTTCGGCAGTTGCGGTCGGCTCAGAAACAGAAACAGTCACAGTCGAGGTTACGGCGACGGGAGCAGAGTGGGTGCCTTCTTCCTGTGGAGGATTGGCGGTAACGCAGGACTTTCCTGGCCATACTACGTCGTAAGCGTAGGCATCGAGAGCACTGTTCACGGAGAGAACAAGCGGAAAAGTGAAATTCCGTAAGTACAGGTTTGCGAAATCGGGAGAGACGGAGCAGGGTAGACACTACGTACTAGAATTGATATGTGTTTTGACTAAAGAGTCGCGAGGCAGGAGGTTAGAGATCGCTCAACGAGGGCAACAGAGAGCGAGATGTAACTAACTTCCAAACGGCCATCGAGTCGTTCTTGGCGGCGAGCTCGAGAACACCTCCAAGCGAATCAGCAGCGTGGTCGATATGGTTGTAAGTGATCGAAGGGACCTGTAAGAGGATGCAACGCGGGGTATCAGCTTCAACCGCACGAATCTCGGATCTGGGAAAGAGAAAGGCAACGAACGTGAATCAATCGGTGCATGAAATCAGTAGCAAGCCACATCGCGGGAGGCACGGATCCAATTTCGACACCATCCCAGCAAAGATTGGCAAGTTGACGTCTTCTCGTGTCTGTGTGCGACAACCGAAGAAGCACTCGATCAGCTCTCATGCTCGGAAACCCGATACAAGCACGCTTACAAGTGGGAGGGCAGATGACGGTCTGCTCAGTGGCGTTCTTGCCTCGGTAGTGACCAGCTGAAGGACAAGAAGTAAAAGAGAGTCAGAGTCAGATTCGTCGAAGAATGGAGGCTCGAAACTGAGAGAGCTCACCCCAAGGTCCCTCGGCGGTTACTTCGTTACAATTACCGTCGGGATTGTCGCATCGGAAGAGAACACCAGGTTTGTTGCCGTAGAGGAGTTGAGCGTAGAAACCGGCGGCTGAAGCTGAGGAAGCGTTTCCGAAGTACTTCGTGTACATCTCATCGTGTTCTCCATACTTGAGAATACGGTCGTAGGCGTGTTTGGCGAGAGTGTTCATGTCGTCGAGACCAGCTTGAATGAAACGAGCTTGACCGGCGTCGCAAGATTCGTGAATCTGTACTCTGCTCATGTTGGAATGAGCATGTTTGTCGATGCTGGAAGCGGTTTGTCCTTCGGCACGCTTGACGATGGAAGGAGTGCTGAAGAAAGGAGCAGCTTGAACTGATGAAGCGGCGAGGAGAAGAGTTGCGACGAGACTCGAGGACAACATGGTGTTTTGGCGGAGAATGAAGAGGGTGAGAGGCGGAGAGGAGGAGGGAAAAGGTAGCGGGAGAGAGAGAGAGGGAGAGAAGGGTAAGCTGAACAGATCGTTCTCCTGAGCACCTTAAAAAAGCCAGGCGAAGACCGTCGCGGTTGAGGAATCTTTTCGCCAAGAGGAGTGGAAAAACTGTTCTCGGCAACCTTTGAGGTTTAGAGATCCTCGTGGTAGTGCTACCGCACCGAAGTAGCAGCTTGATTAAGCCGACCAGCTCTCGCACGAAAAGGCGACGAGGAAGAAATTGGCGAATTCGAGAACTGGTAGAGTTGCGCGACGTTCTCTGTAGGAGACGCTCTACGCTACAGCTTGCTTCCGCGAGCACAAAGTCAATACACCTGACCTACGAGCCTTAAAGATCGGAGGAAGAAGGGACGTACCCGCTTTCCCCCTGCTATCCTTTTCCTTTGCAGTATATCTCCTTCACAGTATCACTACCCGAATCATCGCCTCGTCAGAACCCCGAGCTACAAAGCTGGCGAGTTGATGCTGTTTCGAGATGAAGCTAGAGAAGAATTCCGAATTCTTGAGAGCGAAAGCGCACTAGAACCTGCCAGTGGCGCGACGAGCAGTTTATTGAGAGCTTTGAAGTCGTTCTGAGCTATCTCCACGAGCGACTGAGCGAGTTGTGTGAGTGGGAAGAGTGCAAGAATTCGTTCGCTCCGTATCTTTGGCTTCCTCCCTTTCACTTCCACATCAGTCCAGCTGCTCAAACCTCACCTGATCTAGTCAGATAAACTCCAAGAACCTTGTCAACCACCAGACAATCTCGTACAGCCAGAATCTTCAGCTCCAGTCGCGGTAAATCGAATCAACAAACAAATCGAATTCAATGGCTCCTACCCTCAGAGTACGACGCGCAGCTACCTTCGACAAGCCTGTATGGTCAGATATTGCTCAAACCAAGAACGAGGACAGGGAGGGATCGCTCTTTCTGGATCTCCCTTCGAAAATGTAAGTTGCATCGATTGCGCTTCGCGAGGGTGAAAGCTGACCTCTCTTTCGTTTCTAGACTCGATCAGATCCTCTCAGACTCCGACTTGAACCTTCGCGACCACCTCGCCCTCGCCGCAACGAATCGCTCCCTTCGCTCTTGCTATTCATCTCCCTCCATCTGGTCCGCCCTCGTCGCTCTCCGACCTCTCCCCAGCACCCTCGACGACGTCGATGAAGACTCCCATTTCGACATCTTCGAGCATTTTCAATCCCGCAAAGATGCCGAATATCGCCAACCTGAAAACGTTCGAAACAGGCGTATTCTCTCGACTATTTGGAGCGGGAAAGATGCAGACACCTCGAAGAAAGGAAGCAACGTACTCACCGATGCCCCAAACCGTGGAGAACAAGTGGAAATTGGAAAGAAGAGGGATTTGGAAGAGATGGAGAAGGATTCGGTTGTAGTTGTTCGTCCAGCTGAATGGGAGGAAGCGATCAAACTGGTTCACGAAAAGGTAAGCTCCTCTGGTGCTGTGTCTATGCTCTGTGACTAATAGTCGTCGACGAAGAACAGACTATCGGCAAATCGGACGCAATGAAGCGCTATCGTCTTACTGATCTCGAGTGAGCCAGCTTCATCCCGACCAAATTCTCATAGCGTACTGAGCTATGATACTCCTATCGCACGCAGACTCGTCGACTACCTTCAAGCGACCCTCGTAGGGAAACAACGCCAAAATGGTAGTCAACCCAGCTTCTTCATCGAGCTCGCTGTACAAGCCCTCGCCTACAGGCTCCATGGAGGTGTACTCGGTCACAAAGCTTTGTATGTCCACCTCTCCTTGACTCCTCTATGTCTGAGCTTATCATGTGTGGCTCCGTTTCCAGAATGGAGAAAAAGAAGAATGCTGCAAAGAAGATGAGGGAAACGAAACGCAAGAACGGTACTGCTGGAGTTTGGGTCTTCACTGGTAGGAGGTGATTTAGGGAACTCGTGAGACACGCTCGAAAGAACCGCTTGAAGGGATTCGCTTGAAAGGTTGCAGGAACATCGCTTGTTAGTTCCCGACTTTGTTTCGGTTTTTGCTGATATAACGTAATCGTACCTAGTCTATCCGATTTCCACCCGTACTGAAGTACTGTATCGACTCCGATGTGATCTCTCAGCCCTTATAGAAACGAGAGGAAAGGTCGTCAAGCTCAAAACATCGCTTCATCTCCCTCGCTGGGTCCGCACTTCGATACTCCAGGCGAGATAAGGCTGATCAATGAACTCCTCGTCACGTTCGTACGCGCGACTTCCCTTTGTCCGCTTCCCCTTTTTGTCCGAGACTCGCTCTCGAGAACAAAGGGAAGTTTCCTTTGGCATCTTCCTCCAACTCTGCTTCTTCCTCCTTTGCTTTTTACGCTTCGAAGCTAGTTGCTGGACCGGATCAAACGATGTACGCCTGCGATCTATCCCAAATTCTTCGCAACTTCTCGAATCTACCACTCCCACTCAGTCCTCCCGAAACCCTCCTCCCTCCTCCCACCTGCTCTCTGCGACCTCGTTTAGCTGTGACGCATTCGCTCACGTCACTCAAGCTCCCTGTCTCGAGTTCAAATCGGAAATCAAGACTAAACATGAATTCCTCGATTCACTCATGCGGAATGCAGCAGGCGACCCCATCGACTGCCTGTACGTGCTCTATAGTATCGCTCTTCGTGTTGCGGAGGCAACAGCTGACGTTCCTTCGGACATCACTCAGCGATTCTTGCGAAACCTTTCAAATTTGCAGAACGAAGTGTCGACGAAGAGCGGGACGGACGATGCGAAGGGTGGACCTTTGGCCCCCTATCGATACTATGATATATAGGAGATAGACTGCAGGGGGATATCAACGCAGAAGGGTCACTAGAAAGGGCAAACGAACAGGGGGTGTAGAGAGGTTTCTGAATGTTTGGGGTTGTAGGGCATACTTTCTGTTGTTCTTGTATCGTATGCTATATGTTTCTTCATTCTTGAAGCAGCCAGCGCCCGGGCGAGACGCAATGTGGCTGTGAGGCACTTCTCGAGCGCACGTTCGAAAGTTTCTTTCGCTTCTATAGCCGAACATCGAACTCGAGTCTCCCTCAGAAGAGATGTACTTGAGAGCGAATAAGACTCATCGCACTACGTGCACCGCAGAGGCTTAAGGCAAAATACAAAGAATAGAGAGAGTTCACAAGTCGAAAGAGTAGAAAAAGGGGGGAAAGAACAAGAACCGCATCGGGGATTCGAGCTCGTCAGTCGAGTACACAGAGCAAGCAATATCATCGATATGAGGCTGCGCAGCGACGAGCGCGGTAGATGTAGCGTTTGCGATGAGTGAGCTCCTAGTTGAGGGCGAGAGAAAATCATGAGTGTCGCTGCCGAAGCGTCGCGAAGACGACAGGAAGGACTCACAGCTTGATTCGATGAAGATGACCGTGACGTGCCTTCGTCGTTGACAGGGTACAGCTTACTAGAGATCAACAATCCTCTCGTAACTTCACCGAAATCGACCAGATCCGGCGAGCTTATGTTCTGTCGGTCAAGGGCCAATCAGCTAAAGCTCCTTACGCTGGTATAAAGGGAGAAGTTCACCTTTTGGACGCATTTGACAACCTTGTCGCGAAACAGTTCGGGCGTGATCTGGTGCTTGCGAACGTTTTTCGAAGTTTCCATCAAATCTTCGACGACACGAGACTGAGCAGCGCTGTCAAGAGCTTCGAAGTTGCTGCCGGTAAGCGCAACTGCGAGCTGGCCGCGCAGGAACCACCAGGGAGTAGGTGCGACTTGGTGAGGATTGACAAACTTGACGTATGCTAGGACGAAAGCACGACGCTGATTCGAGTCGAAGCTTTTCCACTCTTCATGTTGCCTACGCCAGGACGAGAAGAGTTGAAGTCCGATGCAATCCAGTCCGATTTCGACCTTGAAAGCGAAAATGAGTAAGTTTAGCTCAGGTCACATCAATCAGATGTAGTCGGTCAGACTCACGACCAACGGACTGATCTTGGGTGACTCGATAAGGCCAAAGCTTGCGAGCTTGTCAGGTGGGATCTCATCGAAGAAAGGCTTTCAAACGAAAACAAGCTGAGTTCGCGAGAAGAGGCAACAAGTCGGGAGCGGAACAAGAACTCACCAGATCTGAAGGCTTATTGTGACCCGAGTGCTTCTCGGGTCCCCAACAATGGAAGATGGTCACCAAAGCTGCGCTCATTCTGAGATACTCCAATTTTGGGAAAGGTCCCTCGTCCTCCATCGTAGCTGCTCCTGTGTCTCCGAGGCGTGTCAGGTAGTATTTGAGAACTTTCCACGTCAATCTCTCCCATTCTTGTAGAAGCTTTTGTTCGTTTTCATGTAATTTCTCGCGATCCCACTTGTTTGCGATTGCCTTGACGAGTTCGAGTGCTTCGCTTAACGACGTATCCATGACCTGAGCCTCGAAGTGAGGCTTCTGGATCGATAGCATGGTCGAGGGAGTGCTATGGAGTAGAGAGGAGAGAGAGCTGGGAAGGGAAGAAAGGAGGAACTGGTTAAAGACAGTCGGAAAAAAACGCCGTCTCTAGCCGAAACGCCTTTCACCTCGAGGTTACTGCTCAATGTTACCTCGCACAGTCAACGAAATGTGGACGCAAACAGCAGAGCTTATTGAGACTGTAGATGCGAATCTAATCACCGAGTCCGTTGCTTCTCGAGAAAGGAACCGAAAATCAGTCAAGCGATGAATGTCTATTTCCACAGATGAGGATGCAGTTCCGTATTGGACACAGATGAGGAGGATATGGTTTGGGAGAATAAATAAAGGATGTGCAGATTCAAGACGCAGTGAGGCAGGTAAGACAGAGAGAGGAGGGAGGAGCCAGGTGCAGTGCGATATGGGCGTTATTGAGGAAGGCGAGTAGCAAAGCAAGATATGTAGATCTAAGAGGTTTAAAAGTGATACACGTAGTAATCGAAAGAAAAGCGAAAAAAGGTTGTAAAGAGTAAGCGAAGAGGTTTCATTCTTAATCTTCGAGCTCAGGTTGAGGACAAGCGACAGCCGGTAGCGCTGAGGGAGGAGTGAGACCTCGCATACGGTACCAGTGCTGAAGAATGATCTGCGGGTCAGCGGTGGAAGCGAGCGAAAAGGAGGGGAGAAGTGCGAACCTGAGCGAGCTTCAGAGCTTGACCTTGGAGATAGTCCGAGTCTCCATTAGGGTACATCAAAGTGTAACCATCGTGCTGTTCACGGTCGAGTGATCAGCGATGAAAGATGGTGAGTATGAAACGAAGAAGAAGCTAACGTGATCGACCCAATTACAGCATTGACCATCTGAGTCGATATGGTATCGGTCAGCTCTCACGAGGAATAGGAGAAGAGAAGAGAGATAACGACATACCATGACCAAAGAGACTCCACATCATTGAACCTGAACCCTCCATCTTTTCGATAGTCGAATAGAAAGTATCGAGGTTCGCTCCACCGTGTAATCCTGTCCAATCAAATTCACCGACGTAGAACGACTTGGAATAGTAGGAGAGGTAGCCGTTATCCTTTTCGAGTAACCATTGGAGAGCGGGATAGAAATGATCGGTGCTGTTCAGCATCAAACGAAACGAATCAGCTCTCCACCCTGTCACAGCGATGTGGAAGAGACGATGGCTTACACAAGATCGATACCGTTCGCAGACATTCCGGTATTCGCGAGCGCTCCCGAAGTATCGACTAAACCGTCAGTTCCGTCGGCGACAAGCGTGTTGGGAGCGAGCGAGAGGATGTGCCCGGCGATGTCCTCCGTCCATGATTTCGGTGGAGCACCTCCTCCAAGCATGTAACCTCCTAGTTCTGAGAGCAGGAGCAAGGGGATCAGAACTGCAATTCATCAAGCGAGCTGAGGAAAACGGCGTCGAGGCTTACCATTACCGGTCTCCCAAGCTAGAGAATGCAATCGAGAGGTTAGTCCAAGAACGTACGGGCGGTAGAGCGAGCGACGAAGCGCGTGAGACTGAGGACTTACCGAGAATAGTAGGATCGTCTCCAAGTCGTACCTGTCAACTCTCCGAACTCCCTCAGCTTTCCGCATACCGAACTATCAGAAAGTAGAGTGAGCATACACCAGTGTACTTGTTGACGTGATTGAGAACGACAGAGATGTAATCCTTGTACATCTGAACGACAGATTTCGAATAATAGAATTGACTAGCATCGCTCGTATCTTTCCCAGCCCAGCTGCACAAGCCACGAAAGATGTCAGCTACAACTGACTCTCGAAGCTCTAGAGAGTAATGAGGAGCGTACCCGATGAAATCGTATTTGCCTCCGTGATCTGTGAAATTGGAAAGCTGTTTTCAGTTTCGATTGAAAGGATAGTGGGACGGGAAGATGAGCGTACAGTAAGCGTAGTTGTCTGTTGTGATCACGAATTTCGTTAATAAGGGAAAGACCTGTAGCGGATCAGAGGAAAGTCGAAACGAACCAGTCAAAGGAATGAGTAAACGTAATCCGTAGTTTCGAGCAGCCCAAATCGAGTAATCGATCGTGTCGAACTGTTCAGTGTCGTTGAAGATTGGGAGTCAGTGACATCGTCGGAGGAGATGAGTCAAGGAAAGGAACTCACAGCTTTGTCGTTCGTTTGATAAGCTTTAGGCCAAACTGAATACTTGTTGCCGGTACTGAGTGAAGAACAGGTTTCGCCATCAGCTATAGTTCTTGATCGAGATCCATAGAAGGGGAATATGCGACTCACCTGACACCCAAAGTATGAGAACGAATGGTATTTCCTCCCATCGCAACCGTAGCTGCCATCGCTTCTCGAATCCGGCCTTTATCCGGATAAGACGGACTCGGGTACACATTCTCATCGAGTCCCAACCAGTAGATATCTGTGGGATGAAAAGCGTGTAGAAGATCAGCCAGCTTTCACAGTCGAACGGATCTGCGAAACTTTTTCGACTCACTCGGTCCAGTGATTCGGTACTCATCTCCATCGAGCGTCAACTTTCCTCCACTCCTCTTAACAAAGGTCGAAGGGCGAGGCGAGTAGACGAAGTCGCCCTTGCCAGGTCCGAACACTGCTCCTCCAGCCGTGTTTGTGTACATCTTTGCACAGTTGGAAGAAGGAGGGGTTGGGAGAACGAGGGGAGCTTCAGATTTCGTCGAGGTTTTGGAAGCGGAGGAAGATGAAGATGCGGTCGAGGATGAAGTAGCTTGAGTCGTTATTGAGTCGGAAGAGGAAGATGGCTTGGATTGGGTAGGTTCTGATGCCGCGAGAGTTTTACTGAATCCACCACCGACGATAATCTGTCCTGATCCATTCGCCGATTTTGTTGAAGATGCCGTCGTTGATCCATTCGAAGTCGAGGTGGAAGAAGGTACAGAAGTCGAAGTTGTCGAAGATTGAGAGTTCCCTTTCCACTTTGGATTCTTTGGCCATTTCGGGTTCGAGACCGATACAGTAATCCCTCTCTTGCCCATTACCGTATCTCCCTTGCCTAATCCCTCTTCATCTAATTCATCTCCATCCCAAATTTGTTGCTCCGTCATGTTGAGCGATCCACCTTGACCACCACAGAGAGCTTCATCTATTCCTCTATCCTCTATGATTTGAGCTGCCCTTTCTACAAGTGCTGAAGGTGATCTAGCGAATAATCCGTGAGAGTTTGGATTGGGAACTGCGTGATGTCCTCCTTGAGGGTGAGAAGCTGCTGAGGAGTAATTGGGTAGACTTGCAGCAGCTACTAGTGACAGTAGTAATGTCAGGGTATGCATTGTTGTTCGAGAGGCTGATTCAGTTGTTGTAAAGGCTTGCAGGATAGTGAGGGAAGAGGGAAGAAGTTTAAACTCGCTGGGCAGGGAAATCAGTCAACAATCGCAATTTTCGCGTGGCTTTCGACTTTAGCAAGGACAAGACACAGCTGTATGGTACTATAAGAGAGTGTGCTTGGCTATGGAGACGCGTTCGAGCGATTCTGACAAGGTATGGCGAGTCGATCTCTTCGATGCAAGCCAGCTTTTTTATTTATTCGAAAGGAATCTCCGATTCAAGTCCGTAGATTATGCGTCCTCGCCTCCGGAGAAGAGGCAGCGATCAGAATGAACTCGAACTTGTCGAATTCGAAGATCCGTTCTCACTCTTCAGGTATCCTTTTTTCGCAAACAATCGATTTTCGAGGTAGATTCACGCAACGACGATTCAGCAGTGCAATTGAGTACTTTGTTGACAACATTAGGTTCAAGTAGACTGTACGAGAGTGGCAAAGAAAAGGGGAAAATTAGAGAACTAGTACTTCATTTTCTTCGCTTGATTACCTCCTCCTCCAAACGATGAACTCGAGCGCTTCGAGGCCTTGTTGGATTCTGCAAACACACAAATCTACATCAGCTTGCGATGTCGACGACTGAAAGAGTGGATCAAGGGACTCACCAATTTTGATTCGTTTGACCCCTTGACGGAACTTTTCGTGAATATCTCTCGCACTAACCGATACGTGACTCTCGGTTCCGTTGAAGGTGTAGCAGTTGTGAATCATCAAGTCGACGTCGGCTTCAAGTGCTTCGATCGATTGATACTGATCCGCTTCGAGTTTCTTCTTTATCATACGGAAATCTCGACCTTGATGAGGGGGAATCACAGTGTAGTAAGCTGGAACTTGAACCGCGAGTTCGGAGACGGGTACATTGAAAGGTTGAGCGCTGTCGGATACGAACCGATTCAACATCGTACTCCTCGGAGAGACAGAGAGAACTGAGCTTACGATCCTTCCTCCATCAACTTTTTCAACATCGCACCTAGACTCCTTTTCGTGTTGTATGCGAGTTTGCTAGCCTTCTCCCACTCCGACCTCCAAGCTCTGTCGAGTACGAGTACGTGCCAGATTGGCTCAGTGTTCGGCGTATTGAACTTGACGCAATTCGCTACGATCAGGTCGAAATCGGCAAAGAGTGATCCATAGTTCCCGTATCGTCCAGAGTCGAGCTTTTGCGACATAGTTCGTAGATCCATCGGATGAGGAATCTCGTCGTAGTACCTGGAGAACGGAAAAGAGGAAATTAATCAGTATCGCGATAAGGTGGGAAGGAACGTGAGAAGGTGTCGACTCACGTAGCTAGAGGACCGACTGCCTCGACAGGAAGTAAGAAGAAGAAAGCTTCTCGAATACCTTGCACCTTGCTGAGTACTTGCTTCGCTTTCTTGATGTCGACAGGTTCCGCCGCCTGCTGCCACCTCGTCGGATGAGCTGGCATTGGATCGTCAAGGATCGCTGGTCGACCTGGAGCTTGATAGACGAAAGGTTGAGGCGTAACAGGTACGAGTTGATCCGGTTCGTCGAGTAAAGGATCGAATTCTGAAGGTTCTGCGTAGTTTGGTTTCGGTTTCTTCTCTTTTCCTTCCTTGTCCTTCTTCTTCTTCTTCTCCTTGATCGGTTGAGGTGCCCATGCGGCAGGAGAGTAAACGTTAGGAGCTCCATCGGTGCCTGCGAGGTAAGCGGGAGGAGTAGCGCTCGGTGAAGGTCGAGGAGAGAAGTTGGGCTGAGGCGTCGCATACGGAGATTGCGCTGGAGAGTAAGTTGGTTGTTGTTGACGAGGGATGGCAGGCGGATGAGGACTCGAGGAAGCAGAGACTGTCGAACCACCGAGAGTGATCTTGAATCCTCCTGGTTTCGGTGCAGCAGGAGGCGGGAATGGAGGAGGAGGGGAACCATGGAAAGAGTTTGAAGCGGGTAAGGGAGGAGGAGGGGGAGGCATGGCAGGATATGTTTGAGGTAGATTTTGAGGTGGTGCTTCGTAACTTGTCGAGGGAATGGGAGTGTGATGAACAGGTGCAGGGTTGGGAGTGGGAGTGGGAGCGGGAAGAGGAGCG
>Ga0308160_10006650_pt1 | contig 11711 bp, 14 predicted proteins | sample PhyFR1_FD_201036 | JGI IMG/M metagenome (GOLD analysis project Ga0308160, IMG submission 201036) | Phyllosphere microbial communities from UC Gill Tract Community Farm, Albany, California, United States - DLSLF.R1 | ecosystem: Host-associated > Plants > Phyllosphere > Unclassified | place: USA... | reverse complement strand
CTGTGTCATTCCGGGTGCGGCGTTCCGGGCAGCGTAGAACGCGGCTTCAGCATCCATCAGGGACTCCAGTTCGCCGCGGTCCAGGAAGATTCCGCGGCACCCTGTGCATTGATCGATGAGGACCCCGTTGCGTTCGTAGGGACGCATCTCTGATTCGCATTTAGGGCAGGTAAGAGGGGCAGGTGAGGCGTTCATGTGGGCTCCTGAGGAGTGGGGTCGATAGGGGAAGAGACTGCGGTGACTGCGGAGGAGTGCCCGGCGTGGGTGATCGCCAGGTCCAGCAACATCCGAACGTGGTTGTCGCCGAGACGGTAAAACACGACCCGGCCAGCGCGGCGGGTTTCCACGACTCGGTGCGCGCGCATGAGTCGAAGAGCTTGGCTCACCGAGGATTCGCTGAGGCCGGCCACCGATGCGAGGTCATGCACGCATACCTCCCCGGCCTCCAGCAGCGTGGCGAGGATCCGCACCCGGCCGGGATCTCCCATCAACCGGAACACCGCGGCAACCCGCTCAACATCCTCGCCTGGGGGCAGTGCCCCCCGCAGAAACTCAATGTGGGCAGAGGCGCGATCGTTGTCCGGATGCCTGGGCAGGGCATCCGGATCGGTAATGGACCGTAATCGACGACTCATCTGAACAGATTATCATTTGTTCAGATATTGGCGGGGCTATTCATTCACCAGTTTTCAGTCCGGGTGCTGCCGTCCGAACCGCCAGTGATGTCAGAACAGCAGGCGCGGCATGGCGCATACTTTCTGTTGCGTGTGACGGCTGGTGTGATGGCGGCGCCTTTAAGGCTCCTCGAGCCCCTGTTTCTGTCAAAGCATCTACGTCCTCGACCGTGAATCCTCCCTGGACGTCGGTGAAGGATGGGGGAGATGGCCCGAGGGGCATTTCACTAAGGCGTCAAGGAATGCAGGCTTTGAGGCGGCTCTTTACAGTGCCCCCAGGATGTAGATGACGAGGAACCCGAGGAAGAACATGGCACCCAAAAGCACCGTTTCTTCCTGTTCATGCGCTTCAGTCAGCAGTTCCTCCACCGTGAGATACAAAAGAGCGGCAGCACCAAAGGCGAGAACAAAGGCCAGTAGGGGCGCGCCGGCACCACCGAGGAAGATGGCACCGCCTATCGCACCGACGGCCGTCAGGAGTCCAAGTCCGCTGCTGGTTGCCGCTGCACGGACGTTGGATATGCCAATTTCCTTGAGCTCTACTGTCAAAGACAGTGCCAGGAACAGGATTTCGATGGTGAGGGCGATGGTGAGGATAATCGCCTCCCTGGCACCCAGAACAGTCCCCAGCCCCACGAGTAAACCGTCCAGCAGCAGATCGATTCCGACGGCGGTCAGCAGGCCTGTCGGCAATGCCCCGGACGCCGGGGACTTTCTGTCCATTTTTCGGCCCAGGGCGCCCAAGGCCAGCATGACAGCTGCGCCCGCGGCAAAACCGGCGGCTGCGAAGCCGAGGTTTCCTTCTGCCCGCAAATCCGGGAGTACTTCTCCGGCCAATGCTGCCAGGACCACACCCGCCGCGAAGTGTTGAATCGCACTCGAGAGCTTTGGCCCCGGGGGCCTTAGGACAGCGATGACCGACCCCAGAGCCGCCGCGGCGACCGGGAACGCGACCAGCACCAGCGTTGGGGCGGAAAGACTCACACTGTCAACACCTTTCAAACCACGCCTCGCTTTAGGCAACCCAGAGGACATGTGCCCTACCCGCCCAGTACAGGCGGGCTTTTGCTGCCTCACGCTACCGCCAGCGTCCTACTGGAGTCACGGCAAATGATTCGATTTTTAAACCTCACCCCGCTCGGGACTCCGGACGGCATGCCCGAAGCCCTCTGTCAGGTTCCGAAGGACGAGAAAACCCATCGCCAGTTCCCATCGTTTTAATCGGATATCATCGCTGTATGACGATACAAATGGCTGGTTGGGGGGATGCTTGCGGTGGGCTTGCACCCGCAGCGGCTTTGTTTCATTCCTTGAGCGACCCAACGCGGTTGAACATCGTGAAGCGAATGGCCGCCGGCGAGATCCGGGTGGGGGATCTGGCCGGGGAGCTGGGGCTTGCCCAGTCCACCGTGTCCGCCCATGTGGCGTGTCTGCGCGATTGTGGCCTGGTCCGGGGCCGCGCGCAGGGCCGCAGCGTCTATTACTCGCTGTCCCGTCCGGAACTGATGGACATGCTTGCCCAGGCCGAAGTCCTGCTTGCCGCCACCGGCAACGCGGTCAGCCTGTGCCCGAACTACGGCACCGGAAGCACCGGCGCCGTACCGACAAACGTGGAACTGACGAAGGAGAACGCCCGATGAGCGACGCCTGCGGCTGCAGCGACGACAAGCCCGAAACCGTGGCCGAAGAGGCTGAGGAGGCGGTCGGCTTCTGGCAGATCAACGAGATCCGGGCCGCGGCAATCTCGGGTGTGCTGCTCCTGACCGCCTGGATCCTGTCCTTGACCGGGGGCCCGGACTGGCTACGCCTGGTCCTGGAAATCGGGGCGCTGCTGGTCGCGGCGTGGACCTTTGTTCCCTCCACACTGCGGCGTCTGGCCAAAGGCAGGATCGGCGTCGGGACCTTGATGACGATCGCCGCCGTCGGCGCCGTCGCCCTGGGCGAGTTCGAGGAAGCGGCGATGCTCGCTTTCCTTTACTCCATTTCCGAGGGGTTGGAGGAATACTCGCTGGCGAAAACCCGGCGCGGCCTGCGCGCCTTGCTGGATCTGGTCCCGGCCGAAGCGACAGTCCTTCGCGGCGGGACGGAAGTCACCGTTGACCCGGCCGAGCTCGTTCCGGGGGACCGGATGGTCGTCCGCCCGGGCGAACGGTTGGCCACCGACGGCCGGATCATCACCGGCCGCACCTCCCTGGACACCTCGGCCCTGACCGGTGAATCCGTGCCGGTTGAGGCCGGTCCCGGCAGTGATGTCTACGCCGGGTCCATCAACGGCACCGGGCCGCTGGAAGTCGAAGTCACCAGCGCCGCGGAGAACAACTCCCTGGCCCGGATCGTGCACATCGTCGAGGCCGAACAGTCCCGCAAGGGACCCGGGCAGCGCCTGGCGGACAACATCGCCAAGAAACTGGTCCCCGGCATCCTCATCGCCGCGGCCCTGATCATCGCCTTCGGCTTCATCATGGGAGAACCCCTGGTGTGGTTCGAACGCGCCCTGGTCGTCCTCGTAGCCGCATCGCCTTGCGCTTTGGCGATCTCCGTCCCGGTCACCGTTGTCGCCTCCGTCGGCGCCGCCAGCCGCATCGGTGTGCTGATCAAGGGCGGCGGCGCACTGGAAACCCTCGGCAAGATCCGCACCATCGCCCTGGACAAGACCGGCACCCTGACCCGGAACAAGCCTGAAGTCATCGATGTCGCCGCGGCTGGGACCGTCACCCGCGAAGACGTTCTGGCCCTCGCAGCCGGGCTGGAGGCCCGCAGCGAACACCCCCTGGCCCGCGCCATCCTCGCCGCATCCCCCGCCCAGGCCGACGTGACCGACGTCGACACCGTCCCCGGCGCCGGCCTGCAAGGCACCTTTGAGGGCAAGACCGTCCGGCTGGGCCGCCCCGGCTGGATCAACCCCGGCTCCCTCGCCGCGGATGTCGAGCGGATGCAGAAGGCCGGTGCCACCGCCGTCCTGATCGAATCCGCCGGCGAAGTCATTGGTGCCGTCGCTGTCCGTGACGAACTGCGCCCCGAAGCCCGGGACGTCATCGCCCGGCTGACCGCCTCCGGGTACACCACGGCCATGCTCACCGGGGATAACGCGATCACCGCCGCGGCCCTGGGCAAGGACGCCGGGATCACCGAAGTCCACGCCGACCTTCGCCCGGAGGACACGGCCGAGATCATCCGGACTCTGAAGTCCCGCCAGCCCACCGCCATGGTCGGTGACGGCGTCAACGACGCCCCGGCCCTGGCCACCGCCGACACCGGTGTTGCCATGGGTGCCATGGGCACCGACGTGGCCATTGAAACCGCCGACATCGCCCTGATGGGCGAGGACCTGAACCACCTGCCCCAGGTCCTGGACCACGCCCGCCGGACCCGGTCCATCATGCTGCAGAACGTGGGCCTGTCCCTGCTGCTGATCGCAATCCTGATCCCGCTGGCACTGGTCGGCGCCCTGGGACTGGCCGCGGTCGTCCTGATCCACGAACTCGCCGAAATCGTGGTGATCGGAAACGGCGTTCGCGCCGGCCGGATCAGCCGCAAGACAGCACTCCGGACGGCCAAACCCGCGCCGGCACTGGAACCTGCCGCGTGAGCGTCCCGTCACCGGCAGATCCGGCAGATCCGGCAGGGACACCACCAGTTGCCGCCAAAGCATGGCGGGTAAAAATTGGCCTGCTCGTCTCGGCCGCCGTGCTCGCGGTGGCCGACCTGGTCATCAAGGCCTTGGCCGAGGAACTGCTCTCCAACGGTGCCACGGTCGATCTGGGCCTGGTGAACCTGAGGCTGGTGTACAACACCGGGGTGGCTTTCAGCCTCGGGGCTAACCTCGCCCCGTGGCTGGTCATTGCCGCGACCGCCGTCATCGTCCTGGCCATGTCCTGGTACGCCGTGTCCACCGCCCCCGCCATGCCGGCGCTCTCCCGGGCGGGTGCGGCGATGGTGGTTGGCGGCGGTGCCGGGAACCTTGTGGACCGGATGGACGGGCGCGGCGTCGTGGACTACCTGCACAGCGGCTGGTTTCCCACCTTCAACCTCGCCGACGTGTTCGTCACCGTCGGCGTAGGGCTGTATGTGCTGGGCAGCCTGCTGGGATCCCGGGACCAGGAAAAGGCGTAAACAGCTGCAGTCCGGGCACGGGCCTCCTGACGCTGGAAGGACTTGCTCATGCTTGCCAGCATCCTGGCCACGACGGCCGCGTTAGCAGCGACCAAAATCGATGACATTGCTCCCATGCTTTTCCGTTCCTTGAACATGAAGGATCGATGGGCGCTGGGATTGAACGGCTGCGGAAGGCGGTGCAGGCACCGGCGGGTCTGACCAGGTCACTGACGACATCCCGGAAATACCCCGGGTATCAAGCAGGTGGGTGCCAGTCAGGGCGTTATGCAAATGTGACAAATGAGGCTTGTGTGACGTAGGGTCTGAACCGTGCCGGTTTCTCCGAATGCGGCACTCCCGAGCAGACTTGCCTAACTCTGCCGCTGCCAGGGATCCGTTCGTAAAATTCGTCCGGCAGAGACGGGGAACCCAGAGTTGGCCCGCTTCGAGCAGGCCTTGGGGTGAAGCCGTGCCTGGTGCCTTTCGTGCACCATCACGGCCGGGTGTCTCCCATCCGAATCCGACAGCTAACCTCGCAGGCAGTGGGAGAGGCCCTTTCATGCCCATGCGCAAAACTCACGGCCGCCACCGCGCGGTCTCCGTCCAGACCAGCGCCATCGCCGTGCTGTCCAAATCCGTCGCCGCAAACGCCGGCACCGCAGGCCGTCAGGCAGCCGTCCTCGCAGCAGCCTCCGGCCTCGTCCTGACTGGCGGCATCACCGCCGCCCAGGCAGCAGACGCCCCGGCCCAGCGCGACGCCGAGCCGGCATCCACCCTCGAAGTCGCAGGCCAGGCCCAGACCCCGCTGACCGCCGACGCCACGATCCAGATCACCTTCGAGCGTCCCGCAGTGGAAACCACGCCTGCACCCGTCGTGGAAGCACCCAAGCCAGTCGCCGCCGAAGCGCCCAAAGCCGCGGTCCCCGTGGGCGCTGCGACTGTGAAGGCAGCCGCTGCGCCCGCCAAGGCCCAGGTCACCGTCACCCCTGCCGCGCCGGCGCCCGCGCCGGCCGCGGGCGGGATCAACGGCATCATGCTGTCCTCCGCCTACGCCCAGATCGGTATGATCCAGGACTGCACACGGCTGGTCGAAAACGCCCTCAACGCTGCCGGCATCCCCGTCGGCGACCTCGGCCCGATGCAGTTCATGAACTACGGCACCGTCGTCACCGACCCGCAGCCCGGCGACATGGTCATGCAGCCCGGCCACGTAGGAATCTACGTCGGCAACGGCCAAGTCCTCAGCTCCGGCCTGAACGGCAAGAACGAAACAGCGGTCCACCCCCTGACCTGGATGACCTCCAAAGGCGCCGTGACCTTCGTGCGCGCAGGCAAATAAAACCACTGAAGGCCGGTGATTCAATGCCTTGGGGGCAATGAATCACCGGCCTTCAGCATGCCTTCGCACCCTGGACCCTCCGTCGAGGGTGGAGTGCCCTGCCTCTTACTCCGGTCCGGCGCCTCGGAACCTCTGCACCCTCAAACCAAGGGACCGGAGACGCCGGAAGGTCCCGCCGAAGCCTGTTGTGCTGAGGTGCAACCGTACAGCCGCAGGCTCGCCCGTTTCCGCGGACAGGCCCGTTGGCTGTTGAACCCTCCAGAGGAGTTCCGGCGAGAACGGTAAGACGTACTGCGGGCGCCAATCCCATGCGTGCGGGACGTGAAAAGGTGGGCATGGCTTTTCCGCATATGCTGGATGGGTGCTAAACGAGTTTTGGGCCACCGCACCTGCATCGTACAAAGCGGTTGTTTTCAGTGCCATGGCCCTGATTGCGCTGGGAATCGCGATTAACATTTTTGGCCAGACCGCCAAAAATGAGGCCCTGTCGTTTGCATCGCTGGCTGTCATAGGCGCGGGACTGCTGCTTCACGCTGCAGGGGTTGTCATCCGCGGACATCAGGTCCAGAAACGCCTTCGGAATTCTTCAAGAAAAGGATGACCCAGTGCAGAACGCTTTCGTTGCGGCTGGCCTTCACGCCCTAAGCACGATGCCTACTCCCGGTCCAGGAACTGACGGGCTGAGGCCCGGTTTGAGTCCCGATCAGGTATCACCGGGATTTCTCGGGTTTCTGATGACGGCGTTTATGGTCATAGCCGTCGTGATGCTCATGGTGTCCATGACCCGGCGGATCCGCCGGGTTCGCTACCAGGCGCAGGTCCGTCTGCCAAGGCAGAACAGCCCGGACGCAGCGGATATGAACCTTGCCATCGCCGGTGAGCCGCAAGCCGGCAGGCCCACAACCTAACGAAACTCCCGGGGCCCGGTCGAGTGGTTCGCCAATTCGTTTCATGTCACCCGGCCGTTATCCTTCGCCTCAGGGGATCGCGACCCTCTTGCCCCGCGAGATGACGCCGCAGCCCAGGCGGCGGTTGTGCCAGCAGTGTACCGAGCGCCTGGGAGAAATTGATTGGGCCGGCCGGGCAGCCCGCACCGCTAGGCGGAACCCTTGCCGCCCCTCAGACGCAGTGGAAGCGGCTGATTTCCCAGGGTCTTGACCAGGCTGCCGACGGTAGCGGGGACCGCCCTCCGTTTCCATCCAGATCAGCAATGCCCCGGGCAGCGGCGGTACGATTCACCACAGTCATGGTCCTGATACCAGCCATGTGCATTGACGCTGTGGCTGAGCGCCCGGACCTGGCGGACGCGCGAGTCCATTCATCCATTCCTGTACAGTCGTTAGGGGCCTCATCGCGCCCCACGGATGCTGTCCCGCCCCCGGGCCAGTCCTGACGATGATTCAAGGAACCGTATGACCGCTGAAAAAACAATGGCCGAGGGTCCTCATCGGCCGACCGCGCCGTCCCGGGCATCGGGTATGCCCCTTGGTTGCCGGCGTTTGTTGATGGTTGGCGGTATCTGCGTTCCAATCGGCCTCGTTGCCGGACCATTTTTGCTGCCTGCTCAACTGTTGGCCGTCGCGGGAATTGTCCTGCTGGCTGTTGCGTTGTCCCACGGGCCCGGTGAACGCTGGTTTTGGCGCTGGTCGTTGGCTGTCGCCGCGGCTGGTGGCCTGTGGCTGGCCGCTACGGCGGCGTACTACATCACGATCATGGTCGCCGCTGAGGCGTCTGCCCCGTTGCCGGTTTTCGCGCAGGGACTCTTTACTGCCGGGGCGGTGTCCGTTGCGGTCATGGCGGTTGCAGCACTGACCGCTGCGATGCAGAGGATGCTGGTGAATCGCCGGAAAGCCAGGGAAGCGGGGGCGTCAGTCCGGTCCTAGGCCATCCCTGGGTTCTTTCCGGTGCTCCCGCGCGACGGGAACACCGGAAAGACGTAGGTCAGGAGCGCTGTCCGGCGTTTCTGCGGCGCAGCCACCAGGTCACAGCCAGCGCCGCTGCCAGGAGCCCGAAGGCGATCCCCACGACCAGCGGCGCGTTATCGTCGTTAGGCCTCGGAGCCGCCGGTGGCATGGCGTTGGCCGTGTTTTGCGGGGCCTGAGAGGAGGCGGCAGCTGAAGAACTTACGGACACCGACGGTTGGGGCGATGCCGCGGCCGCTGCTGCCTGGACTGTGAAGGAGTAGTCGCCTTCGATGGGGTGACCGTCTGAAGAGACAGCCCGCCAGAGCACCCTATAGGTGCCGGGGCTTCCCGGGGCGGTCTTGGTCGACAGGGTCGCCCCGTCCACACTTACGGTCCCGTCGCTGACCGTCTTTCCCGCTCCGTCGGTTACGGTGATGACGCTCAGGTTCAGGGACGCGGAGTCCGTGGGCGGCTGGGTGAGGGTCAGCGACACGCTGTCCGGGGCGGTGGCTACGACTTCATCTCTGGCCGGAGCCGTGGAGGACAGGGCGTCATGGGCGAGGGCAGGGGAGGCCACCGCAGCGGCCGGCAGCAGCAGAGCTGCGACGGCTGCCAGGCGCAGGCGGGCGGTGAGTTTGGTTTTCATTGCTGGTTTCCTTCGACAAATATTCATGGCGCACGCCCTTTTCGTGAATGGGGCATGCAGGGTGTCCGGGGCGGCCGGTGACCGCAGACCAAAATTGGTTCGCACGGTGCCGGGCGGGCCGCGCCGCGGATGCGTGCCCAGCATGATCCAGCGCAGGACCGGTGCCCGTCGCGAGGCGGTAACCAGGGGGGCCAGAACGGGCACGAACGTAACCGGCGCAAGGAAGAACACGGGGCGGAGCCAGGCTGCCAGGGCCCACAGGGCTGCTTCGCCCTTGGCCAGCAGCAGCGCGGTCAGTACTGTCGCGGCAAGGTGTGCGGTGAACATGGCGGGCCCAAGGTCCCATGCCGGATGCGGATGCACGTTGTGTCCGACGGGCAGGAGGGCCCCGGATCCAGTCAGGGTATGCCGGTGTGTCCCGGGCAAGACAGGCCGGAGGGCAGGGGTGGTCGCCGCTGCCGGGGAGAGCATGGACAACAGTGAGTGCAGCAGGCCCTGGCCGCCGGCCAGGACCAGGCCCAGCATCGGGGCCTTCAGTTTCCACCTGGTCACCGCGGCGATACCCAAAACGAGCAGGGACATGCAGGCCGCCAGTACCGGCGCCGGGGGCAGGTGGCCGCCGCCGGAGACATGGGCCGCGGCCGCCAGCGACAGGATCGATCCTGCCAGGGCGGCGGTGCGCAGCAACCGGAACGGCGCACGCTGATCAGTCATCCGCGCGGCCCTTCCTTGTTGCCTTTGTCTTGTGCCGGAACCGGCCGGGAGCGGGACCCGCTATTTAGCGGCGTCCGCCAGTTTCTGGCGGAATTCCTCCACCGTGTTCAGGGTCAGTTTCTCGCCGTTGAGGAAGAACGTCGGTGTCCCGGTCACGCCCAGGGCTTTTCCGTCCGCGATGTCCTGACGGATCCGTTCTTTGGTGGTTTCGCTGGCCACGGCGGCGTCGTAGGCGGCCAGGTCCAGTCCCAGGTCTTCGGCGAAAGTGCGGAACAGGGGCGCCTGGGAGTCCGGCTTTTCACCCCACTGCGGTTGGGTCTCAAACATTTTCGCGTACATCTGCCCGTATTTTCCCTGTTGGGCGGCGGCTTCGACGGCCAGCGCGGCCTGCCCCGAGTTCCGGTGGGCGGGGAGGGGGAAGTAGCGGTTAACGAAGGTGATCCGGTCACCGAATTCCGCCTTGAGCTCGGCCACAACGGGTTCGGCGGCTTTGCAGGCTTCGCACTCGAAGTCCAGGAACTCAACCAGCTGGGCTTTCTCGACGCCCGGCGCGGTGACCCGGTGGCTGTCCTCACGGACGAGCTGGGCATCGGCGACGGGCTGGACGGCCACCGGCTCTGGTTTGTTAAGCGTGAACACGGCGTACCAGACGGCGCCTGCGACCAGGATGGCTCCGAGCAGAATCCAGATGACGGTCCTGGCGCGTTTGGCAGGGTCTGCCGCGGCCGGCGCCGGTGTGGTTTTTGTCTGTGGCATCAGTGGTGGATACTTTCCTGGTCGCGGTGGGCGGCTGGTTCAATCTGGAAGGTGGAGTGTTCGACGCTGACGTCGAAATGTTCTGCGACGCAGCGCTGGAGATCGGCCAGGATGGTGGAGGCGTGCCCGTCCGTCATGCAGCCGTCTTCGACGGTGACATGGGCCGAGAGTACCGGGGTTCCGGAACCGACGAGTGACGCGTGCAGGTCGTGGACGTCAATGACGTGGGGCAGGGCAAGGATGTGCTCGCGGACAGCGCCCAGGTCAAGGCCGGCGGGCGCGTTTTCCATCAGCACGTTCACCGTGTCGCGGAGCAGTCTCAGCGTGCGGGGGATGATCAGTACCCCGATGAGCAAGGACACCACGGCGTCGGCCTGCACCCAGCCGGTCACGGCGATGATGAGCGCCGCAACGATGACGGCCACCGATCCCAGGGCGTCGTTGAGGACTTCAAGGAAGGCGGCCTTCATGTTGAAGTTGTGATTCCGGCCTGATGCCAAAACAATCAGCCCGACGGCATTGCCGGCCAGACCGAGAACGCCGAACCACAGCATCGCCGGTCCGGCAATTTCCGGTGGTTCGAAGAACCTGCGGATGCCCTCGATAATCACAAACCCGCCGACACCCAGCAGCAGGGCAGCCTGGAAAGCCGCGGCGATGATTTCGGCGCGCTTGTAGCCCCAAGTGCGCTTCAGTGTCGGCGGCTTCAGGGCCAGCGACGCTGCGATGAGAGCGATCAGCAGACCGGTGGAGTCCGTGAACATGTGTCCGGCATCAGCCAGCAGCGCGAGGCTTCCGGTCAGGAGAGCCCCGATGATTTCCGCGGCCATCACGCTGAAGGTGATCGCGAAAACGACAATGAGTTTTCCTCGCTGGCTGGCACCTGCCGCGGCGTGGTCGTGGTCATGTCCGCTCATGAGCGATCCTTCATAGTGGTGGGTTGGGCAGGGGTGACGGAATTCTTGTCCTGGCCGCAGCCGGGCTCTTGACAGGCGCAGAGTGGGTCAACGGTGAGGATGGTTCCGAGCAGGTCATCGAGGGCATGCGCGAGTCGGGGGCTGGAGAGCTCGTAGCGGACCCGGCGTTGTTCCGGCTCGGCCCTGACCAGGCCGCAGTCCCGCAGACAGGCCAGGTGGTTGGACATGACCTGCCGGCTGACCCCGATGTTTCCGGCCAGGTCGGCAGGGAATCCCGGCCCGGTCCGGAGCTCCATCAGGATCGCCGCCCGGGTCGGGTCGGCCAGGGCTTTACCGAAGCAGGCCAGGATATCGATTCGTGAGAGCACGCGCATACCAGAAATAATACAGATTTGGATGAATTCAGCAAAGACTGTATCAACAGAGGAGCCTGAGTGAGGTGCATGCTCATCGGCGCTGCCCGGGGTCGCCGGGGCCAGGGTAGGTGCGTTCGCCCAGTTGGGAAAGCATGGCGTTGTAGGCCTCCAGGTCCGCGTCGTGGTCGCGGTCCGCGGCCCGGTCTTTCCTGCGGGTTTCCCGGGCATCGGAGCGGGACCACATGATGGCGACTCCGATCGCGATCAACAGGGTCGGAACCTCACCGATGCCCCAGGTGATGGCACCGGC
>Ga0308160_10006649_pt1 | contig 11715 bp, 13 predicted proteins | sample PhyFR1_FD_201036 | JGI IMG/M metagenome (GOLD analysis project Ga0308160, IMG submission 201036) | Phyllosphere microbial communities from UC Gill Tract Community Farm, Albany, California, United States - DLSLF.R1 | ecosystem: Host-associated > Plants > Phyllosphere > Unclassified | place: USA... | reverse complement strand
GAACACCCTTCCCCTTGGTCAACGCATCCTTCTCGGTTCGGTCGATGATAGCGTCCATCAAGTCGAGGATATAATCAACATCGATGATCCCGGCGCAGATGTCATTGTAGCAGTTGTCGGAGGCGACGATGAGATCAGACATCGAGAGGAAGGTGCCAGGTTGATGGAGTTTGTAGTTGAGGAGGATCTTCTTGACTCGTTGAGCACGAGTAGCGCCGACAGTGTTAAGAGCTACTGCTTGTCGAGCAGGTGGGAGAGATCGAAGGTAGTTGGCCTGTCGATCGGAGATCGACTTGACGAATTGAAGATGAGAAGCGTTATCGACCGAGCAGTAGTCGTCTGGAGTGTGGAAGTGTCCATCGAAAGAAGGAGCGGTGCTGTCGTTGGAGAGGGCGTACGCGGTCTTCTCGTCGAACAACAAAATCTCGATCTCGGCTCTACTCATCAGTTGACGAGCAGCGGAGCGGTAGGGTACGTACTGTTGGTTCATGATGTTGATCTGGACGAGGAAGTGATGAAAGTGAAGTTGGCTAAGGAAGTGATGTGTATTGAAGAAGATGATACGATGTGGAGAGCACTATATAGTATCCAAGTACAGGTATTGATGGGGATAAGAAGCCTTCTCACCTCGAGGTGTAGACGTGTTTCATGCTTCCTGACGCTAGAAGCTCAAAGGCGTGTTTGAAGGTCGGTGGCGTATGTCTAGTGTATCCTTGTTACGGTGGCTGACTTCTAGTAAATGCTTACTCCGCTTTGCTAGACACGACCTTGGTTACCCGATGGATCCTTGATAAGCTTGGTGAGATAGGGCATGCCTTTCGACACACAGCTTACTAGGAGCTAGGCATTTTGCAAAACGCCGCAACACACATTCCGTGTAACACGGATGCTTCTTATCAGCATCGCAGCTCAACAGTGGGAAACACCTCATGACTGCGCTTTACCCCGTATGGGACTTCATCTCGTGCCTCTGTGACCGAGATGGCCGGACGAGACATGCGGCGCTGTTTGTGTTCCAACCATAGCTTCTGATGGCTTGTCATCGCCGCACTGTTGCAGATATGCACATGATACACGATTCGGATGAGTCGTGAATGAGAAGCATGATGGCGTGTTGGTCGAAAGCGGACATGTAGGCTTCTCATGGTCCACTCAGCAACGACTGCAATGTATAGTCGACAACGGCGAAGCATAGCGCTCTGGCATGGGGGCCCAAGTGTGACAGTGGTCTTAGATATACATTGTGAAATCATCTTTCTCCCACCTGTGTTGTGTATCTTGCCTGGTGTTTCGATAGATTGAGGGTTCTTTAAGCGAGGATTCGTATTTAAATGTAAATGCTGCATTGGTATGGTTCTTCGCGCATTGACGCTTATGTACAGGTATCATCTCATGGTGACGTCTTCTCGGAGGATGGAGTATGTTTCATGCCGGTGACGGTAGAGGTAAACTGTGTATTGGAGGGTTAACCACATACATTGAATGAAATATCTCTATGTTATCTGCCTTCTTCCGTGATATTCAATATGACACCCTTTGTCTACATAATGTCAACATCCCAAAAACCCGACTTTGTCTACCATCCCCATACTGCGTGAGCTGGTAACCTTTGCAGGGCATCAGTCACTACAAGATCAAGAGCTGCTTGCTCGACCCTGTCCGCACTAATGACTTGAGGGCTCTGAGATCGCACAGCGACAATGATTCTTTTCGTCATTCTTGTTCCTTCCGCCTGGTCTAATGATCCGTCCTGTACCTTTGCATGGATATGATCGAAAACGACTTTGATGTACTCGGTGCAGGCTTTATGGGCGTGTATCGCTGAAACACAGTTCTTGACGATTTCAATTATGTTGGGTCCAAGTTTGCCTTGATCCAGTAGGATTTGTACGTATCGGAGTCTCGGGAAGGGTGTCTCGTGAACAAGATTTTCCAACTGGAGTCTTCTCTCCATCGGATTGAAGCCTTGAATCCTTTCGGCAAGGAGGGGGTGCGTGATTTGGGCGAAGTTGTCGACGATTGGCTGAGTAGAAGTAGCGTTACCCATATTGACAACCTGATCATCAGCTTGAATCCTCCTGGATCGACGAACCAAGACTTTTGCGGTAGCCTCGGGTCGAAGGGTAGGGATTAGAGTGCAACAGCTCAATTGTCAGTTGTGCTTGATTATGAAAGCGTCGAGGCGTGTCTCCCTATTGTCTGTGCGGCCTCCTTTAGTGTTCTTCTATATCCCTTGGTCAGGTCCAGCCACATTCAGCAAGTCGAAGGCTCATTTCTGGTCGGTGGCTGAAGATTACACACCAAGATACACATGATCATGCCCATGCTATGCATGTAATGTGGATCGCGGGTTGAGGAGGTCGAACTATTAGAAGTATGTTGTCCATATAACCAAGTAATGGACGCTAGGTTAACGCGTTTGAAGGATGACTAAGCACAATTTGTCAACAACCCGGTGCGAAGGTTTGTTAACCTCTTGAATACGAGTACTACATTATGACGGAATCGATATGTCATGCAGCCATGGCATGATCCTTCTCGTGAGTGGCATATCACTGACCCTAAATAGATAGGCTCCTGTGTATGAGGAAGGTGCTGTAGTCGGGAAAGAACACGTCGACAGCTACAACAAGAGGGATACCCACAATCTCTCCGAATAGCGCATACAATGAATGCAATTTAACTCGCTCAATATAGCAGCACGATGATCAATTGAGCCTCCTGCCGCTTGGGTACACACAAGGGGTGTCAGGGTTAGATATCGACGAGACAGCCCAGGCGTACGCAAACATATGCGGCCCGCGGAGGTAACTGATCTGTATACTGTATATAGCGGTAAAGTTGGTCACGTATACTCTAGGTCTTACTCAACTGCTTCACGACTGTTCTCTCCTCGACTACTTAGACCAGAACATCAGCAATGGGCTCCAACGATATATCAGACACTCCCGTTGTCCCAGAGGTTCACGAGCAGCCGCAGGTCTCTCAATTTAATCCAAAGGGGATATGCTGATTCACTACAGTGCAGTCTCTGAGACGCAAACGATGGACGATAGCAGCGCTGCAAATGAAAAGGCACAGACAGTCGAAGCGCCCATTGTCCCTGGCAAGGCGGTAGGATCGAAGCTGATTCCCGCGGGTGAGTAAACGTTGTCTGCTCAAGGCAACCAGTGATGCCGCTGAACCCAGGGTAGGGATTGCCCTCTTGATCGTATTTTGGATCAATACCGCGCACTTGTACGGAATTTTCTATAGGCAAGGAAACCATACCAAGCAGGGACAAGTCGCTCTCGTTGACTTTGATGGCGGAGCATTTGGCCAATCCCTGATCCAGGCCGCTGCGTCGCTCAATCAGACTTACGGATATCCCACCTACACCGTCATCGACAGTACTTCGACTAGTCCTGACGCAGTCCAGCATTCCGTCCGTCAAGGCAAATATTGGGCAGCAATCTACGCTCTGGAAGGTGCCACGCAGCGCTTCAACTCGACAATCCAAAGCGGTGACTTGTACGATGCTGGGCGAACCTTCGTGTACATAACACTCGAAGCGCGATACTACACTTTCTATGTTAGTAATTTCTACCAAACAACCCTAGCTGTTACTGGTGCGGCAGGCGCGATTCTACAAGAGAGCTTCGTGTCCCCGATCTTGTCCATGCTCTCAGTAAGCGATCTCGCCAGTCAAAGTGTTCGAGACGCTATTATGGATTCGAGCTCGGCGGTACAAGTGGATATCGCGTCCGATTACTTTCAATTCGACAACAAAGCATTCCTGAATACAGTCGGAACCGTGTTTTGTATGCTACCCCAATTCTTCTTCCTCATGGCTCTCAACGGTATTGCTGGTGGCCTCGGTCTGTATGCAACAAAGAACGGCTGGCATCACGTCAGATGGCGATTTCTGATCGGCGCGATATGGCCTCTGATCATGAGTCTGAGTCTCGCAGGTTGGGTTTTTGCGTTCCGCGGCACTGGCCGCGTCGAAGCATCCACATTCTTTGCCTTTTGGGCAGTCACATGGATTTTCGAGATGATCAATTTTGACGGTGAGTTGCAGTCATTCGATCATAACGGTGGCAATGACTCATGTCAGTGCTTGATATCGCAACAGCCTTTATCCCAATCGCCTTCCTGCCAATGTTCGTCCTCACGTGGATTATCTTCTCCGTAGCGGCTACACTTGGTCCGCCGGATATCATCAGCCATTGGTACAGGATGTCGTACTTCATGCCAGCTCTGCATTGGTGGCAAACGGTCATCACTGTCCTGACACATGGTGCTGTCTCTCGATTAGACTACACGTTGCCCACCTTGGGTGCTTGGTTTGTGATCATGAAGATCCTGACGACATACGCCAATTACTATCGAGCTGGAAAAGCCAGAGCAACCTTCGTCAAAGTTGCACAGGGGGAGCTCGCTCCTCCGCAACACTAGGACCATGCGGTACAACCCGATCGATACATGAGCCTCGACCCTTAGAATGTTTAGATGGCACTAGACGCTCTCTGTCCTTTGTTAAGCTGCTTTCATCTATCTATGTATGTGTATGCATGACTCGCGACCCGATCAAGGTTCGTAACGGCAGACGAGAGACCGGATAAACGGCTAAAATCCAACTGATGCCATATGTCCTAAACTCCATCCCGTCCCCTGCCCACCGTCCCACTTCACCAGCAGCGACGCTGTGATACGAATTGGTGAACCGCAGACAAACCAACAAGCAGGAGTGTAGTCGAACGTGACGTCTCAAATGAGCCGAGTCGACTTCAAACACTAATCATCGGTCTTAGGCTTTCGGTCTGACAAGTCTGAGGTCATCAAGCCGGTCAGGTTAGAGCCAATACGCTGAGCACGGCATTGTGCAGACCCGAATTCGACTGGTGTCTGGCTGGAGGACTGCAAGAGACATGATCTCGTGGGAGGTATGGGATTTAGTAGAACCCAGGGTCGGTTCAAAGGAGGCTGGAGCAGGAGTTCAAGAGGACATCGAGATCGGTGATCAAGAGCCCACTCAGATCCGCTGTACTGAGTATGTGTGGCTTCACGTATGGCAGATGAATGGGAGAGATGGAGTAGGAATAATTGCGTCTTGTGTGTGTGATCAACATGGTGTATTACCCACCCTCAATCTTGCTGAAACGGGGACAATAAGCCGCCTTCACTGACTAATCCTTCATCTTCTATTCACCTTACTATTGCAGTAATACCAGTCAAGATGCTTACAATCTTCTTCATCCACCATCTTCAATCGTCAACCAAGTAATCTACGATGCCGGACATCACCAAACGCCCATTCACTCCCAACCCCTTCACTTTCGCCAGCCCTACTCGGATCTCCTCTCCCAAGACTACCGATAGTCAGCTTCGAGCCAATGCCCTGCTCCTCTCTCATGATCAACTTCAATCTGTCGTCACTCAACTCATCCAATTCCATCCGACATCTAAAGCAGCCATCGCCCCTCTTGTCGCTTCCTGCTCGACCGAGACCACCGATATTGATGATAGTGAATCCAAATTATTCGCTACAAAAGTCAAGAACTGTAAATACTGGCTGAGCGATACATGGTGGTCTTCACATCCTTCTCTACCTGATGGTTATGCATGTCAAGTCTCTAGGAAGGCGGTGAGGAAGGAAGTAGGGGATATCATGAATACGGCTAAACCAGCCGAATTCAGATTGGAAAAGGGGCATGAACAATGTGAGATCGTCTTGGACGCCATTGTCGCTCTTGTCGATATTGCTCAAGCTGTGTTACGACGTAAAGGCACCCCATCCGGACATTGCAGGTCAGACAGGGCACTAGGTGAACAAATCGGTGAACAGCTATTCGACCTCATATTCTCGACATCTCCGTCGCCGGCCGGCAAGATATACGCTCACGAAGATTGTATTTGGGAACATCTCCTAGTCCCCTCTTCAACCCCACATCCAGCTCGACAATCCATCTCCCAATTAGCCGACATGCCACCAGCACCTAGTAACGACGATTTGTTCCTATACAGAACACTGCGACCGACGTTAGCGAGAGTGGCCGGTGATGTCAAGTTTTATTGTGAACATGGGAACAGGAGGAATTTGATGGATGACATGCCGGATTTGGGCGATATGGATATTTCTTCAAGAGGCATGGGATCGAGTGGTAACGATAGCGAAAGCGAGGATGAGGGAACGAGGAGAAGTAAGAGGAGATAGTGACGATTTACGATTTGCCGATATCGAGGACATGATGAGTGCTAGGTAAGGAAGGGAGAAGAGTAACGAGTGGTCAGTCGAGAGTCTCTCGGAGCAAGCGACGAAGCGGAATAAAGACAACAAGAATACGTCTCACAGAGGAGCGACAGCCGCCAAGCTGGTGGTTTGGAGTGGCTGAGAGGGGTTTCAAGGGCACATCGTAGATCCGTATGTATAGTGATATCAGGCATGAACCGCTGCTAGAACCACCTTGCTCAGTCCATGTACCAAGAAGCGTCCGCTCGCCCTTTGACCACGCACAACTAAGTGTCTACACAAGCTTAGAAGCCAGGGTACCTTGAGTTAGCCTGATCACCAAACCTCGTTCACATCGCGAAACGAAGTCTGGTTGCTACGATGATTATGAGTCTAGATCCATCTGGAAATAGGGGTTAGTCGCAAACAATCTCAATAGACACACCGGCCGATGGGTTGGCCGGATAAATATTGCTAGGCCAGCATCAGGCATCAAGGAGAATAGATCATACATGTTGATCTTGTCATCTTCTTACTATCCATCCACCCTTCGTTGCCTTTTCACAGTCCTCTTGTAATTTTCGCTTTACAAATTTCCGATGCACGCCTGTCTGACATGTTCGCCTGCGCTGTGTCGCCATGCGTCTCCTTGCGGGTGAGACATGCCTTGTGATAACTCAGGACGGAATCACGGGTGAGAGTGTAATGATCAATCCTGAGCATGGCCCTCCTCTGAGACCTCGATGGTCCGCACATCATCCCCAACTATGATAGTCTTTGTCTTCTTGCCCCAATTCCCAGTCCTCATTCTCTCAGCGGCGTATGCACCTTCCTCCTCGGACATAGGCTTACTCCATGTACGACCCCCTCCAGGCCTCGTTTCGAGTGTATATCCATCTGCCAACATCTTGGCATCTTGCTTATCCATCCGTTCCTGCCTCTCTGCTGCGTCCTGCTCGCGAGTACGACCAAATCCAGGCTTGTATTCCTGAGTACTCATAGTACTGGGTCCGGTGGATACGGTCCTCACTACGCCAGACTTCATTGTCGGGAAATATCCGCCTTGTGGTCCGGCCTTTCCGAGCATCTCATAGATCTTCGCCCGCATCTCATCGTCCGACAGGGGATGGTCGGGATCATCATCGGCGAAAACGGTGTCGTACCACTCGATTGCAATGGTGAAGCCCGATGGCAGTGTATTGTCGAGCTCGGCACGAGTCAATGTAGGGCGAGGAGTCTTCTCTCTCTCGGGCTGACTAGATGTTTCGTCCGCTGAATCATCTTTCTCGCTCGTAGATTCGTGGTCGGTGTCGGTCTGATGCGGCGGCTCATTCAGCATCATCATGCCCTCCTCTTCTCCGTCGTCCATATTCCATCCCACTTCCATGTTCACGGAATGTCTAGTCTTGTCAAGAGGGAGAAGTCGATTGGAAGTGGCAGATAGAGGACGTTGTTGATCTGCGCTGGAATCGTCCCTCGCTTCGGGGGTTAAGCCTGCCGAAGCGGTGGTCACTATCACATGAGCTCTTCTGTACAGCGTGCTCAGACCGTATACTCACTCAGCGCCACATGGGCTAGGATGAATAGCTTCATGTTGGCCTCCGATAGACTGAGATGGGTGAAAGGCAGAGGCGGATAACAAGATAGGAGTTAGTTACTTTAGCTTGGCGAATTCCTCTTGCCCAAAGTGGAAAGTCCTAATCCGTTTGACTGCAACTCGCTATATAACAGGAGACGGCATTCATCACACACACTTGGATACACACGATACAAGCGAAGCACATTCGTGCAAACCTAAGACTGAACGAGATGGGAATTGGTGACAGCGGTCATCCTTGGCCGCTCGTCCCTCTGACTAGTGGATCCAAGGCGTATAGGGAATCGTGGCTCGAGGGTGGCCAAAGAAACCGTGGTCGTTTGCAGTCTGAGGCAGGTCAGCGATAGCGAGATCGATGGCTCGTCCATCTCGTTGACCTTTGGGCCTAATCGAGTAGCAGAGCCCATTTACAGCTAAGTTGTGTGAACCACCAAGGGGAACTTTTGTATTCCGTTATATTCCACACAGGCCCCTTTTCATCCCTGCCCCAAAATTCTGCCTTGCCCATATTTAAAGCTCTGACCATCACTTCATCTCCTCTTTGACAACCACCATTCCCCTTTGGTTACGTTCGCCAACATGTCCAATCCTCAAGATCGAGCCCCGTCCAAGAAACGACCCTTATCCCCTTCCACTACGCCTGGACCGAGTTCAGCCTGGCCGACATCTACCACTTCCCGCAAAACTTCACGACCCAATCATGAGGTATCTTCAGCTGCACGAGAAACTATTCCTAACCTCGATTCCCAGCAGCTGAGAGACGTCATTAATCAACTCGTCAATTTCCATCCGTCGGCAAGAGAAACGATTAGGAATATCCTCCCGACGCTCAAGCCCAGCCAACCGGCTGTGGTTCAGAAGAATAAGGAATCGATCCACTTCAAGCGACAAGTCGATCGGTGCGCTTGGTTCCTCTCAGACAACAATTGGGTTCGACATCCTGCCACGACAAGAGCAGACGCTTGCGACAGCGTGTCAAGGGTTGTGGGATATGAATTGCTATCCATCCAGGACAGTATTACCAATTGCAATTCCCGAAGGAACCACTGCGAGGAGGATTACTTCGTGGACGCCGCCATCGCCCTCCTAGATATCGGACTTCTGTTTATCAAGCGGACGAAAAGGCTCGCGACGCCGAGTCATCGATATGTCGCGTGTTCGTGCGTCTGTGTTGAATGTTCACCGACAGACGATTGCGATAACAGTGGGTACTGCCCCGCCATCAATAATTACTACTCCCTCTACAAGACTTTGAGGAAGGTCAGGCCTTATTTGGGGGGAATGCTGAGGGACGGCGAGGGTGGAGACAGCGACGACGAAGAAGAAGACAGCGACGACGAAAAAGACAACTATATACCTCGCGAGTTAGAAAGCAGTGAGGACCTCATCAGGGCTTGGTTCAAAGCTGTCGGTTACGCTACCTCCGATGGTTGCCCTCACTTTTTACGATTCGTCATCTTGAAGTACATCAAGCTCCCGCCTATGCTTCCATATCATAGTCCGAATGCTCAACCCATCAATCTCAGGGAGCCATGGTTATTCGACGCACTTCGATCGGTCGACCGAGTACTTCGCACGCTCAAGTTGCCCGAAGCGAAGCACGATATCGTGCCGGAGATCAATGGGTTGTCAATCGAAGAACCAGCAGAGGGCGGGGAGATCGGGTTGGAGAATGGATCGACAGGAAAGGGAGCATAGCTCAGCGACACGACTACCTGAGGACGCAAGTCGATATGCGGATCAGGATTGGCCGGTATTCAGTCGTTGTGATTATCTGAGAACGTGGATATACTGGACATAGATGATATATATTACAACACATATCAGACTGTCTCATCAGCTTCGACACGATTGCTCACTGAACGTAGAGGGACATACGCAAATCCACTCGTTAGGTCATCATCGAGCCTTGCCTTGCCTGCCTTCCTCCTCTCCTCAGACCAAGTGTGCCTTCTACCACGACAACGTTCCCTTAACCTGAAGAGATAGATCTTTATCAAGACATCGTCAACCCTCTCGCACTCTTCATTCCCTTCTCAAGCTAACGGTCTCATCCTCTGCTGACACCGGACTTCCTCCCCTACACGACCAACTCCGCAGTCTCGCTACTACCCTGCCCCTACTCGGCCGCCATCTTCTCCTGCTTCCGCATACGTTCCGTCTCTGCCCGTTGTGCCTCTTCTTTCTTCCTCTGCTGAGCTTCTTCATACCTCTCCCTCCATACTCGCTCGGCATCTGCTTCCGACTTATCGGTGTGGACGTTCTGAGCGGGGACAGCATCGACAGGTTTCTGGGTAGGGGTCTGTGCGATCTTCTCCTTCTCCTTCTCCCTCTCTGTAACTCGCCGAGATTCCAGTTCCTTCTCCTTCTCTTCTTTGACCATTCCCTCCAATTCCGCCCTCAGATCCTCATCATCAATCTCCTGACCACTAGCACCAACAGCCACTTGTCCACCGATCCTGATCGCGCTATCAACTTCTTCCTGACTAGCCATAACCTCTGCCAATTCTTCCGTAGTCCTCTCTACATGATCAAGGTCAAGTGCTGGATTCTTCAATAGATCCTGAAGAGTAGAGGTAGAAGTGGAATAGGCGGCCATGATTTCAATATCACCTTTCGCTTGATCTATTGATCGTAGGACTGCTTCGAGTTGTTGAGTGGATCCGATTCGTTTTAAGAGGAGATCTTCGAGTTGTTTCTTTGATTTTAAGTGAGAGAGGGCTATTGACTTTTGGGATAGGGAGAGGTGATGTTTCGCTTTCTGTTGACATCTGACATTAGTAGTATCCCTGATCTGTTCATTGACAGTCGATGACGATGATGGTAGAGTGTTTAGGGGAGTGATGTGGTGATGAGAAGTAGACTAGAAGAGGACATACCGCTGAATCTGCTTTTCGATCGAATCAACTTGTTGATCCAGTTTCTTCAATGTATCCCTGATTGCAACAACTCCAATATCCGCTTCAGTAATCGAGTGATCTACCACCCTTTCGCCTTCGGCAAGTACTTTGATCACCTGCTGTCAGCCCTACGCCCTACCTGTATTTCAAACACAGTGAAACATAATGAATGACATAGGATAGTATAGGCCTTGAGCAGGGAGGATGGTAAGAATACGCACATCACCCGACATGACCACAACCCCACAATCCCTCATTAACCACTTCAGCAGTACATCCATATCCCTCTTACTCAATCTCCTACCTTCTCCATTTATCCCTTTGTCTTTGCCCTTACCATCTTGCCGGCGAGGGAAGCAGATAGTAGCGTACTCTTCAACGAAAGAAGTAAGTGAAACCAATGAATCAGAGTAAACTGTCGCTGGATTCTCTCTTATATAAGTCGTGAAAGCATTTGCAGCTTCCTATACATCAGCTCCTATCTCACGCGTCAATCGTTCATACCCCAGACCTGGAAAGATAGAAGATAGACACGTACCTCAAGAAGTGGCATATGAATGTATTCCCTCCCTTTGCCATATTTCCCCCATAACACTTCTTCCTTTACGACCGCCTCCTCGTTACTTCCGAACGGATTCAGTTGTCCTAAAGCCCACCATAATGGTCTGCCAACAAATCTCGATGTGAGAGATGGTGATGCGTGAATCGGTGTAATAGCAGCGAGAAAAGTCGGTAATGGATATAATGTATTAGGTGGATTCGATAATCGTTCCTAATATATCAGCCCCCATCCTCGTCCAGAATGTTGATAGGGAAGAGACAAGACATACTACGAACCCTCCCATACCCCTCGGTCTACCTCCATTCCACTCCAATTTCCCAAGTAAACCCTCATCAACTTTCAGAACCAAATGATCTTCACCCAAATACCCCGCCCTCAGTAATTCCTCAATGAGGGTAGACCACCACGATACATTCGCGCTATACCCCGTTGGGTTGGATTGACG
>Ga0308160_10006648_pt1 | contig 11718 bp, 10 predicted proteins | sample PhyFR1_FD_201036 | JGI IMG/M metagenome (GOLD analysis project Ga0308160, IMG submission 201036) | Phyllosphere microbial communities from UC Gill Tract Community Farm, Albany, California, United States - DLSLF.R1 | ecosystem: Host-associated > Plants > Phyllosphere > Unclassified | place: USA... | reverse complement strand
GATGAAATTCATAAGCCAATGCTTCACCTGTCGTTGCATTAAAGCTTTGCAGCAACTTGTTCCCTTGTGCGCTGCGTGAGCCAGCAATAAAGTTTTGTCCAATATTGTTCATCTAATTTTTCCTAAGTTTCTATTAGTGAGAATGTCTCGGCAGGTTCTTCTCATTTATAACGCGCATGTATAAAGTTGCAGGTTCTAGACAACCACCTGTAGATAATTGTCCCACCATATTGCGATATATTTCTTGCCAAGGAGTTTGAGAAGCAGGGAGGATCGGTTTCCATTGTTTACGACGATGTTCTAATTCTTCATCTGAAATAAGAACATTGACAGAGCGTTTATTTAAATCAATTCTTAAACGATCATTTGTTTTTAGTAATGCAATCCCCCCACCCACGGCAGATTCAGGCGACATATTTAAAATAGAAGGACTCGCTGACGTACCACTTTGACGCCCATCTCCTAAACAAGGTAAAGAATCGATGCCTCTTTTAATTAACTCGACCGGAGGAGCCATATTGACGACTTCTGCGCTACCCGGATAACCCACTGTGCCCGCACCACGAATCACTAAAATACAATGTTCATCAATATTAAGTTCAGGATCATTAATACGTGCATGATAATCTTCAGGACCTTCAAAAACGATCGCTCGAGCTTCGAAACTATTTTCTTCCTCAGGATTAGATAAATAGGTTTTTCTAAACGCTTCACCGACCACTGACATTTTCATAATGGCGCTATCAAAAAAATTACCGCTTAGTACAATAAAGCCTGCACCATGTTTAAGCGGTTCTTCATAAGAGTAAATGACATCTGAATTAGAGGTTTGGGACTGTTTAGCAATTTCTCCCATTGTTTTACCGCTGACTGATGCACAGTTCTCATGGAGTACACCTGCTTTTTGTAATTCATACATCACAGCTGGTACACCGCCTGCACGGTGAAAGCCTTCACCCAAATATTTTCCTGCAGGCATACAGTTCACAAGAAGTGGTACATCTTCGCCTACACGTTGCCAATCATCTAAAGTCAGCTCTATTCCCATATGACGTGCAATGGCGATTAAATGTGGAGGACAGTTACTTGAAGCACCTAAAGCAGAGGCAACTGCAATGGCATTTTCAAACGATTGCTTGGTCATGATTTTAGATGGTCGTAAGTCCTCAAGGACCATTTCGCAAATACGTTTACCTGTAATATAGGCCATTTGACCGCGCTCACGATAAGGTGCAGGAATACTGGCGCAGGTCGGTAAAGACATTCCCAATGCTTCAGCCAATGCATTCATGGAAAGTGCTGTACCCATGGTATTACAATGACCTACAGAAGGTGATGCAGAAGTGGTCATTTCCATAAACCCTTCATAATCAATTTCGCCAGATGCCAGTAGGTTACGTGCATGCCAGATGACTGTACCCGAACCAATCAAGTCACCTTTATAGTGACCATCGAGCATTGGTCCACCTGATAGAACAATGGCAGGTAAATCAGTGGTAGCTGCAGCCATTAAGCAAGCAGGCGTAGTTTTGTCGCAACCTGTCGTTAAAACTACTCCATCAAGAGGATATCCATGCAGAATTTCAACTAAACCTAAATACGCTAAGTTGCGGTCTAAAGCAGCAGTAGGGCGACGCGATTGTTCTGCAATCGGATGAACCGGGAATTCCATAGGAATACCACCTGCATCACGAATACCTGCTTTAACACGTTCCGCCAATTCTTTGTGATGACGGTTGCACGGGGTTAAATCGCTACCTGTTTGCGCAATACCAATGATGGGTCTACCAGATTGAAGCTCATCCCGTGTCAAACCATAATTCATATAGCGTTCAACATATAAAGCCGTCATATCTGCATGTTCTGGATCATCAAACCATTCCTGGCTACGTAAAAAAATCCGTTTACTTTGATCATTCATTTCCAGATCCTTACTTTAATATTATGCGAATGAGTAGTAGTTAAAATATTTATTAAATAGAAGTGTAGTGTTAAAACCCTAAAGGCTAAGATCAAAAAATACTATTACACCTATGGATAATATGTGAAATTTACAGTAATTCACGCTGCTTTAAATTACGAATTAATGAATTAATGCCAAAATTCCACGGATTTGCTTTGTCACTTGTAGTAACGGTGTTATAAAGCGTGCCTAATTTGGGCGTATGAATCCGAACCACATCACCAATTTTATGGGTAAAACCTGCACCAGATTTCTCACGATCTTTAGTGGGCGCAAATAATGTGCCTAAGAACAATACAAAACCATCTGGATATTGATGATTTTCATTCAAAGTTTGTTGGATCAAATCTTCAGGATCACGACTAATTTGAGACATTGAACTCAGTCCATTCAATATAAAACTATCTGTTCCCTTTATTTCTAGCTCAACATCACAAGAACGAACATCATCCAAATTAAAAGTTTCATCAAATAAACGGATAAAAGGACCAATTGCACAAGAGGCGTTATTATCTTTAGCTTTACTGAGTAAAAGAGCGCTACGACCTTCAAAATCTCGAAGATTAACGTCATTACCTAAAGTTGCACCTAAAATTTTGCCGCGGCTATTGGCCACAAGAACCACTTCAGGTTCTGGGTTATTCCATTCCGATTTTGGATGAATACCAATATTTTGACCTGACCCCACAGCGGCTAGAACAGGGGCTTTAGTGAAAATTTCTGCATCAATACCAATCCCCACTTCAAGATATTGAGACCACATATTTTGTTCGATTAAATATTTTTTTAGTTCAAGTGCTTTTTCAGATCCAGGTTGAATGGTTTTAAGGCTGTCACCAATAACACTTTGCACCACTGCACGAATATTTTGGGCTTTCTGGGCATCCCCAGCCGCTTGTTCTTCAATTACGCGCTCAAGCATACTTGCGGCAAAAGTCACACCCGCTGCTTTAATCACTTGTAGATCAATAGGCGCTAAGAAATAAGCCTTGCTTTGATCTGGTTCAGCTCGAGTATTCGCAAAAATTTCATCAATAGATCCGACCAACTGCCCTTCAACTTTTGATAAAATTTGGGTAGGTTGATCAATTTCTAATAATTCTGAAACAGTGCTGAACTCAGATGAGATATCAAAAACTTGATCTCCTTTTAAAAGAACTGGTGAGGGGCCAGAAATCTTATTGGGTACCCAAGCACGACCAATCAAGCATCCTTCTGTACCGTCTAGAGGTAGTGAATTAGTCGAAGTCAGTGTGAATTTCATGTAAATCATCCTTGTTTTATTTAAAATTATGATAGGATTCTTAATCGATAAGTACCAATGATAATAATTTAGTTATCAATAACATTTAGTTATCGGAAAAGGATTTTTCAATGGCAGATTTGAGCTATTCGAGTTTAAATAATTGGTTTAAATACCGTCACTTAGTGCTGTTAGAAACCTTAGCAAGGACTAATAATATGCATTTAGCTGCTGAACAGATGAATTTAAGTCAACCCGCCATCAGTAAAATGCTGAAAGAAATTGAAAATTTATTGGGTTTTACTGTTTTTGAAAGATTACCTAGAAGTATGCCGGTAACAGCTTTAGGACAACATGTGATTCAATATGCGCAGCGCGTACTCAATGATGCAAAACACTTTGTTGAGGATATTGAAATGCTACGGTTAGGTGGATACGGTTTTCTAAAAGTTGGTGGAATTTTTGCTGCCACTGCGATGGTGATTCCTAATGCTATTATTGAAATAAAAAAACAATGGCCGCTACTTTCCATCGATGTAGTAGAACAGACCAGTGATCATTTGATGGAAATGCTCAGTGAGCATACTTTAGATTTAGCGATCGGACGTTTTACCCAAGCTACGCAAAGTCAATATTTTGATTTTCAAGCCTTGGGTCCAGAGCCTTTTTGTATTGTGGTCAACAATGAACATCCATGTGCACAACAGAAGTTTTGCCCATTAGAGCAATTATTGGAATGGCCCTGGGTGTTGTATCCGAAAGGTACGCCAATTCGAGAAAGAATGGAGGCGGCATTTGCACAGGCAAAAGTAAAAATGCCTTTAAATACAGTTAATACCATGTCTATGCAGACTTTCTTACAAATACTCAGTGGCGCACCGATGATTGCGATGTTGCCTGAGGCCATGGTGAATCATCAAGTAAAAGATGGCAAATTATGTATTATTGAAACTAATTTGATTTTAGATGCACAAGATTATGGAATATTGACCCGTAAAGGTGAACCGATTTCAGAAATTGCTCAAACCTTTATGGATATACTGCTTAAACATTCCAAAAAAAATGAAATTTAAGTGTTTAGAACAAGCATCACGCAGAGTTATGTAAAAACACACTGGCGTGATGCCACTTACAATAACGGACGCAGGCATAGAGACTTACTTTGCAGATCCGTACAAGTCTATTCAACGAGCCAGAAATGAAAATACGAATGGTCTGATCAGACAATATCTACCAAAATCCTCATCGTTTGATCATGTTTCAAAAGAGCGGATAGAACAGATAGAGACTGCTCTAAATAATCGTCCTAGAAAGACACTGGGCTGGTATACACCCAGTGATATTATGGCTAGTTTTTATACTGTTGCACTTGCCGCTTGAATCCGCCAATTGAAAAAGTCACAGCTAATCGATTGAAAACTCCGAGTTAACTGGTCTGGTTTTAATCGTTAACCTTGTTTTATTTTTCTCATGTTATTTTCCTTTTAACATAAGTAGTCCATACCGTAAATAATTTGTATTTACATTACATTAAGATATTTTAATGATGGAGAGGGCGGAATTAACCCTTAAATCGAGCCTCGCCTACACCCGTGATACCTAAACCATAAATCGCAAATACACTGCCTCGGAGTTGGTTGTCTCCGGGAAATCGTGGCAAGGGTGGTTGTGACATAGAGGTAACGAAAAGTACATCTAAATTTTTCCCACCAAACGCGAGACTAGTGACTTTTTTAACAGGCATTTCAATAATGCGATCAACTGTGCCATCAGGCGTGTAACGAATGAGTTGGCCTGAATAGACTTTGGCACTCCAGACATAACCTTCGCTATCGACGGTTGAGCCATCTGCGGAACCGCCATCTTGCATATCAATGCTGCAAAAAACCTGCTTGTTGGATAATCCTGCATCTGAATTGTCATAGTCATATGACCAAATTTCACCTTGCCAAGTATCTGCAAAATAAAATTTATCTCCACGAGGACTCCAACACACACCATTTGAGGTATTAATATTGTCTTCGAGTTTTTGAATGGAAAGATCTGTATTTAGACGATATAAAGACGCAGTTTTAGCTTCTTCCAAACGATTCATTGATCCAAAAACAAAACGCCCTTGACGATCTACGCCTCCGTCATTCAAACGGTTAAACGGCATATCTGGCTCAGGATTGACAATCAAATTTAAATCACCAGTGTCGAAATCTAAGCTATAAACACCATCTTCAAGTGCTACAATCGCGCCATTGTGATGTTCACGTAAGGCATATGATCCAATCTTTTGATAGGTTTCCCATGCTTTTAAGTTAGCACCGTTTTCATCACAGCAAAATAAACGACCGTCTACAATGTCGACCCAAAACAAGCTTTGACGAATCGGATCCCAAGTCGGGACTTCACCTAAACGTGTTTTGATATCTACAAATACTTTAATTTCCATTTATATTGTCCTGAAAAATACATCCATTTATTAAGGCAGTTGATTTTAATGAATAATCACGCATTTTTTTATTAAATTAAAACGGAATAGCGTTTATTACCAATGATTAAAAATCACTATTTGATAAGTAAGGGTTATTGGCAAGAGATTATAGAGATATACACATAAAAAAATAGTATACGAATGAATCATATACATCATAAATCGCTAGAGAAATCTGAATAGAATTAATAATTGATATTAAAAAGTTATCGATATTTAGGAATAATTCATTGGTAATTATTGATCTTCCTGCTTAATTTGGCTTTAACGGCGATTGGATTCGTCAAAGTAAATAAATAGCGGGAAGGAGCACCCATGAATATCCTGATTACTGGCGGTACTGGTTTTATTGGCAAGCAAATCGCAATTAAAATTTTAGAATTAGGTACAATCTCATTCGACGGTCAAGCTGCTCAAACGATTGATAAGGTTATATTGTTTGATGCATTTGCAGGTGAAGAGCTTCCGCAAGACCCTAAAATCCAAGTGATTACTGGCGACATAACTGATAAGAGTTTAGTAGAGAAAATCACAGAAAATATCGATGTGGTTTGGCATTTGGCGGCTGTCGTAAGTTCCGCAGCTGAAGCTGATTTTGATTTAGGTATGAATGTTAATTTATACGGACTACTGACTTTACTTGAAGCTTTGAGAAAACATGGCTCAAAACCACGGGTTATTTTCGCCAGTGGCTGTGCGGTATTTGGGGGAGAATTACCAGACGTAGTCACAGATCAAACTGTAGTGACCCCTAAATCTTCATACGGGATGCAAAAAGCCATAGGTGAATTACTGGTATCAGATTATTCACGTAAAGGTTTTATTGATGGGCGTGTATTACGACTTCCGACGATTGTTGTTCGCCCGGGTAAACCAAATAAAGCAGCATCTACATTCTTTAGTTCGATTATTCGTGAACCGCTAAAAGGCGAATCTGCTATCTGCCCAGTTCAAGCAGATACGCCAGTATTTATTACCTCACCACGTCGTTGTGTTGAATCAATGATTCAGGCAGCAACGCTTTCCCCAAATCAATTAGCGGATAATCGAATTATTCCCTTACCCGGTTTAACCGTGACTGTTCAGCAAATGCTGGACGCATTGGAAAAAGTTGCAGGGAAATCCGCAGTAGATTTGGTGCAATGGCAAGAAGACAAAACCATTCAACGCATTGTGCAAAGCTGGCCTGTGCAAGTCAAAGCAGAATATGCCGAATCGCTCGGATTTAAAGCAGATGAAAATTTTGAAAGTATTATTCAGGCTCATATTGAAGACACCCAGAAATAATGGCTGAGATAGCTGACTAAAGTGAGACAATATTATGGAAGATATTAAACCGATATCTGCTTTGGAAGAGCAGACCGTTAAACGTATTTCAAAAAGAATTATTCCTTTTTTAATTATTTTATTTGTAATGGCATTTTTAGACAGAACCAATATTGGTTTTGCTGCCTTACATATGAATGAGGCGATAGGAATCACTCAAACTATTTTTGGTTTGGGTGCGGGTATTTTTTTCTTGGGGTATTTTATTGCAGAAGTACCTAGTAATATTTTGCTTCATCGTTTCGGTGCCCGTATTTGGATTGCACGGATCATGATTACTTGGGGAATTATTGCTGCATTGATGGGTTTTATTCAAACTGGAACCCAGTTTATTGTTTTACGGTTTCTATTAGGTATTGCAGAAGCTGGCTTTTTCCCAGGTGTGATCTTCTATCTTACATTATGGTTTCCTGTACGCTACCGTGCACGTGTGTTCGCAATGTTTTATTTAGGGTTGCCAATTGCGCAAATTATTGGTGCACCTGTTTCAGTAGGATTAATGCAATGGGGCAATACCATTGGTTATGAAGGCTGGCGTTTGATGTATATTCTAGAAGGCATTCCATCCATTATTCTAGGCATTGTTTGTCTTAAATATTTAACCAATACGCCTAAAGAAGCTCAGTGGCTAACAGGTGAGCAGCGCACATGGTTAATGAATACTTTGGAAAAAGAAGAAAGTGAAAAAGCGAAATCTGCTGATGCAAATTTGAGTAAAAGTGCGGTTATTAAACAGGTATTTAAAAATCCCTTGGTTTGGATCATGGCACTGGTTTATTTCGGTATTACCTCAGGCTCAAATGCGATGTTCTTTTTCTTACCGAGCGTTTTAGAATCCTTTCGTAATACTTTTGGAATGGAAATCAGCTTAATTCAAAATGGTATGTTAACGGCTATCCCGTATGCATTTGCTGCAGTAGGCATGATCTTATGGAGTCGCCGTTCTGATCGTAAACAAGAGCGTTATTGGCATGGTGCAAGTGCAGCATTGATGGCCGCAATTGCGATCGCCATTGCACTGATTGTGAATCAACCTTGGGCAATTATTGTGGGCTTTATCTTCTTAGCCATTGGTGTATTTAGTGCCATTAACATTTTCTGGACTTTACCGGGTCAAACCCTAACAGGTGTCGGTGCTGCTGCAGGGATTGGACTGATCAACTCTGTGGGTAATTTAAGTGGTTTTACTGGACCTTATTTAACAGGCTATCTTTATACCACGACAGGTAATTATACCGTTGCCTTTATGGTCATAGCAGGCTTTGTTGCAATGGGTGGGCTTGGTTTAATTTTATTGGCAAAGTTAAAGTCGGATTCGCTGAAGAAAGAGTCAGGTGTTCTGCATAAGAATATAGTCTCGGAGTTAAAATAATGGCGAATATTGGCTTTGTCGGTACGGGAATTATGGGTTCACCAATGGTGGCGAACCTACTCAAAGCGGGTCATCAAGTCCAAGTTTGGAACAGAACGCCAGCTAAACTTAGTGATTTAGTCAAGCTGGGTGCCACAGCTTGCCAGGAGTTAAATCAAGTTGCCGTAGATGTGGAGTTCCTGATTTGTATGCTCAGTGATGGACAGACCTGCAATGAGGTTTTGTTTCAAGACCAAGGTGCGGTCGCCAAATTAAAACAAGGCGCTACAGTCATTGTTATGAGTTCTATTCCGGTAGAAACGGCAAAGGCGCAAAATGAAAAATGTCAGTCACTGGGCTTTAAGTATTTGGATGCACCTGTGTCAGGGGGAGAAAAAGGCGCAATTCATGCCAATCTCGCCATTATGGTCGGTGGAGAAGAAGCGGTCTTTGAACAGGCAAAATCAATTTTTTCTGCCATGGGTCGACCTGTTTTAGTCGGTGGCGCAGGCTGTGGTGAACTCGCAAAGCTGGTCAATCAAATGATTGTGGCAAGTACGATTGCAACTGTTGCGGAAGGATTGTTACTTGCCCAACAAGGTGGGGCTGATCCTCATAAAGTGAAGCAAGCATTAACGGGTGGATTTGCTGACTCTCCTATTTTGCAACAACATGGCGAACGTATGTTGAATCAAAACTTTAAACCAGGAGGTGCAGCGAGTACTCAGCTTAAAGATACTAATACCGCCATGGCTTATGCGCATAAATTGGATTTGAAATTGCCAGTTGCTCAATTAGTTGATCAACTTTTTACCAACATGGTAAATCAGGGAGATGGTGCCTTAGATCATTCAGGATTAATTCTTGAATTAAAAAGGATTAATCATTTAGAAACCTAATAATAAATATTAGTAAATTATTCACTATTTTTTCCATCATACTGGCTTTAAAACAGCCAGTATTTTTTATTTAAATTATGTGAAATTTACACTTTAGAATATTCGTATTTATCTTTCTAGTTACTCATATTTCCAATTAAATTTTATTTAAAATTAATCATTTATATATTTTAAGCGAATATTGATAACATTTAGTTATTCCCTGGTGGGAAAATATAATTGGAATTAATTAATCGATAAGTCTATCTTTTCTAAAAATTCCAAGGGCAAAACCCTTCGCTTAAAAGATTCATACAAGATTTAAAACTGAAATTAAAAATGGATTAATCCACCCACATTAAGTGGGTAGATGTATAGGGAAATAAGATGAGTTTAAAGAAAGTACATCGACATTCGTGGGTGTCGCTGATCGTCTGTTGGTTAATTTGGCTGATTATTGCATACGATCGTGAGTTAATATTCCGTGCAGCTATTATGATCTGTGAGGAATTTTCACTCACTCCTACAGAATGGGGCTATACTATTGCTGTAATTACGGTTTCACTGGCATTATTGAGTATTCCGGTAAGTGCATATTGTGATTTTAAAGCGCCAGGCTGGAAACGTGCAATTTTTCAATGGCCCTTAATTATCGGTTTCACTTTTCTTTCTTTGCTATCAGGCATTATGTCTTTTAGTAATACTTTCTACAAATTTGTTATCTTAAGAATATTGGTTTCAATGGGCTGTGGTGCAGCTGAGCCAATTGGAGTAAGTAATACTGCTGAATGGTGGCCAAAAGAGCATCGTGGATTTGCAATAGGTGCTCACCATGCAGGTTATCCAGTGGGTGCAATGCTTAGTGGTGTTGTTATGGCATCCATTATTTATTATTTCGGACCTGAAAATTGGCGCTATGCTTTCTATCTAGGTATTATCATTTCAGTACCAGTCCTCACATTTTGGGTAATTTACTCAACTAGACAGCGTTATGATGAATTTCATGACTCGTGTATTGAGCATGGATTTACACCTCCTACAGAAAATGCACCAATAGAAGCTCAATCTGAGAATAAAAAACAAGCTAAAAAAGGATTACTCAAAAAAACCTTAAAATCTCGCGGTATTTTATTTACTGCAGGAAGTACATTAATCACACACATTGTATATCTTGGATTTCTCACCATCTTTCCTGCCTATCTCTACAATATTGTAGGTTTAAATCTCGCAGAAGCTGCTGGTTTAAGCGCAGTATTTACCATTACAGGAATTATGGGGCAAATTTTTTGGCCATCTTTATCAGACAAAATTGGTCGACGTAAAACTTTGATTCTTTGTGGTATTTGGATGGCAGTGGGGATACTAAGTTTCTGTTTAACTCAAGGTGTCACTTCAGTCATTATTATTCAATTAATTTTTGGTTTCTCTGCTAATGCGATTTGGCCTATCTACTATGCAACTGCATCAGATTATGCAGAGCAAGATGCAATGGGCACAGCGAATAGTATTATTACTGTAGCACTTTATGTTGGAGGAGCCATTGCACCAATTTTAATGGGGTCTTTATTGACAAATTTTGGTGGTTGGCATAATGCAACAGGTTATACACTTTGCTTTATTTTGATGTCCGCGTGTGCGCTGATTGGGGTATTACTGCAAGTGATCCTAGGGTATCTGGATAAAAAAGATCATTTAAAACCAGTTTAATAATGAAACAATTCAATCTATTTCGATGGCATTCTCCCGTTGATCATTAGAGTATGGAATTATAATGAGTTTAAAAGTCCTGTGTATTCCATTGGACTAGGTTTCCAGACTGTAGATGGTAATTATGATTTTTCCTTAATTACAGGTATTCCGGCGCGGTATTTTATTGACTGGACACAAGGTCTGTTCAATAAACAGGATGAGGATTCATATTATCTGAATATGAAATATAAGCTCGATGCTGTTGTTGCGGGTCTCGATATTGGTTATCGCTATATTTATGGTGAAAACTTTAAGACGGCAGGCAAAGACAACCGTGAAATTAAGCGGGATATTGTCTTAAATTACACTGTTCAGTAACAACCGCTGAAAGGTTTAGGCTTTCAGTTGCTCTATATTAATTATGATACTGAAGTTGGTAAGGATTATGATGAAGTCCGATTTCTGACCAAGTACAATTTTAAATTTTGATTTATATATTTAGGGGTTGTTGAAATTTTCTGTGCAAAAAGAATAGACGAAATTTGTCTAAGAGAGTGGAGGCTATTCAGTACCACCTTTGGGTTATCCAGAATTATTCAATTGACACGAAGTAAACACAGCATCAACGGGTTGTTAAGGTGATACCCAAAGATGGTATGTGTGATATGTGCTGAATTAGCAGGAGACTTTCACTTGGGATATGCTAGGCAGCTAACCGATAAAAGTTCTCTGCTATTTGATTTGGCGTTTTAAAATCCAAACTCTTTTGAATTCTTCGCTGATTAT
>Ga0308160_10006647_pt1 | contig 11721 bp, 7 predicted proteins | sample PhyFR1_FD_201036 | JGI IMG/M metagenome (GOLD analysis project Ga0308160, IMG submission 201036) | Phyllosphere microbial communities from UC Gill Tract Community Farm, Albany, California, United States - DLSLF.R1 | ecosystem: Host-associated > Plants > Phyllosphere > Unclassified | place: USA... | reverse complement strand
CTGGGTTGCCGTTTCAAGCAGCTGCACATGGATCAACACGGCACCAGCGCCAGCCACGACCTGGCGCTGCTGCTGAAATATCGACGCGTGTTGCAATCGGTGCGCCCGCTCGCCTACCTGGGCTTCACGATCAAGCCGAATGTCTATGGATCGATTGCCGCGAATGGGCTGGCGATCCCGGTCATCAACAACATCGGCGGCCTGGGCGCGACGTTCCTGCATGGTGCGATGCTCACCAAGCTCGTCAAGCAGCTATACCGTTTTTCACTGCGGCGTTCGAGTCGGGTGTTTTTCCAGAACCGGGACGACCGTCAGCTCTTTCTCGATTCGGGGATGGCCAGGGAAAGCGTGTCTGAGCTGTTGCCGGGATCAGGCGTCGACCTGCGCCATTTTCATCCGCTGCCCATGAATGCGGCTGCGCCAGGCCGTTTTCGATTCCTGCTGATTGCGCGCATGCTCAAGGATAAAGGTGTCGAGGAATATGTCGCAGCAGCCAGGATCGTGCGTCGACACATCCCTGCAAGCGAATTTCAGTTGCTTGGAGGGATCGATACCGACAATCCGAACGCGATACGCATCGACCAGATCCGGGAATGGGAAACGCAAGGCCTGGTACGGTATCTGGATCGTACCGATGATGTCCGGCCTTACCTGGCGCAGGCCGACTGCGTCGTCCTGCCCTCCTACCGCGAGGGCGTGCCGCATTCCCTACTGGAAGCCGCGGCGTCGGCACGGCCGATCATCGCGACCGACGTTGTCGGTTGCAAGGATATCGTCGACGATAACTGCAACGGGCTCCTATGCCGCGTCAAGAGTGCCGCCGACCTCGCGGACAAGATGATCCGCATGGTGCATTTGACACCGGAACAACGCATCTGCATGGGCGCAACCGGGCGCGCAAAAGTCGTGCGCGAGTTCGACGAAGACATCGTCATCAAAAAGTATCTTTCGGCGATCCGGCAGATCGAGGAGGCGGCGAGCGCCTCAGCTCCGGGGGGCAGGGCCATGCTCCCTTCGGCAGCGGCCAATGCCGTGCAGGAACAGACATGAGCATCCTGCTCCTCACTGGCGACCGGGCCCTGGCACATATCCGTTCCGATGCGTTCGCTGCGCGCTGGAAGTTGCTGCATGCGCGCTGTCCGTGGGCGACCGGATGCCAGCACCCCGATTTCGTCCTTCCCTGGTACGACATCTATCGGGCGCGCCACGTGCCATTGGTCCTGGTCGACGCCGGCGCTGACGGTTCATTGCGCGGCCTGTTCACGCTTGCATTGAGCCAAGACGGTAGGCGGCTGACTGGCGCCGGCGCAGCCCAGGCCGAATACCAGGGCTGGATCGCGGGCACGGTACATGCCGACCGGTTCGCCCAGGACGCGTTTGCATGCATTCGAGCCGCGCTGCCACAGGCTCAGACGCGCCTGAAATACCTGCCGCCTGGTATTCCTCTCGGTTTCTTGCATGCCAGCATCGTTGAGCGCATGTACTGCGTGCTGCACGGCCATGCTCGTCCCGTTTTGCGTATCGACCCGGTGGCAATGGAAAAGCTCAGGCGCAAGAAGACGCATCGACAGAATGCCAATCGTCTGAGCAGGCTTGGGCTGCTCGCGTTCGAGCGCGTGACCGGTGAGGCGCAGTTCGGGCGCATGTTCGACGAAATTTGCCTGCAGTATGATTTCCGGCAAGCGGCGCTCCACCGGCAGACGCCGTTCCTCAGCGATCCGCTGAAGAAACGCTTCTACCTGGAACTGCAGCGCCGCGGCATGCTGCACACGACGGTGCTGACGGTGGGGAACGCGCTGGCCGCTGCGCACATCGGTTTGTTGAGCAAGCAGTGCACTGTACATCTGGGCATCAGCACACACGCGCCGGCGCTTGCTGCGCATTCCCCGGGCCAACTGCTGCTTGCGCTGCTCGGTAGCCAACTGGCGGCGGACCGGATCGACATGCTCGACCTGACGCCCGGCGGAGACCCGTACAAGGAACACTTTGCGTCCGACCATGATCAGGTCTTCGAGTTGACCATCGCGGCCAACCTCGCACAACGCATGCGGGCACAAGCCGTGGCCGGTGTCCGGCGCACCGGGAAAGCACTGTTGCAAATCAGCGGCAGGCGCAAGGTCGACGTGCTGGAGGCGGCGGAGCAACTGCAGGCCTGGGTCCGGCGCATGAATCCAGGTGGTGCGCGCGATGGAGCGCTGACAGGCCGCGCATTATGGCGCCTGGCCCCGGGTACCCTGCGCCGCGGCGCCGGTGCGCTGCACGTGTCGCGCAACAGCCTGGCCGACATCTTCAAGTACGACGATTCCTCCGCCACAATAAAGCGCGGCATGTTCATCGGCACGGCGATGAAACGTCTCGAGCAGGGTTGCGAATTATTCTGCTATGCCCCATACGACAAGTTGGTACTGCATTGCTGGGCGTCCGCTCGCGGCGGCAAGGGCGCATGTCCGCCGCCCGCGCAGTCCCTCGAAGACGGGGCGACCGTCCTGTTCGACCTGCAGACGCACGGCGAGGGGGCCAGCGACGAACTGATGCTGCGCTTCGTCGAGCGCATGCTCGCGACGCTCGGCGGGAGCGCTGTCAATGCGCCTGTCTATTATGCCGGACGGCTCGGCAGGACAGGTCGGCAGAGCATCCGGCGTTGCGGGTTCGTCGACGCCACCCAAGCCGGGAGCGTCCAATGAACAGGCTCGGTGTGTCCTGCTACTTGCATGAGGTTCCCGAATTCGTCGAGCAAGAGCTTGCCGCAAGCTACGAGACGCTGCATTCGTCGCTGCCGTTCTTCAGGGTCTGGCGCACGCTCGGCAATGTCAGTTGCTACATCGACCGCGGCGCTGGCCGCGCGCCGGATATCTTGTTGTTCCATTGCGAACATCGCCGGCTGGTCGTGCTGAACGAGATGATCGATATCGCACCTGCGTCCCTGGAGCGTTTCGTGCGCTATGTCTTCGGCTATTTCCCTGCGATCGATGTGATCCGGTTCCATGCCGTTCGCACGCCCCCGGCCCAGATCGGTTTTCCGATGCAACGCCACAATGCCAAGGATGGCTGGGTGATTCCATTGCCGGCCACGCCAGACGACTACCTGGCGGCCTTGGGAAAATCGACACGCGCCAGGCTGCGTTCCCGTCTCAACGGTATCAGTAAAAACTTTCCTTCCTTCACGATCAAGTATTTCGTCAATGGCGACATCGACGGCGACGTGGTGCGCCATATCGCGCGCCTCAGCGAGCAGCGCATCGCTACCCGGGGCGTCCGGCTCAAGCACGACGTCGAGCGGATGATGGCGCTGGCGCAGACCTGCGGCTGCGTCACACTGCTGATGATCGATGGACGCCTGTGCGCCGGATCGCTGAACTATCGGGTCGGCAGATCCTGGTTCGGAGAGGTCACGGCGCACGATCCTGCCTACGATCGCCATGGCCTGGGCACACTCTGCATATACCACACGATCTGCGAGAGCATCAGGCAGGGTGGGCGCAAGTTCTACCTCGGCGGCGGCTTGTTCGGATTCAAGGAGCAGATGCTTGGCGAGCGACTCGACATGGACCAGCTCCTTATCTACCGTTCGCATCGCTGCGTGCTGGCGAACCTGGACATCGTGGCAGCGGCCTTCGCGCACGGCAAGCTGCGTCGCCTTAAGATGCGGCTGCATGAGCGCAAGGGCACGTGGTTCGCAGACCTTGTGTTCAGACTGTTTCACGCGTGCCGCAACAAGGCCGGTGCATAGCGTGCATGCGCCGGCGCACCGTCCACTTTCGGCGCGCATATGAGCCGGATTGGCGCTGGGGCGATGAGACTGGAAGGCGTCATGCGCGAGATCGATGCGACCGTCATTGTGCTCAGCACGCAGTCGATGGCGACCATGTATTTGTTCGACCACGAGACGAGCGGCGTGCAGCCCCGGCCGGCACGACAATGGGACCGGATCAGTCTGCACGGCTCGCTGGCGGCCGGAAGCACGGGTGGGAAGGTCGCCAATCCCTCCGTGTCGACTGCACCCGGGACCGTGTACTTGGATCACAACCTGGCTGGGACCATTGACTGCATGCCCGCGAGCTTCCGGATTGCGCCCGAATCATCGTTGAGTACCCCATGCGTCTGCTGATCTATATTCACTCGCTCGAGAACGGCGGGGCCGAACGCGTTGTCGCCAATCTTGCCAATTACTGGGCATCGGTTGGATGGGAGCTGACGATCGTGACGGTCGCGGCGCGCACCACCGACTTCTACATGCTCGATCCCGCCGTTAAACGTATTTCCCTGGATCTGGCGGACACGCGTCCGAACCTGCTGGCGGGCACCGTCCGCACGCTGAGGCGCGTACGCGCTCTGCGCGGCGTGCTGCGCACACTACGTCCCGAGGTCGCGATCTCAGCCATGCACACGGCGAACGTGGTCCTGGCCGTGGCTGCACGGGGGCTGCCAGGACTCTGTACATTCGGGTCCGAACACAACTTCCCGCCCAAGGCGCCGATGGGGATTTTATGGGAAACGATGCGACGCCACGCGTATGGGCGCCTGTCTGCAGTCGTCGCGCTGACGCAGGAGTGTGCGCACTGGCTGGCGCTCCATACCAAGGCACGCAGTCTGGTTGTCATTCCCAACGCGGTCACCTGGCCACTGCCTTCCCAAGCACCCTGTGTCGATCCCCGCATCTGCTGCGCGCCGGGCCGACGCATCCTGCTGGGCGTCGGCCGTCTGAGTGCAGAAAAAAACTTTGCGGCCCTCGTCGGTGCATTCGGCCTGCTCGCGTCGCGTCACCCCGAATGGGACCTCGTCATTCTCGGCGAAGGCCTGCGGCGCGGCGCCCTTGAGGCGCAGGTGCGGGACGCCGGACTGCAAGGCAGAGTGTTCCTGCCCGGGCGCGTCGGTAACCCGGGAGAGTGGTACAGCCATGCTGCGCTGTATGGCATGAGTTCCGATTTCGAGGGATTCCCCAACACGCTCGTGGAAGCGATGGCCTGCGGTTTGCCTGCGGTGAGTTTCGATTGCGATACGGGACCGCGCGACATCATCCGTCATGGCGTCGACGGCTTGTTGGTGCCAGCTGGAGAAGCAGCGCTGTTCGGTGCCGCACTCGAGCTCGTGATGGGTGACGATGATCTGCGCAATGCGTTCGCTACCCGTGCGACACAGGTGCGCGAACGGTTTTCGATGCCGAAGGTGGCAACCATGTGGGAAGCCTTGTTCGCCTGTCATTGCGTCCGGCGCCAGAAAGACCCGGCGGCGCCATAGCGGCGCCAAGTGCACTCCGGACCGCCATGGATCAACAGTCGCCGCCACGGCGCGACTGGTCACCGAATCAGGTCGGCTAACGTCAGGGTAAGACGACGCGCAGTCATCTCCCCCAGTAGCGGATCAAGCGCCCACCCGTAGCGACCAAGCGCTCGCCCGACGGACTTCTCGCAGATTACCTCCGCGAGACGGGTTCGTCAGTGACGGGCGGCACCCCACCCGAAAAACGTACCGGCCCGATAAAGGACGAGTAAAGGCCGGTTATCGCCTGGTTCGTGAGTGGCGCCTTCATGAGGCCAGGATCTGTCCGTTTGCCTGGCAGGCGCGGCACTGGCCGATCCCGTTCCCGGGGGAGTCGAGGCAGCGGCTTAATCATCTCAATGCAGGCGAATGACGCCCGTCGTGCGGCAGCGTGGCGGCCTGACATTTTATCGCCCTGCGCCTCAGTTGTATTCAACGAAACCATATCGTGAGCCGAAGACAATGTTTTCGAATATAAAGTTAATTGCCCGGGCAACATGTCATAAATGAATTCAATAATTGCACCACGTGAAATTTCTATTACCCGCTTGTGGAACTTTATCCGCCGTAAACTGTCTAAAGCTGCTCTTAAGAAAAAGTTTGCCAGGAACATCGGGAGAGGTAATTTCGCAAGACTACTGGCGATTGAACTGCTTCAGTTGATAGGCGTTGTTGATGGAATTTATATGAAAGTATGTCTGGAATGAAAATTACGAATACCTTAGTTGCATCTTCCTGCTTGATCGTGTCGCTCTACGGTGTTAGCCAGGCTGCTTCCATGCCGACGGTGTCCGCCGATGCCACGAATGTCAAATACCTGATTCCTTATACCACCAAGCCAACCTGGACCAGGGTATATATCGACGCGAACAAGACTGCCGCGACCGGCTATCCGCTCAGCGGGATCGGGGTTGATTACCTGGTCGAAAATGGCGTGCTGTATCGCTATTCTGGAAGTAACGGCGCGTGGGAATGGACGCGGATGAAGACGATTGCATTCAGCGCCGGCGCCACGTCAGCAACCGTGACGCTGAGCAAAGCCGATATCGGTACACCCGTTTCGCTCAATAGCCTCACGCAGACCGATTCGGTGACTGCGCCTGTCGTCTCGACCACCCTGTCGACGGCACCTGCTTCAGCGACCACCACGGTATCGGTCGATGCGCTCAGCATCAATTATGTGATCCCTTTCGCCAGCAAGCCGACCTGGACCCGCGTGTACATCGACGCCGACACCGCGACCACTACGGGTTTTGCCAATGCGGGAATCGGGGCGGACTACCTGATCGAAAACGGCAACCTGTTCCGCTATGCCGGTGCCGGCGGATCCTGGGCGTGGACGAAGATCAAGGCCGTTTCCTTCAAGGTCGGCGCAAGCTCGGCGACGGTCAGCGTGGGGAAAGCGGACCTTGGCGCACCGCCCAAAATCTACAGCGTGACTCAGACTGATGCTCCGCTCAAGGTCTCCCCGAAACTGACATCGACGACGACATCGACGACCTCGCCTGCGGTGCCGGCGCCTGTCGCGCCGCCGGCGACGGCGACAGTCTACGTCGATTACTTTGGCGATTCGACGGCCCATGGCGACATCGGCGGAACGCCGTATCAGGTCGCGCAACGGCCATCGAACGTGATGGATGCAAACCTGCCCACCAACTACGTGGTACGCAACGAAGCAGTTGGCGGCGCGTCGATCATTGAATTGCTCAACGGTACCGATGGCGTCCACGCGGACTGGCGAACGACTGTGTCGAAGACGGCTGCCAAGTACATCCTCATGAACTACGCGATCAACGACTCATACGAGACCTTCACTACGCCAGCCACGTATAAGGCGAACTATGCCAAGGCAATCGATATCGCACGCGCTTATGGAAAGATCGTCATCCTGCAAACATCGAATCCGACCAACAACGATGCGAAAACGCAGACATACGTCACCGCTATGAAGCAAGTCGCGGCAGAGAAAGGGGTGGCTGTGATCGACCAATATACTTATCTGAAGCAATATATGGCGGCCAACAATCTCGGGGTTTATCAAATCACGAATGATGGCGTCCACCCGACCCAGGCGACGTATCTGCTGGAAGGACAATATGCAGCTCGGCGCTTCAAGGAGATCGTCGGCATCAAGTAAGCACTATGCGCCGTCGGGTGCGTTGCGCGGCGCCGACCTTGGTGCCGTGCATGCGGCACTCGCGTCCGGGCGGGGCGGCATGCCAGGCTCGATCGAGCAGCTTTCCGTGGAGCCCACCCCGACTGCCCGAGATTTCCTCAGGAGAGGCGCTGCCCGAGCATGCTTGCCACTCCTGGTCACGGCGTTGATCGCCTCTTCGAATACTGGCAACAAGAGCTGTGTCCCGGTGGGGGACAAATGGTGCGAGTCAAAATAATTCGGCACCCCCTTGCTGGCAAACTCACACGTATCCGAGGTGCAGATGAATGGCGATGGATCAAGAATTCTGATTCTCCCGTCGACTTCCGCGATATTACCAAGCGAGCTGATCAGTTTTTCGTTGTCGGCTTGGTAATTCCGCATGGTGTATACCTTCGGCTCTTCGGTATTTTTTTCGATGGCATTGATCCATTCCTGCGGGTTGAAGTAGCGGTCGTTCGGTACCACTTGCATGATGAATGCATTGTCGATCGCATTCTCGCTCAATACCGCTTTCGACAGTACTTCGTTGAGTTGCTTCTCACTGGCGAAATCACGCTTGAAGAAGCTGATCGCAATGACGTTGCGAATTTCACGCTGCTTGCTTTCGTCGAGGAGTTTTTTGAGTACGCTGCTGCCGCAGTATGAGTCCCGGCCAAAATCATGCAGATTGCAGTTGCGGGTTGCTAAAAATACACCCACCTGCGCACGTTCGCCGATTCCCGCGATGAGTTCATCGAGTTGGTCGGCATGCGAATCGCCGACGATCAAAATATTGTTGTCAGACTTAACATTGTTTCGTTGGCACATTTCCGACATCGGATGCGCGATTCTGTATAGAACCGGGCAACGGTAAGGTGATCGCTGCTGCTCCGCACTGTACAGGACGGCCAGACGATGCGGATAGCGGTAGACGGCACCTTCTGTCCTTATCAGGACGGTTGCTGCGGCTGCGAAGAAAGCAGTCGTTCCGATCATTGACCGCAGCAGAGCGGCATTCGACTTGATCAGCGCTCCAGTCCTGAACGGTAATTCGACATAATGGTAAGACGGAGCCGAGCATATAGCCGTCAGCGCGAGGGCCGCCAATGCCTGCGATACGGTGAGCTCATGGCCGAGATAGATGGTGGCAATTGAAATGATCGGCCAGTGCCAAAGGTACAGCGAATACGATATGGTTCCGATGTAAGCGACCGCAGGCAGATCAAGCAGCTTGTCGGGTGCACGCAATGAGGCAATGCCAAGAATGGCAGCGCCGGTTCCGGCACAGGCGAGCAATGCCTGGATGCTCTGCGTTGCGGCCGTCTCGCCAAACAATACCAGCGCCGCCAGCATGGCAGCCAGTCCGCCCCACTTCAGGCTTTGTGCCAGTCGAACCGGGAGCGTCCAGGACACCAAGCCGAGCCCAACGCCGATGGCAAGCTCCCACAGGCGTGTTGGCAGCAGGAAGAAAGACGTTTTGGGGGAGATCTGCGTGATCATGTAACTGGCCCCGAATGATCCAAGCGCAAGCAGGGCGATTGAGGCCACTAGCCAGGTCGTCGTCAGCGCGGGCCTTTTTCTGACAAAAACGATCAAGAGGCCGTACAGCAAATAAAACTGTTCCTCGACGGCTAGACTCCACGTATGCAGCAATGGCTTGGTCAAGGGCGCTTCGAAGTAATCCCCCTGCCGCCAAAAAACAATGTTCTGCAAATAGAATGGCTGCGCCATCAGGCTTTCGGCATAATTCCTCAGGTACAGCGGATTGATCAGCATATATGCCGTCAGTGTGGTCAGGATCAGGACCAGGATGTACGCAGGAGCGAGCCGGCGGAGTCGCTTGATATAAAACTGGCGGAGTGACACGTGGCCGCTACGCAGATCATTGAAATACGTCTTTGTAATGATGTAGCCGGAAATAACGAAGAACATATCTACACCGATAAAGCCGCCGGGCAGAAAATGTGGAAACGCATGAAAGAGCAGAACTGCTACGACTGCAAGCGCCCTGAGTCCGTCCAATCCCGGCATATGCTTGTTCATTATTGCCACCCTCACAGTTGCACATCGGTTATTTAGCAGTCAGCGGCATTTACTCAGGAAAGATGCAGAATCAGAGGGGCGGACACGCCTTTCAGCGAGCAAGAAGATACACCTACCTTCAGGACGCAGCGATGCGACGGCACACCGCCCCTTGCAGGGTAATGCCGGCAACGTGGTTATGGCGTTTTATGAGGCGTTCCAAGCCTTCGCGCACCGCCCTCGAGGCCGCTCGGGCTACCTCGCTCCGCCAGGTCCCGCTTGCGCCGCCGACACGGCGACGACCGACAACTGCCGGTGCACCTCGGTCGCGTTACCGGCCCGGTCCGTAACCTTGATCTTGATCGCAAAGCTGCCTGCCTGGCAAAAGGTATGGCGGACGACGACTTCGCCGTTGCCGCGCGCCTCGCGCATGAGCGGCGCATCAGACGGACAATTGTCGTCGATGCTCGCCAGGGCGGTGTGGGTTTCCGACACGCCAGTATCGGTGAAGACCACGCTGAGTTCGCCGACCGTGCCGAGCGCGAGCACGTCGCTTGCCGCGACGATGGGTCCCAGCACAGGTGCATTCGAGCCCTGCGTTCCGGGACGCAAGAGCACAAGCCCTGCATTGGAATCGGCCAGGATGTCGCCGCGGTCATTGATCGCTTTTCCGGCATGCAGCACGAGGCCGGCCGGTGCGCGGTAGAGTCTGGCGTTCAAGTCGATTGGTGCTGTCAGGCCGCGCCAGAGTACCGCACGGCGGCTCGCAAGGTCCGCGGCCGTGCGCTCGACGTAACCGACCATGGCGCCACGGTTGTTCAAGGCATCCACACTGCCGTGGGCCGCGCCAGCAAGGGGCAGCGCACGTCCGCCCTTGGCCAAGGACCAGAGGAAGGGTTTGTAGGCAGAGCTGCCATTGCCGTCGACCAGTTCCAGGTTGGTCGCCACCTCGCCCTGTTCGTTCAGTGCGGCTGGCCTGACGCCGGTCCGTGCGGCGGGCATGAGTTTCACGATACCGCTCCGGAGCGACCAGAGAAAACCACCCGCAACGCCGTCCCGGTAATAGGTACCGAGTACCTGTCCGCGGGCGTTGATATGGGTCGCGAGCGATTGCGTGCCGCCTAGCGTCCCGAGGTCGGTAGCGCGGCCGTTCGCATCCCACACGAAGGCGTGACTGTCGTAGCGGGCAACGTCTGCATAACCGACTGATAAGCCGCTGCTGTTGATCGCAATGGCCTCCGAAAGCGATGCCGGTAGAGGTCCGAGATCGGTTGCCGTGCCGTCGGGATTCCAGCGGTACGCACGGCTGTAGAACGCGTTGCCCTTGGTCGTACCTACCGCCTGGTTGCGGCGGTTGATCGCACGGGCCGTCGACGGCCCAGAGCCTGGCAAGGCACGCAAGCCCGTGACCACGGTCCACGAAAACGCACGGTAGTTGAACGGCGCCGGCGCAGTAGTGTCGTTGAACTGGCCGACGACCACGCCCAGGTCGTTCAAGCCGCTGACCACCGTATCGTTGCTTCCGACCGGGCCTACCGGGTGCACCCGCCGGCCATCGAAGAAACCGCTGGTCGTCGCGCCAGCTGAATATGTCGCGAAGCCAGCTTGCCCGCGTTGATTCAGCAGCGCCACGCCGGAACCCGGCGCGAGGTTGACGACACTGTATTGGGGCACGTTCGTTGGCGCGGCAGTAGCACAGGTCGCCAGCAGAACCGGTACCGACAGGCAAATCCGAGCATGCAGGCTAGAACAACGGCATATCAGATTCATAGGAATCCTTGATCCAGATTAAAACTTAGCGTTATTCAGTGTGCATGCAATTTTTTCCACATACATTGATCTAGATCAGTGGTTCAGGTGAAACAAGGTTTTGTGAACGAAATAACACGCTGTTTGCCCGGTAAAAGCAACAACAGGGTGCGATAAATAACGTTTGGAATTCGCATTTGTACGATGAGGAATTCGCATGCGAAACTTTTTTTATTCCGTCGGGAACTAATCGCCTTGCAGCAAGTCTAATGGGTTCTTCTTCGCTGAAGCGACGCGCTCGAAATGCCCGCAAAATTGGCTTAGATAGTGAGCAAATTGTTGTGATCTGGAATTGACGCTTGCGCATCATTCCACATGCAACACACCGTCTGACGTGTTACGACGGTGCCGACGTTCGCAACACACCCAACCTTTCCGCGACCTCCCTGGCAGGCCGGCAATTGTAGGTTTCCGTGCAACTGATGCAGTTGGTCCATTACTTTTCAAAAGGATGGCTGGATTGTTGCACCCATTACTTTTCATTGTGAAAGAGT
>Ga0308160_10006646_pt1 | contig 11723 bp, 11 predicted proteins | sample PhyFR1_FD_201036 | JGI IMG/M metagenome (GOLD analysis project Ga0308160, IMG submission 201036) | Phyllosphere microbial communities from UC Gill Tract Community Farm, Albany, California, United States - DLSLF.R1 | ecosystem: Host-associated > Plants > Phyllosphere > Unclassified | place: USA... | reverse complement strand
CAACCTGGTTTTTACCAATCAGTAACATTTCCCCGCCTGTCATCGTGATTGTTTGTTCCGACGTTTCTATGGTAAATTGTCCCGAAACCTGTAGTATTAAGGTATGGTCGTTCCAAAAACATACTTTCTCTTTCCGTTCATCACAGAGGTAAGAGTAAAAGATTACGCCTGGGAGGATTTCTTCGGGACTGGTCATTAGCGTTGTAAGTAAGTGCCGCCTAATATAGCGCCTATTTCAAAAGTATGGTTTAAGGTATTCATTTCTTCTGACGTAAACTCGATATCAATCGCTGCTATGTTCTCTGGTAAGCGGGATCTGCGACTCATACTTACCAGCGGCATGATTTGATCGCCTTGTTCCTTTACCCAGGCGATTGCAATTTGTGTTGGTGAATATCCTTTATCGCTGGCTAATTGCTTTAAGACTTCAACTTTTTTTAGGTTCTTTTCTAAATTTCCACATTGAAAACGTGAAAAATGGTTGCGGTAATCATCTTTTGCAAGTGGGGATTTCAGGTCAGCTGTTAACAAACCTTCAGCTGTATTGGCGAAGGCCACAATGCCGATACCCAGTTCTTTTGCTGTTGGCAGCAGATCCCTTTCAATTTGGCGGTCGGCTAGTGAATAGCCAATCTCTAATGCACTTATCTGATGGATAGCGTTTGCACGACGAAGTTGATCTGAGGTTATTTCGGATACACCGATGTGACGTACTTTTCCTTCTTTAACCAGGTCGGCAACGGTTCCAATAATATCTTCCACGGGAACACTGTTATCCATTCGGCTTGGCTGGTAGAGGTCGATAGTCTCAATGCCTAAACGGGTAAGGGAGTAATTGATGAAGTTCTTAATCGCTATGGGGCGCAGATCTAATCCTATCCATTGTCCGTTGTGAAAGATAGCGCCGAATTTTACGCTAATGAAAGCGTCATCACGTTGCCCCTTAATGGCTTTGCCAATCAACATTTCATTATGACCGGCACCATAAAAGTCTCCGGTATTCAAAAAATTAATGCCACTATCCAGTGCTTCATGAATGGTGGCGATACTTTCTGTTTCGTCAGGTGTAGCACTGCCCCAGATAGAGGACATGCGCATACAGCCTAAGCCAAGTTTGGAAACTAAGGGGCCATTTTGGCCCAACTGAAATTTTCTGATGTTTTTCATGATATAAAGATCCTTGTTCAAATCAGTGTTTAGTTTCGTCCAAGGCTCATAAAATTTGTCTGTAAGGCTCATTAAAACTTACCAAGTAATCTTTTTTAATGAATATTTTTCTATTGAACCTGACTTTTTGTTGAATCAATTAAGGGATTAGTTGGGAGCGTTTTTAAAAATTAAACAATATTATGTATTTACGTAACCAGTTACGTAAATTTGTTTTATGACAAATAAGTTTTTTGACTCGGTAGGTAAAGCAGGCATTGGCAGTAGGCTTCGTTTGCTTCAGGAAAAGATAAATGAGGATGCTACGAGCGTCTATGAAATGTTTGGTGTGGATTTGCAGCCGAAGTGGTTCCCGGTATTTTATATTCTTTCGGAAGGCAGCTTCACCATTACGGAGATCGCACAATGTATTGGTCATTCTCATCCTTCTGTAAGTAAAATTGCTGCGGAGATGATCAAAAAAGGTTTATTAATTGAAAATAAAGACAGCAGTGATGGCCGAAGGAATTTGCTGTCCCTTTCTGAGTATGGAAAAGAAGTTCAGACTCAGCTTAAATATCAGATTGAAGATGTTGGAAGTGCTGTTGAGGATATTCTCAATCATACCAGGCATAACTTATGGTTAGCCATTGAGGAATGGGAATTCATGCTGAAACAGAAATCGCTTTTTCAACGTGTGAAGGAGGAAAAGAAACGGAGAGAAAGCCGTGATGTCAGCATTGTGCCTTTTGAACCAAAATATAGTGAAGCTTTCAGGGCCTTGAACGTGGAGTGGATCAGCACCTATTTTAAAATGGAAGAAAAAGATTATCAGTCGCTTGATCATCCCCAGGAATATATTCTGAATAAGGGAGGTGAAATATGGATTGCGCTATATAAGGGTGAACCAATGGGTGTTTGTGCACTCGTGAAAATGGATGATCCGGATTACGACTTCGAGTTAGCAAAAATGGCTGTGTCGCCAAAAGTACATGGCAAAGGTATAGGCTTTATCTTAGGGAAGGCAGTTGTTGAGCGGGCTAAAGCTTTGGGTGGTCAAATGTTATATTTAGAAAGTAATACCCTTTTGAAACAAGCCATCAATTTATACCATAAACTGGGCTTCAAAAAGGTAATTGGCAGGTCTACACCTTATGAGCGTTGCAATATTCAAATGGAACTTAACTTAAGTCAGGTTAATAGTACATTGTAATAAAATTAAAAATCCCCCAAGATATTCGACATCTTGGGGGATTCTTTAAAAATGACTATTACGACTTTATGCCTGGGCGGCACTTGCGTTTAGCTTGCTATGCTTGAAGCCATAGCAGAAGTAGACAACAAGGCCAATAATAAGCCATATACCGAATCCAATCCAGTTGGAGATGCCAAGCTCACACATCATATATAAACAGCTGGTAAGACCTAAAACCGGAATGAGCGACAAATTCTTTTTGATGCAGTAATAAGTGATTGCACAACACATGAAAAAGAAAATCCACATCGGTATTTTGTGCTTAAACAAATTCCATCCATGTTCATATTTCTTTTCCTGCTCAACAGAAGCGCGATCCACGAAATCCTGATACTGAGCTTCAGATAGTTTGTTTAAATAAGCTTCCGTATCTACATTCTTTTCAATCAGATTTACCTTTCTTTCATCTTCAATGATTTGTTGCTGAACTGCAGTTAACTCTGTTGTGTTAAGGGAAGTGACAAAATTTACCGGACTATAAATCCTTGGTTTGTTGAGGATGAAGCTGGTTGTATCTGTTTTATATAAGGTAAGGCCAAGGACAATGGCTCCTGCAAAAACAACCGGAATAATGTACTTACTGTTCACATAAGGAATTTTAAACTTGCGCTGAATGTCCTTTTTCTCTTGCAACACCAATACGCCAGCGCATACGAGTACAAAAGCGAATAATGTACCGATAGAGCATAGATCTGTAACGATGGTTAGGTTCATAAAAAGGGAAGGCACGGCGACTACAAAACCAACCACAACAGTTGAAAAGGAGGGTGTTTGATGTTTTGGGTGAATCCTTGAAAAGGCTTTGGGTAATAAGCCATCTCTGCTCATACTCATCCAGATCCTTGGTTGCCCCATTTGAAACACGAGTAACACACTGGCCATGGCAAAAACTGCACTTACGGCAATTATACCACTCATTAGCTTTAGATTGATCTGGTCAAAAACAAATGCCAGCGGATCGCCTACAGCAAGCAGCGAGTAATTAACGATACCAGTCAATACCAGTGCAATGGCAACATATAAAATGGTACAAATGATAATGGCCCACATCATACCTCTGGGTAAGTCTTTCTGAGGGTTTCTACATTCTTCAGCAGTTGTAGAGATGGCATCAAAGCCGATATAGGCAAAGAATACCGCCGAAACCCCTTTTAGTACACCACTTACGCCATTTGGTGCAAATGGATCCCAATTGGCGGTGTCAACATAAAATACACCAACAGAGAGCACAAGCAAAATAACGGCAAGTTTAATAACCACCATGGCATTACTGGCATTTTTAGATTCTTTCATGCCACGGTAAACCAACCAGGTAATAAAGATGATGATACCTAAGGCAGGTAAATCTGCAACAAGGTGAAAACCGCCAATTGTTGGTGCGGTGATCCAGGCATTGTTGGCAATGCGGGTTGCTTCATCCAGATTTGAAAAATTCTTGCCTGCGGTAATCAGCGCCTCTGCATGCTGATGGCCGTTATAAGCCGTCAGGTAGTCCATGGTTGTCCAGTCCGGTAAATGAATACCGTTGATGTTTAAGGCCGGTATTCGTATGGAAGAGAGCAACCCGGTGAAATAATCCGACCAGGAAATGGCAACGGTAATATTCCCTACGGCATACTCCATAATGAGCGACCAACCGATAATCCAGGCCACCAATTCTCCAAATGCAACATAAGAATAGGTATAGGCACTACCCGATACGGGTACCATTGAAGCAAATTCTGCATAAGCAAAAGCAGCAAAACTACATGCCAGTGCAGTGAAAATAAAAAGAAAAATAACTGCGGGGCCACCGTCAGCACTTGCTTTACCGATCGTACTGAAAATCCCTGCGCCAATAATGGCTGCAATACCAAATGCTGTAAGGTCTCTTACACCAAGGGTTTTATGTAAAGAAGTGCCATGTTCGCCATAGCCCTTTTCTGCATCTTCTAATATTTTGGTAATGGATTTCTTTCTGAGGAGTTGATCAAACATATTGTTGATGATGGTCTTTTACTTAAAATTCAAACTTATTAATTTAACAGCAATACTAATCTAAAAGCGACAATTCATTTTTTATGAAAGCAGCAAGCTCCTCCACATAATCAACACTAAAGTCGAACTTAATACCTGCAGTTTCATAAATCTCATTCATTGGTTTGGTATAGCCAAGCGCCAGTGCATCAAGATATTGTTGTAAAGCTTTGTTCGGATTTTCCTTATAGTTTTTATAAATAGCAATGGCACCGAGTTGTGCAATGGCATATTCAATATAGTAAAATGGCACCTCAAATAAATGAAGTTGTTTCTGCCATGCGTTGCCAAATTCAGCTTCAAGTCCATCCCAGTTGGTAAAGCCTGCGCCAAATCGGCTGTAAATCTGTTTAAACGCCGTTTCACGTGCAGCAGCATCGTGGCCAGGGTTGGTATAAATCCAGTGTTGGAACTGATCAATCACGGCTACCCATGGCAAAGTTTTTAACACGTCAATCAGTTGTTCGCGTTTTGCACGGATCAGGTCTTCTTCTTTGTCAAAGTACACATCCCATTGATCCATGGTAATCAGCTCCATACTCATAGAAGCCAATTCCGCCACTTCAGAAGGACAGTGTTTAAAGTCATTCAGCTCCAGCTTGGAAGTTAGAAAGGTATGTACCGCATGTCCGCCTTCATGTACCATGGTGGTGAGGTCGCGGAGGGTATTTGCAGAATTCATAAAAATGAATGGTGCCCCTGTTTCGGCAAGTGGGTAGTTATAGCCTCCTGGCGCTTTGCCTTTACGGCTTTCCACATCAAAAAGGTTATTTGCCTTCATGGTTGCAAGCATCTGGCCGAGTTTAGGATCAATGCGGTCAAAACAGGCAATGGTTTTATCAATCAGCTCGCTACCATTTGCAAATGGTTTTAAAGCTGGTTTACCAGTCGTACTAACCTCCATATCCCAAGGTTTTAATGCTTCAATACCCAGGGCCTCGGAACGTTTTTCTGCTTGTTCTTTGAGAATCGGAACAATTTCCTTTTCTATAGCTTCCGCAAATTCATAACAGTCTTTGGGTGTATAATCAAATCTGCCTAATGCCTGGAACATATAATCGCGGTAGTTCTCAAAACCAGCATTAAGACTCACTTCATGACGCATGGTGATCAACTCGTCGAACAGGATGTTTAAGTCATCTTTATCAACCAGGCGACGTTGTTGAATGGACTTCCAGGCATGTTCACGCACCTCGCGACTTACATCTTTAAGAAAAGTTGCAGCTTGTTCAAGGGTATATTCCTGTTCATTGATGTGTACCGTCATGGCACCACTAATTGCCTGAAACCTTTGTTGTGCAACCTGCAATTTGGTGAATAGTGGAATGTTTTCTTCACGGTATAATTCCAGTGACTTTTTGATGCCACGCAGGTAAACGAAATATTTCTCCTGATCGAGCTGGTCAACCAGCTCATTGTTTACGAGTTTAATGTTTAGCTGATTTGCAATAGGAGAGATTTTCGGTTCTATTTCTTCAGCAAAATGCTGAAAGGCCTGTACCAATGATTCATTATTGGTATCACAGCTCATTTTGATGTACCGCCATGCAAAATCTTCTTCGAGCGCAGCTTCCAGTTCACTTTTGTCTTTGAGCCATTGTTCCAGGGCTTCCAGGGTTGAAAGCTCACGGTTAAGCAGTTCATCAAAGATTGGCGAAAGGTTGTCCCATTTAATATCCAGGTCCTGAGGAATATAGGTTCTGGTTTTTTTTGGTATGATTAAGTCGATCATAGATTAAAAGTTGAAGTTTGTTCTTAAAAAAGCATCAAGCAAAAAGCACAATGCGAAGACTACAGAAGCGTATCCGTTGGTTGTAGCAAAAGCTTTGTTCACCTTGCTGATGTCTGTTGGTTTAACCAGAAGGTGCTGATAGGTTAACATGAAACAAAAGAAGGCAACGCCGATATAATAAACAAAACTGAATGGCAGAAAGAAAACCGGCAGGATAACACATGCTGCGGATAGTATATGCAGGAATACGGACAGGTTCAGGGCTCTTTTTATGCCCAGTGCCGATGGTATGGAATGTAACTTTTCAGTGCGGTCGAAATCTTCGTCTTGCAGGGCATAGATGATGTCAAAGCCGCTAACCCAGAATAGTACAGCAAATGAATATAGCACCGGAACTATATCAAACCTGCCTGTAACCGCAATATAGGCGCCTATTGGCGCCAGGGATAGGCCCAAGCCCAGCACCAGGTGGCATAGCGCGGTAAATCTTTTGGTATAGCTGTAAAATAGAACCACGAAAAGGGCTACCGGCGATAAATAAAGGCAAAGTGTATTGATGAAGGCGGTGGCGGTGATGAAGAGCAAACAATTTATGATCACAAAGATCAATGCCTGATTTGCAGATACTTTTCCAGCCGGAATATCGCGCATAACCGTCCTTGGATTTTTGGCGTCGATATCGCGGTCCAGGTACCTGTTAAATGCCATGGCTGCATTCCTTGCAAATACCATACAAAGCAATACGAGTACGAAAAGAGACGAGTTGAACTCATTTTCAGTAGTGATTATGCCCAGGAAAAATCCGATTAGCGCAAAAGGTAATGCAAATATGGAATGCGCAAATAGTACAAGAGAAAAGTATTTCTTCATTCTTTATATATCTTCTTTTGGCGTCAGAATTGGCATGGCGAAATCCAGGTTTACCTGTTCAATAAAGTTTAAGATTTCATCTTTACCCTGACCTTTTTCAGCGGATGTTACAAAGTAAGGTGGAATTTCTTCGAACCAACCGGAAAGTTGCTTTTTGAAAAGCGCAACATTTGAATCGGTTTTTGGAGCAGATTGTTTGTCGGCTTTGGTGAATACCAGGGCGAAAGGAATTTGTATTTCACCCAGCCAGCAACAAAATTCAATGTCAATTTTTTGCGGCTCCAGGCGACTGTCGATCAATACAAATATGCACTGCAGGCTTTCCCGTTTAGTGATGTAATTGCGGATAAATTTTTCCCAGGCCTCACGGCTTGATTTGGATACTTTGGCATATCCATATCCGGGTAAATCCACGATGTACCATTTTTCGTTTACTAAAAAGTGGTTGATCAGTTGCGTCTTTCCCGGTTTTTGTGAAGTTTTGGCAAGGCCATGCTGATTCACAAGCATATTAATAAGGGAAGATTTACCTACGTTTGAGCGCCCAATAAAAGCATACTCCGGCATATTTGCAATGGGCAACGCCGATACCTTGGTGTTGCTGCAAATGAATGTTGCTGATTTTATAATCATTTTACAAAGGTAGAAAATTAGTTTTCAACAATACTTATCTTTGCCAAACACCATGAATGAAAAAATAACTCCGTATTACAGTCCTTCAGTTACCAAAAAAGAACAGGTAGCGACCATGTTTAACAACATCTCCGGTACCTATGATTTTCTGAATCATTTCATGTCGTTGGGCATAGATATACTTTGGAGGAAAAAAGCCATTCGCCAATTAAAATCTCATGACCCACAATCCATACTTGATGTGGCTACCGGGACTGGGGATTTTGCCTTTGAAGCGATTAAAATTCTGCAGCCGCAGAAAGTGACCGGCGTGGACATCTCAGCCGGTATGTTGGAAGAGGCGAAGAAAAAGATCAAAGCGCGTAACCTGGAAAAGGTGTTTTCGGTAAGCCTGGGTGATTCAGAGATGTTGCCCTTTTCAGATAATGAATTTGATGCCATTACCGTAGCTTACGGTGTAAGGAACTATGAAAACCTGGAAAAAGGGCTCGCTGATATGCTTCGCGTACTTAAACCAGGAGGTAAAATTGTAATTCTTGAGTTCTCCAAACCTCAACAATTTCCTGTTAAACAACTTTATAATTTTTATTTTAAACACATTACACCATTTTTTGGCAGGGTTTTTTCGAAGGATGCGAGAGCCTATCAGTATCTACCAGAGTCAGTTGCGGCATTTCCAGATGGAAAAGCTTTTACCGTTCTGATGGAAAGCGTAGGTTTCAGTCAAACCAAACAGATTATTTTAACGTTTGGTATAAGTTCGATCTATACTGGGATAAAATGAAAAAAACTTTAATTCTCCTTTTTGCTCTCTTTGGATGTTTAACAAGTGCAAAGGCGCAAAACTGGGGCGGTGGTGTTGATGAGCGTGATATACATTTTGGTTTTACCTTTCAGGTTTTATCCTCGGAATACAAAATCTTAAAAAGGCCAGACTGGCGTGATCCATACTATGATATGGTTACCAATCCTACACAACCGCATGAGGTTTATAGAGGGCTCTCCCGAATTACCAGTCAGGAAAAGACCGGTTACGGATTGGGTTTTGTTGTTAACAAAAGAGTTAGCAACCATACCGACCTTAGGCTTACCCCAACATTAGTTTTTAGTGACCGCATTATTAATTATGTTTATGTGGGTGCTGATAATAATAAACAACAGGTAGTAGAATCTACGCTGATTGACGTGCCTTTAGGCTTTAAAGTAAAATCAGATAGAAGGAAGAATTTTAGGGCCTATATGATTGGCGGATTAAAATATTCTATGGACATTACTTCGGCCAAAAAGACCAGTAATGCCGGTAAGTCTCCTATTGAAATGGTACTGCAGAACAAAAAGAATTTTCTTTCTTATGAGGCTGGTTTAGGTATGGACCTCTATTTTGAGTACTTCAAAATGTCACCTGAAATTAAATATTCATCATCTTTTAATAGCATCCTTGACCGTGATGTAAATAACCCCTATTCTTATCCCTTGAATAAGTTGATGTTACGACATGTGACATTCAGTTTGTTTTTTGAATGATGCGCTAGGCGGAAATAATTCTAGCTTTGTCAAAACCATTAAAGTTATGAATTCACAGATAGCATTAATTACAGGAGCAACTTCAGGAATTGGCGCAGCTTGTGCACGGTTATTTGCAGCACAGGGATATCAGTTAATATTAGTAGCACGCAGGGCAGCAATTTTAGAAACACTTGCACAGGAATTAAGAGATCAGTTTCAAATTGAAGTGCAGTGTCTGATTGCGGATGTCAGAGACAAAGCGGGCATAACAAGTACCCTGGAATCTTTGCCGGAGGCCTGGAAAAAAGTTAATGTACTGATCAATAATGCTGGCTTAAGTCAGGGTTTGGAACCAATTGACCAGGGTGATACCAACGACTGGGATACCATGATTGATACCAATGTGAAAGGCTTATTGTATGTGACCAAGGTGGTATCGAACTGGATGATCCCAAATCAATCCGGACACATTGTGAACATCGGCTCTATTGCCGGAAAAGAAGTTTACCCCAACGGCAATGTCTATAGTGCAACCAAGCATGCCGTTGATGCCTTGAATAAAGCGATGCGTATAGACCTGTTACCGCACCGCATAAAAGTTACTGCTATAAACCCTGGAATGGTAGAAACAGCGTTTTCGATTGTTCGGTTTAAAGGTGATGAGGAACGCGCTAAAAATGTTTACAAGGGTTTTGAACCATTATTGGCTGAAGATATTGCAGATGCGATTTGGTTTGCCGTAAGCCGTCCGGCTCATGTGAACATCAATGATATGCTGATTATGCCAACTGCACAGGCAACAGCAACAATGACTGTTAAAAATTAATCTTAAAATTTTATAAATATGCTTTCCAATTCAATTGATCAGGAGATCAAAAAAGCAATGCTTGCTAAAAATCAGGCACAACTAAGAGGCCTGCGCGCGATTAAAGCTGCGTTTTTATTGGCAAAAACCGAAAAAGGTTCTTCAGAAGAAATGACGGAAGAAACTGAGGTTAAGATTATCCAAAAGCTGATTAAGCAGAGAAGAGAGTCTTCTGATATATACAAGGAACAGGGCAGGGCAGATCTTGCATTGGTTGAGGATGAGGAAATTGAAGTCATCAGCCAGTTCTTACCGAAACAAATGGACAAATCAGAGGTTGAATCTGTTATATCGAGATTGATTGCAGAAAGTGGTTCCAGCTCGGTAAAAGATATGGGCAAAGTTATGGAGTTAGCGAATAAAGAACTTGCCGGTAAAGCAGATGGTAAGCTGATCGCAGAAGTTGTAAAATCGCAATTGGCATAAATTGTGCTCTTTGTTTTTATGCCCAAATGGGCATAAAACTGCAATTTCATGCCATAGTTTGACGGATGTCTGTTAACTTAGGGACATAAAGAATAGAAAACTAATACGAACTGATGAAATACGAAGTAATAGAAGAGAACGGGTTTAAATATATAGAGGCGGGAAAAGGCGAAACCCTGGTATTACTTCATGGTTTAATGGGTGAACTGAGTAACTGGGAAGCAACCATTGATTACTTCAAAGACAGTTACCATATCCTTGTTCCCATTTTACCAATTTATGAGCTTCCGATATTAACTTTAGGTGTAAAGAGCCTTTCAAAATATACGCACAAATTCATTAAATATAAAAAGCTTAGCCAGGTGGTTTTAATAGGAAACTCCTTAGGTGGGCACGTTGGACTTGCCTTTACCGTAGCCCATCAGGCGCATGTTAAAGCCCTGGTGCTTACCGGAAGTTCCGGTTTGTACGAAAATGCTTTTGGTGGTTCTTTCCCAAGAAGGGAAAGTTATGATTACATAAAGGAGAAGGTAGCATATACCTTTTATGATCCTGCTACTGCTACAAAGGAATTGGTTGATGAAGTTTTTAAATCTGTGAATGACCGTTCCCGTGTTATCCGTATTTTAGCATTAGCGAAATCTGCTATACGCCATAACATGGCGAAAGAAATTCCAAAGATTACCATACCAGTATCTTTAATCTGGGGTAAACAGGATAAAGTGACGCCTCCAGAAGTGGCAACAGAGTTTCATGAATTGTTACCCAACTCGGAATTAAATTGGGTGGATAAATGTGGTCATGCGCCCATGATGGAGCGACCGGAAGAATTTAACGAATACCTGAGTAAATTTCTAAATAGAATCTTATTGAAGTAAATGGTAGCCGCAGAACTCATATCAAGCCAGATTGTACCGCTAAATCCCGGAGATAGTATCCGGAAGGGATTGGACAGAATGAATGAGTTCAAATTGCTGCACCTGCCCATTGTAAATGAGCACCAGTATCTTGGTGTTGTTGCAGAGGATGAGTTGCTTGAGGTAGCCGATAAAGTGGTTACAATTGCCGAAAAGCCATTAAAGCTTTTAAATCCTTTCGTTTATCAGGATGCTCATATTTACGACGTGATTCGTCTGTACGATCAACTGCAGATAACACTTTTGCCGGTTCTTGATTATAACAACAATTTTATTGGTTCCATTACCAGCAGGGAGCTGGTTCATTTTACGGCAGAAATCTTTTCGCTTCAGGAACCTGGTGGTACCGTCGTGCTT
>Ga0308160_10006645_pt1 | contig 11724 bp, 18 predicted proteins | sample PhyFR1_FD_201036 | JGI IMG/M metagenome (GOLD analysis project Ga0308160, IMG submission 201036) | Phyllosphere microbial communities from UC Gill Tract Community Farm, Albany, California, United States - DLSLF.R1 | ecosystem: Host-associated > Plants > Phyllosphere > Unclassified | place: USA... | reverse complement strand
GATATCTTCCACCACCATGTCTCCCTCATCTCGACCTCATTCTCATCACCACCATCATCACCACCACTCTCACTCCCACCCCACATCCTCATCCCTATCGACCCCCATCCCGCCTGCTCCGATCTGGTGGAGCAATACCCTCTTCTTCCTAGGCTTCCACCTCGCCGCGATCTACGGGGTCATCTTTCTTAAACCGTGGAGCGAAGTAGGATGGAAGACGGCGTTGTTGTGTTTGACCAGTTGGCAAGCTGCTAGTTTTGGGTGAGTGGGAGTTGGGGTGTTGGACGCTGAGATGGTGGATTGCTGATCCAGGGTTGTGGTTACGTTTTCTTCTTCTCCTTCTTCTTCTCCTTTCGCGACGTGCTTCTCTGGGCTGTCTGTGCTGGTCTGGACGGCTTCTGGCCTGATGTATCGGATTGGTCGCCAACTCGCTTTTGGTAACGCCACATGGCGCCTCGAATGGAATCGACCCGCGACGTCGGACATGCATATAGAGTGACGATTGGTGAGTTCCTCTTCCTTGTCTCCCGAACATCATATCTAGGCTAAACCTCTTGTTCTCTCAATCTCCGCTGTTCCGCGTTCGCTCTTGCTTAGGATACCATCGTCTCTGGTCGCACAAGGCCTTTACGGCTCGACTACCACTTCGGATTTGTCTAGCATGGATGGCTAGCTTGGGCTTCCAAGGGAGCGTCAAGTGGTGGGTGCTTCGACATCGGTTGCATCATCGGTAAGTACCCCATTCGACCAGTCCAGCCAGGTAGCGAAATGTTGCCATGCTGACTTGACGTGGAATTGCGTTCAATCGGGTAGGTTCACGGATGATCCGATTCATGATCCGTATTCGGCTACGCGGGGACTGTGGTTTGCGCACTGCGGTTGGATCTTCCGACGACCGAATTACCCGAGGTTGAAGTTGATCGAAAAGGACGATTTGGAGGATGACATTGGTTCGTCTGACTTTCTTCAAACCAACTGTGATCTACCTTGAAGTCTGATTGAGTCAGAACGTTTTGCCATGATAGTGGTCAGAATCCAGCACAAGTATTTCGTCCCCATTGCCGTCTTCTCTGGGTTGGTCATGCCCACTCTGATCGCCAAATATGGATGGGGAGATGCGGTCGGGGGGTATGTTTGGGGAGGATTGGTTGCTCGACTTCTGATCTGGTGAGTGCGAGACCGACTGCGACGGCATTAAGAGGGCGGGATCCTGATCCTGGTGGTTGCTGGCGATGCTACAGGCACACGACGTTCTGTATCAACTCGTTGGCCCACTGGACAGGGCTTCAACCTTATACCGAGGAGGTTACCGCAAGGGGGAACTACGTGCGTCGGTCGTCGAATCATGGATCTCGAGCAAGAGAGCTAATTTCATTTCAAACCGTTTGGAAATTTACACAGTTGTTGGCCTTGTTGACGAGTGGAGAGGGAAACCACAAGTGGGTCGCAAACGATGTAAACTGACCATCTGAGATTTCGTCATTGACCAAGCTCGTGTTTCGTATCAGCTACCATCATCTTTTCCCTTCAGACTTTCGAAATGGTCCCCATCCGCAGTGAGTTTCAACACACGCTTCATCGTCGTGACGGAGCTCGGCCACTGATCCGGCAAGCCTTGCTGCAGAGACTGGGACCCTACCAAATGGATAATCTGGGTCTTGCACACGTACACCCCTCTGGTACCCACCATCCGCCGGACACCAGACAATGACATACTCAAAGCCAAAGCGCACGTTCATCGATTACAAGCGGATCGGTTGACCGCACTGGTTCCTGAGCAAGAAAGACCGAAGGAAGATCACGAGTTGTCAGAATGGACACTGGACGATGCGATGGAGAGAGTGGAAATGGGCGAGGCATTGTTGCTGATCGATGGATACCTGGTTGATGTAACGCAATACCTCGAGGACCACGTAAGCTCAGGCGTTGAGTTATATGGGGCCTGGCTCGCAAGCTGACTTTTCCTATTCGTATCAGCCGGGAGGCTCTGGCCTATTGCGAACCTGGTCTATTCGAGCGAAAGCGGCCGCTGCTACCCTTGACGAGTCTTCACGGAACAGAACCGCGTCCTCGACCACGAGACGCAAGACCGTTCGTAGTCCATCGTCCATCGACTCTGGTTACGAGTCCTTGACCACCTCAGGGCGATCTTCACCGACCAACGCCAGCTCGGCAGACGAATCGACATCCCCAGCTGCTCCGCCAATCGAGGCTGTCCAAGCGAGAATCCTAAAGGATGCGAGTCGAGCGTTCTTTGGGCAGATCAACAACCATTCTCAGGCTGCGAAGGAAAAGATGCGATGTTTGCGTGTGGCTCGCTTGGTCACGTCAGATAGAACAGTAGATGCTGAAGAATAGATGCGGGCGCACCCTGCCTAACAATACAATTACACGAAACTTATAGAGTAAAATCCGAAATATGCCCCACAACGGGAAACACTGTCCTTTACCTATTTTGACGAACGCAGCTGCAAGAGGAGATTTGCTTTGACAACCATAACAATTGTACATATCATTTGCAATGTACAACACGCTCGTTAGCTCCCGACGCCTGCAAATTGGTCTCATCGCAATGGGACAGCTTTCTTGGCCATTATCGGTGCAGCCACTTGAGATGTGCTCGACGCTATGCTTTTTGGTATTCATTGTACAATGGAAGACGTAATGGAACGTCGATGTGACATAAGTGATACAAATTGACCGTCAATCTCGCTGCAGGTCTACTGGCCATTCCAGTTGTTTCCTTGGGCAATCATACGTCTGAGTGGGCACGGCTTGCATCAGCGGTCTGCACACAGCGAAATGCATGCCATAATGGCACAACTCACGCTCGTTCAGGGTTCATGCCGCCAGATGCGGGCGGTCGGAAGGCGCTGCCGCCAGGAGGTGGTGGAGGAGGCGGTGCCATGACAGGTGGCGGTATCGCCTGATGGTGCTGGCCGAACGGAGTTGGAGCATCTTTCGAAAGCCACAATGTCAGTGAACAATCCGATCGCAGCCGAGAGAGGCAGATTACATACAAGGGTTCGGCGTTGCAAGTCCGTCTAGGTCGCGAGCGGACGCAAAAGTCAGCATCGAAACAATGAATGCAGTAAGGGTAAGACATACAGTTCGATTGAGGACCTGCAAATCCGAAGGGCGTGCTACCAAAGCCAGGCGGTCGAGGGGTCATACCACCACCCATTGGTCTGCTCATCGGTGTACCCATCCCGGGTGGTCTCATAGGCATAGGTGTTCGGCCTCCAGCTTCGTGGCCGTGCGGCATGCCCATAGGCGTGGATCCCATGCCAGGAGGTCGAGGTGTCGAGCCGCCCATTCCAGGAGGTCGGAAAGGAGTACCACCAGGAGTTCGGCCTCCAGCAGGCGTACGCCCGCCGCCGAAGGGGGTCATACCTGGATGACGAGGTGTCGCTCCACCAAGAGCCTTCTGCTGTTCCAGCTCGTGGCGATATCGCGTCTTGAAAGCGTTGCAGAGCTCCATCATGCCCGGACACTCGGCGTCAAACAGACTGTAAGCCCCAGGTTTGACTTTGACGGGCTGTCGAGAGTAAGGAGGGCGGGTCAATCGTCATGTTTTGAGATTAAGCTCAAAGGATTCACGTACCCAAGTCTGAACTTGCCCTCCAGCTTTGGGAGCTCGACTCAAGAAAGACAACTTCACCCAACCAGGATGTTTCTTGTCAAGACAGAAACCATAAGCTGAGCTTCCTGGTCGAGCTTGAACCTGAGCACTCAAGTAATCATCTATCGATCGTCGCTCGAGCGTCAGTCTAAGAGCCTCTCTATGTGCGACCTAGTTTCTCGTACCCAATTCTTCGGCTGGCCGATACTTCTCGTGCTGCATGAGCGTGTCGAGTTTTCTTGCAACGGCTCCAATGTAATTGACCAGCAAGTCGTCGAGGTCGGAGTAGGTACTTTCACCAGCACCAGTGACCCTTAGTCGAGTGCCCAATTCGCTATCACTCGGCTTGTTCAATTCGGCCACATCTGATGTACGCTCGGCTAGTCAGCTCTGGTCCCAGCCATACCATGCGCACACCGACTCTTACCGACGTGTTGGTAGAGATCCTCCGCAACTTTCCATGTCACTGCAATGTGGTCGATACCCTTGGACGACGGTCGGATGACGGCCTCGCCCGGCTGCTTCTCCTTGAGCATCTGCTCTGCTTGCGCATTATTGACGTGCTTCCAGGCTGGGTGATCGATGACTCTTGGCAGGCCTGCCTCACGAACCCGCTTCTGCTTGAGTTGCTTTTCCTTGTCAAGCATCTCCAAACCAGTGTCAAAGTAGACATCCCGGTTATCGGCCAAAGCTTGATGAGCTGCTCTGGCAACGTCATCAGGACGGATTGTCATTTCCACATATAGATCCGTGGCTTTCAATGTGACGATGACTCCCCGAACGGCCTGACTCTTGTTCAGGAGTTCCTTGGCATTTTGTGCCATGTCGGCAATGTAGCCAACGGGAATCTCCCCAGTCACGCCGGAATCGAGCCTGACGTAAGCTGCCTCAGGTTTGACCATCGTCACATGTGCCGTCACGATTTTCCCCTTGTCAAGCGTCTCCAAAGTCTCTCCCGTCAACATGCGCAGGACATCCAATTCGTCAGGCAAGGAAAAAGGTGGCCTTATGTCCTGGTAGGGCTCCACTAGCTCTCGAATGATCATGTCGATCAAATGTTTGAGTCGCTCGCCGGATTTCCTGTAGACCTCCTCAACCCATTTTTCAGTGACCATTCCTGCCACTTTTCGCTCCAATTGATCATCGCTCCAGAGTTGCACCACGGCTTTCGAAGGATTTTGCTCGCGAGCATCTTCGGGATCCAAGCCAAGAACGTTCTCAGCAAACTCGTGCGCCAGCTCATAATGCCGGGGGTGAATACGCGTGTGATCTAGTGGATCAGGCCCACTTAGATCATCTCGGTCATCTGGGATGTCCGCTTCATAGAGTTGCTCGTGAGCAATGTAGAGGAAACTTGCGACGTTGATGGCGACCGTGGCCGGCAATAGATCAATGAGTTTCTTTCGGTTTTCCAAGCTTCCTCCCTGTCATGAGCGGTACAAGCCAGACGTCAGCTTCAGAGGGAACAGCCCTTGCGATGTAGAATTTAGTTACATTTCGAGTAATGTTTCTGATCAATGCCTCCGCTTTACGAGGCCCCAATCCGGCTACGAATGGAAGTAGCTTTTGCAAGTAGGATTCCCTTACAGCCTGGTTGATGTCGACTCCGACCGCGTTTACAACATTGACAAGTGCTCTCTCCAAGCATTGAAGTAATCGCTCTTGCGAGACCTAAAGGGTATCGAAATTCAGCTATCCGCGCACAGTCAGCTGCTCCGATCGACTCACCAAAGCTTGCAGTTTCGGAAAGTAGGTAATGGCGGTGAGGTCGGGTCCTAGAGCGCAGTACTCATTGAGAGGATCTTGAACAAACCGAGCCAGTCCCAAAGCGTATCTGGCGTTCGCAGGCCAGGCAGGATTCTCTTGTATTGCTCGCGCCGAGTTCATGTAAAGACGAGCCACCTCGTCTTGAACGTAGATAAGCGGAATTTGCCTTCGTGAAAGGGCATCGAGATACTCTTGCTCGGCAAAGCCTGACATGCCTTGCATCATGCCGTCTCTACCTGCGTCTTGCGCAGCAAGATCCTTCAAGATCCCGTCGGCCTCGATCCGCAGGCGATGCGTTTCGGCCGTAAACCCGCCAATCACCACGACATCGGGTTTGATCTCCTTCACGAATGTCAGGAATTCTGAGGCTGCCTCTCCTGCGCCCAATCCGTCGAATTTAGATTGCGCAGAGATGTGTCCTTTGTTGTCGAGGAAGACTGCCATAACAGCATCTTTGCCTCCTCTTCCAAAGCTGATGGCCAGAACGCTGACTGAGCTTCCATTCTTTGAACCAAAGGGTTGCATGTCGACGCGCTGAAGACATCGGAAACGGGTCAGCACTGACCAATGGCTGAACAATGGTTAGGCACGAAGGAAATAACGAACCCTTTCTAATTCATCTTGACATCGCTGGCAGATGTTGTCCTCGCTAGTCTGTCTGAGTTCGTCCTTGAGCCACTCGGTCGCCTTCGGTAATAGTAGAGTGTTGAACGCGGCCTCGGTGATTTGAAGCTTGAAATCTGACCAAGCTTCACCTATCTCATCCCCATCTTTGTAAGGACAGTCCCAAAAGTCCATGAGCTGCCGATGCACCGCATCTCGCTCGCGTGCGGGCAAATTGATACTGATTTCCACAAGTCCTTCTGCTTCGGCCGCAAGCATCTGCGTGAAGAGCTGGTCTTCCAAGATCGTAGTCACGGGTTTTTCACGGAGGTACTTGAAGCGCTATTCATCGACGAGAATTCAGTTGGATGAACCACATGGCTGAAGCCCAGAGAAGGCTCACATAGAACATGTGCAGCTCGTCAATCTTGGACGTTCCCTTCACCGTTGGTTTGCAAGAAATGACGGCTGAAGTTTTGGTACGCTCCCGGATCCACTGTCGCAATAGAGGATCGCAACCGAACTCTTGTATAAGCAATTGCCGCGCCGCTGCGAGAGTCATCGTTCAGTCTGCCATCCCCGTCGATCGACTTGAACACTTTCGTAGCCTTACCTTTGAGCACATCCTCTCCGGTCTTATATATCTCGTTAGTGTATTGCTCCGCTAAAGACACCGGGAATTGGTCTGGATTCTCAGGTTCTTGCGAACGGCTATTTGTATAGATTCGAGAGGCAACCTCGGATGGGGGCAAGCCACATTGCTAGCATGTGGAAAAAAACCTCAGTTCGAATGTTCTCCGTGTCAACAATCTCGCCGACTCACCTCGACAAATTTGCCAATACTGCCATCGTGCTTGATTCGCCTCGAGATTGCGGCACCGGCTCGCTTTCTTTCGACCATTTTTCCGTCTAAGGTCTTGACAGCCTGAACCAGCGACGGATACCTCAGATCCAGCCACTCTAGAGCTTCATTTCCCGCCTCAATGCTTTGACTGGCTGTACCGTCAGGCACGCTGAGAACCTTATCTTCAAAGTATTCGTCAACGAATGTAGGATCAATTTCCTTCATTGTGGTGTAAAGAGCATCGACAGTCGCTCGCTTGGAGTGGATGGCGCGGTAGCGGAGACCCAAATCATAGCACATCCACAATTCTTCCTTTTGCAAAAGTGGTTCCGGGCTTTGCAGAGCATCGATGAACGCATCTGATTTGTGTCGGTGAAGATAAGGCACTTCGAGGCCTTGTTCGAACATTCCGTGTAGAGCAACTTTGACCGCTTGTTCAAATTCTGCCTTGATCGTCTGGCTGTCTCTGGGATCGCCCATACGGAAACCCTGACTGAAAGCGCTCGTCCGCGGACTGACTCGTCGAGCAACCCAGGAAACAGCGGAATCCAAAGGAGGAAAAGACGAATCCTCCGCGTAGATTGGGTTCGTTGACAAACTCGAGCTGGAAAGTTGGAACCGTTCGGCTTTGTCTTCGTCCCTAATTCGGGTATCTATAGGCAGGAGGTATCGTTCCGCCATCTCGGTGGGTTCAAAGATCTGTCGCCGTACGTTAATACACATTAGAATTGACCCTGCGGTTAGGACATCAAGGAAGACTCACGTCCTCCATTCGAATGATTTGCTTCTTGCTCGCTTTCTCTTCCTCCCCAAAAGCCTCGTCATATTCGTCTCCAGCACCAAAGACATCTTCGAGCTCCGCGCGGATCCTATAGACAGGCAATCACTAAGTGTAAGCCAGATTGCTTGCCGTGCTCCATACTCGGTACCCCTTTTGGGCTTTACTAACTCTTGCCCAACACCGGCGTTGCTTCGCACCTTTCGTGCATTAGCTCGCTTCGCTTCCTTCTTCTGACGACGTAACTGGGCCCGAGTCTCTTCATCAATCTCTTCGTCTTCATCTTCTTCAATGAAATCATCCATATCGTCCTCTTCTGGATCGTCCCCTCTGCTTCGAGAAAGCGTTGGCTCGTCGAACATGTTGCCAAGAGCCCGATCCTCGTCCTCTGCTGAGCCGGGCGAACCCCTGTGCTTGTGCCTCTTCCGGTTCGCCTCGGCATCGTTGGGATGGCGAGCTCCTGAATTCTCTAACATGAGTTCCAGATCATCCTCATCCAGGGCTTCGGCTTCAGCTACAACAGACGCATGGTCAATTCTTGTGGTTCAAGCCTCCCACTTGACATGTTAGTGCCCACCTCTCTTCCTCTTTCTATGCTTGCGTCGTCTCCTCTTCTTCTCCTCTGGGTCCATATCTTCGTCCTCATCCTCATCTTCGTCCACAATGAACCCGGCTCGTATACGGGCCGCCTCCTCCTCGTCATCTTCCTCTTCTTCGGAAGAATCGTTTTCATTTGGGTCGCCGTGCATGCGAATATCATCGCCGGCATTGTCGGACTCCGATGGGGCAGGAGAGGACATGGTGGGGGGTCTCTAGCACGTCCAGAAGCTCCTCTAGATCTTGGAGACAGAGGCCTACCTGCTGCACTATCTGGCATCAAATACCAATGGACAGGCAACTCAATAAAGTGCTATGGAGTCGAGGTCGAGTGCTGCCACTAGATTGCGCTTGAATGGCGACGCGCTTACAATTGGCTCGGACGCGACTAGGTGACATACGATGTTCAGGCATTATATTATGGTAAAGTAGCAACCGCCTCCTATTCTCAGATACTTCTATTCGACAGGCTGCTCGCATGTACAAGGATACCTTCCTCACTTTAAAATGGTAAAACGCTTATCGGCACCCAGGATTCGGCGTTCCAATACTAGCGCAGATCTAAGTCATTGCGCTGTGCGTGGGCATCCTGGAAGGGAGATGCGTTTGGCTGTTCATCTGTACCTTCGAGAATCCTGCCATCTGCGGGATTAACATTCAGTGCCATTTTCTCCATCTGTTGATGCACATCCGACTCGAATGCAGCACTCTGAGACTGTCGAGGGGTTGCCGAATCAACGTATACGGGAGGCTGGTCGAGCGTTGCCGCAATGGGTCCAGGAGTGCCCTGCTGGATCTGGCGGTTATGTTCCTCTTCCTGTTTAAGCATTTCGAGATACTGTTCGTACTCTCGACGCTCGCCCTCGTCCATTCCAGTCGCATCGAAGGCTTGATGACCTTTCTCGGATAGAATGACCGGCTGTTCTTCATCGACCGCATCAGAATATGCCGAAGCGCTTGACGCGTTGCTTTGGAACCGAGGGGGTAGAGGAGGCGGGACCAGCCTTGGTGCCGTACTGGAAGCGGGTACATTATGCGTAGGTGTGCTTGAGCCGGATTGGCGGCGGATCTTGGTCGCTTCAGGATCATCGTTGCCATATTCCGGGTCGACCATGTCGGGGAGAGGGGGCAGTTTGAGTACCTCCTGGAGGATTTCCCGGGTGGCGTAAGTATATCTGAAACATCCAAGTTTGTCATCGACTTACACCTTCCGCAAGTTCCACCTGCTCGACGCTGTGTTCAAGACCGTTGCCATCCTCTGCTTGCGCAACGCCTGTCTCGGCGTCTTTCAATGCCTGAATGAGACTTGCGGCCTCCATTGGCATCCTGACTTTTCCAGTAAGCTTTATGATCATCGTTCGGAGTCAGCTCACCGGCCAGCAACTGAGCAGCACCAGTATCACTCACAATATCGCTTGCTTTGACTCCCGGCCAGTGATACATGGCCCCGTTCTCCTCGAATCGTTCTGCCATATGGTGAGCATGAACACTGAGATACATAGCCCTTCCGCCTTCTGATGGGATTGTTGCTCACCAATAAAAACCTGACCAAGGATGCTCACTCCCGCATACAAACCTCTTGATTTGACATAGCTGAACACAGGAGCGGCCTCACGACCTGCCTCCATAACAGCCCCGGCACCGAACTATGGGTTCTCAAGTAGGCAGTCAGTCTATGGCTGAGATCAGCTGACAACGTCATGTAACGTACGGGACCAGCCACTACTCCAATATCCGCACCTAGGGTGGCCTTGTGAGTGTAGAACGAATCCAAAGCCTTTTGCGTTCTGATGATCACTGTTTTGGCCATGCTCATCTGTCAGAAGACTTCCTGGTTCTGCCCTGGACTAAAACAGCTACTCACGAACAGCATCGAAAATGTCGACGCCGTACACCAAGCCAGCCGCGTAGTTGTTAGGGCTGATCGAGCTGGGAGGTGACCATGCTGCAGGCAAGACAAACGAACATGAGACGAGGCTCTAGCTTTCAGGTTTCAGCCAGCTTACAGCCGTCTGGTAGTCGAGCGATGACCATGCCGCTCCCGCCGCTTCCACCGAATGGAGCGATACCAGTTCTCTATATCAAGAAGGCGCGAGTCAGTGTGCGACAATCGCCATGAAGGCTCATCTCAGCACATAAACTGACAAAGTTGGTATAAATCGCTAGACCTAGAGCCTCTTGGATGACCTTGGGAGGGATCTTTCGAAGTAGCTTGACCTTCTTCTTCGCCTCTATCGTCATGAAGAGGATCAGACCATGACCACGGAGCTTGATCGATGAAGCGTTATGTCTGGCTTACTCGGCTTTGAGTCTGAATCGCCTTCCTGTACGACTTCAGCTTCTACCTCTGTCGCGATTCCCTCGACTACGCAATTGAAGCGGTTCAGTAACGTGCGCGTCATCTCCAGCGAGAGTCGATGACCTACCAGTAAAATGACGGATGATTCGGGCACATTTCTCGAGCTCCTGAGGGAAGTCACCTATGCAAGAGAGAGTCAGTTTAGCTAACATCCAGGAAGGAATCAGACCCAATGCTTACCTGTTGTCGGCCAGAATCGTTCGTTTCCGGTCTGGCAGTATTTCCAAGCAGTCGGACGTCAGCCACGCAACAGAACAGCTTATCGACAAGCAGACCCACCTTCTCTGCATAATTGTTGATCTTGCCACCGATCTGATCGCTCCATTTCCACGACTTTTCGTAAGCGACCTTTCCCCAGACCTTGCCCTTGGACTTCAAGCCGTCTTTCCAGGTAGGCTTGTCACCTGTAGCCGGGACCGAGGGCTCAGTGTATACTGAGGTGGATTTGGTATCGTTTCTGCGGCCAGCATGACGAGGCGGTGTTGGAGGTGGTGGGAGGTTCGACATCGCTGTAATGAGTTATAGGGTCTTTTTAAACAAGAATTAGATCTCAAGAGGAAACTCCCCTTGGTTCAGAAGCAATTGAGTTAAGTGGAACCCGATAGTTTTCAATCTTTCTAAGCCGATAGCAAGAGGGATGATGCATGCTGGCCGTCGGAAGCAGATCTTCCCATCTCCCGGCCACCCCCGACGGAACTTCCGTTAGAGCGCGATCATGACGAATCTCGACAACGAAACACTCAGCGAAAGGGTATAGAAGAAGAGTTGTATCGAACGGCGGACTGATCCCTCTCAATTACGGCGTAAGGATAAAGCCCTGACGGTCCATCAAGGAGGTCTCTTCCCAGCGATCACGAAGGTGGCTTCGAGACTTGTTTCCTTACGACGAGGAACCATTGCTGCGGTGCTGAGCAGCCACAGTGCGGAGCAAAGATTATCACAAATTTTATTCTCTAACAGTACCTCTCAATATCTACAAAAAGGAACAAAATCGCTCGCTCGCCAAACCTGACATATGACAAGATGGTCTCCGGTACCAGTAGCTCCCGGCTAACGGGACCTATGGCGTAATGCTTGACTGTGTCCTTCTCAGGCCTAGTCGACACATATGTGCGCGATACATGGCTGATCAGGCAGGGCTCAAGGCCCCCCAA
>Ga0308160_10006644_pt1 | contig 11724 bp, 18 predicted proteins | sample PhyFR1_FD_201036 | JGI IMG/M metagenome (GOLD analysis project Ga0308160, IMG submission 201036) | Phyllosphere microbial communities from UC Gill Tract Community Farm, Albany, California, United States - DLSLF.R1 | ecosystem: Host-associated > Plants > Phyllosphere > Unclassified | place: USA... | reverse complement strand
ACTCTCTCGGACGACTAGGCCGCCTCGCTCACTCAACCCCCGAAAACAAGCCCCCCCCTCCCCTTTCTCCCTTCTCGCAACCACTCGGCTTGGCTCGCTTCGCGGATGGCTGGCTCGAACGATTCGACGGTCGCCCTACCGGCGTACCAGGCTCGGCTGCTTGACGGCAACCGCTCGCCGTCGCTCAGCTCGATGGCTTCGCGCTCGGGCTCGATCCCTCGGCACGGCGGCGCGCTCCTGTCGTCGCCGACCAAGCCGCCGGCGCCGTCCTCGCTCAACGGCCCGTCCTCACCATCCTCGCCCTTTGCCCACGGCGGCCGCTTTGCGACGAGCGCCGGCGCTCGGTGCCACAGCTCGGGTGCCAGAAGCGTCGACATCACCCGCGGCTTCTGGCAGGACCGCGAGCAGGCGGCCGCCGACGAGAAGGAGAGCCTCCGGCTCGAGCGCGCGCCGTCGACGGCCTCGTCGGCGAGGAGCAGCGGCGCCTCACCTGCCGTTCAGCCCATCGCCGCCTTCTCGTCGGTCCGTGCCGCCTCGGCAGGCATGGCCTCGTCCGAGTCGGTCTCGTCGTTCCACTCGTCCGACGCCTCGACCGGCGGGCCGACCTGGACGCCGCCGGTTGAGCCCCAGCCGACCTTTGGCGCACCGCGCGCGGCCTCGCCTGCTGCCGCCGCCGCCGCCGGCTTCCGGTCACCCTCGCCTTCGCCCTCGGTGACGTCGGTCGCGAGCACGGGCACGACCCCGCGCCGGCTGACGCACAAGCGCAATCACTCGGCCGCGCCGACCTTCAAGTACCAGCCCTCGGCCTCGAGCACGACACTCGCCGCCTCGCCCTCGACGAGCTCCTTCGGCCTCCGGGCTGCGGCCCAAGCGGCGGGAGCGACGCCGGCGCCAGCGATGGAACGCGCCAGGACGTTTGACTCGCCGCCGCCGCCGCCTTCGAGCTTCACTGCCTCGCTCGTCGCGGCCACGCCGGCCTCCCCTGCAGCGAGTCTCTCGCGTGCGAGCTCAATTACGTCGCGCTTCGCTGCCGGCGGCGGAAGTGCACGTCCGCGGCCGCACTCCTTTCACCAGGGGTCGTCGACCTCGTCGCTCGCGTTCCCCTCCTCGCCGGCCGGAACCACCGACGACCAGCCCGTCTTCCAGTCGGCCTACATGCGCGAGCGTCAGAAGCGGCTCTCGCAGACGTCGGCCGGCGACGGCTCGGACGCCAGCCTCGCAGACACGCCACCGGCGACGGCCGCTCTGCCGGACACCAGCCGGCCAGCATCACGCTCGTCCGTCCGGTCGACGTCGTCAATCGTCTCGGCTCAGGTCGAGAGCCCCTCGTCTTCGATCCCGAGCATTAAAGAACCGCCGCTTGGGGCCCATCGGGGGCCGGCCGCCCGGCTCGGCCGGCACATGCCCCGCATCGCCTCGGGCGACGGCCAGTTCGACGAGGACGTGCCGTCGACCGCAACGCCGGCCAGGCCGAGTGCGATCATCCACTCGCAGTCGCTTGGCCCGTCCTACTCGTCCAGCCGCTGGGGCGAGGGTGTCCGTTCGGTCGGCGAGGGCGACGAGGTCGTCGGCATGAAGGGCCGGCGCCGGCTTCCACTCGCCTCGTCCTCGGCCCTCGGACCGGGCTCGTCGCCGGCGGCAACGGCCGGCCTGCGCATCTCGACCTTTGCGATCGAACGGACGCGCAAGGAGGTGATCGCCGAGGAGTACCTGACGCACGTCGGCGAAGCCCTCCAGTGGGTCGAGGGCGTCCTCCAGGAGGACCTCGGCTTCGGCGTCGTCGAGTTTGAGGAGAAGCTCCGCGACGGCGTCGTCCTCGCTAAGATCGCCAAGCAGCTCGACGGCCTCAAGAAGGGCGAGCGGATCTTTGAGGTGCGTCACGGGCTGTGAAGCGGGCGCTCTCGTCCCCCCCCCCCCTTCTTTCCCTCCCGCCTTGGGCCGCCGGCTGACCGCCCATGTTCTGACCTCCACCAACCTCCAGCATCCGAAGCTCCAGTGGCGCCATTCCGACAACATCATCCTCTTCCTCAACTTTACGCAGTCGGCCCTCGTCGGCCTGCCAAAGAACTTTATCTTTGAGACGATCGACCTGTACGAAAAGAAGAACCTGCCGAAGGTCATCTTCTGCGTGCACTCGCTCAGGTGCGTCTTCCTCGCTCGTCCCTCGCACGTCTCGGTGGCCTGATGACCTTTCCCCTTCCAGCCACGTTCTCGCCAACCGCGGCCTCGTCGAGAAAATTGGCAACCTAGCCGGCAAGCTCAGTTTTACCGGTCCGTCCTTCGCGGCGAGACTCTCGATCAAAGGAGCCGGCACTGACGTCCCCATCATCTAACCGATGCGCTTCGACAGACGAGCAGCTGCAGGCGGCCTCGAAGGGCCTCTCTGGCCAGGCAATGCCCAACTTCAAGTCGATCGGCAAGGATCTCGCTAAGGAGATGAACATCGAGCCGCCGCCCGAGACCGACGACGAACGTGCGTCCTTGCCCGCTCGACCCGTCACGAAGTACTGCAGCGCCCGCTGACAGGAGCCCCCCCCCCCCCTACTCCAGGTCGTGACCGCCTCCTGCACGAGGCCCTGCCATCGATCCGCGCTCTGCAGGCGCACGCGGTCGGCTACCTGGCCCGGCTCGACTACCATGACTTCGTCGACGAGGTCCGTGTGGCCTCGACCGCCCTCCTCAGCCTCCAAGCATTGGCCCGCGGTGCCGTCGCTCGCCAGAGCTTCAGCCAGGTCGCCGCCGCCCGCAAGGATCAGATCACGCCGGTCATCCGGCACATCGCCGCCTTCCAAGGCGTCGTCCGCGGCGCGCTCGCCCGCACGTCGCGTGCCAGCGAGCGTCGGGTCGTCCAGGCGTCGTCTGACGTCGTCAGGTGCCTGCAGGCCCAGGCTCGTGGCGCGCTCAGCCGCCGGCACTTTGGCGCGCACCTCGACGAGATCTACCTGCGCGAGGAGGTCCTTGGCCTCTTTGCCGCCCGCGCTCAGGGTGCGCTCGCCCGGCGCCAGTTCCGGTCGAAGGCGTCCGCCCTGGCTGAGGTCAACGTCCACGAGGGCTTTGTCCGGTTCGGCGCCCTCGCCCGGTCGGCCCTCGCCCGGCGCGAGGTCGCCAAGGTCAAGGCCGAGGTTAACGTCGTTGCTCCGTCGCTAATCGGCTTCCAGGCCCGGGCCAAGGCGCAGCTCGTCCGGCGCAACCACCAGCAGCTCGCCGCCGCCCTCGCCAATGTTTCGACCATTTCGTCGGCGCTCAAGTCGCAGTCGATCTTCCGGGCCGCCCTCTCACGCGCGCGCAAGGGCGAGCAGAAGAAGGAGGTCGAGTTTGTCCTCCCCAACTTTGTCGGCTTCCAGGCGGCCGCTCGCCGGGCGTACCAGAAGGGCGAGCACGACTGGTGGAGCGATCACGTCCGCTCGCACGCCTTTGTCGCCGTCCGGCTCCAGACGCTCCTGCGGGGTGCGATGGTCCGCAAGGCCTTCTACGGCCGGCTCAACCACTTCTACCGCAACATGGAGGCCGTCGTCCGCCTCCAGGCCATCCGCAGGGGCAAGGGCCCGCGCGAGGGCTTCAACGGCATCCGGCTCGGCAAGAATGTCAAGGTGGCGACGATCAAGAACTTTGGCCATCTGCTTGATGACAACGACGCCGAGTCCAAGGACGAGGCGCTGCTCGGCGCGCTCCGGCAGGACGTCGTCGCCGTCTTCCGCGAGTCGCAGGCGCTCGAGGCCGACGCCGAAGAGCTCGACCAGAGCATCGGCCTCTTTGCACAGAATATTGCCCAGTTCCAGGGCCGGACCCGGACGAGCACTGACTCGCGGCCGGTGAGCTCGTTCGTCGACCCCTTCAACGCGTCCTCGCTCGACCGGGCCGCCCAGCACAAGCTCGATCTCTACCAGCAGCTCTTCTACATGCTCCAGACGCGGTCCGACCTGCTCGGCAAGCTCTGCGCACGCCTCTCGGCCGACGTCTCGGACCCGTCTCGCAAGCTCGTCGAGTCGGTCGTCCTCGCCCTCTTTGGCTATGGCCAGGGAAAGCGCGAAGAGTACTGGGCCATGATGTTCTTTCAGGTGCGTCTATTGGGCAGGGAGGCCTCCGCCGACCCCCCCCCCTCTCCCGCCCCCCTGCCCGAAGTCCATCTGAACCCCCGTGCTTCTCGCCGCTCTTTCAGAGTGCCGTCGCACACCAGGTCGAGGCCGCCGCGCGCTTTGACGACCTACTCGACCAGTACTTCTCCTTTGCAAAGATTGCCGTCCAGTACGTCAAGCCCAAGGAGGGCGCCTACGTCCAGGAGCTGCTCGGGCCACTCGTCAATGATATCGTCGCCGACGAGCATCTCGATCTCGACTGCGACGCCGTCAAGGTGCGACCCTCGCAGGCCTCGGGAACTGGCAGCCTCGCTCCGTACTCTGATCCACGACCGTCCCTCGCCCCTCGCAGATCTTCGAGGCTTTCCGCCGCCAACGCGACGCTGCAGCAGGCGTCCAGCGGACCTACCCGGAGCCGATCTCGCACGTCGAGGCCATCCGCGACCCAGAGACGCGGACCGAGTATGTGCACCGTACGTCTCCCCGCCTCGGCTGTGGTCGTTGGGGCGTGCTTGATCTGATCGGTCGGTCGCTGTCGTCATCAACAGGCCTCCAAGCAACGCACGCCTTCTCCAAGAAGCTCGTCAAGGCGATCACCTCGGCCACGCAGAAGCTGCCGTACGCCTTGCGGTGGATCACGCGCGAGATGCTGCTCAGCCTGCGGGTACGTCGTACGGGCTCGAGCTCGGCCCCAGTGCGAGAGCTGATTATCTCGCTTCATCGTTCCCAGCGCCGCTTCCCCGACATCTCGGACGCGACCGCTGCCCTCGTCCTCGGCCGCTTCATCTTCCTCCGTGTCATCAAGCCGGCCATCCTGTGAGAATCAGTTGAGAGCGCTAGGACAGGGCTCGGCACGTCTGATCCTGACTAGGTTCGATCCCCATCGGCTCTGCAGCGTCCCCGAGACCTTTGGCATCGTCACGACGACCATCCAGCCGCGTGCACGGGCCAACCTGCGCGAGATTGCCAACCTAATCGACCAGGTGACGCTCTGCCAGCGCTTCGAGATCGGCACCAAGATGGAGCCGCTCAACGCCTACGTCGACGAGGACGGCGTCGTCTTCCGCAACTGGCTTATCGACGGTGCGTGGCGACTGCTCGCTGATCCCTTCCAATCCACAGCCTGACCGTGCCTCCTTCCGCCATCGAATCCTTTTACAGTCGCCGCCGTCATCGACGTCAAGGAGCACCTCGGCGTGGACGAGTATGTCGACGTCACCGTCGAGCCCCTGCCGGTCTCGATCACGGCGAGCGAGATCTACGCCTTCCACAAGCTCCTCGTCCAGGACCTCGACGACCTCGTGCGGTTCCTAACCCTCCTGCATCCAAAGGCCTCGGGCTGACCGACACCTGATGGCCTCACAGGACCCGAGTGGCCAGGACCGACTCCGTGCGCTTCTCTCTGAACTCGGCGGCCCGCCCCTCGGCGCCGACATCCCCACTCGCGACAAGCCGATCTCTCTCAAGCTGGTCAATCGCGCTCCTCCGGCCGAGGGTCCGTCTCTGAGCCGGCTCGGCCCCATCTTGCGAAAGACAGCGCTGAGACGTTGCGGTCCCTACTCTGGTTCCTTGCAGATCCCGAGGCGGGTTCGAAGGCCGAGTGGTCGCGCGCAAAGCGGTTGATTCTGGCCGTGCTGCGCGTCCAGCCTGGCCCAGACATCCTCTCGTCGCTCGTCGCCGAGGTAACCGACGAGGATCTCGATAAGTGGGATCAGATCGCGCAGGATGCGGCGCACGGCCTGCCGCCGCTGCCCGGCCAGCAGACGTACAACCTCAACGACATCAAGAAGTGGGTTCTGCGCATCGCGGGCAGTCGGCGCTGCCTCGGACGCTAATTCTCGCTGTCTTCCCTCCAGTCTGCCCTATGACGAGGTCAAGTACCAGGCGCTGCTGGCCTGCCAGGCGCTCGAGCAGCGGGGCGTCATCACCAGGGCCGACGGCTACCAGGCGATCCTCGACTCGATCGCCTACGACATCCGAACCAAGAACCGGCGGCAGATCCAGCGGACGAAGGAGATTGGCTCGATGCAGCAGGCGCTCGGCCGCCTGCGCGAGAAGAAGACGGATCTCGAGGAGCAGATCGCCATGTATAACGCGCACAACGCCCAGAGCATCTCCAACATGCAGACCAAGAGGTGCGTGCGCTCTCGTCTGCGCACAGGCCGGCGTGCTGACGCCCTCTCCTTCTTGCCTCCAGCAAACGGAGCTCGGTCATCCCGCTCGGCAAGCAATTCTGGCACCGGCGCAGCCTTCAACAGCACGGCCAGATGCCAGAGTACGGCTCTTGGGTCTACCCGGCCAAATCGCTCGTGAGTGGGCTGGCCCTCAGCGACACACCGCCGCACCGTCAGCACTGACTATGGCCCTATTCACATCGCCCCCTAGTACTCGCGCGGCAGCCTCCTCTCGATCGAGCAGTTCTCGCCGACGCAGTACGACAAGGTCGAGATCATTCTCTCATCGAACGAGGCCGGCACCTTCAATGTCGAGGTCATGTTCACCCCGCCAGGCCACACCAAGACGTGCGTCGATAAGTCGTCGGTGACGATGCACGAGGTGTGTTTCTAGCTCCCCCGCTTCCCGGCCGTTTCTCTCGGCTCTGCTGACCGCGCGACCCCGTGTGTGACCCTCTCAGCTGCTGCAGCGGCAGCGCGACCGCAAGGAGAGCATCCGACTGGGCCTCTCCGACTTCAACGTCAACCTCTTCATTGCCCAGCTCAACAAGAGTCGGTCCTCTGCCGCTTCTTCTGTTGACTCGCGCACGTGCTGACCGATCCCTGTCGCCCCCGCTCCCCCTCCCCTCCTGGACCCGCCCCGCCCAGAGTTTTACAAGAATTAGACGTGTGCTTCGTCTCCTCGCTGCCACCCCCCACCCCCCGTCTGCCTCTATACCTCGCCCGCGACCCCATTATGTTACCCTCTCGCCATCTACACCCCCTTCACCTCTTCGACGACCCCCGGACCCTGCCCCCTTTCGCCTGCTCTTCGCAATTCGCCCATCCACCTTTTTGGCTCTGTGCCGCACCGCTTCGCTTCTCTCCTCCCTATGCCCTGCCATCCTCGGACGGGCCAGACCAGCACAACAAGAGCTCATCGAGAGCAGCCCGGGGAAGATTAGGGGAAAGAATAGGCTGGTCATCAAGCTTTGAGCTGGTTGGCTTGGATGACGCGGCAGAGGCCGTAGACGAGGCGGAGGATCTTCATGTCCTCGTCCTTGACGCCTACTCTGCGGCCCATCCTGAGGACGTTGCCGATCGTGCCTGTGAGGAAGGAAGGGAGTGACGATTCAGCAGCAGCAGGTATGGGGGAGGATCTCGAGGCCGAGAGAGTGGGTCGAGGGACGCACACTCGACCTCGAACGGCCGCCCGGTGAGGATGTCGACGAGGGCGCTCGGCTTGTGTGCGCCCCCCTTCTGCCGGTAGGCGATCGTCGCCTCGTACAGCTGCTTGCCCCAGTCGGCGGGCAGAGCCAGGTTCGCCGTGTGGCCAATGTTGTTGATCTCGTTGCAAAACTCGAGCACACTCGGCCCGACGATCTCGAGCAAGGGCAGGAAGTCTGCGATCGGTGCCCGAGCGAGGCAGGCAAGTGATGCCCAAGCACAGTTCCACGTGTTCTGCGGCGAAGGGGAGGGAGGTACGGATCCAGGTCAGCGCCCGACTCGTTGACCCTTGACTTGCACGGAGACGTACCTTGCGGAAGCGAAACAGCTCCATATCCTGCTCGATGTCGACCGCGCCGCCGCCGGCCTCCAGGATTGCCTTGAATTGGCTCAGAGCCTCGGCCTGGACCGCCGTCGGCTCGGGGACCCAGACCTTGGCCGAGGCATCTGTCACGGGCGGACGACCGTCCGTCGGCTCGTGATAAACGCCCATCTCCAGTCGCTCTGTCCGCTCAAAGAGGACCTCGTCGCGGTTGCCGATCAGGCTGGAAGATGGAAGGGTGTCGTGTCAGTTCGATGCGGTGATGTTGATGAAAAAGCGCAAGGGGGACTGACTTGGTCGAGATGTGTATGACCGAGGAGAGGATTGTCGCGTCGAGGTGCCGTGTCGCAGCGTAGAGGCCCTCCTCGATGCCGAGGCCGTTCTGAAGACCGAGATCCCATAGCATGTCAGTCTTTTCCGGCCGACTTGATGCCCGACGACAGCTCAGACGACGGACCTGGATCAGGATGAACGTCTTTGACTGGCCGGCGTCGATAATGGGCTTGAGCAGCGCCTCGGTCGGCGAGACGTCGGGCAGCGACTTGGTCGTGCAGACGACAAAGTCATAAGACGTATCGGCCGCTGCCTCGACCGAGTTGACCACTGCTCAGAAGGCGCTCGCATGGAGCGTCAGTGTCTCTCGGCGATCAGGAGCCGGCAGAGCGCCAAAGAGCGACGCACGGCGGTGTGGCTTGAAGCTATCGATGGTGCCGAACTTGTCGGGGCTGCTGATCTTGATGCCCTTGTCCTTGATAAGGTCGTAGTTGCCGCGACCGACCGCCGTCACTTGAGCGCCACCCTGCAGGCCATGTCAAGACTGTCAGCCTTGGGGCAGCAAACAGCGGGCCAGGAAGGGAGAGGAGGAGGAGATGGCGACGACGGACCTTCTCGAGCTCGTAGGCGATGACAACGCCAACGGCACCGTAGCCGACGAGGAGGATCTTGGGAGCGTTTGTGATGGTCATGGCTGAGATGAGTGTTAAGACGTATAGGAGAGGGATGGACGTTTGACGGGCAAGAAGGACGTCAATCAGCCCGACCGAGGGCCGTCGTCGTCGGTCGTCGAACCGGCCTGATCCGTCGGAGGCGCGTTGAAGCGCCAGGCGGAGAAGGCCGAGGCGCCGGTCGGAGGGACGGCCGACGAGACGAGCTGGGGCTGAGCAGCATCGCAACCATCACCCTTGGACACCCACCTACTCCTCCTGACACTGCCCAGCTACTGCCGAGCCCTCAACGATGGATTATTCGAGCTTCCTCTCGGTCGAATCCTCGTCGCGCAAACCGTCGCCGCTCAAGGCGCTCAACCTCAAGTGCGTCGACCTGGCTAGGGTCCGCCGCCGTGCCCCTCAAGGCGAATATGACTCGATTAACGAGATGGGTAGGCCAGGCTGACATCCTCTTCGCTGTCGATCTCCCTCAGGTACTTCTCTCAACCGGGCCAGATCAGCTTCGGAGGCGGTGAGTCTGATCGCAGAGGCCATCGGGCCCACCAGACATCCCTTCGGCTGACCTCCCGTCGCGCTCCATCTCGCTCGCCGTCCGTCGCCCAGGCCTGCCGCACCCGTCCGTGCCTCAGCTTCACCTCCTCCATATGCGCCGCTCGCAAAGTCTGACATCCGATCACACGTCCTCTCATCTCGCAGCTCGACCTTCCCGGTCAATGAGGCAACCTACTTCTTCCCTTACGCCAACAAGACGGTCACCGTCGACGGCAACGGGCCCGCCAATGCGGCCGAGTCAACCCAATCACGCGGGTCCGACAACAAGGAGATGTTTATCCCGCTCGCTAACGTGATGCAGTACTCGTGCGTCTCTTGCGTACTCGCCGGTCGACTGTAGCGATCGATGCTGACGGCTGGCTTGTTCGCCACGATGCCAAAGTGGGAGTGGCGGGCCCGCCAACCTGCTGACCTTCCTCAAGGAGCACATGCAGCGCTACGCCAACCCGCCCTATGCGGACTGGGACGTCATCTGCACGGTGGGGAACACCGATGCCGTGCGTGTGACGGTCGCTCGATCTCCTCCTGAACGCGGTTTGGTCGACTGACCTCCCTTGCCGCCCGCCGTTGACAGATGGACGCGATCCTGCGCATGCTCGGCGACCGCGGCGACAACGTCCTGGTTGAGAACTTCTGCTACGTGCGTCCTCTTTCGCAACTGCCTCTCTCTCTCTCTCTCTCTTTGCGACGAACCGAGCCGACGTTGAGCCTCCTTTGTATCATGCTGGGGTTTCAGCCCGGAACGCTGTCAGGGCTCGTACCGATGGGACTCAAGCCGATCCCGGTCGCGCTCGACGCCGAGGGCATGGTGCCGTCGGACATGGATCGTGTGCTCGACGAGTGGGACTCGGCCAAGCAGGGCAAGAAGCCGCGCTTTGTCCTGATCGTCCCCTCGGGCCAGAACCCGTCCGGGACGACGATGCAGGCCGCGCGGCGCAAAGAGTTTTACGCCGTCGCTCAAGAGCACAACCTCATCATCGTCTCGGACGACCCCTACCGGGCGCTCGTCCTCAGCCACGAAAGCGAGACGCCGGTCGAGGCTGCCCCGTCCTTCCTCTCGCTCGACGTCGACGGCCGCGTGCTCGACATCTCGTCCTTCTCCAAGGTCGTCGCTCCGGGCTGCCGGACAGGCTGGGTGACGGGCCCAAAGCCCCTGATCGAGCGCATCCTTCGCCGCAACGAGGTGACGACTCAGGCCGTCTCAGGCTTCTCGCAATCGGCCATCACGTCCTTCCTCGGCGCACTCGGCGGCCAGGACGGCTGGGACAAGTACCTCGCCCACGTCGCCAAGCAGGTCCGTCCCCGCCTAGCTCCTCAGCTGACCAATCGCGAGATCGCGAGCCGCGGCTGACCTTGGAGGGCGCCGGTCTCGCGCAGTACACGACACGCGAGTCCAACATGAACCGGCTCTTTACGCAATACCTGCCGAAGGAGTACTGCGAGTGGTGCGTCGGCGGCCTCTTCCGCCAGGGTACGTCCTTCATCCATGCGCTGACTCCCCCCCCGCATGCTCCTAGGGTCCGGCCGGCGAGCGGCATGTTTACCTTTGTGCGAGTCAAGGTACGTCCTGCTTTCTGTCCGACATGCGCTCGAAGCGACCTTGGCTGAATATCCATCCTCTCTCATGCGCAGGCCGAGAAGCACCCCTTGCTGGCTGAGCTCGGGCCGGACGGCGTGCTCGAGCACGCATTCGAGGCCTGCATCGCCGCCAAGGTCATCACCGTGCCCTCGACCATGTTCAAGGCCGCGCCCGAGGTCGACAGCGCGCCCGAAAACGTCTTTCTCCGCTGCTCGTTCTCGTACAACACGCCCGAGGAGATGGAGGAGGGCGCAAAGCGCTTTGGCGCCGGCCTCCGCAAGTCGTTCGAGGGCTCGGCGTCATGAGATCCGGCGTATCTCTGGATAGAGCTCGTTGTAATGACAATGCTTTGTGATCTTTGGGTCGCCCAGCGCAGGGCGAGGGGTCAGGGGCGAGGTGCAGTGTGGGCAAGCGCGCACGGCATGCGGGCCGGTCAGCGCGAGACTGAAGCCGCCGCTTTTGCTGCACGAATCGCCGCCGCCCGCCCGCCGCCGCGCCGCCGCCGCCTGCCCTCAGCCAGCCCACCGCTCTCCCTCTCTCTCTCTCTCCACCGCCGCTCATCCATCACTCCCCTCACCCCGTCGCCCTCCCGCCCACAATGTTCACCCGCCTCGCCATCCCCGCCGCCCGGCTCGCCGTCCGTGCCGCCGCCCCGCGAGCGTCGCCCCTCGTCGCCGCCGGCCGGCCGTCGCTCGTCGTCGGCTCGTCCCGATCCCCGCTCGCTGCCGTCGCCGCCCGCTTCTACGCCGGCGGCGCCCCGGGCGCGCCGGACCGGTCGCTCTCGAAGGCCAACGTCGAGGCCCGCATCCTCGACATCTTCCAGGGCTTTGACAAGGTCAAGCAGGACAAGGTACGCTTGCGCCTCTAA
>Ga0308160_10006643_pt1 | contig 11724 bp, 13 predicted proteins | sample PhyFR1_FD_201036 | JGI IMG/M metagenome (GOLD analysis project Ga0308160, IMG submission 201036) | Phyllosphere microbial communities from UC Gill Tract Community Farm, Albany, California, United States - DLSLF.R1 | ecosystem: Host-associated > Plants > Phyllosphere > Unclassified | place: USA... | reverse complement strand
CGGTGATCCTCAGTTTCAAGTATTTACTCAGGCTCGGGATCGTTTTTTCAAGCTCAGCGAGACTGCCAAAGCCCCCGCGAGCCGGATTGCCTATTTGGCTCGGGCTCTGCAATTCCACTTGCTCAACGAATCGAGTCATGGCCTACCTCGTTAGCCCTCCCTGCTGGAGACGGACTTGGAGCTGGAGTGCACATACTCTAGGATCACTTCCAGGAGGAGCACTCCTTAGGTTCTCTAGAAGCCGGTCCTCGGTGGTGATCACCGCACAACCTGGATGTACTGTGTTGGCCAGCTTTGGTATCGTGCGTAGACTGTCAAGGTCCTTGTCACGGTCAACAAACTCCCAGCATTTGATTACTAGCTCGGGAGGTAGATCGAGAAGCGTAGGTCCTTGCCCTATCTTGTAGATCGATGGATCGGGCAGAGGTTCAGCAAGGCAGGGATCATTCATTTCAACCCGTTTGATCGATGGACAAGCTTATTGACTATGTCAGCTACTGGGATACCTCGGTGCGGAAATCTCGGTGCGGATTTTCCTCACCAAGTAGCGAGAGTCAAGCCCGAGATTGAGGCGGTTACAGTACACAGGAAAGAGTTGCTGAGGAGTTGGACGTCGATAAGAGCGATCAATATGGTTCGAATTAGGGGGTGAGTGGTGACGATGAGAGAGTCTACATGAGACCCGTGTTCACTTTTTTCTTCCACCGTCTCAAGCCGAGAGTAGAGTATATGAACTCCTGTGGTCGTATTGGAAATGAAAGGATCAAACGTCTTAGCCCCCTAGCCGACAAAGGTGGGCTATCTGGTGATGTTTAGCTACTTCGCGGCGTTATGGATGTGGCGACGTCGATGCGAGAATGGTCCACGATGCTGGAGAGGTAGGTGCGCTGAGCTGAGGAGATGCAAGCTTGTCACTGGGTCTCGCACTTGCAGTCGAGTTCAAACGCCGTCGAAGACTTCCAGTCTAGTGTCTGCCGCTGGCGACGCTTGTCGGACTCGCGGGCGTGATATACGTTACTACAATGGCTCAAGCACTTTGATCGGGGACCTATCCCACGGGTTATACCGCCAGTGGCGCTTGATCGAAAGGCGACCTGACCAGATCTGCAGTGTCTACTCCTTGGCCTCAGGGTGATTCCTCGCTGGCTCGGGAAGGATTAGGCATACCATTTGCCTGGTTGGCGCAGGTCGCTGCCATGATGAGGCCATGGATCCCCTACGAATGGTCTAAACCATCTCTGGCGATGATGCATGTGCAGCGGCGGGGGTTTGGACGTAGTCGTTGCAAACATGACAATCGGCGTCATTGATCATTTACCGGCACGTCTCAAGCGTTTATGCCGTAACTTCAATACTGAGTATCGATTTCGCCCGTATGCATCTAGGATGGTAGTCGGCCCTGCCAATCGACAGGTCTCTGAGCTCGAATGCATGATTGACCGACCCATCGAGAATAAAGGTATGAATGACAAAAGAGCGAATCCTGAATCTCGCCGAACTTCAGATTGATTTCCGAAAGTCAAGATTCAACTTAATCTCCCACTTTTACCTACAACAATGACGACGAGCTACGAAGAGATCAAAGACTTTGCCTACGAACTAGCTGAGAGAGTATGTCTTTAATATATATCTAAGCTGATGAGATAGGCTACCAAAATCATCTTGGAGGGATCAGCTGCTAGATGGGCTAATTCCAATAATGCCGAAGCCAAAAAGAATTCGGTCGACGTGAGCTCCTCTAATTCATCAATGGGGTAAGCTGACGGATAGTTGGTGACAGAGACGGATCAGGCTGTAGAGGAGATGATCAAGACTTCCATTGCTAAGCGTTATCCATCTCATAAATTGTATGTTCACCTAAAACTGAGAGCGGAGCTGTTAATAGTATTGGGGAGGAATCAGTAGCTGCAGGAGAGAAAGAGGAATTGACGGATGAGTTCACTTGGATCGTGGATCCTATTGATGTGCGTTCCCTCAAACTGCCTTAGTGGGGCCTAGACTGACGACTAGGGAACGATGAAGTGAGTCAAGCTCGTATAAGGAACGCACGTTCTGACGGTATAGCTTTGTTCATTCTCAGTATGTCCTTTCCTTTCACATAGTCATGGTCGTTGAAGCTGATCATAGCCCATCTGTAGCTTGCTCTATTGGTGTTGCCCATCAATCACGTCCCGTCGTTGGCGTTATCGCCCTTCCATTCCTGAATCAGATCGTACGTCGTCTCATTACAACGTGCTATGAAGGAGCAACTGATGTTCAGTACTCGGCCTACGAAGGTGGTGGAGCATTCATGAACCGTACAACACCCCTGCCCCTGACAGGCGGTGTCCCACAACCATTAACGGATCTCTCAGATTGTATAATCAGTGCTGAATGTACGTCCCGACCTCTGATACAAGCTAACGTACAGGGGGTTCCGATAGGTCAATCGACACTGTCAAGCACAAGAGTAATTCCTTCGTCAAGCTTGCTGGGGATCCTAGTAAAGGTGTACCAGGCGGAAGGATGGCTCATGCCCTCAGGAGTAGGTCAATTTCGGTCCACGGAGACAATGGCTCATAATCAGCAACCGGAAGTTCGGCTTGTAATCTAGCAGCCGTCTGCGCTGGTCAACTGGATATTTACTGGTAAGCTAATTTCAGTGCTGCGTGCAATAGCTGATAGTCAGGGACGCAGGGTGTTGGTCATGGGACGTCTGCGTATGTATCACCTCCCAAATATGCACTGACGACAGGCGGGTGCTATCATCCTAAGAGAAACAGGCGGCTTCTTCACCGGCGGTAAAGAAGCCTTTGAGAAAGACCAGCCCATCGGCGAATACCTCCTAAATCGTCGGTTCACATGTATCAGAGCCCTGCCACCCTCAAAAGTGAGTCACCATGCAAGGCAAAAGCTGACAATAGACCGAGAGCACCGAGCAGATCCAGCGACGATTAGTCAAGGAGTTGTACGAGACTGTCAACGAGTGGACCAACGAGGATATGAAGTAGATGACAATAATGCATTTTTACCATCGTCCCTTGCCCGCTGCTGTATCCAGGATACTCTACATTCTACAGGAAATCTTCTGCGGCTTTGCGCTTTTTCGTATTTGACTCGTCTCCATCTAGTCCTGGCGAAACATATCGATAACGTGGTTGCTGTGCTCTCTTCTCGGCCTATCTGTCAGCTTGATAATCCAGGCATCTAAAATCGGACATACCGGCGTCGCGTCCATGTCTGGCCACATGACTCCATCCTTGGCTGGCTGGATATTAACGCCATGCACGGGCGGTAATGCGACAGAAGCGGAGGAGGCAGAAGGTGGTTGGGGTGTTGAGCCTGATTGAGGAATGAAGGTGGGTGGTAGAGATGTTGCGGGGGATGCTGATCCTGGTAGAGGAGATAGGCCGGTGGGAGGGAAGAATGGTGGTCTGAATCCGGGTGGTCTATCAGTCAGCTTTGTCAAATTAAGTGACATACGGGAATCCAGGTGGTGGACCTCCGGGAGGTAATGTTGGAGGGGGCATTCCCATACCAGGAGGTGGGAATCTATCAATCAGCAAAGATCCCAATACAGGGAGAAGGAACGTACCCAGGGAAAGGAGGAGGCATTCCCATAGGTGGGAAACCCGGCATGCCAGATGGAGGAGGTTGGAAAGGTCTTGCACCAGGGTTCTGATCTCTCGCAGCCATCAACGCTTTATGTTGTATTAAAGCCATATGTAAATCCGCCTCCGGAATGACATTGTATGAATGTCGAGGTCGGTTCTGGGTAGCTGGTCCGCCTGATAGTGCTGTTCCTGCTTCTGCTTCTTTACGTGCTTTCCATTCTGCCAAGGCGTTGGTTGGGACTCCCTCCATTCCGAAGATCTCAATATCGTAGCCGTCTCGTCCTGGTAGGGTATTTGTCAGACTGTCATTAGCGTTACTTCTTTAAGTCGGTAATGTGGTCTTACGGTTCTGGATCACATTTGTGGACCTGTTGACTGTGGACCATGAGACCACCGGCCGTCTGATTATCAGCTCGTGGTCGTAAGCTCCAGTAAGATGATACTCACATTAAGCTTTCTTGGACATAGCTGACACTTGAAGTGCTTCGACTTTTGGTGTTGTAGCAGTACTGAAAGTCAGCTAGTTTGATCGCAGCAGAGAGAGAAGCTTACCCTTCTCATCCTCGAATTCTCTCTCACAGTACCAGCACCATGGCTTCAATACAAACACCTGAGTCTTGCTCTTCTTCTTTCCCATCCTTGAGTATGTATGTAGAGTGGTATAGACAGCCAGACTGACGATGATACTCGAGTGGTTATACGAATGGTACTGTTGATTATTTCTAATTACATTAATTCAATTGATCCCGAGATTACAGCTGATGCTCAAAGTAAAGTAGAGTAGTAAGTAGACAGACCATATACACCATACCCATCATGTCGAGCTCACGTACAACAACGGCATTCATGCCAATAATCAAACGATCATTCCACGCATCAACATCCCGTCGCTCTCATATCGGTTCATTACCAATCACTTTACCTCAATCAGTCACTCTCTCTTTACCACCTACATCAATCTCACCAACTCTCCCACCATCATCACCCCTCGCTCAGCGACTCGTTACGGTCACCGGACCACTCGGTACACAAACACTACCGATCCTTCCACCAATCATCCTCTCCAACAACGGCCAAGGCCTATCGGTCAGTGTACACGATTCCGAAGAAAAATCACAGAGGAGTTTATGGGGTCTTACGAGGAGTTTAATCAATAATGCAATCAAGGGTGTTTCAGAGGGATATAAAGTCGACCTGAGGCTGGTGGGAGTAGGATACAGAGGAGCAGTGGAACCTATACCAAAAGTATTCTTGGATTTACAATCACAAATGCCTAGAATCGCTCGACCATCGAAACCGGGCGCACCACCCTATGTACTACCGCCATTACCGACCGAGAGGTTGAATATGAAATTGGGATACGCACATCCTGTTTTGATCGATATCCCAGCTGGAATCACTGTCACGACACCGGCGCCCACAAAGATCGTGCTCAGTGGAACGGATAAGCAGAAGTTGGGTCTATTTGCTGCAAAGATCAGGAGATGGAGAAAGCCAGAACCATATCGAGGAAAGGTCAGTCATCTCCCTCATACATGTTTGTCAGTCACTGACGATTACAGGGTATCTTTGTTGGCGACGAGACAATCAAGCTCAAGGAGATCAAGAAGAAGTAGTGACCATGCATGCTTCTCCCCTCCCCATCAAATGAACTTCATCCTACTCTCCCATTGTTTCCAGAACGCTTTCTGTCCCGATTCATCCGGCTCTCCCTTCGCGTTACAGCTCAGTAATCCCTGCCACAAACTGACCACTCCCTCATCCTCTAATCCCACCATCTGACCAGTTTCAACTAGGACGAACTCGGAGAATCCAGATCCTCGATGGACGATCGCGAGGTCGGGATGGAGGTCTGCTGGTCGGTGGACCGAGAGGATTTGCGAGTTCCTGATGTCAGCTTATACACGTCTAAATTAGCTTACTCTGGGAGATAGAAATCTAGCTCGTTCGAAGCGACGCCTTGGGCCGGGCGACCGATGTGTGCGGCGTCCATGACGGTGGACGACATCTTTTCGCCGGAGAAGCTGATTCAATAAGCCAAATCATCAACATCACTCACCTATTCAGGGCGCAGCTGGCGAGAACAGCCCTGTTCGCGATCTTGATCATCCCCTCCGACTGTTGGGCAGCCCAACCTTTAGCTTTCCCATTCGGGAAGTAATAAGACTCCTTGGTCTTGACCATTGATTCCAAACTCTTCCTATCCCTTGATCCCAGGTATCTTGCCCAATCACTCCTAACCACACATCCACTGACCAGTATCTCATCCCCAGTGATTCCTTTCGAACTAGCTACCACCTCCCCAATCTCTCCCATTAGTAGGTACCTCACCTCCCCGATGTCCTCTTCGGTTCTCACAGCCCATACTCCCTCCGTCACCTTCTCCACCCCTATGACAGGGGGCCAAGTAGCCATATCAGGTCCCAACATCCCCATTCCTCCTGCTCGTCCACTCCACGCCTCACCAGATCCAAGTTGCATATAGGAATGCAATCTCGCAATCCAGAATCGTATAGCCACCTCAAACCCATCTTTAGTGTCGTAAACGTCGGGGTGGAAACCTTGGAAAGCCAAGTGAGAGGTATGTTTGTACTTTGATGATTTCATGAATGAAGTTGGGCAGGGGTATTGGGATGTGATGGGTTTAGCGCGATATTGATGAAGAAGAGTGAAGAGGGTATTTAGGAAATGGGAGTTGATAAATTTGATCCTAGCGTTGAACGTGCTCAGATCGATCTCGATATCTTGAGGGCGAGGGGCTGGGGCCGCTGCTTCGATAGGCTTGGTCGATACAAGACCTGTGAATCGGGAACGAGCGGGTTGAGAGGTGAGTATAGAAGGTCGGGCCTTCGACTTGGAAGTTGTAGCCGGGGTCTTCCAGAACGTATGAGTCTTCGGATCGATCTGAGCTTGAGCGATATATTGGGATTTGAGGACGAGTGGAGGCTTGGGAATTGATCGGGGCTTGGGGATGGCTTGAGTCTTGGTTTTTGGTTGGGGCTTGCTACTCACAGCCTCGGGCGCTGGAGTCTTCTTGGCCGCTTTTGGCTTGACTGGTGCTGTTTCTTTTGTCTTGACGGTCTTGATTTTGCTTGAAGGTGGGGCGTCCGCTGAATCCGCTGTGTCATTGAGAAGTGATGTAGGAGCCGGATCGGATTGTTCTTCTTGAGGTTGAGTGGAATCAGTAGCTGTTTCAACTTCTTTGGCGGATGCTTCGCTGGAAGACTTGCAAGGCGGTCCAGGTTGATCCGTCGCTTTTCGTTTCTTGACATTCCCTTCCTTCTTCTTCGGCTCGCTTTTCTCCCCACTACCATTCTTCGTACCATTCGCCTCATCTGAAGTGGTTGGTGTTGCTTGAGTCGTGGGATGAGTGGTCGTATTAGTACTTTGCCCAGATCCAGCAGTAGCTTCAAGGATTTTAGCGATTAAATCAGCTTTTGACAATTTCGAAAAGTTTGGGATTTTCAGCTATTCATCAATAGATGTATTATCGAAAAGGGATGATACTGACCTCTTTACATCTCGCCTTGAGATCTGGGACTTTGAGTGATTGAAGTGCTTTACTTGCTTCCATCTTGGTTTGAGAGTGGGATTGAGAAAGTTAACATTTTGATTTTGATTTTGACTTTCCTCGACGCGTCGCGTAGTTGAGTCAACTTTGTCAATCAACTTCATTTCGCACTCCGGTCAATGTCTCCTTAGTATAGCTACTGCAAGCATCTAAAGATGGTGGCTTACTGCGACCGGTATCACGCGCTGTGTGTTATCATCGACGACCTCCCCACGCCCCCTGGCGATGACGATAATCGATTCCAGCTCGGCGCAGCTAGTGGGAGCACCACCCGGTCGTACAAGTTGGATTACTTCATATCTGCCAACAAGTCAAGAAAAGGCAAGGAGGTCGAGAGATATGGTGAGCTTCTACAAGCCCTGGGCTGGGACAAGCTGACATATATAGCCCAGGTCGAACAGCTAAGACTGTCCGAAAGGGATTTCGAGAATCTAGGTCAGATTGGAGATGGGCAATTTGGCTCGGTAAGCTTCAATAACATGTTCCCAAGCTGATCCAAGGTATCGGCAGTACGATGTAAGCTGGATGGATATGTGTACGCAATGAAGACAATCAAGAAATTTGCTGCTATGAGAGCTGGTTCAGTGAGTTCAACATACCACCAACGCTGATGGAAAGCAAATGAATCTCCCTGTCGAACGACATATACATACCCTCGCTTTTGAGCAGGGTCGAGCGCCAGAGATGGTAGCTGCTTTCCAAACTGACTCGACCTTGAATCTGATGACGACATATGCGGCTCACGGATCGCTCTGGGATAGGATGTGTAGTCTGGGCGAAGGTAATGGGGAAACGAGTCAAGCTGGTAGAATGGCCGAGGATGAGATTCGATGGTGGGGATATCAGATGGTGGGTGCTATTGAATGGTTACATGGCCAGGGATTCGTTCATCGGTATGTCCCACGCCTTGTGCCGCTGATGCCAGGGACATCAAGCCACATAATTTTCTCATTCATTCTCCCACTCGACTTACTCTTACCGACTTTGGATCAGCTGCCTCCTTGATACATTCACCATCAGACACGGGAGACCCTCGTCCATATGTGAAGAAGCAGAATTGCCTAATGCCAATCGGTACTCCAGACTACATAGCTCCCGAAATCTTGAAAATGGCAGAAGACGCCATGATTGATGAATCCGATTCGAGCGATGCAGACCCGGATAAAACAATACAGCCAGGAGATCTGGAGTCGAGAGGATACGGTGCAGATGTGGATTGGTGGAGTTTCGGAGCTACTGTATACGAGATGAGCGCTGGAGAAGCTCCTTTCTACGCTAGGACTGTTAGAGAGACTTATGAGTTGATCATGAGATGTGGTGTAGGTCCCTCTCTACCCTGAAGATGAAGGCTGATGATCAGGAAGGTGCATATCAGCCTGCGACGGCTGGGATGTCGGCCAATGTAAGATCGTTATTGTTATCGTGAGTCAACATGTCCCTGCGAGACTAACGATTAGGCTGTTGACAGCGAGCGATATTCGACTTGGGACTAATGTGACAAGGGCCGTCGGCGCTCATCCCTTCTTCGCCCGAGCTCAGCATGAAGGTACGCCATGCTTGAAAATGTGAGCTGATGAGTAGATCAACCACCCCAATCTGTCATCTCACTACCACTCATCGAGATTGGAGGACGATCAGACCCGACCGACACATACGAAGCTACTTTCGACCACCATTTCCAATCTTCCATCGGGATGACCACCACACTTACATCTTCCTGCTCGAGTAATCAGACTACCAGAAACCTCGAACAAAGTATTCCAGATAGATGGTGCGGGTGGACCTGGATTGCACCGCCCCGTGCTTTCAGCCAACCTTCCTCTCCAACCACAAGTAACCGCCCCATGCGACCTCTCCCACGACAGGTACCACCCGTCACCCCGGCTCGAACCGGTGCTTCTATCGCTATGCCAATGACAACTCCACGATCAAAAGTCCGCTCACGCCCGATATCAGATAAGAGAGCAATGGCAGAATTAGTCAAATGTGTCCAGCATAGCGCTAGGAAGAGGGCGTCTTCTGTCAAACCTAGATTGCCCTCGCAGGGGAGTGCGGGAAAAGAAGTCTGGACTCCAACACCCAAACCTAGGCCGGTCCTTGTTGAGAGGGATAGTAAGCAGAATGCAGTGGGAGGAGTGGAAGCACTCTTAGCACGACAGGTCAAGCTTGAGGATGGGTTGACTGTGAGTTTCCTCTTGCAATTGTGAGCTGATGAGCAGGGCTTGGAAAAGCGTTTTGCGCGGCTGAAGACTCGATTACAGTCCTCGTAATTGTATTCCGGTAGCGAGTATAGAAGTGATCTGTAGCGTCAGAGCAAGAGGTGCATCATATACGATCAACATGTATTCCACTATCTTTACTCTTCTTCTCCTTCTTTGTCGTCCGCTCTCGCCCAATCAAGCCAGACTCCTTGAGGATCTTTTCTAGTTTCTCCTCACTGAGTGCTGCATCCGGATCGAAAGCCTCCTCTTCTGTTCCGACGCCCATATCGCGCATTGCGGCTGGAGGGGTCAAGGAGAGTGTAGGTGGTGCGGCGGGTGGTTGGGTATCTGTCGTGAAGAGTGTTACTCCAACTCCGATGATTACGACCATTACGATTATCGCTGTTGGTCAGACATGTCCTGTGGGGGATTTTGACACGTACAGATTGCTCGACGTGTAGCATCCCATTTCGCACTTTCAATCTCTGTTCTCAGATCTCCGAGTGATATCGTAAACTTGTTATTGATCTCCTCAATGGATAAATCAAATTCCTTCAACTCGGACCGATTCTCTGCATTCCGATTATTCATATCCATCTCGATACTGCCTGTCAGGTCTTGATCACCACAAAAGGAGAAGAAGACATACTCATGTTTGAGAGTTTGGATATCTTCTTTAATCTTTTGTTCTAGTGTGTCGACTTCTCTACGGACTGTTGCTGCCATTGTCCGGAGATTCGTTCCGTCGTTTCTTGCTTTTACACTTAGTTCTGTACGGAGTTCTGATAGCGCCGCTCGAAACAAGTATGCCGCCTATCATTAGTCATTCTACTCATTGGATCCAGTAATCCATAGTCCACCTGAACGAAGACTCACATTCTCCATATCCTCCTTTGCCATCATCGACTCTCTTGTCTTATCACTCCTCTTTACAATCATCTTCCTAACAGCCTCCATCAACGCCGTACTAGTCCCAGTTTCCAGCCCCGCCTTCTCCAAATAACTAACAAAAGCATGCGTATCAAATGGATGCTGTACCCTCGTCCATTTCGATGCACTCAATTCAGGTTGTGGTAACGTCGAAGCCGGTGGTCTAGGGGCTATAACTGATGTACTGGAAGAAGGCTCGTCCAGTGAGATATTCGAGAATGGATGTTGGGATGATGAAGCGAAATTGGGAGGTGGGGGTGGATCGTCTACTATTTCGAAATCGGGTGGGTCGTTCCTTTCGTCGTGGGATTGGGGTTTTGCTTGGATAGTTATTGGGCGGTGCAGTGTTGGCGGGAGGGCCGAGCGAGGTAGAGATGAAGGGAGAGATCTGGTTGATCTTCGCAGGCGAATAGTCGTTGCTACAGACTGGATAGCTGATCTCATGGTGTATACTTGTGAATAAAGTAGACGAGTGAGCAGTGACAGTCCACATATCCATTAAGGCCAAGGCTAAACTGTTAAATTATGTTTACACGTGGATATACTTCCGGTTCCAGTGAATCCATCATTGCGTCATGATGTACCGAAACCAGTTCGATCGACAAAACTTATAAAGGCTACGAGAACCATCAGGACCAGGATCAACAACGCCAAAATACATTGGATGCTACTACGAAGAGCTCTATTCTCGGTCCAATACTCTCGACGCTTCATACGACTCCCAATATCCTTCACTCGGTCACTATCAACAACATTCCTCATGCCGCCAAAACGCTCAACAAGAGCTAAACCCAATGGCAACCCGCAGGCCACAGCTGAGGTAAATGGCTCCCATCCGACTTCCATGCTACATGCTCTGGCGCATATACCGCCGGCACCTCCTGGACCGGCATTACCTCATGCTGAGGAGGACGATGATCTAACCCCTCCGCCTGAATTGAGTCCCGTCAAGGCCGTCCCATCGAAACGGAAGGGAAGTGCCGGAGGTAAAGGAAAGGCAAAGGCAGAGCCGGTAGAGGAGCATGCGTTAGACTCGGAAGAACTAGCATCCAAAAGGAAAGAGATTGAACATAAGGCCGTAGAGGGGATCACGGAAGAGATCCAGGGCAAGAGACGGAAAGCGAGGGTATCATACAAAGAAGCAGCTCCAGATGGTGAGGAAATAGAGGAGGAGCTAGAAACCCGACCAGCTAAGAAGGGGAAGCAAACGCCAAAAAAGGTCAAGGACGAATACGAGCCAGATCACGAGACCGAAGCAGTAGAGGACGGACCAGCGCCTACAACACCTAAAAAGGGAGGGAAGAAGAAAGCTGCCAAACCTGCCGAAGATGAGGGAGAGGATGGAGAGGGAAAAACGCCAAAAGAGAAGAAACCTCGTAAACCAACGCCCAAGAAATCGAGATTGGCAATAATGAATGATGAGCCTGAT